>Ga0268298_10004145_pt1 | contig 14350 bp, 11 predicted proteins | sample WWTPWeurt_MetaG_FD_194462 | JGI IMG/M metagenome (GOLD analysis project Ga0268298, IMG submission 194462) | Activated sludge microbial communities from WWTP in Nijmegen, Gelderland, Netherland - WWTP Weurt | ecosystem: Engineered > WWTP > Aerobic digester > Activated sludge | place... | reverse complement strand
GGGGTCGCCCGACGCGCCGGCAAACTCGATGTCGCGAAGGCCCGCCAGGTGGGCATGAACGCGCCGGTTGTCCTCGGCCAGCGCCCTACGGACCTGGGACGCGAAAGTGCTTGTGCCAGCTTCGCCGGCCGCGGCGGCACGCCGCTGAGCATTGCGCTGCGCCTGCCCAACATCGGCGTGACCCGGGTCGAGAACTTCTGCGCCGGCGGCTCGGAAGCCATCCGTGCGGCGGTCTACGCGGTGGCGGCCGGCGCGTGCGACATCGCGCTGGCGGTGGGCGTTGAAAAGTTGAAGGACGCCGGCTACGGCGGCCTGCCCGTCACTACGGTCGGCACCTACATCCCGCAGTGGTACCCGAACGCGGTGGCCCCAGCCAACTTCGCGCAACTGGCCACCGCCTACCGCAGCAAGCATGGCGTGGACGCGGCGCTGCTCAAGCGCGCGATCTCGCGCGTGTCGATCAAGAGCCACGCCAACGGGGCCAAGAACCCGAAGGCGCACTTCCAGTCGCCGATCACCGAAGAGCAGGCGCTGAAGGCGCCGATCATTGCCGAGCCGCTGGGCCTGTACGACTGTGCGGGCGTGTCCGACGGCGCGGCCGCAGTGATCGTCGCGCGGCCCGACATCGCGCGGGCGCTCGGCAAGCGCGACCTGGTGACCATCAAGTCGCTGCAGCTGGCGGTGTCCAACGGCTGGGAGATGCACTCGAACGACTGGGACGGCAGCTACGTGCACACCGCGCGCATTGCCGCCCGGCGGGCCTATGCCGAAGCCGGCATCACCCGCCCGCGCGAGCAGATCAGCATGACCGAGGTGCACGACTGCTTCTCGATCACCGAGCTGGTGACGATGGAAGACCTGGGCCTGTCGGACGACGGCGGCGCGGTGCGTGACGTGCTGGACGGCCGCTACGACGCCGATGGCGTAATCCCCTGCCAGATCGACGGTGGGCTGAAGTGTTTCGGGCACCCGATCGGCGCCAGTGGCATCCGCATGCTGTACGAGATGGTGCTGCAGCTGCAGGGCCGCGCCGGGCCGCGGCAGTTGAAGAACCCGAGCATCGGCCTGACGCACAACCTGGGCGGACAGCCGTCGCAGAACGTCTGCTCGATCAGCATCGTCGGTCTGGAGGGCGCATGAGTGCGCGCGTCGACGCGCTGGTCATCGGAGCCGCACTGCTGCGGCGAGTGCGCTCGACCTTCGAGCAAGCCACTGCCGCGCTGGCCCGGGCCTGCGCACGCAACGGGCAGCTCGATGCCGCTCGGCTCGACCAGCACCAGGTCGCCAGCTACGAGCTGGCCTGGGTCAGCGCCGACCTGCTGGCGGCTGACACGCAGCTGGCCACGCTCGGCGGGGCCGGCACCGAGGTCGACCGCCGACTGGCGTTGGTGTTCGCGGTCGATGCGATCACCGCCAGCTTGGCCCGGCTGGAGATGCTGCAACTCGAGCTGGGGCTGGCCCCGGCGCCGTTGCAGGCGCTGGCGGCGTCGGCCGACTGGGCGGCGCTGCGCGTTGCCGGCGGCAGCGCACTGGCGTTGGCCGATGCCGGCCAGGCGGTGATCGACGCCCAGGGCGACATCGGCGCGGTGAGCTTGAGCGAGGCGTTGACGCTCGCACAGGCGAGCTTTCGCCGCGTGGCCGCCGAGGTGGTGGCGCCGGCCGCCGAAGCCATCCACCGACAGGACCTGACGGTGCCCGAGTCGCTGCTGCAACCGCTGCGTGAGATGGGCGTGTTCGGCCTGTCGATCCCGGAGCGCTACGGCGGCATCGCACCCGACGACCACGACGACACGCTGATGATGGTGGCGGTGACCGAGGCCTTGTCGGAAGCCTCGCTCGGCGCCGCGGGCAGCCTGATCACGCGGCCCGAGATCCTGAGCCGTGCGCTGCTGGCCGGCGGCACCGAGGCGCAGAAGCAGCACTGGCTGCCGCTGATCGCCGCCGGCGACCCGCTGTGCGCGATCGCGATCACCGAGCCCGACCATGGCTCCGACGTCGCCGGCCTGACGTTCAAGGGCACGCGCGTGGCCGGTGGCTGGCGGCTCGATGGGGCCAAGACCTGGTGCACCTTTGCCGGCAAGGCCGGGCTGTTGATGGTGGTGACGCGCACCGACCCCGACCGCTCGCTCGGCCACAAGGGCCTGAGCCTGATGCTGGTGGAAAAGCCGGCCAGCGAAGGCCATGCCTTCGACCACCACCAGCCCGGTGGCGGGCGGCTGCAGGGCCGCGCGATCCCGACCATCGGCTACCGCGGCATGCACTCGTTCGACCTGTCGTTCGAGAACTTCTTCGTGCCTGATTCGCATGTCATCGGCGAAGCCGGCGGCCTGGGCAGGGGCTTCTACTTCACGATGACCGGCATGATGGGCGGCCGCATGCAGACCGCCGCGCGCTCTTGCGGCGTGATGTGGGCCGCACTGCGGGCCGCGCTGGCCTACACGGCCGACCGCCGCGTGTTCGGCAAGCCGCTGCAGGCCTACCCGCTGACGCTGGCCAAGCTGGCGCGCATGGCCGCACGGCTGGCCGCCTGCCGGCAGCTGACGTACGCCATCGCCCGCGTGATGGATGCCGGCGGCGCCCGCGTGGAGGCCAGCCTGGTCAAGCTGCTGGCCTGCCGGTCGGCCGAGCTGGTGACGCGTGAAGCGCTGCAGCTGCATGGCGGCATGGGCTATGCGGAAGAGACACCGGTCAGCCGCTACTTCGTCGACGCGCGCGTGCTGTCGATCTTCGAAGGCGCGGAGGAAACGCTGGCGCTGAAGGTCATCGCGCGCGGCTTGCTCGAGGATGCGTTGGCAACCGGTCCGCGGGACCGTTGATGCGCTTGCAAGGACGCCGGCTGCCGACAGCGCGGTCGACGCAGGGCTGCAGGCCGTGGTGCTTCAAGCTGTGCCATCCTTCCCGCATTGCTGATCGAAGGACCTGTCCATGACCACCACCTCCCCCGATGCCGGCACCGTGCTGGCCCAGTCGCACGGCGCCGTGACGGTGCTGACGCTGTCCTACGCTGCGCGGCGCAATGCGCTGTCGATGCCCTTGCGCGCGGCCCTGCACACGCAGCTCGAACAGGCGATGGCCGACCCCGAATGCCGGGCCGTGGTGGTGACCGGCGAGGGCGGGCACTTCTGCAGTGGTGGCGACATCTCCAGCTTCGGCGGCGTCACGCCGGCCAGCGGCCGCGCCCGCATGCAGCGCGTGCACGCCATCGTGCGGCTGCTGGTGCGGGGTGAGAAGCCGGTGATCGCCGCCGTCGAAGGCCATGCGGCCGGCGCCGGGTTGTGCATCGCCGCGGCGTGCGACGTGGTGGTGGCCTCGCGCGAGGCCAAGCTGTCTTGCACCTTCAACAAGATCGGTCTGTTCCCCGATCTGGGCGGCGCCTGGTCGATCCCGCTGCGCATGGGGCTGGGCCGCGCCCAGCTGCTGATGATGACCGGCCGCGTGATGGACGCCGCCACCGCCGCGCAGCAGGGCCTGGTCGACCAGCTGGCCGAACCCGGTCAGGCGCTGGCTGACGCGCTGGCGATGGCGCAGGAGATGTGCGCCGTGTCGCCGCTGTCCAACGGCATGCTCAAGTCGGTGCTGGCGCGCGGGCCGATGCCGCTGGAAGACCTGCTGGCCGCCGAGACCGACGCGCAGGCCGTGCTCTACGGCAGCGAAGACTTCCACGAAGGCCGCGAGGCCTTTCTCGCCAAGCGCAAGCCAGTGTTCAAGGGGCGCTGAGCAGCGGTTCTTGCCACAGCTTCAGCGGCGTCAATCGGCTTTCTTCAGCCGCCGCACCATCGCGCCGCTGACGCGCCGCAGCAGCCAGCGCGGCGTGGCGCGGCCGGCCAGCGTGGCGGCGCGGTTCAGGTTGCCGGGCACGCGGATCACCTCGCCCTTCATGCAGGCGTTGAAGCCTTCATCGGCCACGTCTTCGGCGCGGCCGACCACGAACGCCGGTACGCCGCCCAGCTCGGCACTGGCGGCCTTGGCCTGGTCGAACATCGAGGTGGCGGTGATGCCCGGGCACAGCGTGGTGATGGTCACGCCGGTGCCTTGCAGCTCTTCAGACAGCGACTCGGTCAGCGACAGCACGTAGGCCTTGGTGGCGGCATAGGTGGCCAGCATCGGCACCGGCTGGAAGGCGGCGATCGAGGCCACGTTCAGCACCCGGCCCTGGCCGCGCGCCACCATCGGCGGCACGAAGTGCGCCAGCATCTCGGTCAGGCCGGTGACGTTCAGGTCGATCAGTTCGCGGTGGCGCGTGGCAGGCATGTCGACGAAGGCGCCATGCGTCAGCACGCCGGCGTTGTTGACCAGCACGTCGATCGGCCGGCGCGCACGCTTCATCGCCGCGGCCAGCTTCTGGGCGGCACCGGGCTGGGCCAGATCGGCCGGCGACACCCAGGCCTTGATGCCGTGCTCAGCCGCCAGCGCGGTGGCCAGCACCTTGAGCTTGTCGGCGCTGCGCGCCACCAGCACCAGGTTGAAGCCGGCGCGCGCAAAGCGCTGTGCCAGTGCTTCACCGATGCCCGACGAGGCGCCGGTGATCAGCGCGGTCTGGCCTTGTCCGACGGGTTGGCGGGCCATCGCGCTCAGCCTTGGCCGACGACCAGGATCTTGCCGTCGCGCTCACCGGCTTGCGCCGCGGCCACGGCCTCCTGGATGCGCTGCACCGGGTAGGTGGCGTGGATGCGCGCCTTCAGCTGGCCGCGCGCCATCGCCTGCGTCAACTGGCCGTACAGCGCGCGCTGCTGCTCGCGCGTGGCCACGCGGAACCACTTGGCCAGCCAGAAGCCGCGCACCGTGAGGTCGTTGAAGACGAAGGCCTGCGGCGACACGACGCAAGGTTCGCCGCTCATCAGCCCGTAGTTCACCAGCGTGCCGCCTTCGGCCAGGCAACGCGCCAGCCGGTCGGTGGCCGGGCCGCCCACGGCGTCGATGCCCAGCCGTACCGGCTCGCCGCCAGTGGCTTGCTTCACGCGTTGGGCCAGGTCGTCACCGTCGACCAGCACCACGTCGCCGCCATCGGCCTTGACGGCCGCCACCGCGCCTTCGCGCCGCACCACGTTCACCGTGCGCAGGCCGCGCTGCCGGGCCAGCTGCACCAGGTAACCGCCGACGCCGGAGTTGGCCACGTTCTGCATCACCCAGTCACCGGGTTTCAGGTCGACGAACTCCGACAGCATCAACGACGCGGTGGCCGGGTTGACGGTCAGCATCGCCATTTGCTGCGGGTCGGCGCCCTCGGGCAGCGGCACCAGTCGGCGCGCGTCGGCCACCAGGTGCGTGGCCCAGGTGCCGCTGCCGGCCGGCAGCAACACCATCTGGCCCACGGCCAAGCCGGCCACGTCGGCGCCCAGCTCGACGATGCGGCCCACGCCCTCGCTGCCGCCCACGGCCGGCAGCGGCGGCAGCATGCCGTAGCCGCCGGTGAGCATCAGCACGTCCGACGGGTTGATCGGCGCGGCCAACACGGCCACCAGGGCCTGGCCTGGGGCCAGCGCCGGGGTGTCGAACGGCACCGGCTTGATCACGTCTTGCGGCACCGGGCCGCGCTGTTCGTATTGAGCTTTCAGGGCTTGCATGGGTTTCTCCAGAAAGAGGGTGTTCGTGCTGGCGCCGTCAGGCGCGCGAGGCATTGGCGGGGTATACGGTGGCGCGCAGTCCGCTGCGATCGAACGCGCGCCATTGGCCTTCGGGCTGCGCCAGCCGGTCGGCCAGCGCGTACAGCGCCAGTGGGTTGACGCCCAGGCCCAGGTGGCTGGCGGCGACCTCGATGCTTTCACTCATCGGCCCGGCGACCTGCAGGCTGCAGGGCCAGGCCACCACGCCGTCGCTGCGGCTGTAGATCGACGTGGTGGGCACCGGCGGCGGCGTCTGCAGCTCGGCGCGCGACGGTGGCTCGGGCGGGCGGTGCCGGTGCACCCACTGGTAGGTTCGCCAGGCGTTGTTGGCCTGCATCGGGCCGGCAAACGGGCTGCCCAGCGTGACCACCGCACGCACCGCGTGCGGCGCCTGCTTGGCCAGTTCACGCGCATACAGCCCGCCCAGGCTCCAGCCGACCAGGCTGAGCTTGCGGCCGCTGCTGCGGTGCAGGTCCTCGATGCGTTGCAGCGCCTGCTGCAAGGTGTCGCCCCGCGGGCCGACGTTGCGGCCCTGGCCCCAGCCATGCGCGTCATGGCCCAGCGTGCGCAGCAGCCGGCGCAGCGGCCGGGTGCTGAAGTCGGTGGCCAGGAAGCCGGGGTACACCAGCACCGCGTGGCCGTCGCCGCGCGGTGCGCTCAACAACCAAGGCGCCGCAGCCAGGCTGGCGGCGTACTCGAACGGTGCGCGCGCTTCGAGCAGCAGCTTCATCAGGCCGGGGGCTTTGATCGGCTCGGTGCCGGCAGGGGTGGGATCCATGGTCAGGCGATGTTGGCGCGTTGGTCGCGCTGGTGGCGAAAGGCCGAGAGCTGCTGGTAGATGGCCACCCGCGCGCGGTTGATGCCGCCCAGCGGCGTATGCGCGGGCTTGGCGTGGCCGGGGCTGAACGACAGCGTCTCGCCCAGCGCGTCGCGCTCGGGTGTGCGGAAGGTCTGGCGCGGGATGTGCAGCCGCGCCACGGTGACGAACGGTGACTCGGTCTCGTCCCAGCGCACCGCGGCGTCTTCGACCGGCATCGTCCCCTTGCGCAACTGCACGCCGAAGTCGAAGCTGGCGTCATGCCTGTCCAGGTGGGCTTGCATCGCCTGGCTGAGGTAGTCGTCGGCCAGCGTGGCGGGCAGCGTGCTGCGGTGTTGGGACGTAGGCATCAGCCCGTACTTCACCACGTCCTTGTCGCCCCAGCGATAGGGCGTGGTGCTCCAGTAGCGCAGGTCCAGCGGCGACGTCGGCCGGCTGCGCGCGCCTTTGAGCGCCTTCAGTACCGAGCCCTGGCCGGTGAGCACCAGCTTGGCCGACAGCAGCAGTGGCGAGCGTTCGATCGAGTAGTACACCGCGTCACGGAACAGCTTCACCGTGCCCAGCGGCATGGTCGGGTGGTTCATCAGCACGAAGTCCTGGCCCAGCGGCTAGCCGGCATCGTCCAGCAGCTTGATCGCCAGGCCGCGCAGGTCGGGCACGGCGTCTGACTGCGGCTTGCCGCTGGCGTTGGACGCGCGCAGCCAGCAGTCGTAGGTCTTGGCCTCGCGGAACACGCCCACGCGCAGGTGGGCCGGCAGCTGGGGTTCGATGACGAAGCGGCCGCGCAGCACGCCCAGCGACTTGGGGTGTGCGTCGCGCTTGGTGGCGCCGGCGGCGTAGTCGCGCGCCATCTTGCGCTGCAGGATGTCGGTCATCTCGGCGATCAGCGCCGCCTCTTGCGGCGATGAGGTCAGGGTCAAGTCGCTCATGAATGGGGCTTCGAGGGGGTAACGGCTGTCAGGTCGACACCCGATGGACAAAGGGGGCCGGGGCCGCGATAAGGGGCGAATGGTTTTCGACGAGGGCTCGATCAAGCCCGCACCCACCACCAGCCGGGCTTCGGCCGACGAGCGCATTCACCCGCCGTACAAGATCGCCACGCTGGTGGCTGCGGCCGCACAGGAAGGCTTGCCGGCTGCCACCCTGCTGGACGGCACCGGGCTGGACGCCGCCGCGCTGAACGACGCCGAGGTCAAGACCTCGAGCCGGCAGTTCGCGCTGGCCTGCCGCAACGCGTTGGCGGCCGGTGCGTCGCCCGCGCTGCCGTTCCGCATGGGGCAGGCGATGCGGGTGTCCAGCTACGGCATGTACGGCTTTGCGCTGCTGACTTTCAAGACCGCGCGCGAAGGCATGCAGTTCGCCCAACGCTTTCACCGCCTGGCCGCACCGACCTTCACGCTCAGCCTGCAAGAGCAGGGCGATGAAGCGGCCTGGGTCTTTGGCGACCTGCTCGGGCTGGACGCCACCAGCGCACTGCACCGATTCCTGATCGAGTTTCAACTGGTGCTGCAGACCTCGCTGGCGCACGACATCTGGCAGGACGAGGTGCGGCCGTCGCTGGTGACGCTGCGCCACGCGCAGCCGGCGCACCACGCCTTGTACGTCGACGTGCTGGGCTGCCCGGCGCTGTTCAGCCAGCCGCAGGACAGTGCGCGCTTCCCGGCCAAGCTGCTGGACACCGAGCTCAAGCTGCACAACCCGTTAACCTCGTCGATGGTGCACCGGCTGTGCGAACGCCTGCTGGCGCAGGCCGGCACGCCCAGCGGCCTGGCGCGCCGGGTGTACGAGATCCTGGCCGAGCAGCCCGGGCAGTTTCCCGGCATGGAAGCCGTGGCGCAGCGGCTGCACACCACCTCGCGCACGCTGCGCCGGCGGCTCGAAGACGAAGGCACGACCTTCCAGGCGGTGCTCAACGAGGTGCGCGCCAACCTGGCCAAGGAATACCTGGCCACCACGCGCTTGAGCAGCGACGACATCGCGGTGGCGCTGGGCTTCAGCGACACAGCGAGCTTTCGCGCCGCCTTTCGCAAGTGGACGCAGCACACGCCGGCTGAATACCGGCGTGCCGCGCGGTCGGCCGCCTAGGCAGGCCGGTCTCACGCCGCGGTCTTGCTACGGCGGCTGCGGCTGGCGGCGGTGGCCGGTGGCGGGGCCTTGGTGGCCTTCACCACCTTCAGCGTCGGCTTGCGTCGAGTCGGCGCGGTGGCAGGAGCAGCAGCAGGGGCCGGGGCGGGTGCTGCATCCGTCTGCGGCAGCGGCAAGGCCTGCAGCGCCACCATCGCGCGCTGCATCTGGTCAGCAAGCTCATTCACGTCGGGCAACGCGCGGCGGCAGGCGATCAGGCCGAAGCACAACTGGCCGCGGTAGCTCTGCACGGTGATGTTCAGCGCCACGCCGTGCACCACGATCGACAGCGGGTACATCGCCGTCATCTGCGCGCCGGCCAGGTACAGCGGTACCTGCGGGCCGGGCACGTTGGAGATGGTGACGTTGGCCACGCGCAGCCGGTCGGCCAGGCCCGAGCGGCCGTACAGCGACGCCAGGCCACCCAGCAACCAGGGTGAGCCGATCGACGGAAAGTCCTTCGGGATCAGGTCGCCGAAGGTGCCCATCTGCGCCTTCATCGCCTGCGTGCCGGCCTTGATGGCGGCCAGCCGCTGCAGCGGGTCTTTCTCCTGCGTGGCCAGGTCGATCACCGTGCCCGAGACCTGGTTGTTGCTGCTGGTGTCGCCTTCGGCGCGCAGCGAGATCGGCACGCCGGCCACCAGGGTCTTGTCGGGCAGCTCGCGGCCTTCGGCCAGGTAGCCGCGCAACGCGGTGCTGCACAGCCACAGCACCATGTCGTTGACCGACGCGCCATGCGCCTTGCCGATGGCCTTGACCTCGCCCAGCGGCAGCGACACGCCGGCAAAGGCGCGCTGGTTGGTGATGGCGGTGTTGAAGGGCGTGGCCGGCGCCAGCTTGAAGCGCCGCCCCGGTGCCCCTTTCGGGGTCTGGCCGCGCTGGGCCCAGGCGGTCCGCGCTGAAGAGTAGGCCGCGCGTGCCAGCGGCGGCAGCAAACGGCCCACCTGCAGCAACTGCTGCAGCTGGTTGCTCAGGGCGGCGCTGATCAGCTCGGCCACGCCCAGCTGGTAGCGGTTGCTGCGACGCCCGCGCGGCGGCTTCACGCGGCGCGGTTCGGGCGTCAGGTCGAACACGCTGTTGGCAATCGCCACCGCGGCCTGGCCATCGACCGCCGAGTGGTGCACCTTGGAGTAGAAGCCGAGCCGGCCATCGGCCAGCCCTTCGATCACGTAGAACTCCCACAGCGGGCGGCTGCGGTCGAGCAGGCTGGAGTGCAGCCGCGCGGCCAGCGCTTCCATCTGCGCCATGGTGCCGGGCTGCGGCAGCACCAGGTGCCGCACGTGGTAGTCGAGGTCGACGTCGTCGTCGTGGATCCACACCGGGTTGGCCAGGTCGAACGGCATCAACGCCAGCTTGCGCGTGAACACCGGCGCCAGGTGCATGCGGCTGGCCACATGGGCCTTGACGCGCTCGATCCACGGGCCCTGGTCGGCCGGTGGCGGGTCGAACAGCGCCAGGCTGCCCACGTGCATGGGCATCTCCGGGCTCTCCAGGTGCAGAAAGGCGCCGTCGACGACGCTCAGGTGGCTCATGTCGCTCATGGTCTTGTCTCCTGGCTGGCTGGGGAGGGCGCTCACGCGGCCTTGCGGGCGGCCGCTTCCTCGTCGACCAGCGTCTTCTTCGACAGCTTGCCCACGGGCGTCTTCGGCAGTGTGTCGCGGATTTCCATCGCGCCCACCATCTCATGCTTGCCGATGCGGTCTTTCAAGAAGGCCTTCAGCTCGTCGAGCGTGAAGGCGCTGGCGCCGGCCTTCAGTGCGATGAAAGCCTTGGGTGACTGGCCTCGGTATTCATCGGGAATGCCGATCACGCAGACCTCGGCCACCGACGGGTGGGCGTAGATCGCCTCTTCGATGGTGCGCGGGTAGACGTTGAAGCCGCTGCACAGCAGCATGTCCTTGGTGCGGTCGACGATGTGGATGTAGCCCTCGGCATCCATCAGGCCCACGTCGCCGGTGCGCATGTAGCCGTCGAGGTTGAAGGCCTCGGCCGTGGCCGCGGCGTTGCCCCAGTAGCCCTTCATGACGTTCGGGCCGCGGATCACGATCTCGCCACGCTCGCCCGGCGCGACGTAGGCGTCGGGGTTGTCCAGCTGCACGAAGCGGATGGTGATGCCCGGCATCGGCAGGCCGCAGCTGCCCACGCGCTGCGGGCCGGTCACCGGCGAGAAGGTGCCCGACGGCGAGGTCTCGGTCATGCCCCAACCTTCAGACAGGCTGCAGCCGGTGAGCTGCATGAAACGTTGGTGCACTTCCACCGGCAGCGGCGCGCCGCCGGAACCGCAGTACTTCAGCGCGCGCAGGTCGAACTGCTCGACGCCGGGGAAGTGGTTGATCGCGGTGTACATCGTCGGCACGCCGGGGAACACGGTGACCTTCTTGGCCGCCAGGTCCTTCAGGATGGGTTCCGGCTCGAAGCGTGTGTGCAGGATCTGCGTCGCACCCAGCCGCACGCCCAGCAGCATGTTGACCGACAGCGCGTAGATGTGGAACGGCGGCAGCACGCACAGGAAGCGCTCGGCCCCTTCCTGCAGGTTGGCGCCGCCCTGGGTGCTGGTCAGCCAGTACTGCTGGTTGGCCGCCGACAGGTTGCCGTGGGTCAGCATCGCGCCCTTGGGCAGCCCGGTGGTGCCACCGGTGTACTGCAGCACGGCCAGCGCGTCGCGCGGGTCGCCGATGTCGTGCCGGGTGTAGGCGCCGTCGTTGTCGATCAGGTTGGCAAAGGCCACGTGGCGGGCGTCGAATGCCACCTCGCTGAGCTGCCCGGCGCCGCGCAGCTGCTGCGTCACCGCGGCCGAGTGGGCCGTCATCTCGCCCAGCGTGCCGACCACCAGCGTCTTCAGCCGCGTGCTGGCCAGCAGCCGGTCCATCTGCGGGTACAGCGCCTGGAAGTCCAGCGTCACCAGCACGTCAGTCTGGCTGTCGCCGATCTTGTGCTCGAGCACCTTCTCGGCATCCAGCGGCGAGTAGTTGACCACCACGCCGCCGGCTTTCAGCACCGCGAAGAAGCTGATCATGTAGTGCGGCGTGTTGGCCAGGTACAGGCCCACGTGCACGCCAGGCCCCACGCCCAGCGCCTGCAGGCCCTTGGCGGCGCGCGCCACCAGCTGGGCCAGCTCGGCGTAGCTGAAGCGCCGACCCATGAAGTCGATCGCCACCTGGTCGGGCCAGCGCGCCACCGCGTCGTCCAGGATCTGGTCCACCGGGCGCAGCGGGATCTCGCTGTCCCAGCGCAGGGTGGGCGGGTAGGACGCGGTCCAGGGGGTGGCATGGGTCACGGGAAGTCTCCTTGTATCGAATGCGGCGCACGTTCGAGCGTGCCCGCGCATTCTGGGCAGCGGCCCCGGCCGCCGGAAGGTGCAAATCGGCCAGCAACAGGGGCTGGGCGGACATCGTGCAGGTGCCCGGCGCTGCGCCCGGGTTGTCGCGTTTTTCCTATCGCGGCAGCGGCCTCGCGCCTACGCTCGCGCGTCATGAGTTCGAATCGCTTCCTGACCCCTCTGCTGGCCGCGCTGGCGGTCATCGGCCTGGTGCTGCCCTGGCGCTACAACCTGGCTTACTTCGCCGCTGGCGGCAGCGTGCTGCCGGAGGTCTTCTTCCGCGATGCCTTTGCCAACGCGCTGACCAGTGCCATCACGCTGGACGTCTACCTGTCGGCGCTGGCCTTCAGCGCCGGGGTGGCACTGGATGTGGCGGCCGGGCGGCGGCGCTGGTGGGCCTTGCCGGCCACCTTCTTGATCGGCTTGTCGTTTGCGTTGCCCGGCTACTTGTGGTGGCGGCTGCGTGCCCGCCAGGCCGCCGACGGTGTGAGCCGCTAACGGCCCGGCGCATAGGAATTTCAAACGGTCTGTGGAAAGCCCGGAAAGCCCGAATCAGCCCTGGGTGGGCGGCCGATGCCTGCCTGGATGGTTTGGAACTGGCGCCTGGGCCGTTGCCTTGTCCGGATTCGGCCCGCCCCGACGGTTCGCCTCGCGCTCGTTGGGCCTTGATTTCGGGGTTGACCCTGAGTTCTCCGCCATCCAGTCCGCATGCGGGCGCAGCGCCACCGGCGGCTGGCGCCAGGCTGCGCAGCCCGTGGTGATGTGTGCGGTGTCCGGGACGGTCGACGCGGCTCAGGCGGCTTCAGTCTTGCCACGCCTCGCGCGCTCGGCCCCTGGGCGGCGGCTGCGGATCCAGTCCCAGGTGGGTCAGGATCTTCTCGATCACCGGTCGCTCGAGGATGGCCGCGATGATCTTGAGCTCCCCCGCGCGGCAGTTCGGGCAGTGCTGCATGTCGATGTCGAAGACCCGCTTGAGCAACCGCGCCCAGCCGATGCGGTGCAGCCCGGCCTGGACAGTCTCGACTTCGCGCTCGGCGGCGGCTGCAGCCTCGGTGGCCGCCTGTGCTTGCGCCGGTGGGCCTTGCGGCACCACCAGAGGCCGCAGCTTGGCGTTGGGCGCCAGCACGCCATGGAACCGGATGAGATGCAGCCGCGGCCGCGGAACCAGCGCCGCAAGCCGCTGCATGAACTCCAGCGGGCTCATCACCAGGTGCGTGGTTCCGTCGCGCCACGGTGTCTTGAGCTTCAACTCCACCTGCCCTGCATCGTTGAGCTGCACGCGTTGGTCAGAAAGCGCCGGCCGGGTGATGTAGCGGCACAGCTGCTCCAGCCGCTTGCGGTCGTGTGCTTCGACCCGGACCGCGGCGTGCAGGCTGAATCCGTCGATGTCCGCGCACAGCGGCTGGCGCGCGGTGGCCTCGCGCGGCATCGCGCCTCGCAGGGTCAGCACCTTCTGCCCGGCGCGCGGGCCCAAGGCGATGCGGTAAGTGATGGCCGCGGCCTGCAGCGGGCGCAGCGTGCGCGCGTCCTCGCCGTCGGCATCCGGCTCGGCCAGGTAGGTCTGCCCCATGTCCTCGACCAGCACACCCCGGCGCGTGAGCATCTTCATGAGCCGGGCGATGATGGTCTGTAACAGCGCATGCACGTCGTCGTCGGTGGGAAAACCCACTTCGACGAACTCCGGCACGCCATCCGCACCACACCGGTACACCCCATCCAGCAGCAGGCCGTGAAGATGTATGTTGAGGTTGGCCGCGGAGCCGAAGCGTTGTATCAGCGTGACCGCCCCGCCGTGGCCTTCGTCGGCCTCGAGCCCGACAGCATCCAGCAGGTGGCGCGTAATCACACGCTGCACCACCTGCAGCACCGGCGTGACCAGCTCGGGCTGCGCGGCCAGCAGCACGCGCAGCGGGATCGGCAGCGACAGCACCCATTGCCGCACCGGCACGTGCGGGATGACGTGGTCGACCAGGTGCGCCGCCGTCTGCGACATCCTCCGCGCACCGCATGAGGGGCAGAACCCTCGCCGCTTGCAGCTGAACGCCAGCAGCTTGTCGTGGCCGCACTCGCCGCACCGAAGCCTCAGGAAGCCGTGGGCCAGGATGCCGCATTCCAGGAAGGCGTCGAACTCGTCCTTGATGAACCGGGGCAACTCGGCGCCGGTGCTGGCCTCGGTGTGGGCGATGAAGCTGGCGGCGTGCTGCTGCACCAGGCGGTAAAGCGTGGTCTGCTCGGGGCGGTGGCGTTCGTAGTGGAGCGGGGCGCCATCGGCAGCCCGCTGGGGCTGCTGCGCCGTGGCTCGCACGATGGGCTCCCGGTGAGGTGAGCCCGCACGGTCTCAAGCCGTGCCCCGTGCCTCAATCGCCTTGATGGCTGCCCGCCGAGGCGTGCCCTCCGCCGCGGGGCCTCTTGTGGGTGACTGCGGGGGTGTCCGACTGGCAGCTTCAGGGCGGCGAGATCGGGACAGTGGATGTCGGCTCCGGGTCG
>Ga0268298_10004144_pt1 | contig 14352 bp, 21 predicted proteins | sample WWTPWeurt_MetaG_FD_194462 | JGI IMG/M metagenome (GOLD analysis project Ga0268298, IMG submission 194462) | Activated sludge microbial communities from WWTP in Nijmegen, Gelderland, Netherland - WWTP Weurt | ecosystem: Engineered > WWTP > Aerobic digester > Activated sludge | place... | reverse complement strand
TTTAAATATGATGATGCACCGCTTGGCAACTTTTGCCACAATATACCACTTTACAACATGAACACTCTAATCGTGTTGGAGTCTCACAGACACTACACTTTTGAGACACTAGAGGCTCATAAACTACTTCAAATTCAGTCTTCCAAAGAATAATTCGGCTTTTGTCTATTTTCTGGAAATGAGCCAACAAGCCGTCATCAACAAATGTTACTCCGTTACGCAATGCATTATAATCAATTTCGACTGCATCATCACCTAATGCAACAACAGCGCCGTCGAGATTTCTTGCGACATTATCCATCGTATATATGACACTGTTTGTTGTAAGAAAGAATCTCACTTGTGTACCCGTGAAACCCCCGCGAGTTGCAACAACTTCAAACATGCTATTCGGCTTTTGAACTTCAACAGCGCGTGTTAGAAATTCATAGTAGCGCTTCCAGTACGTCTCTGGTCTATTTGGTTTGTTAGACAATGCGTCCAAGCGCCGTTGTGTGATTGGTCTTACAATTCCATTGTCATTAACAATTCCAAATCTTTGGGGATAGTCGCGCTTAACGAGATACTTCCACGTTTTCCACGTAATAACCAATTGTCTCGCTAATTGCGACACTTGCTCAAAACGCTTGAGCTTTTGATAATCCAATTGTCGTAGAAACTTATCCAGTAGATAATTATACGAACCAGTGGTGAGATCTTCAAAAGTCGCAATTCTATATGACCCATCTTCTTCTTTGATTACAAATTCCCACGTTTTTTCGTCAGCAAGTTCCAAAGATGCTTTGCGCTTCATTTACAAATTAATTTTAATTTCCTTCAATTTCTCAAACTTGTTTTCCAGTTGCTTTGTTGTGGCAATGAGCTCATTAAATACCTGAAAATCAATTTTGGTAATTTGGTCCAAGAGGCTGTTGATCTTTGTAGCGGAAACATTGCCCATTTGATCCATAAAGCGCATTACTTTGCCTTCGTCGCGCAACACATCGGCCACCTTTTCGCTGACAGTTTTCAAATCTCCAACAAGCGCCAACACCTGATTGGGTTCCATGCGATCCATAATGTATTTGATTCTTGCGCTCACTTGATGCGTATTTTCAATGGTACCAATGAGCTGCTTGCTTGTCAACTCCATCTGATTCGCCGGAAGATCCGCAGCACTGGGAATCTTCTTGTTCAACAACATCAATTCGGTTCTGACGGAATTAACGTCAATTGCGCGTCCAGCAATCATTGCGATAAGGATGCCCATGACGACATAGAGAGGTATAACAACACCCACGACGAGTACAAAGGTGAAGCACCCAGAGCCACCAGAGCCTTTGGGATTAGGAGAAGCTCGATCAAATCGCCAACTCATATTTTTCCAAGTCTGGTAGATCTGGAAGTTCTTTATAGACAATTTGCGGTGAAGTCTGTACTATCATGTTATCCTCAATTTCTTGCATCAAGTCCTCAATGCGTTCTGGATTCGCAGTGGCCAAGAGTTTTTTGAAGACCTCATTGCTAATTTGCATATTATCCGCGTAATCTGCAACAACTGTCATACTGTCAAGTTGTATCTCAAGCTTTGAGACATTTTCGTAAACGCGCAAATATTTGTTGCGCACCAGAAGCTTTTCCATCGCTAAGCGTTTATGCATCTTTGACTCTTCATCTGCTTCTGGTAATTGTCTTGCGCGCTCCATGTGTTCAGATATTTGATAGTTTAAGCTTTTGCAGCGCATATCGAGCGCAAGTTTTACGCGACGCAATAAATCCAACGTTAGTTGAGGGTCTGCAGTGCTATCTTCGCGATTGCAATCATAATATGGACAAATGTTACGCATGTGGTAAAAGCGTCGAGCCCGGATGTGGGTTGACAATACCAATGGATGAAGGTTGGAAACGCCCTGTTGGGTACTATTGTAGTAATACGTGCCGATCGTACCACAATCGCAATGTTGTCGTTGGAATCAAAATGACAGACGGCTGGGAAGAGCGAGAACAGTGGATGAGCGCTGAAAAAAACTCTAAAGATCAAACGCCGCTAAAGATAAAAAAATGAAATGGGTTTCCATCGAAGGTGTCATGAGCTCGGGCAAATCCACTTTAGCGGCGTTGCTTCAAGAGGAACTCGGCGCCATTGTGGTTCCGGAACCCGTTGAAGAGTGGGAAAAGTCTGGCATTCTTTCGGCATCTTACCTTGAACCTCAAAAGTATTCCTTTCCTGCTCAATTGGTTTTTTTCACTTCGCGAATTGCAGCTTTTAAGCGCATTGTTTCTGCCACTACTACAAACTCGCTCATTATTTCCGATGGTTCTTGTTTTTCGGACAAGGGCTATTGGAACACTAAACTTGCGCGAGGAGATGTTGAACCCATGTTGCATACAGCATACATGGACATGTGGAAAGAATGGCAAAACTTGCTTCCCATTCGCAAACCGCATCTCTTTGTCTATTTGGACATTGATATTGACGAATGCATGCGTCGTCTGCGCCAAAGAAATCGGGAGGCGGAGCTTAGTGTAGACTATTCATATTTGCGTACACTCAAAGCCGAACAAGATAAGATATTTTTGGACCCTTTGGGCGTTTTGATGCCAGATGGAAGTCGTGTTCCGTGTTTGGTTATTGATGCCATGCCTAATTTTGAGCGTGATGCCTCAGAACTATCAAAAATTACCACATCTTTAAGGTCCAAGCTAAAATAAAGTTAAAAAAATGGAGATTGAACCGTCGCCACTTGCATTGGCGTGGAGAGAAAAGCAAATCTCCAAAGCCAAAGCAACCGATGAGTACATTTTCTACAATGAGACAAAGAAAGACCGAACACCTAATGATCCAACAACACCACGCGTGGATTTGAAACGCGGAAAAAAGGTTTGGGTCGCAAAATATAACGAATGGCGAAGACGATTGCATCGCTATCGCGAACAACATCAAAAGGAATTTGATGAGTTTATGGGTGACGTATTTATTCCTATTCAGTGTAGCGTCTGCAAAATTGAAACAAAATTAGAGTGTCTCTGCTGCTCGTTGCCCTTCTGCAACTCAGAGTGTCAAAAACAAATAAAACACAAATGTTGATACACATAAAAAAACGCGCGGCAGTCGGTTTTGCCTTTGTGAGCATCTTGCTTTCGACTTTCTTTGCAATTTGGAGCTTTATCAATGACTTTTGGGGTCCATCAACTGGAAGCATTGTATTCAACACTATCAATCTCGGAGCCGTTGCCTATCTTGGCTATCATGCCTTTGTTGCCAAAAAAATTGAGCCTGAAGCTGAAAACTTGGAATTTGATGAAGTGTGACGTTGAAAAAGTAAAAAAGCTGTTGAAACGCTTACCTTATGATCAGATTGATGGCATTGTGAATGAAGCAAAGAATGATATGCACATAGATATTGTGAATCCAATTTTGAGTTTTTGTGGAACTTTTTCTTTTTGGAAGCAAAAGAATCTATCTTGTTTTATAAATGAGAATAACTTTATTTTAAAACATGTTCATCCTGAGACTCAACATTGGATTAATGATTTGAATATTTTGTTTACAAAAGAGTACATTGACATTGGGAATGTATTGACAGTTGGGTCAGATGGAAGGTGTTACTGTCACGGACGTTCTTGCCAATATGATATTGTAAAGCAACTTTTGGAATTAGATGACGATGTACCAAAAATGATAAGTCCTTCTTGTCCTCTGATGCTCATTGCTTCTGAGATTCGTCGTCTCTTTGCTAAAAGTCGATACTACACTCGATTGACACTTCTTTGTGTCCAACGCCACCGCAAGGCGTTTCTATCTCGAGACGTATTAATTTATCTGCTCAAAAATTTTATCGTCTAATGGAGCGCGACGTTGCTGAAATAAAAAAGCTGCTAAAACGCTTACCGTGTGATACTTTTGATGTTCTTGTGAAAGAATCTAAGCAAAATTGTCGTGAAATTACTTCAAAGCGGTTAAAGGTGCCGAAACTGTTGGATTTGCAATGTACTTTGGCCGCGACACATGGGTCATGGGCGTTTGTATATGTGAGTGCACGTCATTCGTCTGTAGCTTATAAAATCAAATTTAGTCGACGCTCAGCAAAATTTATCAAACTTTGTGGATTAACGATTTACAACAACAAGTGCACCAAAGGTCCTGAAGATGAAATTACGTATCATGGCTTTGAAAATGAAATCCGTCAAATGCTCGGTGTGGATACATTTGATGGTGTCGATATTGATCCAGCATGTCCTTTGCTGCAATATGCCAAAGAGATTTACGATATTTTGCGAGTTTCGCCCTACTACACTGCATTAACTATGCTCTGTATTCATCGTTGGCGCAAAGAATCTCTTGTGGCTCGACTACCTCGAGATTTATTAATTTATTTGCTCAAAAATTTTATCGTCTAATGGAGCGCGACGTTGCTGAAATAAAAAAACTGCTGAAACGTTTGCCTAGTGATACATATGATCTTGTTGTGAGAGAATCTAACAAAACTTTTCGTGCAATTATTTCAAAGCGCATAAGGTTACTGAAACTATTGGATTTGCAATGTGTCGCGGCAGTGACGCGTGGGTCGAGGGTGTTCGTGCAAGTAGCAGCACATAATTCATCTTTAGCTCTTGAAATCAAATTCAGTCTACGCCCAGCAATTTTAATCAAACTTTGTGGATTAAAAATTTACAAAAACAAGTGCACCAAAGATCCTGAAGATGAAATTACATATCATGGCTTTGAAAATGAAATTCGTCAAATGCTCGGTGTGGATACATTTCATAATGTTGATATTGATCCCATGTGTCCGTTGCTGCAATATGCCAAAGAGATTTACGATATTTTGCGAGTTTCGCCCTATTACACTGCATTAACGATGCTCTGCATTCATCGCTGGCGCAAAGAATCTCTTGTGGCTCGGCTACCTCGAGACTTATTAATTTATCTGCTCAAAAATTTTATCGTCTAATGGAGCGCGACGTTGCTGAAATAAAAAAGCTGCTTAAACGCTTGCCTTGTGATACCTTTGATGCTCTTGTGAAAGAATCTAAACAAACTTGCCGTCAACTTACTTCAAGGCGCTTAAAGTTGCCGAAACTGTTGGATTTGCAATGTATTTTGGCCGCTACACATGGTTCATGGGCGTTTGTATATGTGAGCGCACCTTATTCGTCTGTACGTTATAAAATCAAATTTAGTAGACGCTCAGCAAACTCTATCAAACTTTGTGGTTTGACAATTTACAACAACAAGTGCACTATGGGTCCTCAAGATGAAATTACATATCATGGCTTTGAAAATGAAATTCGTCAAATGCTCGGTGTGGATACATTTCATAATGTTGATATTGATCCCATGTGTCCGTTGCTGCAATATGCCAAAGAAATTTACGACATTTTGCGAGTCTCGTCTTACTACACTGCATTAACTATGCTTTGCATTCATCGCTGGCGTAAAGAATCTCTTGTGGCTCGGCTACCTCGAGACTTATTGATTGATACAATAAAAAAATACATTTTATGAAGGGTTCCGGCAATTTTAGTGTCATTCCAAAGTCTTTGGCAAAATGGATGCGAGATTGCATCTTTGATGAGACCACATGGGTTATGCTGTGTGCAGCAACGCAAAAGGTTCCGAGATTTAAGAACGACAAGTGGTTTCTTGTTGCAATCAACAAGGGATACAAGAGGATTGTCGAATGGTCCAAGATTCCAGTGACCACTGAAGTGCTGAAAAGAGCAGCGAGAATGGGATCAATTTGTCATTTTTTGAAAAAGGAACACGTGAACAATGATTTGGCAATTGCGGTGGGTGCCGGAGGATGTTTAGAAACCATGGAAATGATTGTGAAGTTTGGAGGGATGAGCCCTTCATTTCGACATTTGTCATTCCTTCAAGGCGCTCTATGTGAGAACAAAAATACCGAAATTGCTAAATTTGTCATTCAATACGTTGAAATTCTTGTGCACATTCCCATAACGTGGGTATTGATTCATGGTAGCACGGCATTACTTCAGAGTTTCATTGATTCAAAAGACATCATTGTGCGAAACTACGCATATGTTTCTTATCATTACGTTCAAGATCCGCGTATCAGCGTTGAAATGTTAGAGTGCTTGTTGGCAAATGGAGCTCTTTGGGGTCGTTTTGAAGTTTATGATTTTTTTTACATGACAACAGAAAAGTTTGAATGGTTGTTGCAAAAAGGCAAAGTACATGTACCCATTTATGCCTTTCTAAACTATAGGTCGCTACATTTGTTTGAAATTTATCGAAAGTATGCCGAGTTTGATCCAGAATATGTGCGTGTCTATGATCTCGATGTCAAAGGCCTGAAACATCTTGTGGGGCATTTGAATTATTGGTCGTACGCATGTGCTTGCATGTGTTTGCGATATCTTCTTTACGACGAATTGAAACCCATAGACGGTCATATTCCCGAATCGTTTATGCATTGTCTTGATCCAACCATTACACAAGCTGAGTGTTGCAAACATTTGAAAAAGCTATTGCCGCATGTGAGCAAATATAAAATTATGGAGGCATTGAGGGGTCGAAAAAGATTAAAAAGATGAAAGGTGCTGGTTATTTTAGTGTCATTCCAAAATCTTTAGCGCAATGGATGCATCGTCACATCTTTGATGAAGCTACATGGATGATGCTGCTCTTTGCGACGCAAAAGCATCCGAGATTCAAGAACAGCAATTGGTTCTTCTCTGCCATCAACAATAACTACGATGAGATTATTCTCTGGGCGCAAATGTATAACATTGCATTTCTCGACAAAGCGTCTTTAAAACAAGCATGTCTCACCGGTCCGATTCATCGATATTTGACACGTTTAGATTTAATTGATGTTGAGCTGATTGAGATGATTGGGGCTGGTGCAATTGTGGAAAATATGGATTTCATTGTACGATGGATGGATGCAATTCGACGTGTAATGAGCAGTTACAGTAATCAGGGATTACATCGAATATTTATCCAAGGAGCGTTAAGAAACAGTAGTAATGACATTGAAAAGGTAAAGCGGGTTCTAGATTATACACGAGTATCTTCAGTCAGTCCCCATAATTTGATTTACATTGACAATACTAATGTGATTGACCTATTGCTGGAGAGAAAATTAATACCTCCGATAGCATTCAATGTTTTTATTCAGTCTTGGGTCGTCTTAGACGAAAAAGTAACACTTCGTACATTACAATACCTATTGAGGAAGGGAGCCATGTGGGGAGACTTTGGTATTGAATCTTTTAAACAAGTGAGCGCAGAAAAATTTGAATGGCTATTGCAGCACGGAAAAATCAAGAAGCCAATTGAGTATTACTTTGGCACACCACACTTCAAAGTGTATCTCAAGTACGCAACTCTTGATCCCGCAAAGGTCAATGTATTTGATCTGAATCGGCACATGCTTGAACATTTGGTAAAGGATTACAATTTCTGGTCTCTTGATTGTGCAAGACGATACTTGAATGACGGAGACGTTGATATGATGAAACCCATCGAGGGTTCAAAACTCGAAGACTTTGCGCTGCATTTGAATCCGGATCATTCTCAAGAACTACAATGCCGGCAGTTGCGAAAACTCTTTCCCAACGTTAGAAAGACTGTGATTGAACAATTTTTGCGTCAGAAAAAGAGAAGGAGATGATGACATTTTTATTTTTTCGTATTCAAAGGATGCTGTTTCCAAAAAGATAGCAATCCGTTTTGCGCATGATCATTTTCCGGCAGCTCATTGGTTTTCAGCGTGGAGCGTTCAGCAAAACGCATTGGATTGATGGAATAGCTTTCCAAGCATACGGTGTCGGCACGCCAGCGCGCAACATATGTCCATGACTCATTGTATCGCGGACAAACCATAGACAACGTGCTCCAATATCCACCAAACGTCACACACATTTGCAAGTCACAGCAAAAGGTTTCCGGACGCTGAATGCGTTCATGATACATGGCAATGGCCTCGTGAATGTCATTTGTAGAAAAGTCAAAATCAAACTTTGCAAACGGATCTGAGATCTCGTTTTTCGACGCGTCATCAGAAGAATACACGTAAAATTCCACTTGACGGATTCGAGGATCAGGACCTCGTGTGTTGGGTTGATCTTCCCAAAACAGCTTGTAGTCACCGCTCCAAAACGGACTTTTTTCAGTGTGTCTCTTTTGCTTCTTCTTCTTCGCAGATGTTTTTTTTTGCATCTTTTGAACCCCTCTACTTTTTTTTCTAAAAAATATCTCAAATAATGGAGCGCGTAAAAAAACTTTTGAAGCGATTTCCTATAGATGTTTTTGATGATATTGTGCGTGATGCTCGCGCGGAAAGATTTGATCACGTAAAACATAAAATATTGCAGTTTTGTGTTGATTTGGGTATAGGCGACAACTTAAAATGGATATGGATTGATAACAACGATTCGATTTTGTATTTAATTCAACATGTTCACGTCTGTTGTCCTATCCGTTTTACCAACAATGCGAATGTGATTAGAATTGATCCTGAATTTAAAGTTATTCGTAGTAATCGAATGTGTTATAGATACAATTTAACATTGTATGATTCTTTTAATGTTGAATTGTCGAAGCTTCTGGGGTTTGACGTTACGAAACCGTTTGATAAACAAGAACTGAAGCCAAACTGTCCGTTATTACGCATAGCAGATGAACTTCATTTGCTCTTGTACTTTAGCGCATACTACACATGTTTCACAATGCTGTGTATTCACCGCTGGCGCAAAGAGTCTCTCGTTGCTCAACTACCCAAAGATGTATTATTGTATTTGCTGAAAAATTTCATAAAAGAGTAAAAAAAATATGTCATTCCGTAGATGGTTTCTGAGTCAAATTGATTTTCATCTAAGACCTTTTGAGCGCTATGAGCGCGAAAGATACTTTGAGCAAAAGCACAGAGACTTTAAGATTCAAATATACATGTTGATTCAATTGTTCTTTCGCCTCTGCGTTTTAATTTTCCATTTTCTCATGGAATTCTACATTGTTTTGACTCGTTGCGTTGCTTTTATTGGTACTGTTTTTGTTATTGTTTATTTTGCGTATTTTTATTATGCATTAATTAGAGGTGTTGATGAAATGTGCGCATTTGGTGCCACATGTAACGATACGACATTGTACTGTGATCTAAGCAAAGCACTATTGATGCATTACAATACCAATTGTTCTCGACAAATCTTCATGGAGCACAAAGTCTTTTTCTATGAATTATTAATTTCTAAACTATAATGAGTGAAAAAATTACACAAGTTTTTGTTTTGAATGAAGCTACTATCGAGTCAGAGCATTCATTACTAATCAAAGCCGAAGCGCTTCATGAGCAACGAGAGATTCGAGAACTCGATGAGATTCAGTAAACTTTTTTCTTCTTTGTCTTTTTGGTCTTTTCGCCCGACGGAGGTCTGATGACGCAAGCGGGATTGAGAATCAGCGTCGTGGGATCTTTGAGCTCAATGTGTTCATAGGGATGCAGCGCCTCCAAGTCCGTTAGCGGCAAAACGGTCAAATAGTATCCCAGCAGTGTGTTGCGCGGTTTAGACTTTTCGGCACACAAAAAGTTAAATTCCTCTTCTGTTCCAATGATGATGCAGCGCTGTTTTGCTCTCGATACAGCAACGTAGGCATATTCTCGTGTAAAGAATCGAATAGGTTTCTCATAAATGTAAAAGATGATTGTTTGCCATTCGGAACCTTGCGCCTTATTGCATGTAGTGGCATATCCGGCTTGAATATTGAAAGGACTAACGGCATTTTCGTGTATCAAAACTTGTTTGCCATTTGTGAGTGTAATAACATTGTTTTTTATGCGCAAAATTTGTCCAAGCTCTCCATTTCTCACGCCATCATATTTGCCTTGCGGCTTTGTATTTTTGGTAAATTGTATCTTTTTGCCGGGATAGTACCATTGATCGCCAAATTTAACCTTTGATGTCGCCGAAAGAATGCGATTTTCCAACAGCCATTCTTCAATCCATTTGTTACACATATTTCTATCAACATTTCGCAGCACAACCACCTGAAAGTTCATCGTGTCTTCGCGCTTCTTGCAGTATTGCGCTACAATGCCACAAAGCTGCTCCTTACCTTGGCGCTCATGCAACTGCAGCGCTTCTCCGCCCTGAGAGAAATCAACCACTTCGCCATTTCGAATCTTCTGTGCCGCGCTGACCAAAATGCGCGCATTTGGATCGACGCGCTTATTCTCTGTCAACATAAACGTGTGACGAGCAAATGCATGTGTCAAATCAAAGAAGGGTGCGCCGGGTTTGATTGGAAAGATTTGACCCAAATCGCCGACAATGACCAAACGCTTAAAAGGCGCATGCATTGAACGAATTAACCAGCTCAAGAGTTTTCTATCGACATTGGAGCCTTCATCAATGATTAGAACATCCATTTGTGCAAACCACGCCGAAATGACATCTGCCTGACCAAAGTCGCGCAAACAACACACATAGTGAATGGTGTATGCGCTTCCCAAGCGCTTTTCAAGCACATCAACCATCATGCCCACATAGGTCACATTGAGTGTTGCGGCCAATTCGGCCACAATGGCAATGAGCACCTCGGTCTTTCCTGTGCCTGGTGCACCTTCCAGAAAGCTGAGTCTATTGCACATGACGTGTTTCACAAAGGTCTTTTGCTCAAACGTCAATGTAGGTGAAGGAATGCAAGGCGTCTCATTGCCTTTGCGCATCTTGGGTGCATCATCGATGATGTTGTGTTTCAGTGCATTGAAAAGGTTCAAATTATCAACCTTATCGCGTGGAAAACACACATAACGCTTGTCGTCATCAATGGCATAACAAAGACCATGATACATCAACAACTGCATCGCTGGGGAGCTCATTTGTAGCACTTCGGCTCCGAAACCCCAATGTGGATCAGCGCGAAATTGGCGTAACACTGCATCAATTTCAAAAATCTCATTGCCTTCTTCGCGCTGGAGCTTTAGAAACGCGTATAGTCTTGCGGCACAAATGAAAGTCGGAATCATGGGACGCTTGTATCGTTGATAGAATGCAACAAATCCTTCGTAGAGCATTTCTTTCAAGTGGTATTCCGAAACATACCTGTGAAACAACAACTTCCACGGTTCTCGCATGAACATGTCATACAAATCGCGCAAATCATTCCCCGGAATCATGCGAATTTGTCGCTTTTGCTTTGGAAGCGCAACCTTTAGTGGCGTTTCGTAGTCAAAGCGAAAATAGTCGCAGTTTTGTTCAACGCCCAAAGATGTGAAGAGCTCCAGTGACTTGAATGCTGCAACGGAACATGGATATTCAATGGCACTCAGCAACTTTGAAGCATCCTTTTCGCCTCGAAGTTCAGCGACAAAGAAGCTCACATCGGCAATGGTAATCGTATCGGTGCTGCGCTTTGTGTAAGTCATTTCTGCCTTGTTGTCTCCATGAATCACATTGCCCTCAATTTTTTTCACCGGTCCAGAGATGATGAAGCTCGGCGAGCATGTATCTAATTTGCCCTTGAAGGTCATTTCGCGCTTGTAGTCTAGAAGGTAAACGACAAAATGCCCATAACCACCTTCGTCTCGAAACTCTTGAGGTGTTCCGGGACGCTTCATGGAAACAATGTAAAAGGAGACCATTTCTTCATAAAAATTTTTTTTCTAACCACTCTAAACATTCACCGTTCAATTTGCGCTTGAGATATGATATGGTGGGATTCCACCCATTTGCAAATGCAAACTCAAGAATCTCAACAGTGGTGCGCTTCAAGCGACAAAAGAATACATCGTTTTCCCATGGCGTACCAATTGATACTAAATATTTCATGCAATCAAGATTATCGAAACAGTAAATTAATTGGTTCCTATTTGAATTGTACTGTAAAATATCTAAACGTCCATAATACTGCGCCCAGTGTTCAAACTGACAATCAAGATCAGTACCAATTTCATGGATTTCTTTGCAAGAACGATCTTTTCTAAATAAACCTTTTGCGTAATATTTGGTGTTGCGATGCACTGGAACAAAACAAATTCCCCATGAGCCAGCGTAACCAGCAGATTCCTCGTAATGTCTTTGTCGAAAACCACCAACTTTGCGATCGTAAAAGTTCACCAAATCTACATGTTCACCGGCAAGCAACCCGGCAAATGCATCTGGGTCTTGATATCCTTGTTCGAAAATAAACGCAATGACCTTTGTGTACCCCAAAAAGCAAGCATTCCATGTAGCTTTGAAACTTTGGCGTTTCCAAGACTTTTCGCTACAATGTGCTAAGAACAACATGAATCGCGAAGCCTCATCGAGATATGAACTTAGAATCAAATTGACACAATCTTTATTTCGGAGACCCTTTAACATTTTCCCACCAAATGTGCATCACATCATCGCCCGGCGTCCATGACGCAACGTGTAGATGATTCTTCTCGTAGCCCTCCAATTTGACGGCCGAATCGTCGACAATAATCGTATTTGACGCATTATATTGAGGATAGCGCTCCCAAACGCGATCAAGCGGCTTTGTAAAGTTGGGAACACCAATCTTGTTTGGATGTTCGCCGTTGACAACGCAATTCTCTTGCGTCCACACAAATACAAAGCGCTTTGGGTCCCAATTGAGCAGCGGTAATAGCTCCTCAACGTTTTCAGAGCGTACAGAGGTCCAAATGGCAATGTCGAATCCTTGCGCAACCAAGGAATCCAAGATGGTTGTGACTTCTGGATGTACCCAAACGTTGAAGCGCGACAAGGCAATACCACTATTGGAATTGTTGCCATTTCTGCGTTCTCTGTGAATCAAAACGCCATTGAGATCCAAGATAATCAAGCGGCGCTGGGGCCAAAGGCATTTGGCGATGATAATCCAAAAGAGAAACACAACGACGAGAATTAACCCCTCAATCATCTTCTTTTATTTCCATTTTTGGCAAAATTAATTTTTGGTAATGAAGCAAGTATTGTCGAGCTACCTTGACAGAATGCGTGGGGTTCTTCTTTTGAGCGCAAAGAGCGACGATGGCTTCCACAACTGCTCCTTTGGTGAAAAGCCAATGACAATGTTTGATTGTCTTGGATGCTTGCTCGGCATTCTTTTCGTTAATTAGCGGAATGATGCCACAAAACTCCTCAACGAAAAAGTCCAAAAAGTTGACAAGGGTCACGTATTTCTTGTCGCTAATCTTTGTTGCATCGATATTGCCTTCAATTGCTGCATCAATTGCATCTTCAATATCGATAATTGTTGCGTACAGCGCGTTTGTAATTTCTTGCATGATCACTTGGCTCGAATGTCTCTTGTATTCCGCGCCTTTTCCAAACGGAGAAGCGTTGCGTCAAATTGCGGCGGATTTTGAACCCTCTCTCGTGATTGATTTTCGAGAACCCGACAAATCGCAGTGGTTTGCGCGCTATTTGCCCGAAGATGCCGAGATTGTGTCGCATCCAGTCAAATCAGGCGAAGTGTATTTGGATGTCAAGCGCGTCTCAAAGGACAAAAATGCAACAGTCAAGAAGCTTTGTCGCCGCATTGTCGAACACATGCACAAGAAACGCGGCGCTGTTGTGATCTTTTGCCCCGAAGGCAATGAATATTTGGCCATGGTGTGCAAACATTGGTATCGAGTCTCTAGAGGTGATGCAAAGTGGGAGGATGACTACATGCAAGGTCAGCGATACAAACACAAACCCCAAGTGGCACAGATGAAGGATATTATTGAATACGCAAAGGGAATTGTAAAATGGAATACCTATTTATGATTATGACCAACATGCTTTTCACAAAACCATCCGCCACATCTAACGCAGTTGGCAAAATGAGCGTGTTTTGTTTTTGCAACTTCTGTGCCGTCTATCGTTTCAAGGGAAATTTCAATACATCCTTTTTCGGCGCAATCGAATTTTACCAAACCATAATTATCAACAATTTCTTCAATCAAATCTTGGTAAATTTCAATCGTTTCCTTCTGTCTCTGCATAGGCTCTATAAAGCAAGTGAGTGCTAAGCGAGCAATGCCTCTAAAGGTATTTGAGCCTCCAAAGGCTTTGATATCCTCCTGATATTCATCCAAAGCCCTCTTTGACATTTTTAAATTTTATTTTTATGGAATCTCAGAGGGTCATTGATGTTATTGCACATTGCTTTGTACGCTCGACGTTCCTGAGGGAGAAAGGGGTTTATCGGCAGAGGAAGTGATTGTTTCTGCTTGCTCAATGCTTCCAGGAGATGTCGCATATTTAAGGGAATTGAAGAAGTAAATGAAAAAAATGCAGTGCAGCGGTTGTGGAGTAAAGGAAGCAACTGACTACTGTGGCCATTGCTACAGCGTAGGCTATTGCTCCCGAGAATGCCAAGCATTTGATTGGGAAACGATACATTCGCAACTTTGCATGATTGAGGCAAAG
>Ga0268298_10004143_pt1 | contig 14355 bp, 7 predicted proteins | sample WWTPWeurt_MetaG_FD_194462 | JGI IMG/M metagenome (GOLD analysis project Ga0268298, IMG submission 194462) | Activated sludge microbial communities from WWTP in Nijmegen, Gelderland, Netherland - WWTP Weurt | ecosystem: Engineered > WWTP > Aerobic digester > Activated sludge | place: Netherlands... | reverse complement strand
CGGCGTTCACCGGGGGCTGGCAAGGGGCCGTCGCGCTCGCTGCCTTTCAGCTCCAGCCCCTCGTCGCCTTCGCGGGGAAGAGGCTGCGCGCTCGGGATTTGATCGTCGTGACGCTCTTCCGGTTCGGGCTCGATTTCGGGAGCTGGCTGGGTCTGCTCTTCGAGGACGCTCCGGCGACCGACCCGAAAGACATCGAGTCTCGGCGTCCCGTATACAAAAGTATGCTGGAAGGCGGGATGGACAGGTTCTTCGAGCCGCGCAGGCGATCGTGCCCTCTCTGCGGCTCCGAGGATCTGCGGGTCGCGCTGCGGACAGGCGATCTCCTCCAGGGCAAGCCGGGCAAGTTCAACCTGGAGCGGTGCCGCGCGTGCGACCACCTCTTCCAGAACCCGAGGCTCTCGATCGCGGGGCTCGAGTTTTACTACGCGGACTTCTACGACGGCCTCGGGGGCGACGAGATCGAGGCGATCTTCGGGGCTTCGCTCGCGCAGTACCACCAGCGCGCGGAGCTCGTGGAGAGGGCGACCTCGCCGAGCAAGTGGCTCGACGTCGGCGGCGGGCACGGGCACTTCTGCCGCATCGCGAAGGAGCACATGAAGGCGACGCGCTTCGAGGCGCTCGACCTGTCGGACGCGATCGAGGACGCCGAGAAGCGCGGGTGGGTCGATCGTGGCTACAAGGGCCTCTTTCCGGAGAAGGCCGACGAGCTCCGCGACCAGTACGACGTCGTGTCGATGAGCCACTACCTGGAGCACACGCGCGAGCCGGAGGCCGAGATCGAGGCCGCGGCGAAGGTGCTCGGCGACGGGGGCTACCTGATGATCGAGCTGCCGGATCCGGAGTGCGGATTACGGCGCCTGTTCGGCCGGCTGTGGCTGCCCTTCTTTCAGCCGCAGCACCAGCACCTGCTGTCGACGGCGAACCTGGAGAAGCTGCTGCGCGCGCACGGCTTCTCTCCCGTCACGTGGCACCGCGGAGAGGCGCACCAGCGGATCGATTTCTTCGCCGCGGTGTTCCTGACGGTGCACTGGATCGCGCCGAAGGCCGACGTGCCGTGGCGTCCCCCGAGCGCGGCGCGCAGGCTCCTGCGGAGGGTCGCGTTCGCTTGCGCGATGCCGGGCTTGATGCTGAGCCCGCTGCTCGATCACGGCCTCTCGCCGCTGCTCGCGCGGGCGGGGTGGTCGAACACGTACCGTGTGCTCGCGCGCCTTGAAAAGAAGGCAAAGTCGAGCGACTGACGGGGGCTCTTCTTCACCACGGAGCCACGGAGAGCACAGCGTCGGGACTGCGTCCCCCAGCGGCGGCCGCACGGAGTCGCACAGAGATTTTTTTGTCCCAGATTCCAGCAGAATCTGAGACCAAAAATCCTCCGTGAGACCTCCGTGACCTCTGTGGCTCCGTGGTGAAAAAGTCCTCAGAAATAGCTCAAAAGCTGCCGCTCACCGAGACGCCCCGCAGCCCCAGGTTGACCGCGGCCTTCGGGGCCGGCGCGGCGCTCTTGCTGCCGCTCGTGGCGGCCAGGATGATCGTGACGCCGCCCATCGCGATCGCTGTCCCGCCGAGGATGTCCGCGACGAGCGCGAGGGTCTGCGTCTTCGACCGCGCCGCGTCGATGTCAGCCTTCTTCACGCCGAACGTGTCGATCTTCTTCTTCGCGTCGTCGTGCGCCGAGAGCGCCAGGCCGCCCACGACCGCGGTGCCCACGATGAGCCCGCCGGTGACAGCGAGGCTCACCCAGACGCCTGTGCGCGAAGGCCCCTGCGCCTCCGTCTCCTTCACCTCGTTGAGATCGATCGACACGCTCGAGCGATCACCTCCCGCGAGATCGATCGTGCGCGCGGGCGTCGCGACGCCGTTCTTCTGGAGCACGACCTTGCGCCGCCCGATGCTCACGACGAGGGGCTCCGCGAGGGGGATCTTGCCGACCGAGACGTCGTCGACGAAGACCTCGGCGTCGGTCGCGTTGCTCTTGATTTCAAGGCGCGCCACGCGCGTCCCGAGGCTCTTGATGTCGGCCTCCACCTGCGTGCGGCGAGCGGCTTCGATCTCGTCGCCGCCCAGCTTGAGGTACCTGTCGAACGAGCGCAGCGCGGAGGCGTAGTCCTGCAGCTCGTAGTGCGTCTGACCGATGTTGTAGAGCACCTTGTAGTTCTTGCTCACGTCGAACGAGCGATTGAACTCGACGAGCGCCGCGCGGAAGTTGCTCTCGCGAAAGAGCTCCACGCCGCGGGTGAAGTGGGCGCGGCCCTCGTCGACCTCGGCCGTGGGCGCCGTCGTCCCGCCGGGCGCGGCTGTCGCGTCGGCCGTCGTCGTGGGCGTCGCGGTCGTCGTGGGCGCTGCGGTCGTCGTCGGCGCGCTCGTCGCGGCTGTCGTCGCGGCCGGCGCGGTGGGCTTCGCGGAGGCCGTGGCGGCGGGCTTCGCGGGGGCAGCGGGCTGCGCGGGCGCGGCCGTCGGCGCGAGGAGGGCGAGGGGCAGGGCGAGCGGCGCGAGGAGCTTGTGGGGTTTCATGAGGGTCCTTCGGAGAGTGCCAGTTTGCGTGCCGCGCATGGCCGAGTCTCAGAGCGTGGGCGTGGGTCGCAGCACCTGCGCCGTGATGGCGTTCGCGCGCACGAGCGTCTGCACTTTCCCGTATTCCTTGCCGCTCGGACCGACAGTGCCAGTCAGCGTGACGCTCCCCGGAGTGACGTTCACGAAGCCCGCGTTTCCGGCCACGTCCGTCTGCGTCGCATTCGGAGTGACGCTGTTGTTGATCGTGTAAAACCGCGTCTCCATGTCCGACGGGAAGATGGACACCGAGGCTCCGGCCGTCGGCGCGTTGGTGCAGTCGACGGTGCGCGCGAGGATGATCCCCTTCGTCGGATCGATCGTGACGCCCGCGTCCTTCGCGATGAAATTCGCGGCCGACTTCGGGACGAGGAGCACCACGGGGTTGCCGTCCTGCGCGACGTGATCGAGGAACGCGAGGGTCTGGAAATAGTCGGCCCCCGTGACCTCCAGATAGGCCTCCACGTCGGACGGGAGGGTGACCGTCACGTCGCCGTTCGGGGCCGGCGTGGGCGTCGCGAGAGGGGCGCTGCACGGCGTGTCGAACTTGTTGCAGAGCTTCACCGTGATGCCCTGAGCCGGCTGGTTCGAGAGGAGATCGAGGAAGCGCGCCGTCAGCGTGTCCATCTGCCCCGTCGGGGGCGCCTCGACCTTGCCGATGCACCCCCACTTCGGATCTTCGACGACCGGTTTCTCGGTGCAGAGCTCGTCGACGCAGATCGACCCCGCGAAATCGCCGCCGCGCGCCTCGCAGTCCGCGTCGGTCTTGCACTGCACCTCGTCGTCGCCGAGCGCGAGGGTGCACCCGGCGGCCGCCGCGGCCAGCGCCGCGAGACAAAGCGCTCGGATCGAAGGTCGAAGGATGGACATGGGGGGCTCATGGTAGTCGCCACAGGCCGGGCGAGTCCATGGGCCCACGCAGGTCGAGAGGTCGTCAGATGTGCTGGGTCGCGCAGCCGAGGAGGATGTCGACGGTGCCGCTCGGATCGTTCGAGACGGTCATGCACTGCTTGTCGCAGAGGATGATCTTCGTCGGCATCGCGTTGTTGTCGTAGTACCAGCCGCCGCTCTGCGGATCGCAGGCCGCCGCGTTCGCGACGTTGCCGATCACCTGCGGTGCTCCGCCGCCGCCCGGGGTGTACTGCACGTTCACCTTGCCGTAGTCGAGCATGCCCTGCTGAGGCTGCGGGATGGTGTATTCACACCCGAGCGCGCTGTCCTGGATCGCGGCGAGCGCGGCCTGGAACTGCTGCACCACGTTGCCGCCCGTGTCGACGAGGAACGCCGATCCCGTCCCGCCGCCCTGAGCGATCGCGTTGAGGCTGGAGAGCGAGGATCCGACGCCGATCACGAAGGTCGGGATGCTGGGGTTGCCGTTCACGCCGGCCGCGGCGAGGGCGGCGATCGAGGGGATGTCCATCGGATCGCACTCGGTGGGATCGCCGTCCGTCGCGAGCACCACCACGGCCTTGTGGGTCGGGTGCGCGCTCTGCCAGGTCTTCGCGTGGTTGATCGCGCCCTGCAGCGCCGGCCCTGTCGGCGTGTTCGTCGTCGGCCCGTGCATGTTGATCGAGTTGATGAGCGCCGTGACCTGGCCGCCTCCGAGGGGCGCGATCTCGACCGCCGCCATCGCATAGTCCGCGACGTTGCACGAGTCGCCGCCGCCTCCTCCTCCGAGGCAGATGCCGAACAGACAAGGCCCGCACGCCGCGGCGCCGCAGTCCGCGTCGACGTTGCAGAAGACCCCACAAGCGCCGCCGCCCGAGTCGAGCGGGAAGTACTGGAGACCCACGCCGAGCCCCGCGTTCGACGGATCCTGGAAGAAGCCCTTGAGCGCCGTCGTGACGGCGGTCCACTTGGTGCCGCCGGCCTGGAGCGGATCATCCATCGAGCCCGACTGGTCGAGCATGATGAACAGATCGAGCGGCACAGGGTTCGCCGTCTTCGACTCGGTCGCGCACGCGCAAGCGCCGGAGACGCAGGCCGCCTGTCCGCAGTCCGTCCCGCAGTTGCCGCAGTTCTTCGGGTCGTTGTTGAGGTTCGTCTCGCAGTTGTTCGCCACGTTGCCGTCGCAGTTGCCGAGCCCCTGCGCGCACTCGATCCCGCACACGCCGCCGATGCAGTTGGCCGGCGCGTTGGGGCCCGGGGGGCAGACGGTCCCGCACGATCCGCAGTTGTTCGTGTCGCTCAGCAGGATGGCCTCGCACCCGTCCGCCGCGTTCATGTTGCAGTCCGCGGTGCCGGACGCGCACGTCGAGCCCCCGGTCCCGCCGGTGCTCATCCCGCCTGTGTTGCCTGCGCCGGTGCCGTTGCCGCCTGTGTTGGAGCCGCCGATCGATCCGCCTGTGTTGCCGGCGCCTGTGCCGTTGCCGCCGGTGTTGGAGCCTCCGCCGCCGTTTCCGGAGCCTCCGCCGCCCTGGCTCGAGGCGCTGCCGCCGTCGCCGCAACCGAAAGCCAGGATTGCCGTCGAAAGGCAAAGAGGGACAAGGAATCGCGACAACATGGGACCTCCACGACCGGGTCGCGATTCGCGCGCTTGGCGATCCGCCCGACCGATGGAAAATCGGTCGACCCTTTCAAGTCCCGTTCCGCTCCGAGCCAGGGACAGCTCGAATGAAAAGGGCTTGTTTTGAAGGACCAAGGGGGGGAGGGGAGGAGAGACTACCCAGGATCCTGGAGGATCCAGCGAGTGGATCCGCCATGCACCATGGTGGCCGGGATTGGCCTCTCGACTCAGGGGCAGGGGAGATGGGGAGATCCGGAGAGGAGCTCCCCGAGGAGGGCAGTCACTGGCAGACGTTGAGGCGCACGAAGTCGGCCGCCGTGGTGACGGTCGTCTGCATGCGGACCTTGCCGATCTGCTTCCAGAACTCGTCCTGCACGGCCTTGCCGAGGAGCGCGACGCCGTCGCCCTGGTGCTCGAAGCTCAGGTTGCGGACGAGGCCGTAGCTCGCGCCGACGAACGTCGACGTGACGTCCATCTGCACCTTGCTCTTCTTCATGAAGCCCACGAGGCCCTCGGTGACGCGGCCGCTGCCGTCGCGGATCACGACGAAGGAGCCCTTGGGCAGCGCGCTGCTCTCGCACTTGTTGGACTCGAGGGTGTCCTTGATGACCTTGCCCTGCGCGTCGCGGAGCGGGATCACGAACTGACCCTGCGCGTTCGGGAGCACCTCGGTGAGGCCGGCGAACACGCGAGCGTGGTTGGGCGCCTGCGGACCGGAGGCCGCGAACGACGCGATGTTGATCGAGATCGCGGGGCTGTTCGGCGAGCTCGCCTTGTTCAGGAGCGGGTTCGACTTGCAGGGATCCGTGCCGCACGCCGACTGCCCGGCGGCCGATTGGAGCGAGGTCTTCTGAGCCGACGTGATGAGGTGCAGCGCGAGGAAGGTGTTCGTGGCCTTCGCGACGCACGAGGTGTACTGGCCGTGGTTGTTCCACTCCAGATCCTGGCCTTGCGGGCCCTCGCAGGGGCAGAGCTGGTCGAGCGAGCAGCCGGTCGCGGGATCGACGATCTGGCCCGGGAGCGTGCCCGCGCAGGTGTCGTTGCCGTCGAGGACGCCGTCGTTGTCGTCGTCGGGATCGCAGACGTCGCCCGCGCCGTCGTCGTTCGCGTCATGCTGATCGGGGTTCGCGATCAGCGGGCAGTTGTCCTCGGCGTCGAGGTCGCCGTCGCCGTCGTCGTCCGTGTCGCACGCGTCGCCGAGGCTGTCGCCGTCCGTGTCGAGCTGGCTCGCGTTGGGCACCGTCGTGCAGTTGTCGGCCGCGTTCGAGACGCCGTCGCCGTCCGCGTCGCTGTCGCACGCGTCGCCCTGGCCGTCGTCGTCGAGGTCCGCCTGCTCCGGGTTCGCGACGAACTGGCAGTTGTCGATCGCGTTGGGCGCGCCGTCGCCGTCCGCGTCGCCGTCGCACGCGTCGCCGATGCCGTCGCTGTCGAAGTCCGCCTGGTTGGCGTTCGGAACGTTCGGGCAGTTGTCCTCGCCGTTCGGCGTGTTGTCGCCGTCGGAGTCGGGGTCGCACGCGTCGCCGAGGCCGTCGCCGTCGAGGTCCGCCTGCGAGTGATCAGCGACGACCGGGCAGATGTCCGTCGCGTCGTCGACGCCGTCGTTGTCGTCGTCGGGGTCGCACGCGTCGCCCGCGCCGTCGCCGTCGTTGTCCGCCTGGTTCGCGTTCGAGACGAGCGAGCAGTTGTCCGCGCCGTCGGCCACGCCGTCGTTGTCGTCGTCGGCGTCGCACGCGTCGCCCGCGTCGTCGCCGTCCTTGTTCGCCTGGTCCGCGTTCGCCGCGAGATCGCAGTTGTCGATGCTGTCCACGACGCCGTCGTTGTCGTCGTCGGCGTCGCACGCGTCGCCGAGGTTGTCGCCGTCGCTGTCGAGCTGCCCGGCGTTCGCCGTCACGGCGCAGTTGTCGACCGCGTCGGGCACGCCGTCGGCGTCGTCGTCGTCGTCGCACTGGTCGCCGGTGCCGTCGGCGTCGAGGTCCGCTTGATCCGAGTTCGCCTCGAAGATGCAGTTGTCGACGACGTCATCGACGCCGTCGCCGTCGTCATCGCCGTCGCACGCGTCGCCCTGCCCGTCGCTGTCGTCATCGGCCTGGTCCGCGTTCGCGACGAAATGACAGTTGTCCGTGTCGTCGCTCGCGCCGTCGCCGTCGTCGTCGGCGTCGCACGCGTCGCCGTGCCCGTCGCCGTCCGCGTCCGCCTGATCCGCGTTCGCCAGCGCGCCGCAGTTGTCGGCCGCGTCGAGCACGCCGTCCGCGTCGTCGTCGCCGTCGCACGCGTCGCCGGAGCCGTCGTTGTCGAGGTCCGCCTGGTCGCTGTTCGACACGAGCGCGCAGTTGTCGGTCGCGTCGCCCACGCCGTCGTTGTCGTCGTCGGCGTCGCACGCGTCGCCCTGGCCGTCCGTGTCCGCGTTCGCCTGATCCGAGTTCGCCGCGAGCTGGCAGTTGTCGCTCGTGTCCGGCACGCCGTCATTGTCGTCGTCGGTGTCACAGGCGTCGCCCGCGCCGTCACCGTCGTTGTTCGCCTGATTCGGATTGGCCACCTGAGGACAGTTGTCCGAGGCGTCCACGATCCCGTCGCCGTCGGCGTCGACCACGGCCAGATAACAGACCTGGAGATAAGGCCGCACGCTCATGCTCGACTCGCTGCTGTACGTGTGGTGCGCGGCGCCCGGCTCCTGGAGCATGATGCCATAGGCCGGGACTGTCCCGTTGACCCAGGACGAGACGGTCGACGTGATCGGAAGGGTCTTGTAGCCCCAGCCCGACGTGCTGGCGATCGGCGTCGGGTCAAAGTTCGAGTTGAAGTCGAAGTTCGCCTCCGTCACCGTGAGCTCGTTCCAGGGCGCGGTGACCCGGTTGATCGTGATCGTGTTCGGCGACTCGTTCCACGAGAGGTAGATGCCGAAGTTGGCCTTGGTGACCTCCGCGCCGTTCGGGATCGGGCTCAGATCGAAGCGGTACATCGCCTTGTTGACGTGGCCGCCGGACGAGAGGCCGAAGAAGATGTTCTCTTCGCCGCCGGGCGCGTACGACGGGGAGTCGCCGCTCAGGAACGTGTCATAGACGTTCCCGAGCTCTCCGCGCCGGATGGTGATGCATGTCTCGGGGGCAGACGCCGCCGCCTGGCGAGCTGCCATGAGCGCGCCGGTGGCGAGGAAGAGCGCGAGGATGGGTCGGGGAAAGCGAGCGTGCTTCATGGTCCTCAAAGGAGCAGCGGAGCTGCGTAAGAGCCCGCCCCGACCCCGGGCATTTCCAGGCGATCGCATTGAACCTGGAAGTGTCCGAGGTCGGGGGAGAGCGTCAGTGCTTAATCAAAAATCCTTCACCGTATGCGAAGGAGGGCCACCGAGTCAACGAGGAAGATACTCTCGTGCGACGATTTTCAGGGGCGGCGTCTTCGCCCTCAGGAGCCCTGAATCGTCTCTCGCCTGTCTCGCCTGTCTCGCCTGTCTCGCCGGTCCCGTCATTTGTAGATGGCCGGGGTCGGCATGGCGAAGCTCAGCGTCTCTGTGATCCTTTACGGTAGGCGAAGGTGGGTGCTCTTTGCAAGAGGTTTTGGGGGGCGCTTTGTCTGGTACAAGGGCGCCCTCATGATGCGAATTTGGCGCGGGGCGCCCAGGATTTGAGCGAAGGAGGGGCCGAGAGATCGGGGAGGGGGAGCACGAAACTGGCGGGTCAGGCCTTGGGCCCGGCCAGGGGGAATCAGGTGGGGCAGAAAGGGGCAGTCTGGCCCTGGGGTCCGGCAGATTCTGCGGGGAGCAGAGGATTACAGCGGGATGCCCTTGGCCTTGAGATCGGCCAGGATCTGGAGGATGGGGATACCCTCGTTTTGGTCACCTGTCGTGCTCGTAGCGGCGCCGTGGTGGAGGGCCACGAGCTGGAACTTCGGGTCGAAGCAAGGGGAGCCTGAAGAGCCAGGCAGGGTGTTTGTCGCGTACCAGACGAGGTTTCCGTCGGGGGAGAGGCCCACCACACCCTCGGTGTCGATCGCGAGGCGGAGCGGCTGACCGCCGGGGTGCTGCAAGATGAGGAGGGGAGTCCCGACGGTGAGCTTCCTCGTGGCCGGCTTGATGAAGCCCCGCGGCGCCACGTCCTTGTTCGCGCCGAGCTCGTCGTCACCCGCGCGGCCCTGGAGCTGGAGGAGCGCGTAATCGAGCTTGTCCTCCGGGCTGCGAGCCAGGAGCCACTTTTCAGGAGACAGCCTGTGTACTGTGCCGTCGCCCACCGTCCGCCCGTCGCGGAGCACCCGGTGATCGAAGCGCAGCACGACCTCGTCCGCCGCGTCGCCCTCGGAGAGAAACGCGTCCACGACGTGCGCGTTCGTGAGCACCCTGTCCGGCCCCACGAGGAACCCTGTCCCGAGCGCCTCGCCGTTCGGATACTCGATCAAGCACACTTGCCCTTCGCGCCTCGCGAGCTCCCGCATGAAGGGCTCCGGATCGAGGAAACCGTTCCTTTGTCGGTTGATCTTCTCCAGGTTGCCAAACCCGGGCCCGCGCGCTCGAACGGCCCCGGCCCCGACGTCGAGCTGCGGGCCCGCCCCGATGTCCTCCGTGAACGCCAGCAGCTTGATGTTCCACGGGTTCGCTTGCCGCGCGGCGACGAGGAGCTCCGGGATCCGATCCTGCTTGTTCGCCCACTCGATGATCTCGAAAACGACCTTCTCCAGGCCCTTGTCGCTGACGATGCGCGCGAGCCTTACCCCCAGGCCGTGCTCCAGCATCATCCGGAGATCATCGTAGTCCGAAAAGGCATCCAGCAGGGCCTCGGTGAGCCTTTTGTGCTGCTCCTTGCTCACCTTCCCCGAGACTGCCTCTCTCCCGGGCGCCTCGGAGACACCCTTCTTCGACCACGCCCCGGTCCGCCGTGACTCCTGCTCTCCACCCTTTTCCGGCACAGCGGGGTTCGTTGCCGGCGCGTCGTCCGGCGAGTCCCCCGCCGAATCCGCCGCCACCGGAGAGGGCGCCACTTCCTTCTTCGGAGCCGCCGCGGCGTCGCCGCCACCCCGAAGTTTCCTGATCGTGGCGAAGATTTCGGTCGCGATCTCCTGCCACACCTCTTCTCTCGGCGTGCTCCGAGTCACCTCCTTCTTCGTCGATGGCAGTCCCTTGAGCTCGTCCGCCCACGGCCACGCCAGATCGAGCGCCGCCATGGGCCGCAGGTAAATGGGAGTGACAACCACCTTCGCCCCGGCCGCCTTCCCTCGTCGCTCGATCTCCGCCAGCTCGAGCTCGCTCGTCCGCTCATCGTTGAAATAGGCCGCCGATAGGAGGCAAAGGATCAGATCGGCCCCCGCGATCATCTGCGGGATCTCTCTCTTCGGCGCTCCGCCGGGCGGCACGCTCGCCTCGCTCCGGATCGTGAAGCCCCCGCGCTTCGCCGAAGGCTCCAGGAGCGCCCGGAGCTCCCCCGCCAGGGCCTTGTCCTCCGCTGCATACGATAGATAAATCGAGATCGGCTTGTCGCTCATGGCACCCTCGGCGTGAGGTTCTTTCGCCCGACCATATCAGAGGAGCCCTCGAATGCACCACACTCACGGGAGCGCAGCCGCCGCTCGGTGACGCCGTCCCGCTGCGCACGTTGACACCGGCGCGTTTTCAAGGCTTTTGTGCGCCCATGAAGTCCCGCACCCCCCTCCTCCCCGCCGCGGCCCTCCTCCTCGCCGCGAGCCTCGTCCCCGCGTGCACAGGCGGCGCCTTCACCGCCGTCTATCCCCCACGACCGCCCGCCACGCCCGGCGAGCCCATCGCCGATCCCGCGCCCGCCAAGGTGATCCTTCACACCACCATCACAGGAAAGGCCATGGAAGGCGCCCTCGACGAGGCCCTCCCCAGGACGGGAGACGGGTCCTTCCAGATGATCGGCGGCGAGCGCAAATACTCTTACAAACGCGGCGCTCCGACGGTCCGCTTCGGCGACGGCAAGGTCACCATCGCCCTCCACGCCGACGCGAACCTGGACATGCCCGTGAGCAGCCTCGACGTCGGCCTCGACTTCAAAATCTCCGCCGAGCCCGTCATCACAGCGGCCTACGTCGCCAAGCTCCAGTCCGTGAGCGTCAAGGTCACCTCCGACGATCGCCTCGTCAAGGTCGCCGACAAGGTCGGTGACGTCCTCGCCAAGCTCCAGGCCGTCCTCCAGACCAAGCTCGAAGAGTTCTCCTACGACCTCCAGCCCATGATCGTCCCCGCCTACGAGCGCGTCGCCCGCCCCATTGACTTGCCCGTCGGCGACGCGCACGGCTGCGCCCGATTGAAGCTCGTCGGCGTCGAGGCCGGCCCCACCGTGCTCGCCGACGGCATTGAAAAGGACATCGCCCTCGTCGTCGCGCCGTCTGTCACCCTCCCTTGCGGCGCCGAAGAGGCCCTCGCCCCGCTGCCCCCTCTGCGCAACGTCGCCGCCCTCCCCAGCGGCCCATTCACCGTCACCGTCCCCATCGCCGCGAGCTACGACGAGCTGGCCAAGGCCATGACAGCCACCTTCACGGACGGGAAATTCTTCTTCTCCAAGGACTACCCCGAGCTCTACATGGAGAAGCCCGAGGTCTACGCCTCCAAGGATCAGCTCGTCCTCAAGCTCCACATCGCCGGCCCCATCAAGAAATCGGGCATCGAGACGACGCTCGACGGCGATCTCTACATGTCCGGTCACCCCACCGTGGTCGACAACGAGCTCCGCATCCCGGACCTGGAGCCCACCATTGAAACAACCAGCTTTCTATTGGGTCTCAAGGCGGCCCTGGACGGCTCCGGCATCCGCGATCAGGCCCGCGCGGCGCTCCGCCTGGACATCGGCGAGCGATTGAAATCGGCCAAGGACAAGCTCTCCACGGACCTCTCGTTCGGTGAGGGCAAGGGGTGCCTCAAGGCGCAGACCCACAAGATCGAGGTGACGGGCGTCCACGTCCACGGCTCCTACCTTCGAGTCTACGTGGACGCCACGGCCAGCGCCGACGTCTTCCTCCCCTGTCCGTGAATACATAAAGTTATCACTCCGGATGGCTGCCCACCCCCGGCCGCGTCCTCGCTTCGCTCCACGCGGCCGCCCCTCCCAAGTCGCTCTCTTCGTTCGCGACGGGAGGGGCCCCGATCTACGGCTTTCGTGGCCCCGAGAGCCACGGTCCCACCCTTCGGATCCAGTCGATCACGGGCTGTGGCGTCGCCACCGCGGCGGCCGTCATCACCTTCGTGAGCGCTCCGGGCATCGACTCCGCCTCTCCCGCGAACATCGCCCGCAGGCCCTCCTCCGCGACGGCCTCCGGCGACATCATCACGCCCAGCTTCTTCGCGAGATCGACAGGCACCACCTCCGGATCGTAGAGCCCTGTCGCCGTCGCCCCCGGCGCGAGGCACGTCACGTTCACCCCGTAAGGCAAGAGCTCGCTCCGGAGCGCGCTCGCGAACCCCCGCAGGTACTTCTTGCTGCTCCCGTAATAAGCGATCCCCGGGAAATCCCGCCACGCCGAGATGCTCGAGACGAGGAGCACGTGCCCCCGCCTGCGCTCGCGCATCCCCCGCGCGAACAGCGTGCACAGGAGCGAGGGAGTCACCACGTGGAGCTGGAGCATCCGATTGGCCACCTCCGGCTCCGCGTCCGCCACCTCCCCGAAGAAGAAGATCCCCGCGTTGCTCACGAGGATGTCGATCTCCAGCTTGGGGCTCGCGGCGCCGGGCGCGCCACCCGCGGCCCCGATGTCGACGTCGAGCGCCCCCACGGCCCGGAAGAGCTCCCCGGCCGCCTCCGGCCGCGCGAGATCCATCACGATAGGATACACCCTGATCTTGTGCTCCCGCTCGAAGGCCCGCGCCACCACCGTGAGGGGCCCCTCGCGGTGACTGACCACCACGAGATCGTGCCCCTTGATCGCCAGGATCCGCGCCATCTCCAGCCCGATCCCGGAGCACGCCCCCGTCACGAGCGCCACCCCACGTCCAGAGTCGGAGCCCCCGGGAGCCCCCTCTCTCCGGCCCGGGCTCCCCTTGACCTGACCGCTCACGCTCGCGCCTCCGGGCCGCGCCCGAGCTTCACAGGGGCCGACTCCCCATGAGGGCACTCCATCGTCGTCGTGTAGATCCTCGCCGCGCACGTGTTGCAGTGATCGCAGGGCGAGCTCACCGCCTCCTCCGCCTTCAGTCGATTCACGAAATCAGGCTCTCGGATCAGCGCCCGCGCCATCGCCACCGCCTCGAACCCCTTCGACAGCACGAGGTCAATCGCCGCCCTGCTCGCGGCCCCTCCGACGTACACGAGAGGCACCTTCACCTCGCCCCGCACGACGAGCGCGTCCTCCAGGAAATACCCCTCTCGATAAGGCACCTCCGGCACCAGCCAGCCCCCGAACAGCGACACTCCGGCGCGCATCCACCACGCCATCCCCCGCCGCATCACGTCCATCGGCATCGCGCCTCGCAGGATGTACATCGGCGCCCGGCTCACGAACCCGCCCGAGAGCACCAGCGCGTGGACCCCCAGCTCCTCCAGCGCCCTCGCGACCTTCACGCCCTCGTCGAGCTCCTGCCCCCCGGCGAACCCGTCGCGCAGGTTCATCTTCACGAGCACGGCCATGTCATCGCCCGCGGCTTTCCGCGCCCGCGAGACAGCCTCTCGCAAGAACCGCATCCGCCTGTCCAGCGGCCCCCCATAGGCATCCTTCCGGTGGTTTGTATACGGCGAAAGGAACTGGCTGATCAGGTACCCGTGCCCCGCGTGCACCTCCACCGCGTCGAACCCCGCGTCCCGCGCCAGCGACACAGCGGTCCCGAAGCTCGCGACCACCCGATCGATCTCCCCTGGATCCATGGCCCGCGGCCACGTCGGCCCGTAGAGGTTGAAGCGCGAAGAAGGGGCCAGCGGCCGCCCGCCCGCGACGTCCGATTTGGCCATGTTCCCGCAGTGACCGAGCTGGATCGAGGCCCGCGCGCCCTCCGCGTGCACCCTGTCGGTGAGATCGCGGAGAGGCCGAGTCACCTCCGGCCGGAGCCAGAGCTGATGGGGAAACGACAGGCCGCTTCGCTCGACGGCCGCATAGGCGACGGTGGTCATCCCGACCCCTCCCTTCGCGACGGCCACATGGTAGTCGGTGAGGGCAGGAGAGGGCCTTTGATCAGGGCACATCCCCTCGAAGGCGGCGGCCCGGAGGACGCGGTTTCGCAGGCGAACAGGCCCGATCGTGACAGGGGTGAACAGCGTGGAGGTCACAGGCGCGCGAGCTTCGCCCACTTTGCCCCGAAACACCAGCCCGGCGTTCCGAAGCTCGGCAATGTCTGCCGGTCCAGAAAAAACATTTTCGCGGGACCTCGTCGTCTCCCA
>Ga0268298_10004142_pt1 | contig 14355 bp, 10 predicted proteins | sample WWTPWeurt_MetaG_FD_194462 | JGI IMG/M metagenome (GOLD analysis project Ga0268298, IMG submission 194462) | Activated sludge microbial communities from WWTP in Nijmegen, Gelderland, Netherland - WWTP Weurt | ecosystem: Engineered > WWTP > Aerobic digester > Activated sludge | place... | reverse complement strand
ACGGCATTGGGAACGGCATTGGGGACAGACCACGATAACCCGTAAAGCCCCGCCTGACCCGCCTTTCGGCGGATAGCGGCTAAGAGTAAATGGCTGCTTGCGGCCCTTCGTCTATCCGGCGATCTGCTGTGCCGCCTGAGCGGCGGTGATGATCGGGATGCCTTCGTGGCTTTCCATTGACAGCAGATCGGCGTCGCCCGACACGATCCAGTCGGCGCCGGCCGCGATTGCGGCGGCGATCACCTGATCGTCGTCGACATCTGTGGGCACCACGCGCGGCACCTGTTCCGGCTCGACGACTTCCACCGCCTCGACATAATCTGCCAGCACCTCGCGCACCGTCCTGCCGATGAGGGCCAGCCGCTTGGTCGCCGAAGGCCGCGTCAGCACGTCGGCCAGTTCATCGAGCAGCGCCGGGCTGGTGAAGAGCCTGGCATCGCCGCGGCTGCGGATTACATCGAGCAAGCGATGCGGCGTGCCGCGCCACAGCAGCGCCGACAACACCACATTGGTATCAAGAACGATCCGCACCCGACGCCTTCGCCTGTTCCCGTGCCCGCCGTTCCGCCCGCGCCGCCTTCACCTCGGCCTCGATTTCCTCTTCCGTCATCGGTGCCACGCCGGCCGCCTCCAGCGCCGGCGCGATGGCTAGAAGCCGATCCCATGCCGCGCGCTTCCTCGCCTTGCCGGCGAGGAATTCCACAAAGTCCTCCACCTCCGCCACCTGCTGCGGGGAGAGCATCCTCAGCTTCGAGATCAAAGCCTCTTCCACGGTCGCATTCATCGTTACACCTCCGTTGCCGTCAGCGCGCCAGCGCCTGCAAGTGCTTCTTGGTCAGGAAGGCATCGAGCAGCTTCTTGACCACGTTCTTGTCGTCGTCAGGCGGTTGCTCCACCTCCTGGAACTGCTTGAGCAACTTCCGATCCTCGAAGCGGGCCTTGGCCGCCTCATCGGCGGCGCCATCAAGCAGATAGTCGCTGGTCACGCCCAGGGCGTCGGCCAGGCGTTTCAAGGTATCGCCCGAGGGGTGCGAGGTGCCGCGCTCGAAGGGGCCGACGTGGGTGTAATGCAGCCCGGCCAACTGCCCCAGGTCGGTCTGCGACAGGTTCTTCTGCTTGCGCAGTTCCTTGAGCCGCTGCGCGAAGCCGTCCAGTATCTCGGTCATATCCCGCATCTCCGTCATGGAAAGGGGTTCGAATGTGACCATGTTGCCGAATTCGGCAGGGGAAGTCGACGCTTCAGCGCCCGCATCGACCGTTGCCATCCGGCTGTCACCCCCGCAGCGTCTCCAGGGGCGGGACGGCCAGCAGGCGGCCCAGGGCGGCCCAGCCGACGGCGGCGGCCAGCAGGCCGGTGGCCAGGGCGGTCAGGGGGAAGGTGAGGAGGGGGAAGTCCAGGCTCATGTCGAACACCCGGCGGGCGACGACCTGGCCCAGCAAGGCCGCGCCCGCGGCGGCGCAGAGGCCGGCCAGGGCTCCGGTGGCGGCGAGTTCGGCCAGCAGGGCTGCGGCGAGCTGGCGGCGCCGGGCACCCAGGGCGCGCAGCACGGCAAATTCCTGTCGCCGTTCGGCGAAGCCCGCCACCAGGGCGGCGTAGAGGACGGCCAGCCCGGCCCCGAGGGTCAGGGAGAAAATCAGTTCAACCGCGCTGGCCACCTGGCCGATGACGTCCCGGAACTGGCCGATCAGAACGCCCAGGTCGATGAGGGTCAGGTTGGGAAAGCGCGCCACCAGATCCCGGCCCAGGGCCAATTGCTGCGAAGGCAGGTGGAAACTGGTGATGTAGCTGGCGGGTTGATCTTCCAGGACTCCGGGGGGGGTGAGGACGAAGAAATTGACCCGCATCGAATTCCAGTCGAGGCGGCGCAGCCCTACCACCTCCAGGTCGATGCTCTGCCCGGCGATGCGAAATTCAAGCCTGTCGCCCACCTTGATGCCCAGGGTGCGCGCCAGGTCCTCCTCCACCGAGGCGACGCGCTTTCCCGTGTCTTCCGGGGCGAACCAGCGGCCGGTGGTGACTTCGTTGCCCGGAGGCAGGGCCCCGCGCCAGGAAAGGTTGAACTCCCGCTCCACCAGGCGTTGCGCCCGGTCGTCGTCCGGGTAGTCGGTGGCAGCCACCGGCCGGCCGCCGAGGGTGGCGAGGCGCCCCCGCACCATGGGCGCCAGTTCGGCGTCGATGCCACCTTCCCGCAGGCGGGCGGCAAGGGCCTCGCGCTGCTCCGGCTGGATGTTGACGATAAAGCGGTTGGGCGCATCGGCGGGAGTCGCCCGCTGCCAGGCATCCAGAAGCTGGCCCCGGGTGGCCGACACCACCAGGAGAGCCATGGCTCCCAGGGCCAGGGCGACCACTTGCAGGGTGACCGGGCCGGGGCGGCGGCGGAGGCCTCTGGCCCCCTGGCGCCAGCCGTAGCGGCTTCCCGCTGGCCAGCGCCCGAGCAGGGCGATGGCGAGCCGGGCGGCCCCGGCGAAGACCGCTGCCGCGGCGGCGAAGCCCCCTGCCGCAAGAAGTCCCAGGCGCAGATCCCCGGCGATCCAGACGATGAGGACGGCCAGCGCGGCAAGCCCCAGGCCCCAGGCGGCCAGCCAGGAGGCCTCGGGGGGATCCAGGTCGCGGCGCAGAACCCGCAGAGTGGGCACCTTGCGCAGGCGGAGCAGCGGGGGGAGACCGAAGCCCAGCAGCAGTACCGCTGCCACGGCGGCGCCCTGGAAGGCAGGCAGCAGCGAGGGCAAGGGCAGACCGTCCCCCAGAAGGCTCGCCACCAGGGCGTGCAGGGCAAACTGGATGCCGTAGCCCAGGGCGCTGCCGAAGGCCGTGGCCAGGAGCGTGAGCAGCGCGAACTGGCCCAGGGTCAGGCGCAGCAGGGTGGCCTGGGTGGCCCCCAGGCATCGCAGGACGGCGCTGCCATCCACATGGCGCTCGCCGTAGCGGCGGGCGGCCAGCGCCACGGCAGCGGCGGCGAGGATGACCGTCGCCATGGCCGCGAGGCCGAGGAAGCGCCGCGCCCGGTCCAGGGTATTGCGGATTTCCGGGCGCGCGTTTTCGCTATCCTCGATTCTTTCTCCCCGCTCCAGGCGCGGCGTTGCCCAGGTTCTGAAGGCTGCCACGGCAGCGTCTTCGCCGGCCAGCAGCAGGCGGTAGGTGATGCGGGCGCCCGGTTGCTCCAGGCCGCTGGCGGGGAGATCGGCCAGGGACATGAGCAGGCGGGGGGCGAAGGCGAAGAAATTGGCGCCCCGGTCCGGCTCCTGGGCCAGGATTGCCGCTACCCGGAGGCGGATTTCCCCCACCTCGACCGTGTCGCCGGGGCCAACTCCCAGGGCGCCGGCCAGACGCTCATCGACCCAGACGCTGCCGGGAGCCGGGGGCGGAACGCCGCTCTGGCCGTCGCTGAGGCCGAGGCGTCCGCGCAGCGGGTAGGTCGCGCTCACGGCCTTGATTTCCGCCAGTTGCGGTCCCCCGGCCGCCCGCACCATGCTGGGGAAGACGCGGGTTTCGGCCAGAGCCAGGCCGCGCCGGGCCGCTTCCGCCGCCGGGGCCGGGGACCAGGGGTGGTCGGCCACCAGAAGCAGGTCGGCCCCCAGGAGACGGCGCGCTTCCCGCTCCAGGGCGAGGCGCACCCGGTCGCTGAGGAAGCCCACGGCGGTCACCGCAGCGACCGCCAGAACCGTCACGGCCAGAAGAAGGCGCAATTCCCCCGTGCGTAGTTCGCGCCGGAAAAGGCGCGCCGCCAGGCTCACGCCGCGCCCCAGCGGGCCTCGAATTCCCGGGCGTCGGCGGGTTTGCCGTGCAGGAAGCCCTGCAATTGGCGGCAACCATGATCGCGCAGGAAGGCGGCCTGCTCGGCCGTTTCGACCCCTTCGGCCACCACTTCCAGGCCCAGGTTGCGGGCGAGCGTCATGACCGTGGTGACGATGGCCTCGTCGCCGGTATTGCGGCCGATGCCGGCGATGAAGGAGCGGTCGATCTTGAGCTGCTGGATGGGCAGGCGCCGCAGGTAGCTGAGGGAGGAGTAGCCGGTGCCGAAGTCGTCGATGGCAAGGCAGATTCCCAGCTTGCGCAGACGCTCCAGGAGGCCGATGGCGTCGTCGACCTGCATGACCACGGATTCGGTGATTTCCAGCTTGAGGCGGTCGGGTTCCAGCCCGGTTTCCTCCAGGATGGCCATCAGGCTGGCGATGAATTCGGGTCTTTCCAGTTGTTTGACCGAGAGGTTCACCGAAACCTGGGGCAGGTCGAAGCCCTCCTCCCGCCAGGCCATGACCAGACGGCAGGTCTCCCGCAGCACCCAGTTACCCAGGCCCACGATGAGGCCGGTTTCTTCGGCCACGGCGATGAAGCGGGCAGGCGGCACTTCGCCCAGTTCCGGGCTGTGCCAGCGCACCAGGGCCTCGGCGCCGGTGAGGCTCCCGCTCTCGGAGTCGACCTGCTGCTGCAGGAAGACTTCGAGTTCTCCATTCTCCTGGGCCCGGCGCAGGAGGTTTTCGATGCGCACGCGCTCCTTGACGCGATCCGTCATGTCGGGCGAATAGAAGTGGAAATGCCCCCGACCGACGGATTTGGCCCGATACATGGCGGAATCGGCGTTGCGCATGAGGGCGCCGGGGTCGTCGCCGTCGTCGGGGAAAACGCTGATGCCCACCGAGGCGGAGAGGTAGAGCTCGTGGCCGGCCACCGCAAAAGGCTGCTCGAAGGCGGCGATGATCTCGGCGGCCAGCGCCGCGGCCGGGGCGTGGCCCGGGATGGCTTCCATGAGGCAGATGAATTCGTCGCCGCCCAGGCGGGCCAGCATGTCGATGAGGCGCACCCGGTCGGCCAGGCGGGTGGCCACGGCGACCAGCAGATCGTCGCCTACCGTATGCCCGAGTGAGTCATTCACCTGCTTGAATTGATCGAGATCGATGAACAGGACCGCCAGGCGCTCGTTGCGCTCGAGGGCCTCCGCTGCGCTCTCGTGCAGACGCTCGATGAAGCGGCGACGATTGGGAAGCCCGGTGAGGGGATCGTGGTAGGCCAAGTAGTTGAGCTTGCTCTCGGCCTGGCGTCTTTCGGACACCTCGCCCTCCAGCATTTGATTGGCCCGCCGCAAGTCGGCCGTCCGTTGCTCCACCTGGATTTCCAGAGTTGCGCGGGCGGTCTCCAGCTTGGTGTCCTGGATGCGCAGAATCTGCTGCGCCCGACGTACCACCAGGAACTGGAGCAGATAAAGGAGGGCAAAGACCGCCACCACCCCCGCCGTCACCCACCACAGCGTTCGTCCGACCTCGGCGGTGAAGGGGCTGACGTCCTGAGCGATTTCCACCACGGCCTCCACGGCGCCTTCGGCATCCCGGAAGGGGACGTAGGTGGTGAGGATGTCCCTCCCCTGCCCGCCCGGCGCGGTGCCGGCCATCAGGGCGCTGTTTTCCTTGCCCCCCAGGGCTGCCTGAAAGCCTGATGCCAGAGCGGCGGCCGTCCCCACCTGCTCGGCGTCACTGGCGAAAACCGCGACCCCGAGGCGGTTGTGAACGCGCAGACTGACGACGCCGGTATCCTTGAGCAGCGCCTCCAGGCGGGGGCGCAGGGCTTCCCCGGCCGGTGCAGCCCGCAGGGCGGCGGAATCGCGACCGTAGGAATGGCGCACTTCTTCGGCGTAAGCGTCCCACAGGGCGTTGCGGAAGACCCGGGCGAAGGCCCCGTTGCGGTCCGCCGCCAGGGTCGTCATCTGGCGCTCCGACAGGTCGCGGTAGAGCGGGCCCAGGGCCCCCGCCGCCAGGACGATCAGGATGAAGCTGAGGGTGGAGAAGTAGCGGGAAAGGTTGAACATCACTCCACCAGTTCGGCAAGACGCGATACAGCGTCCTCGACCCGGGACACCGCCACCACCTCCAGCCCGGCGATGGCCTGCCGGGGCCGATTGGCTTCCGGCACCAGGGCCCGGGTGAACCCCAGCTTGGCCGCCTCCTTGAGGCGCTCCTGGCCCCGCGGCGCAGGTCGGATTTCCCCGGCCAGGCCAACTTCACCAAACACGACAAGTTTAGACGGCAACGGCTTGTTTCTAAGAGAAGAAACGATCGCGAGAACCACGGCAAGATCGGCCGCCGGCTCGCTGATGCGCACCCCGCCGACGGCATTCACGAAGACATCCTGATCGTAGCAGGCCACCCCGGCGTGGCGGTGCAGGACAGCCAGCAGCATGGCCAGGCGCTGAGGCTCCAGGCCCACCGTGAGGCGACGGGGGTTGCCGTGGGCGCTATCCACCAGGGCCTGGATTTCCACCAGCAAGGGACGGGTGCCCTCCTGGGTCACCATGACGCAGGAGCCCGCCACGTCGTGGCCGTGGCGGGAGAGAAACAGGGCCGAGGGGTTGCTCACCCCCTTGAGGCCCCGGTCGGTCATGGCGAAGACGCCCAGTTCATTGACCGCCCCGAAGCGGTTCTTGCAGGAGCGCACCAGGCGGAAGCTCGAATGGGTGTCGCCCTCGAAGTACAGCACCGTATCGACGATGTGCTCCAGTACCCGGGGCCCCGCCAGGGAGCCCTCCTTGGTGACGTGACCCACCAGGATGACCGTGACGCCCAGTTGCTTGGCCACCCGGGTGAGTTGGGCAGCGCACTCGCGCACCTGGGCCACCGATCCGGGGGCGCTCGACAGGGCATCCGACCACAGGGTCTGGATCGAGTCGATGACCGCCACGCGGGGCTTTTCCGCCTTCAGGACGGCGAGGATGGCTTCCAGATTGATTTCGGCCAGCAGCGGCAAATTACCGGTCTCCAGGCCCAGGCGGCGGGCCCGCAGGGCCACTTGCTCACCGGATTCCTCGCCACTGACGTAGAGCACCGCTTCGCTGGCCGCCAGGGCCGCCAGGGCCTGCAGCAGGAGGGTGCTCTTGCCGATGCCCGGGTCGCCGCCGATGAGCACCACGCCCCCCGCCACCAAACCCCCGCCCAGAGCGCGGTCGAACTCGCCCACGCCCGTCGACAGGCGCTCGGTCTCCCGCGCCTCGATGGAGGACAGCACGCGCAGACGAGCCCCCGGCGCGATGGGCTGAAACCGCCCGGCGGCAGTTTCCTGGACCACCGACTCCACCAGGGTGTTCCACTCCCCGCAGCCGGGGCACTGGCCCTGCCACTTGGGGCTGCTGGCGCCACACTCGTTGCACAGGTAGAGGGATTTTGCCTTGGCCATGGGGTCAGCGCGTCGAAGGTGCCGCGTCAGCGTGAGCGTCTCGGTGATCTCCCGCGGGTGAGGGAGCGAAAGCCGGGAGGGGCGCGGGACCGTTCATCATGGGGGGCAATTTTATCCAGATCAACTAAGAAACGCTGCGAGCGCCTGAAATACGGTCACCGCCGTGGGATCGACAGCGCGCAGCAGGACAGCCAGCCCGAAAGCCGCGCCCACCAGCAGAAGCCAGAACAGCCAACTGGCCCGCAGGGCGCCCTCGACCCAGGAGGCCGCCCCGCCCCCTGCCGCCCGGGCCATGCCTACGGCAAGCACCGCTTCCACGCCGGCTTCGAGGAGCGCCGCCGAGGCGGCCCCCAGAAAACCGCCAATGATCCACCACAGCACCAGGGCGACCAGGCCGATGACCGCGGCGGCTACGGCAATGCCTACCGCCGGCAGGCAGCCCTCGGCGTCCACCGAGGCCAGTTCGGCGATGCCGGAAACGCCATCGCCCACCGTCTCCACCCGGTCGGCGAGGCGGGACGCGGCACCGGAATCCTTGCCGTCGGCGGGGGGTTCGACGTGCTGCGGGTCCAGCCGCACTTTCAGGGCATCGAGGCCGGTGGCCCGCAACCAGACCCCGACCAGACCCAGAAAGGCCCCGTAGGCCACGATGACCACCAGGGGCAGCCGCAGGCGCAGATCGCTCAGCCCAAGGCGCAGGAGCAGGTGACTCGCCAGTCCGCCCACCAGAAAGCATGCTGCCAGGACCAGGAAGGTCTGGGTGCGCAGCCAGCCGGCACCGCCCAGGCGTCGTTCGAGGTAGCGGCGCAGGGGCTGGCGACTATCGGCCACGCAGCATCTCCACCGGCACCCGGGCCGCCAGGGCGCAGTACAACTCGTAGGCAATGGTTCCGGCCGCGGCAGCCACGTCGTCGGCAGGGACTTCTCCGCCGGGGCCACGCCCCCAAAGGGTGACCGGGGAGCCCGGACCGGCCTGGGGCAGGTCCGAAAGATCGCAGGCCAGCATGTCCATGGATACCCGTCCCAGGGTTCGGGTCAGTCCGCCATGCACCGCAAGGGGCGTCCCCGTGCCGGCGTGGCGGGGATAGCCGTCGGCGTAGCCGCAGGCCACGACCCCCACCCGCAGGCGCCGGGGGGCGACGAAGCTGCCGCCGTAACCTACCGCCTCGCCCGCGGCGACGTCCTGCACCGCGATGATCTGCGAGCAGAGGCTCATCACCGGCCGCAGGCCGAGGCTCGCGGCGCTGACCTCGGCGAAGGGACTGGAGCCGTAAAGCATGATTCCCGGCCGCACCCAGCCCACGCGCGTTTCCGGGTAGCGCAGGAGTGCGGCGGAATTGGCCAGGCTGACGGGCCCCCGCCATTCGGGCAGCAGGGCCTTGAGGCGTGCCATCTGGGGGGCGACGCCCTCGGGGCCGTCGGCCGAGGCAAAGTGGGTCATCAGGGTGGTTCGGCCGGGGTCGAGTTCGTTCAGACGCTCCCGCAGCCAGGGGATTTCCGCGGCCGAGAAGCCCAGGCGGTTCATGCCTGTATTGATCTTCACGTAGAGCGGTGGCAAGGCTCCCCCGCCGTGCAGCAGCGCAAACTGGTCGCGGCAATGCACCACGCAAGCGAGGTCGAGTTCCTTGGCCAGGCGGGCATCCCGGGCGGAAAAAACGCCTTCCAGCAGAAGGATGGGCTGCCGCACACCGGCCTCGCGCAGCGCTGCGCCGGTCTCGGCCTCCAGGACGGCGTAGCCATCCGCGTCGCCCAGGGCATCCAGTGCCCGCCACAGGCCGTGGCCGTAGGCGTCGGCCTTGAGCACGGCCCATGCCCCGGTTCCGGCGGCCAGCCGCCTTGCCAAGCGGTAATTGGCGGCCAGGGCCTCCCCATCGATGCTGGCGCGGATCGGGCGGGCCAGGTTCATAGCAGGGTTTCCTGCAGTCGCCGGCGCAGGAATTCCCCGCAGGTGGCGACCACGCGGGAACGATACTGCCCTTGCCGGTAAACCAGGCAGATGCCCTGCTCCAGTCGGGGTTTGAGGGGAAGGGACACCAGGCTCCCCGCGCCCACCTCCCGCTCGACCGCCTGGGCGAAGACGATGGCGTAGCCCAGGCCCGTTGCCGCGGCAGCCTTGAGGGCCTCGGTACTGCCCGCCTGCAGGACGACCTTCAGGGCGTCGGGCGCAGTGCCGGCTGCCGCCAGAAAGCCTTCCGCCGCCTGGCGACATCCGGAACCCGGCTCCCGCACGATGGCTTCGAAATCCTTGAGGGCCCGGCCGCTGACGCTCCGGCTGCGGGCCAAAGGGTGATCAGGGGTGCATACGAAGCGCAATTCGGCCTGGCCGCAGGATTCGCAATCCAGCCCCGGCAACGGCCCCGGCAGGGCGACGAGGCCCATGTCCCACTTTCCTGCGGCAACCCCTTCGGCCACGGCGGCCGAATTGACGATGTCCAGGTGCACCGTCACCTGCGGGTAGAGCGCGCTGAATTCGGCCAGCAGGGCTGGCAGAAGCTGGTCGCCGATGCCCGAAGGCGTCCCCAGGCGCAGCGCGCCGCGCATGTCGTCGGTCACTTCCGCCAGGCGGGTCTCCATCTCGCGGCTCAGGGCCAGGATGCGCTCGGCGTAATCGAAGGCGATGCGACCGGAGGGCGTCAGGTCGAGGACCCCCTTGCCCCGCTCCAGAAGGCGCGTGTTCAATTCCGCTTCCAGTTGCCGGATCTGGAAATGAACCGCCGACTGGCTCATGAACAGGGCTTGCGCTGCACGCAAGAAGCTGCGGTGCTGCGCCAGGGCGTAAAACACCTGCAAGCGCCGGTCGCCCATCCTGCCCCCCGAAAACCCAAAGGCGCTATTCAAACACGTTTGCCTCGGCCGCGAAACCGCCGTGGCAAGGGTGACAAAGGCCGTCGCGGGGCGCCATAATGCCGGCCAAGATCAATCCCCTGCACCCCGGGCAACCGAGGCTCCCATGGAAACGCGCCAGGCCACCATCCTGATCGTTGACGACACGCCGGAAAACCTGACGGTCCTTGGGGAGCTCCTGCAGCCAACCTATCGGGTACGCGCCGCCAACTCCGGGCGGCGGGCGCTGCAGATCGCCGCCGGCGACCCCACCCCGGACCTCATCCTGCTGGATGTGATGATGCCGGAAATGGACGGCTACGAAGTCCTGGCCCAATTACGCGCCAAACCGCGTACGCGCGACATCCCGGTGGTTTTCGTGACCGCCATGGACAGCACCGAAGCGGAAGAGCGCGGTCTCGACGGCGGCGCGGTGGACTACATCACCAAGCCCCTGCGTCCCGCCATCGTCCTCGCCCGGGTGCGCACCCAGCTCGAACTCAAGCTGGCCCGCGACTGGTTGCGGGACCAGAACACCTACCTGGAAGCGGAAGTCAGCCGCCGCATGAGCGAAAACCAGCTCATCCAGGAGGTCAGCATCCACGCCCTCGCCCGTTTGGCGGAAACCCGGGATCCCGAAACCGGCAATCACCTGCGCCGCACCCAGGAATACGTGCGCTGCCTGGCCCGGGAACTGCGCGCCGGCGGGCGCCACGCCGAGGCTCTGGGCGACCGGGCCATCGAAACCCTGGCGCGTTCGGCGCCCCTGCACGATATCGGCAAGGTGGGCATCCCCGATCACATCCTGTTGAAGCCGGGCAAGCTGACGCCCCAGGAGTGGGAGATCATGAAAACCCACGCCGCCCTGGGCTCCAAGGCCATTGCCCAGGCCGAGCGGGACGCCGCCGAGTCGGTCGAGTTCCTGGCCGTGGCCAAGGAAATTGCCCACTACCATCACGAAAAGTGGGACGGCAGCGGTTATCCCGAGGGCCTGCGCGGGGAAGCGATTCCCCTCTCCGCCCGCCTGATGGCCCTGGCGGACGTGTTCGACGCCCTCATCAGCCGGCGGGTCTACAAACCACCCATGCCCTACCAGGAGGCGCGCGAGATCATCGTGAGCGGCAGCGGAAGTCATTTCGACCCCGCCGTAGCGACTGCCTTCGAAGCGGCTTTCGAGCAATTCTGCGGCATTGCGGAGCGTTATCAGGATGACGGTCCGCCACCTGGCTGATCTGACCCTCGCCGACATCATGACCCCGGGCGCCATCGGGGTCGCGGCCGACTGCACCCTGGGCGAAGCGGCCCGCGCCATGAGCCGGGCGCGTATTTCCAGCCTGGTGATCCAGACCAACCGCCGCCCGGTGGGCATCCTGACTGAGCGCGATGTGCTGCGTCTCCTGGCCGACCACACCCAGGCCGATCTCACCGTTGCCAGCGTGATGAGCACCCCGGTGGTCGCGGTGGCCGCTTCCCTGGATTTTCGCAGGGCCTACGAGACCATGCGTCGCCATGGCGTCCGCCATCTGGTCGCGACCGACGTCCTGGGTGAAACCATCGGCATCGCCACCGAAACTGACTTCCGCACCCACCTGGGCCACGAGGTTTTCCGCCACAGTGCCGACCTGGGCGCCCTGATGGACCGCAACATGCCGGTGCTCCTCCCCCAGGCGCCGGTTTCCGAAGCGCTCACCCTGATGTTGCGGGAAGAGTGGGATTACGTCCTGGTCAGCGAGAACGGCGCCCCCATGGGCATCCTGACCGAACGCGACATGCCGCGCCTCCTGACGGTCGGCCGCGACCTGGACCACATGCCGGTGGCCGAGGCCATGACGGCCCCGGTCCATGCCGTCGGGCCCGGCGCCACGGTGATCAACGCCCTGGAAGCCATGGACGCCGGCAAGTTCCGCCACATGGCGGTGGTGGACGGGGCGGGCCGCGTGGTGGGCATGGTCAGCCAGCACCGGCTGCTCGAACGCCTGGGCATGGAAATCATCGAGGAGGCCTGGGAACAGCACGAGGTGCTGGAATCGGTCAAACACGACTTCGAGGACCGTCTCGCCCTGGTGCTCGAAAGCACGGGCATTGCCGTCTGGGAATACGACTTCGCCGCCGATCGCTTCACCTGGAGCCCGACCATGGCGGTGCTGCTGGGTTGCGACCATGCGCAATTGCCCGTATCCGCCCGGGATTTGCACGCCATCATCCACGGGGCCGACCGGGTGGCCTTCCTGGATACGGCGCGGCGCTGCTACCGCGAGGACCGTATTTTCGATGCCGAATGCCGCCTGTGCCGGCCCGACGGCAGCCACTTCTGGATCCGCTACCGCGCCCGGGTCGCCGCCCGCGACAAGGACGGCCGCCTGGCCCGTACCGTGGGCACCCTGGCCGACATCAGCGAGCGCAAGGCCGCCGAGGCGGCTCTTGTCGCCCGGGAACAGGTGTTTCGCGCCATCGTCAGTCAGGCCCGCGACGGCATCGTGCTCATCGACACGGGCAGCCTCGGATTCGTCGAATTCAACGATGCGGCCTGCCGCAGCCTGGGCTACAGCCGCGAGGAGTTTTCCCGCCTGCACCTGTGGAACGTGACCGCCGGGCTCTCCAGGGGCGAGGTTCAGGCCCGGGTGAAGGACATTCTCGCCGCCGGCGGCATGGATTTCGACCTGGATCACGTGCATTGGGACGGATCGATCCGCCATGTGCGCAGCAGCTACCGGGTGGTCGGCGTGGGCGGGCAGACCTTTCTCTCCGCCCTGTGGACCGACGTCACCGACCGCCGCGATGCCGAGGCTGCCCTGCGCGCCAGCGAGAAGCGTTTCCGCGCCCTGTTCGAAGGAATCGCCGGCATTGCGGTGCGGGGCTACGATGCGCTGGGGCGCGTGGTGCTCTGGAATCAGGCCTGCGAACGCCTCTACGGCTATTCGGCCACCGCGGCGGGAGCCCTGGGTTTCGGTGAATTCCTCTGGCCGCCCGAGCGTCGCGATGCCCTGGAGGCGGCCTTCCGCGCCTGGGTCGCCGGCGGCCCACCCCTGGAAGCGGGGGAGTATCCCCTGGTCCGCAGGGACGGCGCGCCGGTCACCGTTTTTTCCAGCCCGGTCCTGCAAAGGGGGGGCGAAGGGGCCCCGGAGGTCTACTTCATCGAGGTGGATCTGACGCCTCTGGAGGAAATCCAGTTCCAGTACCGTCTCCTCGCCGATTCGGGATCAGCGCTCATCTGGACCTCGGACGGCGCGGGCCGGGGCAATTATTTCAATCGACCCTGGCTGGAATTCCGGGGACGAAGCCTGGAGGAAGAGGTCGGCGATGGCTGGGTCGAGGGCCTCCACCCCGAAGACCGGACCGCCTGTGAGGAAGCCTACCGCCAGGCCATCGCGTCCCGGGAGGCCTTCGGCCTGGTCTTTCGCCTGCGCCGCCACGATGGCGAGTACCGCTGGATCATGGACGAGGGCAGGCCACGCTACGACCGGCGGGGGGAGTTTCTGGGTTTTATCGGGCACTGCATCGACATCACCGAAAGCAAGGAAACCAGCCTGGAACTCGAGCAGCACCGGCAGCACCTGGAAGACCTGGTGCGCCAACGCACCGGCGAGCTGGAGGCGGCGAACCTGCGGCTGCAGGCCAGCGACCATCGGCATCAGGCGCTCTACGGCATTTCGCGGCAGGCCGAGGGACTCGACGAACAGACCCTGGTGGGGCTCTGCCTGGCCGAGGCGGCCCGCCTCTTCGGCAGCCGCCTGGCCTGGCTGGTGACCTACGACGAGGATGGCACGATTCTCGCCGTCGAAGGGTATGACCGCGACCGGCGTTTCCATTGCGCCGACTGGATGAGTTGTCCCGACTGCGGTGCGCTGCAGGCCCTGGCCCGGTGTTGTTGCGAGGTGCGCAAGCCGCTGGCCTGCGATGTCCCGGGCATCGGGGATGCTTCCGCCGCCGTACCCCGCGGCAGCCAGATCGCGGCCCCTGTGGTGGAGTCCGACCGCGTGCGCGCGGTGTTCGGGGTTTCAGGCCGCGACCCCGCCTACAGCGATGCCGAATGCAGCGAACTGGGTGCAGTGGCCAACGACCTGTGGCGCATCGTGATGCGCCGCCGGGCCGAGATCGCCCTGGCCCGGACGAGCGACGCCGCCAAGGCCGCCAGCCGGGCCAAGACCGCCTTCCTGGCCAACATGAGCCACGAGATTCGCACCCCGATGAACGCCATCATCGGCCTTACGCATCTCCTCCTGCGTCAGATCGAGAGCCCCAAGCAGGCCGACCAGTTGAAGAAGATCGGCGATTCGGCCCAGCATCTGCTTTCCATCATCAACGACGTCCTCGACATCTCCAAGATCGAAGCCGGCAAGGTGGACCTCGACGTCGGTGACTTCTCCGCC
>Ga0268298_10004141_pt1 | contig 14357 bp, 8 predicted proteins | sample WWTPWeurt_MetaG_FD_194462 | JGI IMG/M metagenome (GOLD analysis project Ga0268298, IMG submission 194462) | Activated sludge microbial communities from WWTP in Nijmegen, Gelderland, Netherland - WWTP Weurt | ecosystem: Engineered > WWTP > Aerobic digester > Activated sludge | place: Netherlands... | reverse complement strand
CCCATGAAAAAAACCCTTTGGCTGTTCGTTCTCTTGGCGGTGGCGCGGGCGACCCACGCCGGCGCGGTCGACCGCGCCGGGGCGGACGCGGCGTTGGCCCGGGGGGACTACGCCCAAGCGCTCACGGACTTTTCCGCGCTTGTCCTGCGGCCGACCGTGGACGAGCGCGTCGACGAAGACTTCGCCCGCGCGGTTCAATGTCTGGAGAGGTTGAACCGCGCCGAGGACATCGACGCCTTTCGGGACAAGGCGATCGGGGCGCACCCCGGGAATTGGCGGCTGGCGGTCGCGGCCGCCGACAGCCTGCGGGAGACCCAATCTATTGGACACATGATCGATGGCCAGTTCCACCGGGGCTACCCGCGGGTGTGGAATGTTCGCCTGGTGGACGCGGGCGAGCGGGACCGGGCGCGGGCGCTGGGTTGGTTGGAGAAGGCCCTGGGCGCCGCCGAAAAAGAAACTCGCCCCGTCGCGGGCAATTTTTACCGGGCCTTGGCCGACGCGCTCTATTGGCGGCGGGAAGGGGCGGGGGCTTGGCGGTTGGGCGGCTTGACGTCGACCACGGACTGGCCCGATTACGACGATTACGGCGGCGGGGGGAGCGCGGCGGGCGCCCCGGTGGACAGGGCGGGCAACCCCGTGTTCCATCGCCAACCCGCCGGCTGGACGACGGCGCGAACGGACGGGGAGCGCTGGCGCTGGGCTTTGGCGGCCTGGGCCCGGGCGGACGCCGGCCGCGCGCCCGAAAGCCGGCGGCGGTACGCGGATTTCCTCTCCCAACAGTTCGGGGTCGAGACCCTGCGGTCTTTCGGTTGGTTTTGGGGACGCGTGACCGACGACGAATCGACGGCGGCGGCCCTGTGGTCGCTGGACGGGTTGGGGGAGGACGAGACCCTGGCCCGCCTGGCCACGGGGGTCAAGCGTTTTAAATTGCCGCCGGAGCACAATTTCATCGGGATCTACAAATCCCTGGAGGCCTTCCGTGAACTGGCCCTGATCTTCGAAAACCGCCGCCAATACGAACGCGCCGCCCATTATTGGCGGCTGTCGATGGAGGCCGCCGCCGAGGTCCCCGCTCCCGACGCGCCGCCCACCCACGACGAAGCCCGCGAACATCTCCGGCAGATCCTCGGCCGGTGGGGAACGTTCACCGACGAGGAAGCGGCCGCCGGACGGCCGACGTCGGTGGCCTTTCGATTCCGCAACGCGACCTCCGTGCGTTTCGAGGCGCACGCCTTGGACGTGAACCGCCTGATCGCCGACGTGAAGGCCTATCTGCGGTCGGATCCCGGCGACTGGGACTGGTCGAAGATGAGCCTGAACGACATCGGCCAGCGGATCGTCTGGGAGGGGCAAGAGAAATACCGGGGACGGCGGGTGGCCTCTTGGACGGTGCCGCTCACGCCCCGCCCCGGGCATTTCGACCGGCGCGTCACGGTGCCCCTGCCGTTTAAGGACAACGGGGCATTCCTTATCACCGCGCGCGTGGAGGGCGGCAACACGAGCCACCTCGTGGTTTGGCGCGACGAACTCGCCCTGGTTCAAAAGCCCGTCGGGGACGGCGATTTTTATTTTGTCGCGGACGCGGCGACCGGCCGGCCCGTTTCGGGGGCGGTCTTGGATTTCTTCGGCTTCCGCAACGAATACATCGATTCCCGCGTCGGTCGCCCGCGCATGAAAACCCACGCGCGGGGTTTTTCCCGGACGGTCGATCAAAACGGCGGCGCGACGGTGGGCGCGGCGGATCTGGGACGGGACCATCAATGGTTGGTGGAGGCCCGGGACGCCCGGGGGCGGCGCGCGTTTTTGGGGTTTCAACATTATTGGTTCCGGTCCCGGTGGGAAGGCGAACCCGCCCGGGCGGCGGCGTTCCTGATCTCCGACCGGCCGGTCTACCGCCCCGAGCAAGTCGTCCGTTTCCGCGCCTGGGCGGACCGCGCCGCCCACGACCGAACCGGCCCTTCGCCCTTCGCGGGGGCGGCTTTTTCCGTCACGATTTACGACCCCCAGGGTAAAAAAGTGTTTGAACGGTCCGTCGCCGCGGACGCGCGGGGCGGTTTTGACGGGGAATTTCCCTTGCCGGCGGACGCCGCCTTGGGAGCCTATTCGTTGCGGGCCCTGGGGCCCGCCCAGGGGTTTTTGTCTTTCCGCGTCGAGGAATACAAGAAGCCGGAATTTGAAGTGACGGTTTCGGCGCCGACGGAGCCGTTGCGCCTGGGCGACGCCGCCGTGGTCAAAATCGCCGCCCGGTATTACTTCGGCGCGCCGGTGACCGAAGGGAAAGTGAAGTTCAAGGTCCTGCGCACGAGCGAGGACGGACGCTGGTACCCGTCGGGGCCCTGGGATTGGCTGTACGGGAACGGTTACGGTTGGTTGGGCACGGAGGCGACCTGGTGGCCCGGCTGGGCGCGCTGGGGATGTTGGCGCCCCCGCCCCCTGTGGTTTCCCGTCGACCGCACCCCGCCCGAGATCGTGGCCGAAGGCGAGGCGTTTTTGGAAAAAGACGGCACGCTGTCCGTGCCCATCGACACGGCCCTGGCAAAGGCCCTGCACCCCGACCGGGACCACCGCTACGAAATCACCGCCGAAGTGACGGACAAGTCCCGGCGGACGATCGCGGGGCGGGGGGCGATGGTGGCCACGCGGCAACCGTTTCGCGCCACGGCCTGGACGGACCGCGGGTTTTACCGCACGGGGGAACCGGCGCGGGTGTCCTTCGCGGCGGTGACCCCGGGCGGGGCGCCCCTGGTCGGGGCGTCCGTGCGGGCGGTGTTGCACCGGTTGGTCCCCCGGGGAGCGGCCGCGCCGACGGAAGAGCGGCTCGAGGCCTGGGCGCTTCGGACCAACGCCGAGGGGCGGGGGGCGGTCTCCCTCAAGGCCCTGCGCGCCGGGCAATACCGTTTGAGCGTGACGATCACGGACGGCCGGGACCGGGACGTGGAGACCGCGGCGCTGTTCACGGCCCGCGGCGACGGCGATCCGGGGAATGATTTTCGGTTCAACGACTTGGAAATCCTGCTGGACCGGCGCACCCACGCGCCGGGGGAGACGGCCCGGCTCCTGATCAACACCGCCCAACCCGGGGGCGCTGTGCTGCTCTTCGTCCGTCCGGTCAACGGGGTCTACCAACGACCGGAGCTGGTCCGGTTGGACGGTCGAAGCGGGCTGCGTGAGGTGCCGCTGGCCGCGGCCGACAGCCCGAACATTTTCGTGGAAGCGGTGGCCGTGCGGGACGGGCGGGTGTTCTCAGAAATTCGGGAAATCCTTTTGCCGCCCGAAAGCCGCGCCTTGAACGTGGAGGTGAAGCCGGTCGCCTCGACGGTGAAACCCGGCGAGACGGCGAAAGCCCGGGTGCGGCTGACGGACGCCGCGGGCCGGCCCGTGCGCGGGTCGCTCACCCTGGCGGTCTACGACAAGAGCGTGGAATACATTTCCGGCGGCTCCAACGTGGCCGACATTCGGGAGTTCTTCTGGAAGTGGCGCCGGTCCCACACGCCGGGCGGGCGCTCGGCCTTCGACCGGTGGGACCGGTCGTTTCCTTTGAAGGACCGTCCCGGCATGGGGCCCCTGGGGGTGTTCGGCGCGGCGGTCCAGGACGAATTCCAGGGATTGGACAAGGATCGTTTGCGGGAGGGGGGGGTCGCGGGAGGGGCGGCTTTGCGCAAGGCCGCGGCCCCCGCGGCGACGCGGAGCGGTGTTTCCTCGGCCAACGCGGTGGCGGACGCCGCCGCGCCGGAGGAGGAATCGAGGGCCGTCTCTCCGGGCGTTGAACCGACGGTGCGCAGTCGGTTCGCCGACACGGCCCTGTGGGTCGGCCGCGTCGACACGGACGCCCGGGGCGAATCCACGGTGTCTTTCAAAGCCCCCGACAACCTGACGACGTGGAAGACCCGCGCCTGGGCGGTGAGCGACGGGGCGCGGGTGGGCGAGGGGACGGCGGAGATCGTCACCGCGAAAAAATTGTTGGTCCGCCTGCAGACCCCCCGCTTCTTGGTTCAAAAGGACGAGGCGGTTCTGAGCGCCAACGTGCACAATTATTTATCGTCTCGAAAAGACGTGCGGGTGTCGCTGGTTTTGGAGGGGGACACCCTCGCATTGTTGGACGGCGGCGATCGCACGGTGTCGATCCCGCCCCAGGGCGAAGCCCGGGTGGATTGGCGCGTGCGGGCCCTTCGCCCCGGGCCGACGACGGCGCGCGCGAAAGCCGTGACGGACGAGGAATCGGACGCGGTCGAAATCCGTTTCCCGGCGCGGGTCCACGGCATGACGAAAATCGAATCCTTCGGCGGGTCCCAGCGGCCCGAGGCGACGGCGTCGTCCTGGACCTTTCGCGTGCCGGCGGAGCGCCGACCGGAAGCCTCGCGGTTGGAGATCCGCGTTTCCCCGAGCCTGGCCCTCGCCATGGTGGACGCCCTGCCCTATTTGGCCGACTACCCCTACGGGTGCACGGAGCAGACGCTGAACCGGTTCCTGCCCACCGTCATCACCCAGGGGGCGTTGCGGCGGCTTGGGATTTCCCTCGCCGACGTGCGGGAAAAACGGACGAACCTGAACGCCCAGGAGGCCGGGGACCCGGCCCGCCGGGCCCGCCGTTGGGGGGGCGAGGAGGAACCGTTCCGGAACCCGGTGTTCGACGAGAAAAAAGTCGCCGACATGGCGGCCACGGGTTTGAAGCGATTGACCGCCATGCAACTTTCCGACGGCGGGTGGGGGTGGTTCAGCGGTTCGCGCGAGGAATCCTCGCCCCACACCACGGCGGTGGTGGTCGATGGCCTCTTGACCGCGCGCGGGGCGGGACTGAAGGTGCCCGCCGATGTCCTGGACCGGGGCGTGGCCTGGTTGGCGCGTTACCAAGAGGGCGAGGGGGAGCGCCTGCGTCGCGGGGACGCGAATAAAAGCGACGGCAAGGAGGCGGCCGACGAATTGGACGCCCTGGTATACCGGATTCTCGTGGACGCCGGGCGCGAAAGCGCCGTCTTGCGCGGGTATCTGTGGCGGGACCGTTTGAAACTCAGCCTCTACGCCCAGGGGCTACTGGGCCGGGCGCTTCACCGGGCGGGGCGGGCGGAGGAGAGCGCCCAACTGCGTCGCCATCTGGCCCAGTACGTGGTCCGGGACGACGAGAACGAGACCGCCCATCTGCGCATGGACAACGCCCACTATTGGTGGCGCTGGTACGGCAGTGAAACCGAGGCCCACGCCGCGGTGTTGCGGTTTTTCCTGGCCGAGAACCCCCGGGACCCGGTGATCCCCCGTCTGGTGAAATACCTGCTCAACAACCGTCGGCACGGGACCTACTGGAACTCCACCCGCGACACGGCGCTGATTGTGGAGGCCTTCGCGGAGGTGTTGGCGGCCACCGGCGAGGACCGGCCGGATTACACCCTGACCGTGGCCGTGGACGGCCGGACCGTGAAAACCGTGGTCATCAGCCCGGCCAATCTCTTCACCTTTGAGAACCGGGTGGTCCTGGCGGGGGAGGACCTGTCCACCGGGACGCACACGGTGAGTCTCGTCAAAGCGGGTCGGGGCGCCCTTTATTGGAACGCCACCCTGGAAAACTTCACGATGGAGGATCCCCTGACCCGCGCGGGTTTGGAGATCAAGGTCGACCGGGCCTATTACAAACTTCGCGACGCCGGCGCGAGCGTCGCCGCCGTCGACGCGCGCGGCGGGCCCGTGGACCAACGGGTGGAGAAGAAGTCCCGCGTTCCATTGACGGACGGCGAGGAAATCAAGACCGGCGACGTGGTCCTGGTGGAATTGTCCGTGGAGTCCAAAAACGACTACGAATACATTCTGGTCGAGGACCGGAAACCGGCGGGGTTCGAACCCGTGGCCCTGCGCAGCGGGGAAAGCGGCGGACCGTACATGGAGTTGCGCGATGAGCAGGTCGGGTTTTTCTTCCGGGCCCTGGGACGCGGACGGGTGAGCGTTTCCTACGAACTGCGGGCGGAGACCCCGGGCCGCTTCAGCGCGTTGCCCGCCCGGGCCCTGGGCATGTACGCCCCCGAATTGGCCGCCAACAGCGACGAGTTCAAGACGCGGGTGGCGGACTGAGGTAAAGGGCTTTGTACTCCCGCAGGGCCGCGGCCAGGTCCGTGTAAGCGTTTTCGAAATCGACCAACAGTTGATCGTCGGGCGTGGGCCCGGCGGCCTTGAGTGTGTCGAGCTGCCGCCGGAGCACGAGCAGGCGCTCCTGGAGCCCGTCCAAGGCGATGGCGACGCGGGTGGGGTTGTGGCGGCTGTCCGCTTTCGCCTTCTCTTTAAGCCCGTTGATTTCCGCGGCGCGCGCTTCCACGCGCAGGACCAGCGCCTCCAGATCCACCGCGGGGGGCGCGGCTTTTCCGCAGGCCACCAGCCCCGCCGCCAGACAAACCGCGAACCTTTTCATGCCCCCATGATACTTGACGCGGTCCCCCTGTTCCATATACTATACATTTGTATATGTTTAAAAACGACTGGATCACCGATCAAATCCTCCGCGCCGCCGGGGAACTGGAGCGCGCCGGCGGCACGGTCCGCGCTTTCCAACGGACGGTGGCGGAGCGTCTGTCCGACCAGCCCCTGACCGCCTGGGAACTGGCTTTCTGGACCCGGGGCGTCCGCCGGGGGCTCATCGCCTTGAACAGCCATTGGTTTCGGTTGGGTTCGGGCCGGCGGTCCTCGTTCGGTTTTTTCGTCCGGAACGAGGCCGGGCTCACGGTCGGCCTGCGACGGGAATCCCTGACGCAAGCCGCCGTGTACGCCGCGTTGATCACCCACTACGGCTACCCGCGCGCCCGAACCCGCTTCGAATCGGAATTTTTGGACGTGGCCCTGCGGGACGAACGCGGCGCGGTGTCCCTTTACGCGGAAACCAAAGCTTCCGACCGGGTGTTGGAAAAATTGGCGGTGGATCTGTCGACGGGTTATCACGACGGCCTCCCCCCGTTGGTTTTGGCCGAGGGCCAAAAACCTCCCGACGCCCACCAAAAGGCAGCGCACATTTTGCGGACCCGGCCGGACCATTTTTGGGCGGTCTCTCCGAATCGGCGGCTGGCGTTCGCCGTTCGTTACGTCGGCCGCGGTTTCGGTTTGTCGCCGGTGGAGGACATCCCGATGTCCGCGCGGATGGATTTGTTTTCGATGGCCTGAGGGTTTTTTAGAAAATCGAGACCCGCGCGTGGAGCTCCCGCGCGAGCCGTTCCAAATCTTCGGCGGCCTTGAGGGTTTCCTGGGCCCCCGCGGAGGTGTCGCGGGCTTTTTCGGACACCGTGGACGCGTTGGACAGGATCTCCACGTTTTTTTCCGCGGCGGTTTCCACCAGCGCTTTGATGTTGTCGGTGCCCGTGGCCTGTTGCTGGACGGCCGCGGCGATGTTTTCCTGGGCGCTCGAAATCTGGCGCATCACGGCGGCCACCTCGTTCACCGCGGCCACGGCGGTTTTGATGTCGGTTTGAATGGCGTGCACGCGGGGACGGACATCTTCGGCGGCGCGGGCTGTTTCACTCGCCAGCTCTTTGACCTCTTTGGCCACGACGGAGAAGCCGTGGCCGGCCTCCCCGGCGCGGGCGGCCTCGATGGTGGCGTTCAGGGACAGCAAATTCGTTTGCCCCGCGATCTTGGTGATGGATTTGATCAGCGCTTCGATTTCCGAGCTGGCGCGGTCCAAACGCGCGATGGAGGCGTTGGTTTGGTCCATAAAGCGGACGGCGTCCTGGGCCACGGTGAGCGCCATCCGCGCCTGGTCCAGGACGGAGCGGAGACCGTCGTTGATCTGGGTGGTTTGAACAAGGATGGTCTTTCCGGTTTGGGTTGCGTTGTCCGTCCCCCGGGAGGAGGCCGCGGCGAGGTCCGATGTCTCGGCGGCAAAGGAGGCCATGTCGCGGCTCAATCGGCCCAGATGTTCCGACGCCCCCGACAATTGCGTGGCGGTTTGGGCCACCGGACGCACGATTTGGCGGCGCAACACCCACAAAAGCCCCCCCCACATGGCGAACATCAGCGCCAACGTCAGGAAAAACGAAATAATCGCCAAACGCCGGACGATGCCTTGGACACGCGCCAGAGAATACCCCAATCGCACTTCCCCGATGGGCTGGTCATCCTTGAGGAGAGGAAAGCGAATTTCCCGCGCCGGCCGGCCGTTCGCCCGTACGTTCCATTGCTCGCGGGCATCGAAAGGGGGCAGGGGGGCGTTGGGGTGAATGTCCAAAGGGATCTTGCCAAAAACATGGGATTCAACAAGCGTCTTTTCCGGTGTTCGGATTTGGATGTAAACCAAATCGCGTTGCGAGAGCGTGTCGATGGAGAAATCGCGAAAAAGGTCCAACACCTCGGCCGGGGCGTCGTTGATGTTGTCCACCAAAGTCGACGCGTTTTTCAGCGTGCTTTCGAACGAATCAACCAGGGAGGCGATGCGGGGGTAAAACTCCCGACCGATCAAATGATCGAAAACACGCGCGTTGAGAATGGACAAAACGACGGCCGCGGCCAAAAAAACGGCGGCCAGGGCCCGGGACCCGGCGAAACGGTCGAGGGTTGTTTTCATCGGATCACCAAAACGACGGCGAGGCCCGGCCAGGGTTCGCCCTTTTTATTGAGCGCATCGCGCGCCGGCACCACGGCCACGGCGTTGGGGGTCCGGCGCACCCAGTCCAGGAGATCGGCGGAGGATTGCATTTGGATCGGGGGCTGAAGGCCATCGGAAAACACCTTTTTCAGCCAGTGGGATTTAAACGCCGATTCGTTGGTGTCCAAAATCGTTGCGTAAAATGTGGCGAGGGCTTCTTTGTCCTGGGTGGTGGCCGGGAGGGCTTTTTGGCCACCGAGGCGGCGTGTGTCGCCCAGAAAAAGGGCGCGCAGGGAAGAGATCGGCAGAGGCCGGGGGAAGGGATTGTCGGCGTTAACGACCACCGCGATGCCCCCGGTTTTTGTGATTTCCACCCCATGGGCGACGGCGACGGCCAAACCGCCGGCCGCCCAGGCGGTCAGAACGAAGGCCTGAAATCGTCGAGATCCCACGTGGAGCATGGATCAGAACCCGGCCCCCACGGTCAGGTAAAGCCGGTTGTAACTGCTGTCCTTGGCGGGGTCTTCGGCGGCGATGCGGTCCACCTGCAGTTTGAAATTGACCCCGTAAAAATCATCGGGATTCAGATTGTATCGAAGGCCGGCGCCGGTGACGCGCGTTCGGTCCTGCCCGGCGTCGCGGTTGGGCTCGAGCATTTCATGGCGCAAAAAGGGAATGATCCGGTCGTTGAGGGAATAGCCGACGAGGGCGTAGAACGCCTCTTGCCGCAGGGGGCCGCGGGTCCCGTTGCCGTATTCGCTCAACAGAATCCAGGGGCCCCATTGGGTGTCGAGCGAGAGGGCGTGGGTGCGGTTCTCCTGAACATCGGCGGATACCGTGTCGGTGCTGGTCGTGTCCTGGTAGCCGGAATACGTCACATTCAGTTTTTGAAAACCGGGCGCTTTCAACAACATTCCCAGTCGCGCGCCGAGACCTTTGTTGTTGTTGTCGTCCGTGTGTTGGGAAAGTTGGGTTCGACCGTTGGAGACGTAAAAATCGCTCTCGAAATTTTTCCACCGTCCGCGGGCCCAAACACCCACGGCGTACCGGGAAAACAGGTGGCAGTCCAACCGCGGTTCCGCGCCGCGGGCATAAAATGTGTCCCGCCCCGGCAAGCGAGCTGTCAAAAAGGTCGAGTCGGCGTATTGGGCGGTGTTCCAAAGACCGAACGGGGTGGCGAACTTCCCGAATCGAACTTCCAAGGCGTCCGTGAGGTCGTATTTGAGATAAGCGTCATTCACCGTAAACTCACCCGTGGATCGGTTGTCCAGGGAGCGTCCTCCCGAATTGGTGACGGCGACTTCAAGGAACGTGCCGTGCTCGTAAACCAGTTGGCTGTAGAGCGTGGCGCGGTCGGTGATTTCCGCTTGGGTGATCATCGAGAGGGCGTAGGCATCGAACGACGAGTTGCTGGAGGGCCGGGAGTCGTCGCTGAAAGACGAATTGAAATAGCCGTTCCATTTTATTTCGGCGGCGACAACCTGGGGGGAAACCCCTGACAGCATTCCAAGAATGGAAAGGCAGAGGAGTTTTTTCATGTCGGGCCTCGGTGTCCAGTGTTCCGTCTTGGGGTGGTCTCCAGCGGTCTTTTATATGTACACCGAGGTTGGGGAAAGCGCAAGGGTCGAAACGAGGGGGAAAATGGCGGAGAGGGAGGGATTTGCCCCTCCGAAAAAGTTCCTTTCCGGCTCCCGGGACTTTTTCGGGGGGGGCCGTTTTCCTGGCGGGCCCACGTGGTGGGTCCTTTTCCTCCCGTGAGGTCGGCGGAAAAAGGCGTTCAAGTCCCTCTTTGAATTGAAAAACGGAAGGGGAGGGATTTGAACCCTCGAGGATCTTGCGACCCTACGCGATTTCCAGTCGCGCCGATTCAGCCGCTCTCGCACCCTTCCAAAAATTCGAGGACGGTCATTCTATCTTTTCGAGGAGGAAACGCCAATCGCCATGGGACGGATCGTCCTGCACATCGACATGAACGCGTTCTTCGCCTCCGTGGAGCAGCGGGACCGCCCCGCGCTGTCCGGTCGGCCCGTGGCCGTGGTGGGGGGCGCCGGGCGTCGGGGGCTGGTGTTGACGGCGTCCTACGAGGCGCGCGCCTTCGGTGTCAAGACCGGGCTGCGCCTTTTTGAGGCGCGGTTGCTTTGTCCCTCCTTGATCGCGGTGCCGGGACGGCACGAGGCCTACAGCGCGGCGTCGCGGGCCCTGTGGCCGTTCTTGACGGTTTTGACCGACCGGGTGGAAATGTGTTCCGTGGACGAAGCCTATTTGGACATCACGGATCCCCGCCGGGGCGCGGACTGGGATTGGGCGCGGGAGCAAGCCCGGCTTTTGCAAAAACGGATCGAGGACACCCTCCGCCTGCCCTGCTCCGTGGGGGTCGCCCCCAACAAGCTGTTGGCCAAATTGGCCTCCGAAATTAAAAAACCCCGGGGTCTCACCGTGGTCCTTCCGGCGTCGGTGGGCCCCCTGCTGGCGCGGACCCCCGTGGAGGCCCTGTGCGGGATCGGCAAAAAAACCGCCCGGACCCTGGCCGGCCTGGGCCTACGCACCTGCGCCGACCTGGGGAACGCCGACGAAGAACTTCTGCGGACCCGCTTTGGCGTGTGGGGCCACGAACTCCGCCGCATGGGCCGGGGGGAAGACGACGCGCCCGTGGCGCGGATGGACGCCGAAACGACGGTTAAATCCGTCGGCCACTCCGTGACCTTTCCCGAAGACACGGCGGATCCCGAGCGCCTGTTGGCTTATCTCCTGTGGCTGTCGGAAAAGGTCGGGGTCCGCCTGCGCCGCCAGGGCCAACGGGGGCGGGAGGTCGTGGTGACGCTTCGGTCCTCGGATTTCGTCACCCGGTCCGTCCACCGCACCCTGGACCGCGCTGTCCACAACGACATGGACATCTACGCCGTCGCGCGGGGGTTGTTGGGGGAATTCCTGCCGTTGCGGCGGCCCGTGCGGTTGGCGGGGGTGTCCGTGGGGCGTCTAACCGGGGATCCGGTCCAGCGGGATTTCTTCACCGACACCGAAAAACCCGATCGCCTGAACGCCGCCCTGGATCGGCTCCGCGCCCGCTTCGGCAAGGGAGTCGTCTCCCGGGCGCGGGCGGTGGTGGCCCGAAAAGCAAATGAGGTAAAATCGCCGGGCCCCCATGAACCGTCTGAAAACCCTTTTCGGCGTCCTTAAGCACTATTCCAACCTCGTTTTTTTCATCGTGGGTTTCCTGTTCGACGCGGTCACCTTGGTCCGCATCGATTCCCTGTTGGACCTTTCCCTCCACGCCGTTTATCTGGCCCTCATCACCGGGCTCATTTTGGAAAACGAGCGGCGGGGGTCCCGGCCCGTCACGTCGACCGGTTGGATCGCGCGGCTTTGGCGCTACGAATCCGAACTGTTGCACTTTTGTTACGGGGGCCTCCTCAGCGCCTTCGTGGTGCTCTATTTTAAAAGCACCTCCGTTTCACGGTCCTTGTTCTTCTTCGTCCCCACGGTGCTCCTCATGGTCGCCAACGAGATGCCCCAGGTCCGCCGGGTCGGGCACCGCCTGCGGCTGGGCCTTTACGCGTTTTGTCAATTGTCGTTCATGAACTACCTGGTGCCCATCGCCCTGGGCGTCATGGGCGGGGCCGTCTTCCTGTTATCGGTTTTGTTGGCGGGGGTGTTGACGGGAGGACTGGTGTGGGCCGTGCACCGCCTCCACCCGTCCCGTACCCGGGTGTCCCTGGCGGCGGCGCCGACGTTGGTGTTCGCCGTGGTGATCGGAAGTTATTTTTTAAAGTGGATCCCGCCCGTGCCCCTGTCGCTGCAATTCGCGGGCATCTTCCACGGGGTCGAACGCGTCGGAAAGAATTACCAACTCGCCTATTGGCGGCGCATCCCCGGCAATTGGTTCCATCGGGAGGACCGGCGGTTCCTTTACCGCGAAGGGGACCGCGTCCATTTTTTCGTGCGGGTGTTCGGCCCCCGCCGCTTCCGCCACGCCCTGGGGTTGGTTTGGGAACATCGCGATCCCGCGTCGGGACGATGGAACAAAACCGACCGCGTCCCGTTGGAAGTCCGCGGCGGCCGGGCCGCGGGGTACCGGGGGTGGGCCGCCAAGGCGAATTACGCCCCGGGCCGCTGGCGGGTGAGCGTGGTGACGGAGGACGACCGCTCCTTGGGCGGCGTCAACTTCACGGTCGCGCCCGACCCGAGCGCCGAACCCCGGGTCGTAAAAATCCGGCGGATGTGATGCGCGTCTGGACCGGTTTTGAGGGACGGTGGCGGTTCTACGAGGGCGCCGAGGCGGTGATCGAGGCGGCGTCTCCCACGCACGTGGCCCGCGCCTTTGAGCGGATGGAAGAGGCCCTGGCCCGGGGCCGCCACCTGGCGGGGTTCTTCTCTTTCGAGGCGGGGTACGCCCTCGACCCCGCCCTGTCGCTTAACCGCCCGGTGGATTTTCCCTTGCTGCGCGTGGGCGTGTTCGGCCCGCCGCGGCCGGAGCGGCCCGTCGGCGCCGGCCCCGCGCCCCGGTTGGGGGATTTTCGATTGAACATCGAACGCCCCGATTACGACCGCCGCATCGCCGCCATCCGGGACCTCATCGCGCGCGGGGACGTCTACCAAATCACCTATTGCATTAAAAACACATTCACCGCGACGGGCGACTCCCGCGTCCTCTTCGCCACCCTCCTGGACGAACAGCCCGTGCCTTACCCGGCCTTGATCGAGTGCGACGACGCCCACATCCTTTCGCTGTCGCCGGAGCTGTTTTTAAAGAAAACAAAAGACCGGCTCCTTTCCAAACCCATGAAAGGCACCTGGGTCCGGGGCCGAACACCCTGGGCCGACCTGCTCGCGCGGTTCCGGCTCAAATTCGATTCCAAAAACCGCGCCGAGAACGTGATGATCGCCGATCTTCTGCGCAACGACCTGGGCCGCGTGGGCGACCGGGTGCGGGCGCCCAGGCTGTTCGAGGTCACGGGCTACCGCACGCTCTATCAAATGACGTCGACGGTGACGGCCCGGGTGCCCCCGGCGTTGGATTTGCGGTCGTTCTTCGCGGCCATCTTCCCCTCGGGGTCCGTGACGGGCGCGCCCAAGATCCGCGCCATGCAAATCCTGCGAAACCTGGAGCCCGAGGACCGCCGCGTCTACACCGGCGCCATCGGTTACGTCACGCCGGAGCGGGATTTCTTTTTCAACATTCCCATCCGCACCCTCCTGTTGCGCGGGGGGCGCGGCGAAATGGGCATCGGCGGCGGCATCGTGTGGGACTCCACCCCCGACGGGGAGTGGGCCGAAGGGTTGCTGAAGTCGCGCTTTTTAAGGGACTCCCGCTGCGCGGGGGCTTGACGCGCCGCCCCGGGCCCGCCCTCCCCAAGGGGAGGGCGGGCCCTTTTTTTTATTGGGCGCCGTAAACCGCCGCGAAGGATTTCGCGAACTCCTCGATGGAGGTCGGCGTGGTCGTCTCCACCGAGCGGGGCTGTGTGGGCTTGAGGGCTCCCTCGTTGAAGGCTTTGTACATCTCGTTGAAGAGCGCGGCCACGTCGGGGGAGAGGCCCATGTTCACCATGGCGTTGAAGGCGTCCGGGTAGGGAAATTGCACGTAGGGCAGGTCGGGCTTGCCGATGGCGGCGCCAAGCGCGCGGGTGACCTCGGCCAGGGAGAGGTCCCGGGGACCGTGCAGTTCCAGCACCTCCCGCTCGCGGAAATCCCCCGCGGCCAAGGCCCGGGCGGCCCTTTGGGCGATGTCCCGGGTGGCGATCATGGGGATCTTGATGTTCGGGGCGATGGGGCTGCCGTTGATCCCCTGGGCCTTGATGAGCCCCAG
>Ga0268298_10004139_pt1 | contig 14361 bp, 8 predicted proteins | sample WWTPWeurt_MetaG_FD_194462 | JGI IMG/M metagenome (GOLD analysis project Ga0268298, IMG submission 194462) | Activated sludge microbial communities from WWTP in Nijmegen, Gelderland, Netherland - WWTP Weurt | ecosystem: Engineered > WWTP > Aerobic digester > Activated sludge | place: Netherlands... | reverse complement strand
AGGATGACCACGTCCTTGCCGAGCTCGACCAGGCGCTTGGCGCGCTCGATCACCATCTCGGCCACCTGCACGTGGCGCGCAGCGGGCTCGTCGAAGGTGGAGCTGATGACCTCGCCGCGCACGGTGCGGATCATCTCGGTCACTTCTTCCGGGCGCTCATCGACCAGCAAGACGATGAGGTGGATCTCGGGGTGGTTGGCCACCAGCGAGTGGGCGATGTGCTGCATCATCACCGTCTTGCCGGTCTTGGGCTGGGCCACCAGCAGCGCGCGCTGGCCTTTGCCGATGGGAGCGATCAGGTCGATGATGCGGCTGGTGACGTTCTCTTCGGCCTTGGTGTCGCGTTCGAGCTTGAACTGTTCCTTCGGGAACAGTGGCGTCAAGTTCTCGAACATGATCTTGTGCTTGTTCTCCTCGGGCGTGAGGCCGTTCACGCGGTCCACCTTGACCAGCGCGAAGTAGCGTTCGCCGTCCTTGGGCACGCGCACCTCGCCCTCGATCAGGTCGCCGGTGTGCAGGTTGAAGCGCCGCACCTGGCTGGGCGAGAGGTAGATGTCGTCGGTGGACGCCATGTAGCTCGCCTCGATCGAGCGCAGGAAGCCGAAGCCGTCGGGCAGCACCTCGAGCACGCCGTCGCCGAACACCTGCTCGCCGGCCTTGGCGCGCTTTTTCATGATGGCGAACATCAGCTCCTGCTTGCGCAGGCGGGCGACGTTGTCGATCTCCAGCGCCTCGCCCATCGTGATGAGTGCGGAGACGTGGAGCGCCTTCAGTTCGGAAAGATGCATTTAAGGAATCACCCTTGGGTGGTGGGCCTTGCGCCTTGCCAGGGACGCTTGGGGCCATCTTCAGCGGAACCACACGCCGATCGGCTGCGCACAAGCTCGCCGTGTGGGCGGGCAGTGGCAGGAGCGCTGGGGGTGGTGGCCGGAACCGTGCCTTTTACATCCGGGAACCAACCCGGCGACACGGTGGCAGAACTTGTGGCGACGGTGACCGGCCGGTGCAGCGTTGCTGCGCGGCGGCTACCGTTGCAATGGCGGGATTATAGGTGCGGCTCGATGAAGGCCGTCAACTGGGCCTTGGACAACACGCCCACTTTCGTTGCGGCCAACTGACCACCCTTGAAAAGCATCAGCGTGGGAATGCCGCGGATGCCGAACTTGGCGGGCACATCGCGGTTCTCGTCGACGTTCATCTTGGCGATCTGCAGGCGGGCGCCCATTTCCTTGGCGGTCTCGTCGAGGATGGGCGCGATCATCTTGCAGGGGCCGCACCACTCGGCCCAGTAGTCGACCAGCACGGGGGTGGGGGACTGCAGCACGTCGCTTTCAAAGGACGCGTCGGTGACATGTTTGATCAATTCACTGGCCATGATGGGTTCCTTGGTGGCTGAAGAATTCTGACACAAAGGACAGGTGCTCGCCCTGGGCGACACTGCGGCACTGCCCATGACCACCATCGACACCTGCTCCATCCCGGCCAGCCTGGCGCCGGCCGCCATCTGGCCGCTGGTGGCGCGTCAGAGCCTGGCCTGGCTCGCGCGCACGGGCGTTGCCGCGCGCGACGCCGTGCTGGTGCTGCCCTTTGCCGAGCTGCTGGCGCCGTGCCGTCGGGCGCTGGCGGCCGAGGGCGGCTGGATGCCGCGGGTGGAGACCTGGCGCACCCTGGCGGCCTCGCTCGGCCCGGCCGACGCAGGCCCGGCCGACGCACCCAGCGGCGATCGGGCCGTGGACAGCCTGCTGGCCGAGCGCTGGCTGGCCTCGCTGCCTGGCCTGCGCGATTGGCGGCGGCGTGACCCGGCGGCCCATGCCCAGGCGATTGCCGAGGTGGTGGACACCACGCATGCGCTGATGCGCGCAGCGGCCACCAGGCACCCCGACGAGCGTGCCGCCTGGTGGGCAGAAGCAGCCCAGGCGCTGCCGGGTCTGGACGGCCCGGGCTCACTGGAGGCCGCACTGGCTCGCCTGGCACTGCAATGGGCCAGCCTGAGCGCGCCCGCGGCCACCGATCGCCTGCACGACTTGCCTGCCGGCGCATGGTTGGTGCTGCAGGCTGGCGGCAGTGATCCGATCGCCGATGGCCTGCTGCAGCGCGCAAGCGAGCAGGGCGTGCCCTGCCTGCGCCTGATGGCCGACGCCGAGCAGGCCGATCCCTTGGCGGCGCATGCCGATGCCAGCCCGCTGTTGCGGACCGTGGCCTCGATGGAAGACGAGGCCTGGGCCGGGGCGGCGGCCGTGATCGATGCCGTGGCCGCCGGGCACACGCCGGTGGCCCTGATTGCGCAGGACCGCTTGCTGGTGCGGCGCATCCGCGCCTTGCTCGAGCGCCGCGCCGTGCGCGTGGCCGACGAAACCGGCTGGGCCTTGTCCACCACCCGCGCCGCCTCCCACCTGATGGCACTGCTCAAGGCCACCCGGCCATCGGCCGGCCCCGATGCCTGGCTGGACGGGCTCAAGGCCTGCTGCCCGCCCGGCAGCGCCACCTGGCTCGACCGGCTCGAGCGCCATTGGCGCCGCGATGGCACGGCGGCACCCACCGATGGCAGCATGCTGCCTCTTTTCGAACGTTGGCATGGCTTTCAGTCGCAGTGGCAGGCTTTCGCCGCGCCGCGACGCCAAGGCTTGAAGGCCTGGCTGCAGACCCTGGCCGAGCTGGCGAGCACGATGCTGCCGGCCGCGTTCTGGCTGCACGATCCGGTGGCCGAACGCGTGCGCAGCGCCTTGCGTCTGGACCTGGGCAGCGTGCGCGGCGACCTGGACGGCCTGCCGCTCACGCTCGACGATTTCATCGCCTGGGTGGAGCAGGTGCTGGAACAGGCCACCTACATCGCCCCGGTGCCGGTGGATGCAGCGCAGGTGGTGATCACGCCACTGGCCCGCGCCATCCTGCGCCCCTTTGGTGCGGTGGTGCTGCCGGGTGCAGACGAGCGCCAGCTGGGCACCGCACCGCCCGCGCCGGCCCTGCTGCCCGACACCACCTTGCGCGCGCTCGGCATGGACGACGCGCTGGCGCGCCAGCAACGCGCCACGCTGGGCTTCGCGCAGCTGCTGCGCCACCCCAGGCTGCAACTGCTGCGCCGCCGTGCCGAGGGCAGCGAGCCCGTGGGGGCCTCGCGCTGGATCGATCGCCTGCAGGCCGCTCGGGCACAGCAGGGGCTGGCTGCACTGGAGGAACACGACGCGCCCTTGCCACTCGATGCGCGCCAGGCCCACCCCGTTGCGCCGCCAGCGGTGTCTGCGCCGCAGGCCTTGCCCGAGGCGGTGAGTGCCAGCGCGGTGGAGGCCTTGCGCGCCTGCCCGTATCGCTTCTTCTCGCGCTCGGTGCTGCGCCTGTCCGAAGCGGATGAGCTGGAGGCCGACCCAGGCAAGCGCGATTTCGGCAGCCTGCTGCACGAGGCACTGCACCAGTTCCACGAAACCCGCGACCTGCAAGCCAGCGCTGCGGACCAGGCCGCCACGCTGGTGCAGCTGGCGCAGCAATCGGCGCAGCGCGCGGGCCTGGACGGGCCGGCCATGCTGCCCTTTGCGGCGGGCCTGGCGGACTTTGCCGAGCGCTACATGGCCTGGCTGCAGCAGCGCGACCTGCAGGGCTGGCAATACCAGCGCGGCGAGGTCGACATGCTGGCCGAGCCCGAGCCGCTCGATGGGCTGAAGCTGCGCGGCCGCATCGACCGCATCGACCGCCTGCGCGGCGGCGCCACCCAGGTCCTCGACTACAAGACCGGCGGGGTGGCCGGCCTGCGCGAGAAAGTGCGCGAGCCGCTCGAGGACACGCAGCTGGCCTTCTATGCCGCGCAGGTGCTGTCGTCCGCCGACGCCCCCGCGGCGCTGTCGGCGATGTACCTGGCACTGGACGACCGCAAGGGCATCGAGGAGCTGGTGCACGCCGACGTGGCCGACACAGCCCGCGTGCTGATAGACGGCCTGGCGCAGGACTGGCGCCGACTGCGGCAGGGCGCGCCCATGCGCGCACTGGGCGAGGGCCAGGTGTGCGAGACGTGCGAGGCACGCGGCCTGTGCCGGCGCGATCATTGGTCTGATGCGGCGCTTGCCGATGTCTCCATCGATGCGCCACTGAGCTCACTGGCCTCGAGCCAAGGGGATGCGGCTTGACAGTCACCACGCCCACTGCCGCATACACCGCCGCAGGCCAGGCCTGCAGCCGCGAGGCCTTCTACGCCATCGCCTGCGATCCGGGCCGCAGCGTGGTCGTCGAGGCCTGCGCCGGCTCAGGCAAGACCTGGCTGCTGGTCTCGCGCATCCTGCGCGCGCTGCTCCAGGGCGCGCAGCCGCAGGAGATCCTGGCCATCACCTTCACCCGCAAGGCCGCCGGCGAGATGCGCGAGCGTCTGCACCAGTGGCTGGCCGAGTTGGCCGCGGCCGGCCCGGACGAGCGCATCCAGGCGCTGCGCGATCGTGGCATGAGCGAGGCCGAGGCTGCCCAGCACGCGCCCGCGCTGGCCGGCCTGCATGCCCGCGTGCTGGCCACCGGGCGCGCCGTGTCGATCGACACCTTCCACGCCTGGTTCTCGCGGCTGATGCGCTCGTCGCCGCGCCTGCTGCTCGACCGCCTGGGCCTGCACCCCGGCATGGCGCTGGTGGACGATCCGCAAGAGCTGTGGCCCGATCTGATGCGACGCTTTCATGCAGCGGTGGCGGCCGATGCGGCCTTGCTGGCCGACTTCACGGCACTGCTGCAGCGCCAGGGCCGGCAGCGTGTGGCCGAGTGGCTGCAGGCGGCCTTGCACAAGCGCGTCGAGTTCGAGCTCGCCGATGCCGCCACCGATCTGAGCGACAGCGTGCCGTCGGCCGAGCACACGTGGCCTGGCGCGCCGCGGTGGGGCGATCTGGCGACGATCGATCTGCTCTCGGAGGCCGCCCGCGCCTTGGGCGCGCAGGCCGGCAAGAAGGCGCAGGAGGCCGGCAGCAAATTGCGCGCCGCGCTCGACCTGGGCATGTCGCCAGAGCTGGCTGTGGCCGCTTTCGACCTGGCGTGGCAGGCCCTGTTCACCAAGGGCACCAACGGCCGCAATGGCAGCCCGCGCCAATTGGGGGATCTGGCGGTGGTGCGCGATGCGGTGGCCTGTCTGCAGCAGCTCCACTTGCAGGATCAACAGCAGCAAGCGCACGAGGACCAGGCTTGCATGGTGCGCCTCACGCGCCGCATGCTGCAGTGCTGGCGCACGCTGAAACGCGAGCGCTCGGTGGCCGACATGGCCGATCTGGAGCAATGTGCGCTGGCCTTGCTGTCCGATGGCGAGCTGTCCGGCTGGGTGCAGCAGCGGCTGGACGCGCAGGTGCGCCACGTGCTCATCGACGAGTTCCAGGACACCAGCCCGCTGCAGTGGCACACGCTGTGGAACTGGCTCTCGTCCTACGCGGGCGCGGGCGGCGGGGCCAGCGGCCAGCGCCCGCCAGCGGTGTTCATCGTGGGCGACCCCAAGCAGAGCATCTACCGCTTTCGTGGTGCCGAGCCGCGCGTGTTCGAGGCCGCGCGCGAGGGTGTGGTGCAGGGCCTGGGCGGCGTGCTGCTGGCCTGCGATCACACGCGCCGCAACTCGGCCGATGTGATCGCCGGGCTGAATGCCGTGTTCAATGCGGCCGCGCAGGCGGGTGACTACGCCGGCTTCCGCCCGCACACCACCGAGGTGGCGGCTGAGGAGATGCCGTCCGGCGCAGCGGCCTGGCGCCGCCTGCCCACCGACCCGCGCAGCAAGGCTGCCCGCGCCAAAGTGTCCAACGATTGGCGTGACACGCTCGAGGCACCGCGCGTCGAGCCCGAGACCGTGCTGCGCAGCCTGGAGGCCGGCCGCGCGGCCGATGCCATTGCCGATCTGGTGCAGCGCCACGGCGTGGCGCCGGGCCGCATCATGGTGCTGGCGCGCAAGCGCCACATGCTGGGCTGGATGTCGCGCGCCCTGCGCGAGCGCGGCATCGCCCACGTGGCGGCCGAGGACATGCCGCTGGCCGACTTGCCCGAGGTGCGCGACCTGATCGCGCTGCTGGAGCTGATGGCCTCGCCGGGGCAGGACCTGGCCCTGGCGCAGGTCTTGAAGAGCCCGTACTTCGGCGCGTCAGACGGGCAATTGCTGGCCTTGTCGATCCAGGCACGGCTGCAGCACAGCAGTTGGTGGACGGCGCTGCAGGGCGCTGACGCGCCGCCCGAGTTGGCCCCTGTCGCACGCCTCCTGGCGGGCTGGGCCAGCGCCTCGCTGAGCCTGCCGCCGCACGACCTGCTCGACCGCATGCTGCACGAGGGTGATCTGCTGGGGCGCGCCATGGCGGCGGCAGCGCCATCGCGCCGCGATCTGGTGCGCCTGGCGGTGGATGCGGTGCTGGACCAGGCCCTGGCCCTGGACGGCGGCCGCTGCACCACGCCCTACAGCCTGGTGCGTGCGCTGCGCAATCGGCCGATCAGTGTCGCGGCGCGCGCCCGTGCCGACGCGGTGCAGCTGCTCACCGTGCACGGTGCCAAGGGCCTGGAGGCTGACACGGTGTTCCTGCTCGACACCGACACGCCGGCCGACAAATCTAAGCGTCCGCTGGTGCTGGTGGACTGGCCGGTGCACGAGCCTGCGCCCCGGGCCATTGCCTTCGTGCCCAGCGAGTTCCGCATCCCGCCCTCGCTGCAGACCTTTCATGCCGCCGAGCAGGCCCTGCAGGCCCGTGAGGCCATGAACCTGCTCTACGTGGCCATCACCCGTGCCAAGCGGCACCTGGTGTTCAGCCGCACGCAACAGCACCGCTCGGGCGAGGCGCTCACCTGGTGGGCGCGAATCGAGGGATTGGCCGAGCTCTGGTCGCCGCCAGTACCCCAGGCACAAGATGGCGTGTCCTTGCCGGTGCTCGTGCCGGGCCTGCCAGAGCTGCCCTCGACCGCGGTGCCAGGCCCCATCCCGGCCCGGCCTGCCTCACAGGCCGCCAGCGATCCTGCCGCGGCCAGCCTGGGCCAGGCGGTGCACCGGGTGCTGGAGTGGGCCGCGCAGCCGGCCATGGGCCAGCGCGCCGAGCGTGCCCGGCTGGCCGAAGCGGCGGCCACGGAGTTTGGCCTGCCGCCCGAAGCGGCGGCCCAGGTGCAGGGGCTGGCCTCCCAGGTGCTCGACAGCGCGGCCTGCGCCCCGTTCTTCGATCCCGCGCGCCTGCGCTGGGCGGGCAACGAAGTGCCGCTGGCCGACCAGGGCGACACCCTGCGCATCGATCGCCTGGTGCAGATGGCCGGTGATGGCAGTTGGTGGGTGCTGGACTACAAGCTCCACCGCGCGCCCGACGAACTGCAGGACAACCTGCAGCAGTTGCAGCGCTACCGGCAGGCGGTGCAGGCGCTGCAGCCAGGCGAGCGGGTGCGGGCGGCCTTCATCACGGCCCAGGGGCGCCTGATCGAGCCGGACGCGCCGGCGCCGCAATAGCGCTGCAAATGGCGCCGCTTGACCCGTTTGATCCGGTCTTCACCCCGTGCCGCGTTTCGGTCCAATGGGATCGATTCTCGAATTGTGCCCATGTCTATCACACCGTCCACATCCGCTGTATTGCCCTCCGGTGCCCGGCCCCAGGCCGTGCGGCACTTCGGCCGCTTTCAGCTGCTGCGGCTGATCGGCAAGAGCGCTCGCAGCATGCTCTGGTTGGTCGACGACCCGCGCGTGGGGCAGGAGCTCTTGCTGGCCATGCCCCGCGCGCGCCCAGCCAACGAGGCGGCGCAAGAGCAGTGGCGGCAGGCTGCTCGGCGAGCCACGCGCATCGATCACCCCTCGCTGGCCCATGTGGTGGAGGTGGGAGAGCACGACCATTGGCCCTTCATCGCCTACGAGCTGGCCCTGTCCACGATCTTGTCCGACCGCATCGACAGCAAGGGCCTGCCCGGCCAGGAGGCGGCGCCCTGGATGATGGATGTATTGCAAGGCCTGGCGTTTGCGCACGAGGCCGGCGTGGCGCACCATGACATCCAGGCCTTCACGATCTTGCTGCCGCCCACCGGCCCGGCTCGATTGCTCGGCCTGGGGGTGGCCTTCGATCCGGCGCCTCATGCGGCTGGCAGCCCGGTGGCACACCGCCTGGCGAGCGAGCGCGATCTGGTGGGTGTGGGCCTGGTGATGCACCACGCCCTGGCGGGCATGCCTGCACTGGATCAGCCCGATGTGTCGGTGGTGATCGATCACCTGCCGCCGATGGGCCGCGAGATCGTGCGCCTGCCCTGGAGCACCTCGCACCCGATCCCCGAGGCGCTGCGCGCCATCGTCAACCGCGCCACCGACCGGCAGGAACGCCAGCGGTACCACAACGCCCGCACGGTGATCCGCGCACTCGAAGGCTGGATACGCAGCGATGAAGAGCAAGGCGGCGGTCCCTTGGCGCTGCTGCAGGACCGCATGCGCCTGCATGGGCTGCTGCCGGCCATGCCCGGTGCCGGCCAGTGCGCGGTGCGGCTGGCCAAGATGGAGCGCGAGCGCAACGACGAGATGGCCAGCCTGGTGCTGCAGGACCTGGCGCTGTGCTTTGAGCTGATGCGCATGGTCAACAGCGCGCAGGTGGCCGGCTCGTCGGGCAATGGCCCCATCCTCACCGTGCGGCGCACCATCGACATGCTGGGGCTCGACGGCGTGCGCCGGGCCACCAATGCACTCAAACCCTGGCCAGGCCCGCTCAACGAGGCCCATGCCGCAAGGCTTGAACGCCTGATCGAACAAGTGCGCCGCGCCGGCCAGATCGCGCAGTGGCTGCGCCCCGCTGGCTATGACCCCGAGCTGGTGTACCTGCTGGCCACGCTGCAGAACCTGGGCCGCCTGGTGCTGCGCTACCACTTCCCGGAGGAGGCGGCGCAGATCGATCACCTGATGAAGCCCGCCGCGCCAGAGCACGCGGGCGACCCCGAGCAGCCCGGCATGACCGAAGAATCGGCCTCGTTTGCCGTGCTCGGCATCGACATCCACGCGTTGGCCAACGCCATCGGCCGCCAATGGGGCCTGGACGATGCCGTGCTGCACATGATGCAGCGCGCGCCGCTCAACGCCCCGGTGCGCGCCTCCGAGGTGGACGACGAGATGCTGCGCCTGACCGCCAGCTGCGCCAATGAGGTGGTGGATGCCACCGCGCTGGCTGCACACCATGTGCTCAGCGCACTGCAGAAGGTGACGCTGCGCTATGGCCGCGTCCTGAGCCTGAGCCTGCGTGATCTGCAGCTCGTGTCCCAGGGCCATCCGCCCGAGCCCAAGAGCCCGCAAGAGGCGCGGGCCACCAATTTCGCGCCGCTCTAGCGGGGCTGCGTGCTGGTGCTTGACTGGGGGAGGGTGACGAGCCTTGCCCTCGGCACTGGTCACAACGGTTAGGGCTGCTTGGTTCCCCACCTGACCCGGTTGGCCGCGCTTCCATGCGAGGAGGCCCGTCGAGCGCGATTGTAGGCGACGCCCGCCGCTGAGCGGGCCGCGCCTTCAGCGCAGCTGCAGATCGTCGTCGCTGAAGCGGATGTTCAAGGGCTCGATCAGCACCTGCTTGGCGCCGGCCTCCACCTGGCCGGCCACGCGCGCGCCGATGCCGAGCGCTTGCGCGATCTGCACCGTGGCCTGCGCGTCCTTAGCGGCCATGAACAGCGCAAAGCCCGCGCCCATGTTGAGCGTGCTGTAGGCCTCGCGATCATCTTGCTGCGCATGCTGCTGGATGAAGCGCAGCACCGGCGTCACCGGCGGCACGGTGTGGATGCGATAGGTGAACTGGCCCGGGTGGCGCAGCAGCTTGCGCCAGCCGTGCCCGGTGATGTTGGCGCAGTAGTGCGGCACGATGCCGGCCTTCCACAGCGCCTCGGTCACGGGCGAGTACAGCACCGTGGGGGCGAGCAGCGCCTCGCCGTAGCTCAGGCCCGGCTGCACCTCGGTGAGCCAGCCCTGCGGCAGGCGCTCCACCAGCTTGCGCGCCAGGCTCAGGCCGTTGGCGTGGATGCCGCTCGAATCGAGCAGCACGATGGCGTCGCCCGGGGCGAGCTTGTCGCCCACCGAGAGCCGCTCCTTGGGGTTGATCAGGCCGGTGCAGGATGCCGCCAGATCGATGCGCCCCGCCTCGACGATGCCGGCGAGCGCGGGCGTCTCGCCGCCACCCCAGGCCACCTGGCAGACCTCGCAGGCGCGCTTCCAGCCGGCCACCAGGGCCTGCGCGCGTGCCGCATCGGCAAACCAGTCGGAGCCACCGGCGGCCCAGTAGGCCTGCACCACCAGCGGCGTGGCGCCCACGGTGATCAGGTCGTTCACCGCCATGGCGATGGTGTCCTGCGCGATGCCCTCGTACCAGCTGCGGCCAGTGAGGGCAGCCATCTCGTCGGCCACCAGGGCCTTGGAGCCCAGGCATTCGACGATCGAGGCGATGTAGAACGGCCCCACGTCCACCACATAGGCCGATTCACCGCGCGAGGCCTTCACCTCGCTGAAACCGTGCTGCGCCAGGTGCACGGCGGTGGCTGCGGCGGCGCGTTGTGCGCTCACCTTCAGCGGGTCGATCAGGTCGTAGTTGACGCCGGCTTGTTCGTAGCTCAGCGTGCCGGCTTGGCCGGGGGAAGCGGGTGCAGTCATGCCCGGATTATCGGGCAGGGGGCAACCGTAGAATGCCCGCATGAGTGATGTCGTCCTGGCCCGCAAGTACCGCCCGCGCAGCTTCGACCAGATGGTCGGGCAGACGCACGTGGTGCAGGCATTGACCAATGCCCTGCAAAGCGGCCGGCTGCACCACGCCTATCTGTTCACCGGCACGCGCGGCATCGGCAAGACCACGGTGAGCCGCATCCTGGCCAAGAGCCTCAATTGCGTGGGCGCAGATGGCAACGGCGGTGTCACCGCACACCCTTGCGGCGTGTGCCAGGCCTGCACCGAGATCGATGCCGACCGCTTCATCGACTACATCGAGCTGGATGCCGCCAGCAACCGCAGCATCGACGAGATCCGCGACCTGATCGAGCGCGCCGCCTACAAGCCGAGCGTGGGCCGCTACAAGGTCTTCATGATCGACGAGGCGCACCAGCTCACCAAGGACGCCTTCAACGCCCTGCTCAAGACGCTGGAGGAGCCGCCCGACTACCTCAAGTTCGTGTTGGCCACCACCGACCCCGAGAAGATGCTGCCCACGGTGCTGAGCCGCTGCCTGCAGTTCAACCTGCGGCCCATGCCGCCGGAGGTGGTGCACGCCCACCTGCAGGCCGTGCTGCAGGCCGAGGGCGTGGATTGCGATGCGGGCTCATTGCGCCTGCTCGCGCGCGCGGCGCGCGGCTCGATGCGCGACGGCCTTTCGCTCACCGACCAGGCCATCGCCTATGGCGCCGGCAAATTGGACGAAGCCGGCGTGCGCGCCATGCTCGGCACCGTGGACCGCCAACATGCCGCGCGCCTGGTGCAGGCCCTGGCGCAGCGCGACGGCGCGGCCGTGCTCGACGGCGTGGACACCTTGCGCGAGATGGGCCTGTCTGCCGCCGGCACGCTGGAAGAGGTGGCCATGCTGCTGCAGCAGATGGCCATCGAGCAAGCCGTGCCCGGCGCGCTCGACGACAACGATCCCGATACGGCCGGCGCGCGCCAGCTGGCCGGCCAGATGCCGGCCGACGAGACCCAGTTGCTCTACAGCATCGTGGTCAACGGCCGGCCCGAACTGCACCTGCTGGCCGACGACTACGCCGCGCTCACCATGGTGCTGTTGCGCCTGCTGGCCTTTGCGCCGCAAGGCCCGGCGCCTGGTGGCCAACGCGCCGCGCCGCTGGCGGTGAGCCCGCGCGAAGCGCGCACGCGCACGCCGGTGCCGCCCGCGGTGGCGCCGCCGCCCAAGGCCATGCCGACGAGCGTGCGGACTGTGAGTGCGGCGCCTCGTCCTGCGGCCGTGCCATCTGTCATGCCGACGGTTTCGCGCCCGGCCATCGCGGCGCAGGAACCCGCGCCTGCGATGTTCAAGGCGCCACCGCCCGTCGAGCGCCCAAGCACCGCATCCGATGAACCGCCGCCCTGGCTGGACGATGCGCCGCCGGAAGAGGGCTACGAGCCCGTCGCGCCACGCAGTGCGGCCTCGCGGCCCGAGCCGATGGCGGCATCGGCCGCACCCAATTCAGCGCCCGCGCCAAGCCTGCAACGCAGCGCCCTGGGCGACCAGTGGGCCGATGCAGTTCGGCCGCTCATTTCGCGTGGCAGCATTTCAGCCCTGGTGCGCGAGCTGGCATTGCAGGCCGAGCTGGTGGCGGTGGAGCAGCAAGACGGCACGCCCGTGTGGCGTCTGCGCGTTGAGCGCGAATCGCTGCGCGCGGATCCGCTGCGCGACAAGCTGCAGGCCGCACTGCAAGCGGCGGGCATCGAGCCGCTGCGCCTGCTGGTGGAATCAGGCGCCGTGCAAGACACGATTGCCCGGCGCGACACCGAGGCGCGCGAGGCCGCTCAACGCGAGGCCGAAGCGCTGATCCGCAACGATCCTGCCGTGCGCGAGCTGATGCAGCAGTTCACCAGCGCGCGCATCGTGCCCGGCTCGATCAAGCCGCGCACCCCCTCCGACATTGATTCGCAAAGGACACCCCCATCATGATGAAGAACCAACTCGCCGGCCTGATGAAACAGGCCCAGGCCATGCAGGACAACCTGAAGAAGGCCCAGGACGAGCTGGCCACCATCGAGGTGGAGGGCCAGAGCGGCGCCGGCTTGGTGAAGGTGCAGATGACCTGCAAGCACGACGTCAAGCGCGTCACCATCGACCCCAGCCTGCTGGCCGACGACAAGGACATGCTCGAGGACCTGGTGGCCGCGGCCTTCAACGATGCCGTGCGCCGCGCCGAAGTCACCACGCAAGAGAAGATGGGCAAGCTCACCGCCGGCATGCCGCAGATCCCCGGCATGAAGTTCCCGTTCTGATCCGCGGCTTGCGCGGGCCGACCTGACCGTGAGCGAACGCAGCCTCGAATCATTGATCGAGGCGCTGCGCCGCCTGCCTGGTGTGGGGGTGAAGTCGGCACAGCGCATGGCCTTCCACCTGCTGCAGCACGACCGCGACGGCGCACAGCGCCTGGCGGTGGCGCTGACTCAAGCGGTGCAGGGCGTGCACCATTGCCAGCGCTGCCACACCTTCACCGAGCGCCTGGTGTGCGGCACCTGCGAAGACCCCGAGCGCGACGCGCGCCAGCTGCTGGTGGTGGAGACCCCGGCCGACCAGGCCGCGATGGAGCGCACCGGCAGCTACCGCGGTCTGTACTTCGTATTGATGGGCCGCTTGAGCCCGCTCGATGGCGTGGGCCTCGGCGACATCGGCGTACACCCCTTGCTCGAGCGCGCCGGTGACGGCATCGTCGAAGAAGTGATCCTGGCCACCGGCTTCAGCGCCGAGGGCGAGGCCACCGCGCATGTGCTGTCCCAGGCACTCAAACTGCGCGGCCTCAATGTCACCCGCCTCGCGCGCGGCGTGCCGGCCGGCAGCGAGCTGGAGTATGTGGACCTGTCCACCATCGCGCATGCCTTGAGTGACAGGCGGTAGCGGCGCGCACTGAGCCCGCCGCTCCGCAGCCGGCCCGCGGTGTGTGGCGTGTGAACTTAATGGCGCCGTGCTGGCGCGCTCGGCCGCGTCAGGCGCTTGCCGCCCACCGCCGCCACGCGAGCGTTGCCGCGCACGTTCTTGCGCGCCAGGGCGGTGCGCTTGTTGGGCACCATCACCACCACGGTCTGGCCTTGCTTGAAGTGGGTGCCGGTGGTCACGCCATTCCACTGGGCCACTTGCGCGGGCGAAACCTTGTACTGCTGCGCCACGGCCAGCACCGAGCTGCCGCGCTTGCCCACGCGCAAGCTCACCTTGCGCAGCGGCGGCGCGTCGGGCGCCAGCGCCAGCATGGCGTTGTCGGCGATCTGCTCGGGCACGTCGGCGGCGCGCTGCTCGGTGCGCAGCACCAGCAGTGTGGAGCCGGCCTTCACCACCATGCGCGGCGGGATGCGGTTCACCTCGCGCAGTTGCGATTCATTCATGCCGAATTGCTTGGCCACCTCGGCCGGCCGCACGGCCTTGGGCGCCACCCAGGCTGTCCAGCTGGCGAGCAGCCCCTTGTGCCGCGCCAAACCATGCACGAAGCGGTTGGCGGCCTCGTAAGGCAGCAGCACCTGGGGCGTGCCGGCGGCCAGGATCACTGGGCGGTTCATCTGCGGATTGAGCTGCTTGAATTCATCCAACGAGATGCCCGACAGCTTGACGGCCATGTCCACATCGATGTCGCGCTGGATGGGCACGGCCAGGTAGTAGGGGTGGTTCTGCAGCGGCGGCAGCGTGACGCCATAGGCCTGCGGCCGCGCCACGATGTTCTTGATGGCCTGCAGCTTGGGCACGTAGTTGCGCGTCTCCACGGGCATGTTGAGGTGCTCGTAGTCGATGGGCAGGC
>Ga0268298_10004138_pt1 | contig 14364 bp, 12 predicted proteins | sample WWTPWeurt_MetaG_FD_194462 | JGI IMG/M metagenome (GOLD analysis project Ga0268298, IMG submission 194462) | Activated sludge microbial communities from WWTP in Nijmegen, Gelderland, Netherland - WWTP Weurt | ecosystem: Engineered > WWTP > Aerobic digester > Activated sludge | place... | reverse complement strand
AATAAGTTTTACCCTGTTCATCTTCAATAATATCTGTATCTATTCCTTCTACGATTCTACTGATATTTTTTCTATAGGATTCGTACACACGAGAATACTGCGCTATACATTCAATCTGAATCAGGAAGAGTAAGAATACTATCAGGTATTTTTTCATTTTGTTGATTGTTGGAATGAGTATTATTTTAATCCAAACTCTTTGGATTTAGAATTGGGGTAGATGATCAAAACCGGAATAAAAATAAATTAATTTATCCGATAATTGATCACTCTTTCCACCTGATATCCTGCAAGTAGGTCGGTCTAGTATCCAACCCGGCTATTAAATCTTTACAAATCTGCCCGACTGTAGTTTTTGATTGGCGCGATGGATGACATAGTAATATATGCCCGCACTGAATTGGCTCAGATTGATCTTGTGCTTGTATGCAGTCTCTATGCGCGAGCTGTAAACCTGTGTCCCCCATTCATTGAAAATGGAGATCTCGGATGCTTTGTAGTGGTACTCATTGCTGTACACATAGAGGTCTTCCTGTGTGGGATTCGGTGCCAGGACATAGTGTTCCGGATAGGATTCTTTTTCTGTGATACCTACAGGATTGCAGCCCGGGATCAGGCAGCCGTTGCTGTCCACCCGTACCAACCAGTTTCTGCTTTCATAAATCTCAGGTAGCCAACTGATGCCTCCAAAATAAAATCCACCATCCCGAGAGAGGCCGAGATTGAAAAACAACTCTACCAGGCTGTCCACTGCACTGTATTCCTGCTCCCACAATATCTTCCCATCCATATTGAGTTTGTGTGCAAATCCATTTCTCAAATCATCATCCAAAATATCTCCGGTTCTTTGCATATCCCCTGCGCATATGATATTTCCATCCAGGGTAGGCTTACATCGCCAATATTCTATTTGTTCATAATTTCGAGTATCTTTAAATTCATGAATAATTTTTCCTGATGTATCGATGATACTATACAATATCGCAGCAGTATCCGTCTGAAAATCAAAGCTGCTTCCCAATAAGATCAGATTGCCGTCAGGTCTTTCCTGAATGTACATATATCGATCAGCAAATCCCGGTGAGTCTATCTCTTTAAACCATATTAATCTACCATCAGCAGTAAACTTTGCATACAGCGCATTCCAATCCAGATCATTTCTGAAGTTTTGTCCACATACATAAAGATTACCCAGGTGATCTTCGGTGACATGATAAAAACTGTACAGATCAAACGGAAGAACTGTATTATCAAACTCGCGATACCATTTCTTCTCTCCGAGGCTATCCGTGCAAAGTATGAATGCTCTGCCCCATCCAAGGCCTCCTCCGGGTTGATTGTAATACTTGCCGGAAAGGCCGCAAAATATCAGGTCGCCGTCGCTGTGTTGATGAAAACTCCAGAGGTTGTTGGCGTCGTATTCTACCGGATAAATCTTTTCATCCAGTTTGTTGAAATCTCCGTCAAAAAATGCCAACCAGTTTTGTAGCTCTGTCATACTATCTTGGACAATACTGCCCCCTACGATATACCTGCCATCTCTGAGTTTGGCCATCAAGCGAGGGGTGCTTGGTTCGAGTACTGTATCAGATATTGGCTTAGCCCATTCAACCTGACCCTCTTTATCTACTTTAGATAAAAACGTATAACTATATAATTGTTTTGGGTCCAAACTCCAGGCAACAGATCCAAAATAAGCCTTACCCTGTTCATCTTCTATGATGTCAGTTCCAATCCCCTCTGCTATCCGGTTGATATTCTTTCTATAGGATTCGTACACACGAGAATACTGCGCTATACATTCAATCTGAATCAGGAAGAGTAAGAATAGTATCAGGTATTTTTTCATGTTGTTGTAATTAATTTTCATGCTGCATAAATTAATAATTTGGTGCAGCGAGCAATGCTGCACCAAATATAACAAATTCACAATATAGATTATAATTTTTCAAATAACCTGGAGTCAAAGACCTTCCCATCTCGACTCAGGCTCAGGAGATAAAATCCGGGTGTGAGTGATGTGACATTCTGCTGCCGTTTTCATAATAAAATAATTAATTAAGGTGAAGAAATGTATCATCATAAAAGTATTTAGCAAATAACTCACAATAAGTTTTTTTGGATAAAATCTTTCTATGTTTTGTATTTAGTTGTAAAATTCAGATTTTATACATATTTTTTTTTCAATGTGTCTCCTGTGTTGTATGAAAAAAGAAAAGAATTGTTACTCTAAATTTAATTTGGTGTTTATAAACTCGTAATTTTTACATGAAGATTTTAAAGTAAATGAATTTCACTCCGTAATCAAATGCATAGACAATGATAGATTCGTGTCAATCATTTTTTGATGCAGGAGGTAAAAAGCAGCACCAGAATTCTTTATTACTGATCAAAATGAAATATTAAATAACCATAGTATACTTACTTATGCTCAATCACAGTATCGAATCAGTTTTGCTCGGGATGCCACATTAACGAGTGAAATCGTTCAAATGAATTTTGTCTTGCGAAAATCGGTTAGATCAAAAGTTTTTATTTTTTTTCAGTTTAATTTTCACGACGATTTCAAGGACTAAATCCGGATTTATTCTCCTCGAAATCTATTTAAAAGATACTAGCCGGACTCTTAATTTCTTGAATTATTAAAGTTGGTCAAATCATTTACTCTTATGAAAACTGTCTCAGAAAGCGAAGATCGTTTTCAAAGTAGTATCTGATATCCGGTATTTTGTAAAGTAGCATTGCCTGGCGCTCTATGCCCATACCAAATGCAAATCCGCTATATTCCGTTGGATCGATGCCACAATTGGACAGGACGGCGGGATCCACCATGCCACAACCCAGAATTTCTAGCCACCCGGTACCTTTGGTGATGCGATGATCCGTTTCGTCTTTCAAGCCCCAATAGATGTCCATTTCTGCTGAGGGTTCGGTAAAGGGAAAATAAGAAGGTCTCAGTCTGATGCGCGTTTCTGGACCGAACATTTCTTTGGCAAAATAAAGCAAAGTCTGTTTCAAATCTGCCATAGAAACAGCGCGATCGATATAGAGGCCCTCTACTTGATGGAATTGACAGTGAGACCTGGCTGATATGGTCTCATTGCGATAGACTTTTCCGGGGGCCAGTATGCGTATTGGTGGCTTGTGACTAGTCATGAAGCGCGACTGTACGGAGGAGGTATGTGTTCGCAAAAGTCGTGAAGTAAAGTCTCTGAGATAAAAAGTATCCTGCATGTCTCTCGCAGGATGGTCATCTGGTGTGTTGAGCGCAGTAAAATTGTGCCATTCATCTTCTATTTCTCGGTCTTCGGCTACCTCAAAACCAATCTGACCAAAAATGCTGACTATGCGATCCATCACCAAGGTAATCGGATGTTTGCTACCCGAGCTGAGGTCTCGTGCAGGCAAGCTCATATCCGGCGCTGAGACATCCATCTTAGATCCTGAGGTAGAGGCATTTTGTTTAGCAGCTTCAAAGCGTTCTTCTGCCAGTTGCTTGATCGAGTTGATCCTCTGACCGAATTCCTTTTTCCTGGAAGCTTCTACTTCTGTAATCCGGCTAAAGAGAGGTTTGAGCTTGTTTTTACTGCCCAGATAGAGCTGTCTGAATTGTTCTGCACCGCTTTCTCCCTCAATCGAACAGGCCTCAACTTCATGTCGCAGAAGTTCCAATTCCTCAAATATATCGCCGATCATAAGACAAAGATTTGTGGATCAAAAGTAATCAATCATCACCAGAGGTCGTGGACTATTCTTCTTCTTTGGCGTCCGGATGCTTGCTGTCATTTTCGTATGCGCGCAGGATTTCTTTGACGAGTCGATGTCTGACGACATCCTCTCGAGTGAGGTACACTGTAGTGATCCCATCTATATTGCGGAGAAGTTTGGACGCCTGGTTGAGTCCCGATTTCTGATGGTAGGGCAGATCTATCTGTGTCAAGTCTCCTGTAATGATCGCTTTTGCACTGGGGCCAAGCCTCGTCAAAAACATTTTAATCTGTAGTGGAGTTGCGTTTTGTGCTTCGTCGAGGATTATAAAAGCATGATCCAAGGTCCTTCCTCTCATGAATGCCAGAGGAGCTATTTCAATCACACGAGATTCCATCAACTGAGCGAGTTTTTCTGCCGGGATCATATCATCAAGAGCGTCGTACAATGGGCGCAGATATGGGTCGATCTTCTCTTTGAGGTCGCCGGGTAAAAAGCCCAGAGACTCTCCTGCTTCAACCGCAGGTCGCGTGAGTATAATTTTTTTGATTTGCTTGTTTTTGAGGGCTCTCACAGCCAGAGCTACTGCAGTATAGGTTTTGCCTGTACCGGCAGGTCCTATTACAAAACAAATATCATTTTGGTCCACTGCCTCTACGAGAGCAAGCTGATTTCTGGTTTTGGCATAAATCATCCTACCGTCGCGGCCATGTAGGAGAACTGTACGGCCATCCACATTGATGATACGTGAGGTATAAGGGCTTTCACCATGCATCAATTCTTCTACGAGTTGTAGGGGAAGCTCTTTACTTTCCTTGAGTATCCTCACCATGAGCTCCAGTTTCTCCTTGGCGCTCTGGGTATCTTTTTTTCTGCCGCTCAACTTGAGTTGTGAACCACGTGAAGTAATGGTGACTTCGGGGAATGCTTTGCGGAGCAGATTGAGTTTTTTGTTGTTTTCTCCCAGGAGTTCTAGAGGGTCCACCTGCTCGATATGGAGGATGATTTCGCTTTGTGACAAATGTATTTTACTTTAAATAATGATGTGCAAAAATAATCCGAATCACAGTTCTATTTAAAGAAAAAGCGGGAACGCGCATTGTGCGCAGTCCCCGCTTTTTTCTATGATCAGGCTTTTGACCTGAAAGTCAAATTATTTCTTTGTGACTCTGATAGCCACTCTTCTGTTCAACTCTCTTCCTTCCGCAGTGTCGTTTGAAGCAACAGGATGCTCTTGACCGTAACCTTCAGACTCCAATCTCTTTGACTCGATACCAAGTCCTACCAGAGCAGACATTACAGTTTTAGCTCTTGCAGCAGAAAGCGCTTTGTTCTTAGCAGCATCACCTACATTGTCAGTATAACCGCCAATTTTGATGTTGACATTTGGATATGCTTTCAATACAGCTGCGATGTTTGCGATTTGCTCTTTGGAAGCTTCGTTCAAAGTTGTTTTACCTGTTTCAAATAAGATTCTGTCGAAATTGAACCAAGTAGTTTTGTCAACAACTTTTGAAGCGTCATTGAGCCAGTTGATCAATGAATACTCAACTCCTTTCTCAGGTACATTCATTTCTACGCCATCAGGTAGAGTTACTTTCATCATGTTACCTAGAGCAAGCCATTTTGCGCGTACTGTTGAATCCAATCCTACGTACATGCTTTTTGCAGCTTCAGCAGCAGCATCAGCAGCAGCTTTAGCATCAGCAGCAGCTTTGATAGCAACTGAATCCACTGTATTTGCAACGTTCTCCATAGTATTGCTTACTTTTTCTCCCATATTGGTTTTGTTACAGCCTTTCATCAAGAACCACAATAATCCCAGAGCTGCGAGTAAGCCCAAAAGCCACATCCACCAGTTGCTGCCACCACCGCCGTTGTTGTTGTCATAAGAAGCAGTAGAAGCTGCTTTGTGTGTAGATCCGCTTGTAGATCCAAGATTGCTGAATCCCAAAGCTGAATTCATACTACCAGGGATAGCTGACATGATGTCGTTTTTGTTTCCGCTTAACCAAGTAGTAAGACCGCTAAGACCAAAGCCTTCGCTTGTTACTTTTTTCTTCAACCATCCCAAAATGAATGGAGAAGCAAGGCTTAGAAGTTTTCCTGCTGAGCCTGAGTTTTTGAAACCTGCAAAGCTCGTCAAAGCACCAAGTATAGAGCTGTTGTTTCCTCCAAAAAGAAGGTTCAACAATGTTGAGCCGATACCTGTGTTTGAAGAAGCAGCAGAAGAACCTGAGAACAAACCTCCTAGGTTATTCAAAAGTCCCGGATCATTGTCTTTGGAATTGATCAAATCCCAGATCTGGCTCATTACGCCGGTATTTTTTGAATTGTTGAGGATACCACCCAAAATTGAAGGGATAGCAGCATCAAATCCTTTTGTAGTTGCCTGTGAAGACTCTCCCAAAAATCCTGAAGCAGCATTCATCAATTCGGGTGTCAATTGACCTTTTACTAAATCGATTAAATTCATTTTTGTTAGTTTTAATTTGTTTATAAATAGAAAAAAATTGAATACACGCTAACTTGACGTAAAATTGCAACGATGTCACAATAATTCTCTATAATGCATTGTTAAGCTATTTTCACAGTATGTTAATCCGATGTCAGAAGCAAATCAACAAGTCATTGAAAGTCTAAAATATCCAATCGGCAGATGGGTCAAACCTGATATCGCCCAGCTCGAGTCATTTAAAGGCTGGATAGAGCAGATACGGCAATTTCCAGACAGCCTACAAGACCTTTGCCGGAATCTTACAGCCACTGACTTAGCGCTCACTTATCGAGAAGGCTCCTGGACAGTGCGACAAGTGGTACATCACTGTGCCGATAGTCATATGAATGCTTACATCCGTCACAAGCTTGCTTTTACAGAAGATAAACCAAGGATAAGCCCTTACGACGAAAATCTCTGGTCGGAGACCAAAGACGTCCTTGAAATCGATATTGAGGTAAGTATCAGTTTGCTGAAAGCCTTGCATCAACGCTGGGTATCCTTCCTTCAGGCACTACCGGAGCAAGACCTGCTGCGATCTTTCTATCATCCTGACAAAGACAGATATATCAGTTTGTTCGAATCAGCCAGTTTATATGCCTGGCATGGTCTTCATCATTTGGCTCACATCGAGCTGGCATTAAAAAACAAACAGACAAGTTAAAATAGACAGATCATGAAGTACTTACAACTCTGTCTGATGATTCTCTTCGCCACGTTGTCTGCCTGCAAGATGAACAAAGTATATGAGATCAAAAACGACAAAGGTGTGGTCATGCACCGCATCACCGTTTTGGGAGATACCAGCAATGGTAAAAATGGCTTGTATGAATCGTTTGACGAGCAAGGCAGGCCAATAGAAGCTGCTGAATATCACGATGGCAAACTCCAGGGTACGCGCAAACTTTACGAGGACGGAGCGATCTATTCTATAGAGACGCGGAATGCAGATCTGTTTGAGGGAAAATACCAGGCTTTTCACAAGAATGGTCAAGTCAGCGTCGAGGGAATCTATGTCAACAATGTGATGTCGGGCGAGTGGGTATCATACTATCCATCCGGAGCCGTCAAGGACAAAGTAATCATGAAAGACAATGCAGAAAATGGTCCCTTTACAGAATATTACGAAAACGGTAAAATAAAGGCTCAGGGCAGCTTTCTGGATGGGCCTGACGAAGAAGGTGAGCTACTGATGTATGATAGCACAGGCAGCCTGGAGAAAAAAATGGATTGCAAAAAAGGTATATGTAAAACGCTATGGAAAAAAGACTCATTATAGGCTACTTGCTTGCCGGATTGATCAGTGCCTGTACTCTGAAAGCTCAAACAGGAGGTCAGGGCATTTTTGAATTTGTCAATCTATCTGCCTCATCCAGGTTGAATGCGCTGGGTGGTACGGCTCCGGCCTGGCAAAGCAAGGATGCGAGCTCCAGTGCTTCGAATCCCGCATTGCTCAGCGATGATGTGCATACCCAGTTTTCATTTCAACACCAGTTTTATTTTGCAGATATCAGAAACAGTCATGTGAACTATGTACACAAGATGAAAAAATGGAATACTTTTTTGCAAGGTGGTGTCAAAGCTTTGAATTCCGGTGATGTGTCTCGTACTGACATCTACGGCAATACGAGCGGTACGGTTCAGGCCAAAGAAACCGATATTTATCTGGCAGCTGCAAGGCCATACCGCGAAAGGCTGAACTTTGGTGCACAGATACACTACATTTATTCAGTAGTAGGTGATGCAAGTTCTTCCGGGATTCTTTTCAATGCCGGTGCGAGGTACTACAATCCCGAAAAAAAATTGTCATTAGGTTTGGTTTTTCGCAATGCGGGAACTCAGCTGGATCCCTATGTTGATCACAGGGAAGCTAAGACACCCATGAAAATTGAATTAGGTATAGCACAAAAGCTCAAGCACCTGCCCTTTACCTATCACATCACGCTTACGGATTTGCAGCAATGGGACATTCGATATGATGATCCTGCAGAGAATGGCAACGTGGATTTGCTCGGTGAGACAAAAGAAACCAGTGCTTTGGAAAAGGCTGCGGGAAATGCATTGCGCCATATGGTCTTTGGAGGGGAGTTAGGCATGGGAAAGAATGAAAATTTCTGGTTGAGACTTGGATATAACCATTTGAGAGCGCGGGATTTGGCTCTCTCTGATTACAGGGCTTTTAATGGTTTGTCATTTGGACTGGGATTAAAAATATACAAGTTTAAATTCGACTACAGTTATGCGAAGTACCATCTCGCCGGAGGGACGAGTCAGATCGGGCTCAGCTTTGACCTGAATTCATTCGTAAAAACTAAAGTGTAAGTTTCTGCCTTCATTTTTCTAAGTGACAAGGTCAGACAGAACCGGTTGTAAAACCACTTTGCATCCAAAATACGAATGAGTGATTTCTTCCGCAAGGCGCGATCCTGATTCCTGTATGCTACATTGATCAAAATATTTCTTTAAAAAAAACATTTATTCCAATTTAAATTCTGTTCTTCGCAGATGAATTAACGAAAAAAGAACTTGATCAAATGAAACGCGAAAGAATCCACGGCAAACTCAGCACCTACAGATTTGAATTTCTGTTGGCGGCGTTGACACTGTTGATATTCGACAAAATCTTCTTTCCGAGCAATGATTTTTTTATCCGATACGTGTGGCCGATCAATATGATCATTATTGCGTTGGCCAGTTTTGGAATCTTTGTAGAGAGGGAATTGTGGGTAAAACGCTTACGAATTGTATTCAGCAATATTGCGATTTTAATGCCATTTGCCTTTTTGTATTTTTCGACTAACTTTTGGTTTGTCTCCTTTCTTGTTGCATTTTATATCGTGTTTTATATTTTTATTTTGGTAAAAGTATTCAGACAAATCACCATGGCAAAGGAAGTGAGGTTTAATGTAGTCATTGGTTCGTTTTGTGGATATTTATTGCTCAGCATGGTAGCGCTGTTTTCATATCTTGCCATAGAGTTGAATTATCCCGATTCATTCCGCAATATCAGCAAAGGAAATCTCCCGGCCATTTATAATGAGTTGTCTTATTTCAGTTTTATCACGCTGACGAGTATTGGATTTGGCGACATTTATCCCACTACGGATATGTCCAGACTAACGGTTGCTTTTTTTGGAATGTTGGGACAGTTTTATATGGTGGCGGTGATCGGAATCATTATTTCCAGATTTACTTCAAATCATTGAGTAAAATACTATTAGAACACTCATTGGTCCACAATAAATATTCTGTCTTCATTCAGTTACATAGAATCATATTTTTTGTCGATTTTTTTGCTTTGGACCCTACGATCAGATAATATTTTCGAGAAAATAAAGCAGAAGTGTCAAGTTCCGACTCAGGAAAGGGTACTGTTATGCTGACGGGTTTTCCCATCTGAAAGAGCCAATTGTATGAAATAAAGACAGCTTCCCCCTTACTTCAAATAAGCCTCCACAAAACGGCGCAGTTCTTCACCGTGGAGGTTTTTTGCGAGGATTTTACCCTGAGCGTCGAGAAGCAGATTAGCAGGAATGGTCGTTAGTCTGAGGGTCTTGAGGAAGGGAGCTTCGTCACCCTGGAGATGGGAAGCGTGAGGCCACAGGTGGACGCTGTCCCTCTGAATGGCTTTCTCCCAGAGTTTGCGGTCTGACTCCAGTGCATATCCTATGATTTGGAATCCGCGCTCGTGGTACTCTGACCAGAGGGGGACGAGGGTGTTGCGGTTTTCTTTGCGGCAGGGAGCACACCAGGAGGCCCAAAAATCAAGCAGAGTCAGCTTTGGTCCCAAAAGTCTACGGATCTCCCCGGTACCGCCTGAGAGCAAAGGAAGGCCCTCATTGGGCACAAGGTCACCCACCAGGATCGGTCTATTGGAGGGGTCAGAGAGGAGGCAGAGATCTTTGACGAAGGGATCATCCGGCAGAGATGTCCTCCACTTCGTGCACAAGCCGTCGACAAACTCAGCCAGGCGCTCGTAATCCGTTCCGGCTTTTGCCCACTGCAAGGCCAGAAGAGCAACGTAGAGCCGGCTTGTGGATTCTGCCGGAGTGTGGAGAGCATTCCTGTATGCCTCCAGAGCTTGAGCATATTCGAGCATTTTTTCTTCGTCGTGAGCGTCGGCAGATTTGGACTGAAGATATTGCCGGAAGGTTTCCACTCTCTTGTCGCGCAACAGAAGAAGTTCAGCGTTTGCAGCTGATGGTTTGTGCATCTGTGCTGTAGCTTGGAAGGCTTTGGCCTCAGCAGAAATCAGGATGGTCTCTCCTTCAGAATATAGGATGGGTAGGTAATTGGAGAGGAGTGGATCGTCGTCGGTCAAACGATTGGGGAATCTTTCTCCCCTCTTTTGCAAAACGATTTCATAAAATATGGCAGAGCTGCTTTTGGGCAGACCCTTGAACCGAAATTTACCGGATGCCTCCAGGGTAGCAGAGTCGATGATGTCGCCTGTATAACTACTTGCAATATCTGCCAACCGCATCGGCCGGATCAGGTAGAGCTTCCACTCTTCTGCCGTGCTGCCCGACAACTGTAATTGACCTCTTATCGAGCCTTTGGGAGTACAGAGCCACGAACTCAGTATAAAGAGGAGTAATATCGAGATGCGCATGAATCTTGTCTGAAGGTGGATGAATGTATGACGCGTTTATGCTTTGCGAACGAATTCCGATTTGAGACCCATTGCGCCAAATCCTTCAATCTTGCAATCGATATTATGGTCGCCTTCGGTTAGACGAATGTTCTTCACCTTGGTGCCGGCTTTGATGGGTTTTGGTGCGCCTTTGACGGGTAAATCTTTGATGACGATGACAGAGTCACCGTTTTGCAACTCATTACCATTAGAGTCCAGTACTTTGCCGGAATTGTCTGTTGTAGCTGAGTCGGACTCGGCAGGATTCCATTCGTGAAAACACTCCGGACAGACCAACAACATGTCGTTGGGATACGCGTAGAGGGATCCACAGTTTGGACAAGGAGGAATTTCTGACATAAAATCTACTTTTGTGTTGAATTCGGTCGCAAGGTACAAAGAAAAAAATGAGCCGATGACAAGCACATTCTTTCGAACAGACAATCATTTTTGCTTACTTAAAATAACACTTTTCTCAGGCCGGTAATCACTTAGATTTTTTATAATTTGAATATTATACCTGAAAATTTATTTTGAATTGGATTTTTCTTTATTGAATTCTCATTTTAGAGTTGCCCTTTATACTCTTCAATATCTGAAAGAGAAATTTAATTTCTTTTGTAGCTACTTTTATTTAACCCGGATTTTACTTTGAAATTCCAATACACACCAAATTGAATTCAAAATCCTGGCTCCGTGCCATACCGGATTCCTAAGAATATTTTTTATTCAAACAGGATATTCATATTTTTTGAGGACAAGTTTCAAAGTGAACGCATTCATTTTTTCTCACCAATGCGCAATAATTTTTTCTCGAAATCCTTGTGAGAGAATCTCGTGCCCAATATTAATAGATTTTTTGAAGGACTTTCCTGGATTCGTTTGATTAATTCTCGATTGGTTTCGTCAATGAAAAATGAGTTAAATTCTTTCTTGCGCGATTTATCACCCCTATATCTGGTAGAAAAGCTCGTGTTCAGATCCATTTCCTCCAGCGCGACCTTACCATGGGTTTGTTCAAACTTATCCATCAAATCTGACAAGCTGTAAGTCCACCAGTTAGGCTTATTGGCCAGACCCAGCTTGTCCCAGGATGGACGCTTGACAAAATTGGAGAATATAATGTCATCACTTTCCGGACCTATCGGACGAGCATATCCTCTCAGCTTACGAATCTTAAGCTTCGTTGTCACTATCCTGATGGAGTCTTCGCTTTTGGGGCAACAGGTCCGCAAGCCATTGATTTCGTAGGACTTGGATTTGTAAAATACCAATTTGCTTCGAAGGTCATCATAATATTCTTCTTTTGCGGTGGACCATAGCTCTAGATATACGACGTTTTTGTCTTGGATCTTGTACTCATGCGAGTACACTTTTTTACTGTATCTCGCCTTGATTTGTCTGGTAAGCTTGCAGGAAGTGGATAGCATCATCAGAGCAGCAATCCATATTGTCGTATGTTTCATTTTGAGTGTTTGGTTAATAAAGAATGGTTTTTTTTTAGCCAATTTCTGTAGATGAAATTCGGCTTCGAATTGTCAAAAACAGAGTTCAACAAAAATAAGTCATTCCTTGACAAAGGAAAATGATTTTGATCCGTTTCCGCTAATGCAATTCACCAAATAATATCCCGGAGGGACTTGGGGATCTATACTTAAGCTGATCAGATCAGTGGTCTTTTGGACAAGGACGGCATGGATCGCCGCACCGGTTGCATTGAATATTTCTATCCGGATATCCTTGTCGATATCTATCCCGGTGATATACAGACAGCCCGAGCGGAGCAAGCTGGGATAGAGTTTTTGAACTCCGGTACCCGATATCGCCTCCTGGTCTGTGCTGATACATCCAAAGGCTTTCAGTTGGCCGGTAAGGGAAGTTCTGCGGTCGTTGATAAAGGACTTGATACCAGCCACCATTCCCCCTGCAGGAGAGCCCGGAACTGTGATGTTGAGGTCTTGGGAGAGGTTTTGTTCGAACTGCGCATTGGAATATGTCTTATAAGTATCTGCATAGACATCCTGCCGGATGAGATTGGCGAGGGAGTCGATGCGAGCATTCAGTTTTTCGTTAGAAAAGTCCGGGAGCAAGGCGCAGATTCTGTCAGCCAGAGCCTGCTTCCAGTAGGATTCGCCCCAGAGCCGGTTCATGACCGGGCGTTGTGTGGTTGGAGTTGGGATATAGCCGATGGCCAGATTTATAAGATTGGTCAAGGACTGTCCCATCTGAAAATTGCCAAAAGCCTCGTTGACGTCCCAGCTGATCCAGTCGAACTGATCGCTGTCCGTATTGTGATAGATGAAGTAGTTGTGACCGCTGCCAATATAGCTGTCCAGATTGACGAAAATATTGTGAGCAGCCCAGTAGTCCAGCCAGCTGTCTGTATTCATATACGTGGCCAGCGAGTCTTTGAGCTGAGCAGAGGGGATGCGGTTGAGTGCATCAACGAATCGGATCAGATCTGACCAGTCATTTTCTTTTTCGTTGGTCTGCAGTTCGTAGTCGGAGCTGTAAAGGCTTGGTGAGGAACCTTTGTAAACGAGAGTACCACGCGGATCACCTTTGAAGAGGTTGCCGTCCTTATTGCCGTATCTATCTTCCAGAAACGTCTTGTTGACGTCCTCCACGACAGTGTACAGCCCTCTGTATTCGCCGTTGATGTAGAGTCTGGCAAATCCGCAGCGAGGACCCGCTATCCCGTGATCGTAAAGGAAATCGAGCATCATTTTCTCACGGAGGAAGCTGGGATCTTTGAATCCGTTGTTGAGGACGATTTTTTTCAGGTCGTCATGAGACTGGCCATCGACGTATTCTGCCAGGTCTATGCGAAAAGGCTTTTTGTTGCTCGCATTGTTGTAGGAGGAGTTGCCCTTGAATTTGACACCGGAGTTGTGATAAGATTTGCCGTCGATCATGACGTCGGCTTGCATATAGACGTCGAGTGTATAGTTTTGCTTGAGGCTGTCCCAAAAGCCCGTTTGGTGAAACTCAAAGCGGATGTCATGGACTTTCCACTGAGCAAAAAAATCATCTCCGGGATCCTGAGCATAGGCAGAGAAGGCGCTGAGAACGAACAAGCATGAAAAATGAAACTTCATGCACCAAAAATAGAAAAATTTTAAAATGCGATAAACGCCGGGGATCGCACGGAATACAGAAAATAGCGGAGCAAGATCTTCCAGCTCACTATGTTGAAGTCAAACCGGCGAACTATCCAAATTTTCGATCGGTCATCTCCCGGACAGAAAGCATGGCTACGTACGTAATTTTGATTTGCGGCAGCCCGATCAAATGAACCCAAACATACCAATCTGCAGGAGATGAAATCAAATTTCGGCTTGTGGCCGGTAGTGACCCTCGCGAGGCGAGGGTCGCCGTCCTGCGTGGTTCGCTCTTCGCTCCGTCAGCCGGATACGGCTGACCTGCTGCGCAGCACTCCGGCCGGCTCACTCGAAGGAGAGAAGTCTGAGAAAATAATCCTGAATCCACCCGGTAAAATGGGACAAAATCCTCCTTATATTTGCTT
>Ga0268298_10004137_pt1 | contig 14365 bp, 10 predicted proteins | sample WWTPWeurt_MetaG_FD_194462 | JGI IMG/M metagenome (GOLD analysis project Ga0268298, IMG submission 194462) | Activated sludge microbial communities from WWTP in Nijmegen, Gelderland, Netherland - WWTP Weurt | ecosystem: Engineered > WWTP > Aerobic digester > Activated sludge | place... | reverse complement strand
ATCCGGGGCTCACCGGTAGGTCATTGCCGGCCGCCAGTTGGGCCGCCAGGTTGAGGGCAAAGGTGCTGGCCCCGACGCCTCCCTTGACGCCGAGCACACCTATAGTGAGAGTGCCTGCGCTGCTTTCAGCTGCTCTTGGCTGACGTTTTTCATTTTCCAGTTTGGTCACCATTGTGCTAGCCTCCCTGCGCCTGGCTGATAGCCGGTGCTAGAAGCAGGCAGCGCGGGCTGGGGCTGGCGGACGCGGGAGCGGTTCTCACTCTTGCCTGGAAGGGATAAACCGGGGCCGGCATGGCTGCCTGACTTTGCAGGGAGCGTCTGCTTGCCAGGCAGGCATTGGGCAGGACCATCGATTGAACCGGCTTGACCACTATGGAAAGAGCGGCACCACTGGTGCCGGAACCGTTCACAATCACATCCTGCAATTGAAAGAGGGCAAATCCCGCCACTTCGTTGCCGGTTGTACCCGGCAGAGGATCGTTTTTCAAAACAGGAAATATATAGATGTAAGGTCTGGCTTTTAAGCTGACGGCAAGAGCCTGCCAGTTGCTCAACTGGTTGTCCCAGCTTTGTCCCTGCGGACGAATTACACCCAGCAGGGCTCCTCTTTCCAGAGCCAGCGGTGGTATTGCCCCTGGTGCAGAAGCCAGGAAGTATTTAAAGTTGGCCAGATTGTCGGTGACGGCCTTCTCGCCGCTGATATCGCCATAATAGCCGCTGGTGCCGGCCGTCAAATTGACCAGTCCTCCTTTGATGTGACCGGGGGTGAGAGCATCCGAGCTATTGCGCAGGACATCAATGGTATAGGTGCTCAGGGGCGCGCTGGCGGGATTGGCCAGGGAGGCAAATTGCAAGTTGCTTATGGCCAGAGGCAGGGCGGCAAAACCGGCCAGTCTGGCCTGGCTGCCGCTGCTTAATTGGCTCACTCCTTTACCGATGCGGTTTGCCGGTTGACCCATCACCGTCACGTCAATCTGCGGGGCGGTCTCGCCGACGTTTTCGCCGGTGAGGGAATTGAAGGCGAAAATCAGGGGCATGAACATATTCTTGAGAGCATCGCTGCCTTCCCGCTTTCCTTTTACATGGAAGAAGAACTCGTTCGGGTCCTGATCGTTCACCAGGAATTCACTGTCTGCCTCTTCCACTCTAATGGCACTCCTGGGTTCCATTGAGGCGTCCGGACCTTTGAGGGCGCTGTTCCATGAATTGTTGTTGATTTCGGCTAACCGGTTCAGAATATTGACCTTGGCCTGATCCTGGGAGTAGGGAAGAGCAGGGCTTACCACCTGACCGGCAAAAGCAGCCAGTGCAAAAGCGCGAGTTCCGTGTTGCAGAGTTTGCACCGTATAGGCTGAGCGCATTACGTCTACGGTCAGGGCCACAAAGGCTATACTCACAACCATCAAAAAAACGGCAAGCGGCAAAATCGCGCCTTCAGGTTGGCGCCGCCGCACGGTTTTTGATGGGCAATTACTTGCTTTCAGTGGGCTCTTGGCGGGGGAACTCATGGGTCTCTCTTCGGTTTCCTGTGAATACTTCAACTACCCATTGGGCTGCTTTTTTTACTTCCGGGCGGCTCGCTACTTCATTGAAAGTGGGAGGCATTATGAACGGTGGCGGCGGTGGTGCTATGGGTTCGAAATTAGCGGTGGCGGGTGCAGTCGCCGGTTGCACGGGCGCCGGGGCGGCGGCGCTCACGGTCAGGGCCTTGGCCGGCAGGAGGTCTTCCTCCGAAACACCGTAACTGTGAGGGGCTGTAACGCTTAGACGATTGCGCAGAGCCAGTTTTATGCGACCGGTTTCCTCGGCCTGGGCCAGTATTTCTGCTTGTTCCGGCGTGACGGCCAGGGTGATACGGGCGGCGTCATTGCCCTGCAAGCTCTTGCTTTTGAGGGCTTCCTTGGGCAGGCTATAGATGACAGGTAGATTCTGGCAGATGGTTCTGGTGTACTTTTTGCCGTCTTTGCTGGTGGTGAAGAGGACATCTACTTTGTCACCACAGACAATACCGTGGTCAACCAGGGCTTCGTCGTCCAGTTTGAGAGAGACAGCCCTTTCGTGGGTCTCCACCTGTTGGGAGAGCGTTTGCCCTTTGGGCATCAAACTGGCGGCCAGGAGCGGTTCGCCTTTGGCCACATAAGCTCTGGCGATGCGACCGACTACCAGGTTGTTCTTGGCGAACATATCCTCATGAAAATAAGACCTGGGCACGGTGATGTAATGCAGAGAGCTGTAGTTAATGCGCGACCCGGGCATGATGTCCTGACCGGCGCCGACCACTTGCACGGTCTCAACCGGGGCGGCCTTGGGGGCGAAAAAGGTTTTGCCGAGAGAAGCCAGCAGTAAAACCAGGATGAGCCCCACAATCACCATGGTGACCGGGCTCATTCTCGGTGGTTTGGTTGCCGACTTCTGCAGTGATAGCCGCTCTCTTTGCAGGAGCGGGTTTTTCGTCAGGTCTTGTACGGTCTGAGCCAAGGTTTACCTCTTTCTATATGTCGCCGGCGATTTGCTGTCCACTGACGGCAATTTCGCTTATTAAATTGTCCGGAAAGATAACTGGTGAGCCGCCTTCACCGGAGTAGACGGAGACCGTGCCGGTGAATTCCCCTTTGGCGGAGGCATCGAAGGGGCTGCCTATAAATACGAAGGGATAGTCTATTTTGACGGCAATGGTGCCGTCCGGCAGGGTGGGATCAGTGCCGGTGGCTTCATAAGGCAGGACGCGGATGGAGGCTCCGGCCGGCAGATCGCCCGTATTGCCCTGGGAGAGCAAATTGGCATTACCCAGTAGCACTGCCACCGGTGCGGTGGCTTCCACCAGGGCGCCGTTCTCGTCAAAGCCGGTCACCAGTCGTCTGGCGGCGGCGTCATTGAGATTGGCACTGGTACTGAGGCTTCTGGCTGCTTCCTGGCAGGCACTGAATATGACTTGCTTTAAATAGAAGTAGCGGCCGAAATAAAGGATCGTGATCATGATAAGTAAAAAGAAAGGCAGACTGAAAGCAAATTCCACCATGGCTTGACCACGGTGGTTTCTCTTTCCCTTGCTCTTTGCGTGTTTCATGACGGAGTATCCATCTTTAATTTCGACCTTCTCTGGTCGAGAGCGGGGACTTCGCTGGAAAATCCCCGCTCTTGCGAGTACTGACTGCTTTTCAGGCGAAAAGACTAGTCGACGATCCAGGGCTTGGCGGCATCGCCGGCGACCTGGATGGTGCGACCCGGTTCGGTGGATTTGGTACCGCCGTAGTTGGTGGCCTGTTCTACTTTCCAAACCATATCGCCGGCAATGTGCCCGAGGGAACCGAGAGCCACTACACAAAGAGCAGCTACACAGCCGATACCGAGAGCGTACTCAACCATGCTCTGTCCACGTTTTCTGCGATTCATTGATGAACTCCTTTTCTAAGCCCAAAATTCATTTAATAGATATCTGGAGGTTTCCCTACCTTGCCAATTTTTGCATTATTGCAATTTTTGTATTGCGAATAATTCTCATTAGCGAACAGATGAAAGGCTATCATTTGGTAATCTGTCAGTCAATTAAGCCCCTCTAAGAGTTCCCCGGGAATCTTCCCGGGGAAATTGAAAGTGCCTGCCTGCTTGTGTTTGGCAATACTGCCTGGATGGCGTAAAGGCAGAAATCATCCCGGAGGATGAGAACGAATCTTAATTAGCTGCGTCTAATCAATGACAGTTCATGTCTTCTGTCTTGAGAATGGCGTCTATGACATCTCTTTCTTGAAATCTAGAAAGTAGTGCCGCCCATAATGATCTCTGTTTCGTCCCGGGCGCTCTTAAAGCCTGTGGGTTCTTTGAAGATGGAGTCGTCCAGGTTCGTTTGTTCGGCCTTTAAGGTATTGAGCAATTGGCTCAACCTGTAGCCCCTTTTGCGGGTCGTCTCATCGGTGTACGATTCGAAATACTGCAGGCGCAGGGGAAAGCCTATGCCGGGCGGACAGTCGGTGAGGCGGGCGCAGGCATATTCCATACTCTTGGGAAGGTCAAGAGCTTTAGTGGCGTAGATTTTGAGCCTGGGAATGACCTGCTTGTTTGCCTTTACATGTTCGGAGGCATAACCCTGACAGTCAAAGCCGGCGATGGTGCGCTTCTCCGTCATTCTCAGCACTTCCCGCGTGCCTGCCTTTCGGTCTTTATCGGTCGGTTTCCTCAGCCCCAGCCTTTCCGCTATGCTCTCCACCGAGATGCTGTACTTGAGCCTGGTATCCGTGTTGTACATGGAAATCATTTTGAAAGGTGCCTTGATATGCAACCTCAGGTCCATGGCATCCATGCGAAATCTTGTTTTGGTGACATAGCAAGTGAGGCGACCATAACGGGCACTATCTTGTTTGAAGACCCAACCGTTTTCGTTCAGGGTCTGCCCCGGGGTTACGCCCAGGGCAAGGAGGAAAGGCAAAAGCAGAAGCCCTCGAAGCAGTAATGAATTAAATTGCATTGCTCCCCGTCTCCAGGCTTGCCATCTGAATTATAGGTGATCGTAGAGTGTTAGACTAAAGGCGATGAGCGAAAATTTCGGACACAATCAGAACCTTAATCAGGCGCCGAACAGCATGACCGGCCGCATTCTTGATCGCTGGGAGATTCTGGATGCCATAGGGGAAGGCGGCATGAGCGAGGTCTATCGGGCTCGTCATGTGATCATGAATAAGATTGGCGCTGTTAAGTTTCTCAAGGCCGATCTCTCCCAGGACGAGAATGCCGTCAAGCGTTTTCAGCAGGAGGCCATGACTTCCGGTAGTCTGGCCCACGCCAATGTGGTGCAAGTCTATGACTGTGGTGCTTCCGAGCATGGCTTTTATTTGATCCTTGAATTCCTTGAGGGTCTATCTCTGGCGGATCTTCTCGACAGTAGAAGGGAAGGCTCCGAGGACGGTCGGGGGCGTCTCAGCCTGGAAGAAGCTGTGCCCATCTTCTTAAAGGTCTGTCGCGGACTTGGCCATGCCCATGCCAAAGGGATTGTGCACCGCGACATGAAACCAAGCAATATCATGTTGATTCAGGGCGGCGGTGATATTAAGGATGCCCAGGTCAAACTGGTGGACTTCGGAATTGCCAAGTTTGTCCAGAGCGCCGGGCGAGAAGCCCATTCCCTCACCAAAACCGGTGAGGTTTTCGGCTCCCCCGTCTATATGAGCCCTGAACAGTGCATGGGCAAGGCTGTGGACGGACGAGCCGATGTCTACTCCCTCGGTTGTCTTATGTTCGAAGCGCTCACGGGCCGTAAGCTCATTAACGGGCGCAATGCCACCGAAACTATGATCAAGCATGTTGAAGAAAAGCCTGATCTGAGCCTTCTTGAGCGCATGGCGGCTGAGTCGGAAGCATACGCCATGCTCAAGACCATCGTGGAGCGTTGCCTGGAGAAGGACCCCAACAATCGCTTTGCCGACATGGAAGAACTGGAAGAGTCACTGCTTGCCATACCCCTCGTTAAGGCGTCCGACAATAAGAACCGCAAGCCGGATAAAAACGAAAAGGACGTGAGGCTCCTCATATTTTCACTTGTGACGGCGGCGGTTGCCACTGTCCTGGTCATGTCCCTGGCCGTCTATTCACTCTGGCCCGTAGCCAGGGTACAGGAGCATTTGCTGCAGTTGAAGCTGCCTCTGCCGCCTCTCGGTTATAGACCGGCAGTGCCACCGGGGCTCATGGACCGGAAGACGAAGATTCTCTTGAACGACAGTTCCCTCTCTCTCGTTTCCGGCGACGTCAAGGCTCCTAACGGACAGACTTTGAAAAGTCAGGTGCAGACTCTGCTTGCTGCCGCCACCCTCTTTCTAGAGGAGAAGAATTATTTGGAGGCCGGTTCTCGTTACAGCAAAGCCTACGAGCGGCTCAAGGAATTCGATAAATGTACCTATGATCAAGATGGCAGCGGCAATCGGCGCGACAAGCTGGTCAGTGCCACCGGTGCGGTCTGGACCTATTATCAGTTGGATCGCTTAAAGAAGCAGCGTGCCCTTGCTTCCGGTCTGGCCGTTTCTTCCCGGCCCAGCCGGGAACTGGTGGAAAGCGAGCACACCCTCGAGGACTTGCTGGATGAAGCGGAAATTGTCGAAAAGGGTGATCCCCTCTGGTTGAACCGCGCCTACACTGTCTTTGCCATGGTTCTGGAGGAACAACAAGACCTGGTTAAAGCTATGGAAGTCGTCAATAAAGATCTGAAGCTGGACAGGGAGGTTGTGGACGGCGATCCCTTTACGCCCTACGGCTGGGCTCTGAAGAAAGCTAATCTGGCGGAACTCTGTCGAATTACCGAAAAATTTGATAGGGAAAAGGACCCCTATGAGAATGCCTTAGCGGACCTTGAGAAAGCCGGTTACGGAAAGACGCCCCAGGAAGAGAAAGTGATGGCGCAACTGCGCTTTCACCACGGACTTTATTTGCTGGAGTTGGAACATGCCGGTGCCTATAAGGCGGCCTTTGAAGAATTTTCCCGGGCCCTGCCTACTTTGAGCGGAGTGGAGCGTTCAGCCTGCGCCGGTTATGCATATGAGTCCATAAAGCATTATGATTGGTTTGGCTCGCTTTTGTTCAGATTCAAAAATGCAATTTAGGTGAATGAGTTAAAGCATGACTTCAGGAAAAGACAAGTTCAACCTGCAAAAAGACGAGCAGGGTTTTATCGGCAAAGATAGCTTTGTCGGTAAAGTCATAGACCATTATGAGGTAGAGGAGAAGATAGCGGAAGGCGGACTCAGTACCGTTTATAGAGCTACCGATACAAATAATCGGCAGACGGTTGTACTGAAGATAATCCACAAGCATCTGATTTCTTCCATCAAAAATTATAAGAAGCTGGAGCAGAAGATCCGGGCTCTCATTAACCTCAATGACCCCCATATTGCCACCTACAAAGACGTGGTCTTTGCCGATGGGCGGGTGGTACTGGTGATGAAGCCCTTCATCTTCGAAAGTCTCGAAGATCTGCTTTCAAAAACCGGACACATAGGCCCAGAAAGGGCCGTGGGCATTTTCATTCAGGTCTGCCAGGCCATGGAAGCGGCTAATAAAGCCGATATCGTGCACCGGGATTTGAAGCCGAGCAATATTATTATTCTCGATAACCAGAAATTTTCCGACGACATTATGGTTCTCGATTTCGGCATTGCCAAAATAATTGCCGACGAAACCGAAGGCGGCAAGTCTGAACAATTCATGACGCGCACGCGGGAAACCTTCGGCAGTCCTCTTTATCTTAGCCCGGAGCAGTGTGCCGGTAAAAAAGTTGACCTGCGCTCGGATATATATTCACTGGGTTGCGTCATTTATGAATCTTTGACCGGCAAGCCGCCCTTCGTGGGTAAGAACGTGCTGGAAACCGCTTACAAGCACATGAATGATAATCCGCGCCCCATGGGACTCGATGTCTCCATGGAGCCGGTTTCTTCTCGCTTCGAAGATGTGGTGAGCAAATGTCTGGCCAAAGACCCGGACAATCGCTATCAATCCGCCCACGAATTAGCCAGTGATCTCGACTTGATCATGACCGCTTCCGATGCCGAATGGGAAAACACGGCCTATGTCTATCAAGAAGTCACTCCCCGCAAGCGGGAAGGTCGCGGCGGTAAGCGCATTTCCGTGGAGGCTTTGATCTGGACTTCGGCCATAGTCATCCTGGTGGGTATAGTCGGCTTCTGGTCCTGGTTTATTTTGAAGCCGGAGGGCTCCAAGAAATATCCCAGTTTTGATAACGATCAACTCTGGCTGGTGGCAGGTCAAAACAAACCCACGCCGGTGGATGACTTCGGCAATAAAGAGGAATCCAACAAACTCACCTTGCAGAATATCGAAAGAGATATGGGCACCAATTGCCGCGAGTATGCCGATGCTCTTCTGGTACTGGTGCAGCTCTACTACGATTGTCAGCACTGGAATGATGCCGAACAGTATTCCAAGAAACTGGTGAGCGTCACCGAGAAGTTGGAGAAAGACGGACAGGAGGGACCGGGACCGCTTTCGGAATGTTTCCGCATGGTGGCTTACGCGGCCTTCCGGGCCGGTGATTACAGTGAGGCTGTCAATGCTGCCAATCGCTCGGTGGAACTGGCTTACGGCAAAGAGACTTTGAACGGTTCCACCATTCAGTGCTTGCGTATTTTAGGCGATGTCTTTTCCAGGCAAAATAAATTGCGCAAAGCGGCCGAAGTTTATAACCGCCTCTTTGCCATTGCCGATCAAGATAAAGAACAGCATCCCACCATTTACTGGGAGGCTACCGCTAAGTTTGCCGATGTCTACCGGCGCCTGGGTGACTTTGGAGAAGCGGAGCGCTTCTACAAGCTAGGTCTGGAGTGGTGGCGCTCGCACGGCATGCCCGACAATATCTGGGCGGCCAGAGCACTCTATGGCTATGCTCTGGTGCTCAACAGTGAGAACAAACACAAAGAAGCCGAAGATGCCCTCAAGGAAGATCTAGCTTTGATCAAGCGTCTTCCCAATCCGGATCTTGGTCTGGTGGGTGCCGTGCGCAAGCAGTACGTAGAGACCATGTGGCACTCCAATTGGATGGGTGCCGTCTCCGCGCAGTTCGGTGAACTGGACCGTCAGACCAAGCCGAAGTAGCTGCTTTCTTACTTGGTCTTTGCCAGTTTGTTCATGGCTTCCAGGGCTATTTTGGAATCCGGTTTGATTTCCAGAGCCTTCTTGTACTCAGACAAAGCTGATTCGCGCTGTCCCTGCTTTTCCAGGAACTGAGCATACTCAACATGGGCCGTTACGTCTCTGGGAGCCAGTTTGATGGCACCTTTGAACTCGGTTTCGGCCGCTTTGTTATCACCGAGGGCGGCTAGGGCCGTGGCCAATCTTCTTTTGGCCGGTGAAAAATTGGGCACGGTCTTGAGGGCTTTCTTCTGGTTCTCCACAGCGCCTTTGTAGTCGCCTTGCTTCTCCAGCATCCAACCCAGTCCGCTCAAAGCGTTGGGATGTCCGGGAGCCAGCTTGAGAGCGTCTTTAAAGGATTGAACGGCAGACTGTGTGTCGCCGGATTCAGCGTAGATATTTCCCAGGTTGATGTGGGCTTCCGGTACCCGCTTGTCGAGGGTGATTGCTTGCTGCTCGGCTTCGATGGCCTGAGGGTACTTGCCCTGTTGAGCCAGGAGCACGCCCAGGTTAATGAGAGGCGAGGCGTCTTTGTTGTTGATTTCAGTTGCCTTGCGGTAGGCGGCAATAGCTTCGTCAATTTTACCCATGTGAGTGCAGGCGAAGCCCAGGTCCATATGGGAACGGAAGCTTGTCGGTTTGAGTTTGCAGGCTTCCTGGAATTCTCCCAGGGCTTCCTGCATCTTGCCCTGGTTGGCCAGTACCTGACCGAGCACCACGTGGGGAAGGAAGTTTTTGCCATCAAGCTTGATGGACTGTTTGCACTCGAGGATGGCCGTCTCGTAATCTTCCATGGCGGCAAGAACGGCTCCCAGTCTCTGGTGAGCTTTGGCGTTGCCGGGTTCCTGGCGGATTACTTCCCGAAATTGATTGGCCGCTTCCTTCAGATTCATTTTCTGGTAGGCAGCTTCGCCTTTCTTCATGGCTTCGCTTTCCTGGGCGAGAGCCGGCAGAGCCAGTGTGGTCATGGCACAGAGGGTGGTGGACAATACTTTGGCCGCGGCACCTTTCAGTTCCTGTCTAAAATTCATTTCGATCTCCTTGCTAGTAGGCGGCGGCTGTCTTTTCGTCTTCTTTTGGTGAAGAACCGCTTTCACCTTTGACTATTTCTATGGAGGCGGATGTTCCCAATCTGGTGGCTCCGGCCTCAATTAAAGATTTGGCTTTGGCGTAGTCGCGAATGCCGGCCGAGGCTTTAATGCCGAGCTTGGCTCCAGCCAGGGCTTTTTTGATTAGCTCGATATCGGCCACGGTGGCACCCTTGCCGTCTTTGACAAAACCGGTGGATGTCTTGACCATGGCCGCTCCTGCTTTTACGCAGCATTCGGTGGCCTGTACTTTCTCATCATCGGAGAGCAGATCACATTCGATGATGACTTTTACCGGCACATTCTTAGCCGCTCTCACCACAGACTTGATTTCTTCGGTGACGTAGTCGAGTTCGCCACCTTTGAGGGCGCCCACGTTGATCACCATGTCTATTTCTTCGGCACCTTCCGACACTGCTTTATTGGTTTCGGCAATTTTTGTATCGGTGAGATTGGCGCCCAGGGGAAAGCCAATTACGGTAGCTACCGCCACTTTCGAGGAAGAAAGCTCCTTGACGGCCTGGCGAACGAAGCAGGGATTAACACAAACAGCATAGAAGTTATGCTGAATTGCTTCTTGACAAAGCTTGCTCACCTCGGCCTTGGTAGCCTGAGGGAGAAGCAGTGTATGGTCGATGTATTTGGCTATTTCAGCTGTTTTAGACACGATTTCAGTCCTGTAAAACAAGAGTTTTGCAGGATTATAGCCTTTAAGCCCCGGCACTTACCTTACACGCGCTTATTACTTGTGGTTTCCCAGTAGGCAATGCTCTGGTGGTAGTCCTGCAAGCTCTTGACGGCGAAGCTGCCGGTGCTGCCGGCATTACCGCTTTCCAGGGCGGCTATGCCCTGAACCACCGCTCTGGCGCCTGAAACCGTAGTCACGACCGGCACGTTGTAATTTATGGCCGCCCTTCTTATCAATTGATCATCGTCTCTGGCGGTTCGACCGGAGGGAATATTGACCACCAGTTGAATTTCGCCGTTCTTGATGCGGTCCACCAGGTTGGGTCTGCCTTCCGAGACTTTGTTGGTGGTGAGAGTGGGGATGCCTGCTGCCTTGATGACGGCGGCCGTGCCTCTGGTGGCTATAAGCTCAAAGCCCAGTTGGTAAAGATTCTGGGCGATGGGAATGAGATCTTGCTTATGACTGTCGGAAACACTGACAAAGACTCGCCCGCGATTCGGCAAGCCATGACCGGAGGCCAGTTGGGCTTTGGCAAAGGCCAGACCGAACTGGCTGGCTATGCCCATCACCTCGCCTGTGGAGCGCATTTCCGGACCGAGGGCAATTTGCGAGCCGGCGAAGCGTTTGAAGGGAATGACCACGGATTTGACTGCCACATGGGGCGGCAAGAGTCGGGGTGTAATACCCAGTTCTGAAAGGGTCTTGCCCACCATGACGGAAGCGGCGATGCGCGCCCACGGTACGCCGGTGGCCTTGGAGACGAAAGGAATGGTGCGGGAGGCCCGGGGATTCACTTCCAGAATAAAGAGTTCTTCACCCTTGAGGGCAAACTGAATATTCATCAAGCCCACTACCTTGAGCCTGTCTGCCAGCTCATTGACGGCCCGTCTGATCTCTTCCACTATTTTGAAGGGAATGGTCTGGCTGGGCAGCACGCAGGTGCTGTCGCCGGAGTGGATACCGGCTTGCTCGATATGCTCCATGATGCCTGCGATGACGGTGGCGCGACCATCTGAGATGGCGTCCACGTCTATCTCAATGGCGTTTTCCAGGAATTGATCGATGAGCACGTGCATGTCCTTGGCGGCAAAGCCTTCTTTCAGCCAGCGCTCCAGATCGTCCTGGGAATAGACGATGGACATGGCCCTTCCGCCCAGCACATAGCTTGGTCTGACCATGACCGGATAACCGATTCTGGCAGCCAGTTCCACTGCCTCTTCAGCACTGCGGGCAATGGCTCCTTCCGGTTGTTTCAAACCAAGGGTGTTGATTAGCTCCCCAAACCTCTCTCGGTCTTCGGCCATGTCGATAGACTCGGGGCTGGTGCCGAGGATCTTGAAGCCTCTTGCTTCCAGTCCTTTTGCCAGTTTGAGAGGGGTCTGTCCGCCCAACTGCACGATTATGCCTTCCGGCTTTTCGATTTCAGCGATGTTGGTGACGTCTTCCATGGTGAGCGGTTCGAAATAGAGACGGTCTGAGACATCGTAGTCGGTTGAGACCGTTTCCGGGTTGGAATTGATCATGACCGCTTCATAACCAAGTTCTCTCAGAGCCAGGCTGGCATGCACGCAGCAGTAATCGAATTCGATGCCCTGACCGATGCGATTGGGGCCGCCGCCCAGGATCAAGACCCGGGGTTTTTCGGCCGGGTACATCTCCGACTCGCTCTCATAGGTGGAGTACATGTAGGGCGTGTAAGCTCGGAATTCGGCCGAACAGGTATCGATCATCTTATAGCTCGGAATCACATTCAGTGCCTTGCGTTTTTCATACAGGGCCTCTTCTGTGACACCGCAAAGCCTGGCTAGCTGCGCGTCACCGAAGCCATGACGCTTGAGGCGGCGTAACAGGTCGTAATCCAAATCAGCGAGGGTGATGCCTTCCGCTTTCAATTCCTCGGAGATCTGATGCAGTTGGGCCAGGTTTTCCACGAACCAGGGATCGATCTGAGTCAATTCGATGATTTCATTAGCCGAGATACCGGCGCTCAAAGCACCGTAGATATCCGTGATACGGTGGTGGGAAGGCAGCGCCAGGCGGCGTCGCCATTCCCAGAAGTCGGCTTTGTTGCGACCTGAGACTTCGGCGAAGCCGGTCAGACCCACCTCCAGACCCCGCAGGGCCTTTTGCATGGATTCCTGAAAGGTTCTTCCGATGGCCATAACTTCGCCCACCGACTTCATCTGTGTGGTGAGGGTGGTGTCGGCGCCACGGAATTTTTCAAAGTTGAAGCGGGGGATTTTTGTGACCACATAGTCGAGGACCGGTTCAAAGGCCGCCTTGGTTTCTCTGGTTATGTCGTTGGCAATCTCGTCAAGAGTGAGTCCGATAGCCAATTTGGCGGCAATTTTGGCAATGGGATAGCCGGTGGCTTTACTGGCCAGGGCCGAGGAACGAGAGACGCGCGGATTCATCTCGATGACGACAATGCGCCCGTCTCTGGGGTTTATACCAAACTGAATGTTGGAGCCGCCCGTATCCACTCCGATTGCTCGGATAACCTTGATGGCGGCGTCTCTCAGGTCCTGATATTCCTTGTCGGAGATGGTCTGCAAAGGCGCCACCGTGATCGAGTCGCCGGTATGCACGCCCATGGGATCCAGGTTCTCGATGGAGCAAATAATCACCACATTGTCGAGGCGATCCCTCATCACCTCTAGTTCCAGTTCCTTCCATCCGAGCACGCTCTCTTCCAAAAGGATCTCTTGCACGGGGGAAGCAGCCAGACCCTGGGCGGCAATGTCATCCAGTTCTTCCTGGTTATAGGCTATGCCACCGCCGGCGCCACCGAGGGTAAAGGCCGGGCGAATGATGATGGGAAAACCAATCTGCTGTCCAATTTCCCTGGCTTCGGAAGCATTTCTGGCGATGCCGGAGTTGGGCACGTAGAGACCGATTTCTAGCATTTTGCTCTTGAATAAATCGCGGTCTTCGGCCAGTTTGATGGCTTCCAGTTTGGCTCCAATCAGTTCCACATCGAATTCAGCCAGAACACCACTTTCCGCCAGTTCCACGGCCACGTTCAAGCTGGTCTGACCGCCCATGGTAGGCAGAAGGGCCTGGGGTCTTTCCAGGGCGATTACTTCCTTCACCACCGAGGCTGTGACAGGCTCTACGTAGGTGCGGTCCGCCACTTCCGGGTCGGTCATGATGGTGGCCGGGTTGGAGTTGACGAGCACTACCTCGTAGCCTTCATCTTTGAGGGCTTTGCAGGCCTGGGAGCCGGAATAGTCAAATTCGCAGGCCTGACCAATGGTAATTGGTCCTGCACCCAGGACGAGGATCTTTTCAATGTCGGTTCTTTTCGGCACAGGTTTCTCCAGGGTCAATTTGGTAAGCGAAAAATTTTGATTTTAACCAGAAATTCTTTCAAACAGGGTTTCAAAGATACTTACAAGTTGGTACATACGATTTATCAGCGCTCCACTTGCCTAACAGCAAATCAAAACATACTTTGCTCCTTCTGAGCTAATAGCCTAACGACCCAGGGGGATAGATGTCGTTAAGTTCGTCTTCGTTTGTCAAAAAGTGCTTCAAAAAGTTTGGAATTGCCCCGGGAAATTTCGGGACAGCTTCAAATGCCGGAGCCGGTCGCATTCTTGCGGGCAGTCTTGTTTTGGCGGCGGCTCTTTCTGCCCTCATGTTGCCGGCCCAGGCTCGTCCTGAACGGGATGACAACCCCCGAGAGCATGCCATGGGCTTCCTGCCCGATGTGCCCATGTCTGTCTGGCAAGACCCGGAGGTGGAACAGCGGGGTATTGTCGTGGCCGTGCACGGGCTTGTCATGCATGGGCGCGTTTACGACACCATGGCCAGGGAACTGGCTAAAGACGGGCTCACAGTTGTAGCTCCCGACCTGAGGGGATACGGACGCTGGCAGAAGCTTTCCGAAGAAGAGTCCAACCGGAAATCAGGCAATAGATCCGAAAAGAAATCCGAAAAGATTGAATATGTCTCGAGC
>Ga0268298_10004135_pt1 | contig 14368 bp, 15 predicted proteins | sample WWTPWeurt_MetaG_FD_194462 | JGI IMG/M metagenome (GOLD analysis project Ga0268298, IMG submission 194462) | Activated sludge microbial communities from WWTP in Nijmegen, Gelderland, Netherland - WWTP Weurt | ecosystem: Engineered > WWTP > Aerobic digester > Activated sludge | place... | reverse complement strand
AACAAAAAATAAAAACACTTATAGTAGCTGGTGGTGTTTCTGCAAATACACAACTCAAAAAAATATTAAAAAAGAAAATAAAAGAAAATAATTTAAAAATAGAAGTACTTTTTCCTAATAAAAAACTTTCAACAGATAATGCAATAATGATATCTCTTGTTGGATATTTCCGAAGAAAAAACAAAAAAACAAACATAAAAGCCAATGGCGGACTTTCATTTTAAGTGATAATATATAAGGATGGAAATTAATGAAAAGCTTTTAAAGCCGTACGACCCAACAAATACAGAAAAAAGGATTTATGAACTTTGGGAAAAGTCCGGTTTTTTTAATCCTGACAATTTACCCGGTGAAAGAAAAGAAGCTTTTACAATAATGATGCCTCCTCCAAATGTGACAGGTGTACTTCATATGGGTCATGCTTTGATGGTCACACTTGAAGACATAATGATTCGTTACAAAAGAATGCAAGGATATAAAACTCTCTGGCTTCCAGGTACTGACCACGCAGCTATAGCAACTCAATCAAAAGTTGAAAAAGAAATTCAAAAAAAAGAAGGAAAAAGTCGTCATGATTTAGGTCGTGAAGAAATGTTAAAAAGGATAAAAGAATTTGCACAACAAAGTCATGATACTATCGTATCTCAAGTACGCACAATGGGGGCAAGTTGTGATTGGTCTCGTGAAGCATTCACTCTCGATGAAAAAAGAAATCTCGCAGTAAATACAATATTCAAAAAAATGTATGACGACGGGCTTATTTATCGTGGTAATAGAATTGTAAACTGGGATCCAAAAGGACAAACAACTATTTCAGATGATGAAATAGTTTATGAAGAAAGAATGTCTAAACTCTATACTTTTAAATATAGTGCTGACTTTCCTATTTCAATTTCTACAAGTCGTCCTGAAACAAAAGTCGGTGACGTGGCTGTAGCTGTACACCCTGATGACGCTCGTTACACAGAATATGTTGGTAAAGAATATGATTTAGAATTTGCTGGTGTACCAATACATATAAAAATAATTGCTGACAAAGAAGTTGATCCTGCTTTCGGTACTGGAGCGCTCGGAGTAACTCCTGCACACTCTATGATCGACTGGGAAATGGCAGATAGGCACGATCTCCCTCGTCCACAAGTTATAAATGAATATGCAAAAATGTCTGTTGGTGGTGAAAATCTACTTGGTAAAAAAACAACGGAAGCGAGAGAAGTAATAGTATCTTGGCTTCGTGAAAATAATCTTTTAGAAAAAGAAGAAGATATAAAACAAAATGTTTCTACAGCTGAAAGAACTGGTGGTATTGTAGAACCACTTCCAAAATTACAATGGTTTATAAATGTAAATAAACCAATTCCAGAAAGAGAAAATAAAACTCTCAAAGAATTAATGCGTGAGCCAATGGAAAATAAAGAAATTGAAATTATCCCTGATTATTTTTCAAAAACATATTTCCATTGGATAGAAAATCTTCGTGACTGGTGCATCTCTCGCCAGATTTGGTATGGTCACCGTGTACCTGTTTGGTATAAAGATGAAGAAATTTATTGTGGTACAGAAGCTCCACAAGGCGAAGGTTGGAAACAAGATGAAGATACTCTCGATACTTGGTTCTCTTCTGGTCTTTGGACTTTCTCTACTCTAGGCTGGCCAGAAAATACAAAAGATTTAGCAGATTTTCATCCGACAGATATTTTAGAAACTGGATATGAAATACTTTTCTTTTGGGTTGCAAGAATGGTGTTAATGACAAAATATGCACTAGGAGATATTCCATTCAAAAAAGTTTTCTTACACGGCACAGTACGCGATGGACAAGGACGCAAAATGTCTAAATCTCTCGGCAATGGTATTGATCCACTTGATATAGCAGCTAAATTCGGTGCTGATGCAGGACGTATGGCTCTCATAGTAGGAACTGCACCAGGTACAGATAGTAAAGTCTCTGAAGACAAAATCAAAGGCTATAAAAATTTCGCAAATAAGATATGGAATATCACACGTTTTGTAATTGATAATATGAAACAGAGTGAAGATTTTGTGAATGGTCTGGCCGAGCAAAGCGAGGAGAACCGAGGACCTGAAAAAAATCTTAACTCTGTAGAATTAAAAAAAGAATTTAAAGAAATAATTAAAGATATTACAAGTGATATGGATAATTATCGTTTTCATTTAGCTTCAGAAAAAATATATCAATATATTTGGCACAGATTCGCAGATGAAATAATAGAAGAAAGTAAGAAAGACGAAAAAATAAAATCAGTATTGTTGCCAATTTGGATTGACTGCATAAAAACACTTCACCCATTTATGCCCTTTGTCACAGAAGAAATCTGGTCGATATTGCCTACCCAAGATAAAAATTTATTGATGGTTGAAAATTGGCCATCATAAAAAATGACTAACGACCCTAAAATTTTAGGTATAGCATTAATAGGAGGTGTACTACCAGCTCTCATTTGGCTTTGGTTTTGGCTTAGAGAAGATGCAGAAAAACCGGAACCAAAAGGAATGCTTATGCTTTGTTTCTTGCTTGGAATGGTTGCTGTTATTTTTGTACTTCCAATTGAAAAATTTCTACAAGTACACATAAGTTCTCAAGAATATCAGATACTTTCTTGGGCCAGTGTAGAAGAAATTATAAAATACTTAGCTGTACTTATAGTTCTTTTTAATACTTCATATATAAAAAACCCTATCGACTACCCTATTTACACAATTACAGCTGCTCTTGGTTTCGCAGCTCTTGAAAATACTTTTTTCTTAATAAAACCACTATCACTCGACCATTCAACTGTCGGACTTCTCACAAGCCAACTAAGATTCCTTGGTTCTACATTACTTCATTCTGTTTCTAGTGGACTTATTGGTATATCTTTAGGTTTATCATTTTATTTAGGTAGATTTTTTAAAAAATTATACTTAATAATCGGAATGATTGCTGCTATTGCCTTGCATACTGCATTTAATTTTTTTATAATAGATAATAATGGTAACAATTTTTTAAGCGTCTTCGCTTTACTTTGGGTTGTTACAATAATCAATATGCTTCTTATTGAAAAACTAAGAAGAATGAGTGGTGAATATTAAAAATTAATTAATCAACTAAAAATATTATGAAAAAAAGATCATTTTTTGAAAGACTTACTGGAAGTGTAGACATGGATGAATACAACGATGAGCCAGTAGTAAAAAATTCTATTAAGAATTTAGATTCTAAAAAAGAAAATCCTGCTGGATGGATGGAAGAAGAGGAAGATGCAGAACTCACTGTGGATGTTTACCAAACAGCAAATGATATAGTCGTTCAAACAATGGTCGCTGGTGTACGCCCTGAAGATTTGGACATTGTTATTACAAGAGATATGATAACAATCCGTGGAAAAAGAGAAGAGTCACGCACTATAAACGAAGAAAATTACTTCAGTAAAGAACTCTACTGGGGTTCATTTTCAAGGACTATTTCCCTTCCCGAAGAAGTTGATCCAGAAGAATCTGAAGCAACAGAAAAGCACGGTCTTCTCACTATCAAGCTTCCAAAAATAGATAAAGAAAAGAAAAAAAGTGTTAAAGTAAAATCTCTATAAGCAAATTAAAAAAACCGCTTTAAGCGGTTTTTTTAATTTGATGTGCCGAGGACCAGATTTGAACTGGTGACATCTCCCTCTTCAGGGGAGCGCTCTACCAACTGAGCTACCTCGGCATATTAATTTGCGATACCTACCAAAACAACTACCTCGGCATATAAAAAACAATTATCTTGGCAATTTAGAACCTAAATTTCTTATATTATTCAACTCTGTTTGAGAACTCTGAAAAATATTAATCATTTGATTCACATATGGTTCTGCAAATGTGTACGCACCATAAGAAATAACCAAAACAAGAACCCAATAAAAAATACGCATCACAGCTGCCATTTTTTGAGAACGACGAATATGCTTTAGCATTTTGTTATTCTCTTGAGAAAGCTCTAGAGTTTCCTCTAACATCTGTTTTTCTTCTGGATTCATAAAAGTTATATTATCATAAAATGACTAAAAATCAAAGTTTTCGTCATATATAATTTCAAGCGTTTTTGTGCCCTCGGTACGAATCGAACGTGCATCTATTCCTTAGGACGGAACTGTTCTATCCATTGAACTACGAGGGCTACAGGCCTTTTAAAGGCCTAGTAATTCTACTATCTTAGGTTTGTTGAAACCTACAACGAGATTGTCATCAATGAGTATAACAGGCACACCCATTTGACCACTTTTTTCAATTAATTCAGCCCTTTTTTCCATATTAGAAGAAACATCGTATTCTGTATAAGAAAAATTATTTTCTTTAAAGAAATCTTTCGCTAGGTGACAAAAATGACATGTTGGGGTTGAATAAATTGTTATATTTTTCATAAAATTAAAAAATTAATAAGTAATATGTATATTATACTAGAATACTTTTAAACAACCAAATCATCGAAATCTCCTTGGAATTTAGCAACTTTTACATCTAGATTGTCTATCCAAAGATAATTCCCTCCTCTTGGTTTATTAAAAATAATACTGTGATATTTGAAACCATGATCTTTCAACCATGTTTTTGTAATCTCTCCATGCTCTGTATCTCTTCTTGAAGTAAAGAAAGTTATCTTGTGCCCTGCATCATACCATTCATTTATACGCCTTTTTGCATTTGGCATTTCTTCTGCAGTCACCATGCGTTCAGGTTCTTCGTTTGGAATATCATCACAAATAGTACCATCGATATCTATAATAAAATTACGAATATCACTCGGTAATACGGGGCTAGCTCTTCTACCTTTTTCATCTAACACTTCTTTTAAGTTTATTTCATTCATATAAAATTTTTATTTAAATAATAAGTCTGTACATAGTATCAAAATAAAACAATCTTTTCAAAGATTGTTTTATTTAACAAAATTCTTTAAAAAAGAAAAGAATTTTTGTAGTCTTGTTTGAGGTTTTTGTACTTGCGGATTTTCATCATCAAGCACGACGATGAGTCCTTCCCCATCTTTTGCAAGAGCAAATTTATTTCGAATATTTTCTTCTACACCAGCTTCGGTATTGAGTCTTTGTATTTCTAAATTAAGTCTATCTTTTTCTTTTTGTAACCCCGCGACTTTTTCTTCTGCAATAATTTTATTTTCTCTTGTTTCAAATGCTTTTACAGAGAATTTTATAACATTGTAAAAAAAGAAAAGTACAAAACAAAGCAAAATAAGCAAAAATACTTTTGAATGTATTAATCTATCTTTAAAATTGTCCTCTTGAAAATTCTTCATAATCTGATACTATGATTATACATTAACAGGAGAAATTTTATAATATGCTTTTACACAAAAAACACAAAAAGAAAATAGAGCTTATTTGGAAAATAGTATGCATTCTCATAGTTCTCAGTATGATTATGCTCTATATGCCTTCGTTTCAAAAATAATTAGTTATCTCCTGAACGCATCATTTTTAGGAAAACTTCCTGTGGAATATTTACTCTTCCACGTTCTTTCATCTTTTTCTTTCCACTCTTCTGTTTCTCTCGGAGCTTCATTTTACGAGTAATATCTCCTCCATACATATGTTGTGTCACATCTTTCATAAAAGCTTGTGTAGTACGAGATGAGATTATTTTTCCCAATGCTTTACCTTGTATTTTTGTAGCGAACATTTGTCTAGGTAAAAGTGAATGTAATTTTTCTACGGCTTCTTCTGCATCTTCCTGTACTCTTTTTCTAGAAACAACACGAGAAAATGCTGGGACTATTTCATCGGCTACAAGAAGATCAAGACGAGTCACATTTGCATCACGCATTTCATCGATCTCATAAGATATAGAAGCGTAACCAGAAGAAACACTTTTCAATTCATCAAAGAAATTACGCATAAGTTCACGAAGTGGCATTTTAAGTGAAATAGCAGATCTATTGTCTCCGAAACTTTCAGTATCACCCACCTCAGCTTCGTGTACAAAAAGAAGTTGCATAATAGGACCAAGATATATAGAAGGAGTAATTATTTTTACAGAAACCCAAGGTTCGTAGACTTCTTTAATATTACCTTCTTCTGGGAAGAAATATGGTGAATATATTTTTTCTCTTTTTCCATTATTTAAAAGTACTTCATAAGTTATAGATGGCGTAGTAACAACAAGACTCAAATTAAATTCTCTTTTCAATCTTTCAATAATTATTTCCAAATGAAGCATTCCAAGAAAACCACAACGGAAACCACGTCCGAGTGAGCCTGATGATTCTTCTTCGTAAGAAAAAGCAGAATCTGAAAGTTTCAATTTTCCAAAAGATGCTTTCAAATCATTAAATTGATCTGCGTCTTCAGGAAAAACAGAAGCCCATACGACAGGCCTTGGTTGCATATATCCTGGTAATGGTGGAAGTGGATTCTTTAACATTGTTATGGTGTCTCCAACACTTGCTATACCAGGCTTTTTAATACCAGTAACGATATAGCCAGTCTCTCCGGCAGAAAGGAATTCACGAGGAGTTTCTTCTGGAGAAAATGTTCCGACTTCAAGAGAAATAAATTTTTCTTTTGAAGCAGAAAAAATAAGATTTTCATTTTTTGAAATCTTTCCATCGAGCACACGAGCATACACGATGACACCTTTATGGTTTGAATATTTAAAATCAAAAACAAGAGCCCTGAAATTGTTACCATCTAGATATGTCTCAGTTGGTGGTGGTACACGCTTTACAACTTCTGCAAGCAATTCTGCTACTCCTTCACCTGTCCTACCAGAAACTAAAAGTATTTCATTTGGGTCACAATCCAAAAGCTTAATAACTTCTTCTTTTACATCTTCGACACGAGAAAGTGGCGAGTCGATTTTTGAAAGCACTGGAATGATTTTTAGTCCGCCTTCGCGAGCCATAGCAAGTGTTGTGAGTGTTTGGGCTTGGACACCTTGAGTAGAATCCACAAGAAGTATAGAACCCTCAACAGCTTTAAGTGCACGAGAAACTTCATAAGAGAAATCAATGTGCCCAGGAGTATCAATAAGGTTCAAAGTGTAATTTTCATTACCAAGTTTGTATTCCATACGCACTGGTTGCATCTTTATTGTGATACCACGCTCACGCTCAAGTTCCATACTATCTAGTACTTGGTCGCGCATTTTGCGTGTTTCTATGGTATTTGTAATTTCAAGCATTCTATCTGCCAAAGTAGATTTTCCGTGGTCTATATGAGCGATAATGCTGAAATTCCTTATGTGTTTTAAGTCCATAGCATTATATTAGCAGAAAATCTATAAAATTTCAGCTTTTATACAGAAATTCCTCTATCTCCTAAAGTTTTTTTAATATGAGAAAAAAGATACACTACGCGTCCAAGCATTATCCCTGCAAGCAGACTAAAAGTGAAAGCAGTAAGCAAAACTCCGTGAAGCCAATTTTCTAAAATCTGATCTCTGTAAAAAGTAAAAATTAAATAAGGAATTAAAATAAAAAAACCTATCACATCTATGCGGGCTATCACCTTTTTATCTTTTTGATTCCAACGAATTTTAAAAACTCTTCCTGTGAGTGTACCTATCGTATAACCCAAAATAAAACCAAAACTCGCCAAGAGAATTCCTATTTTATTTTCAAAAACATTAAAAATAATCAAACTAATCATCACAATAAAAATTATTATAAAAATAACTACTCGTAAAAATAATGCTTTATCTAAATGCTTGCGAGCTACATCGTGATGATCTTTTATGTTATTTAAAATACGCCTCATAAGAAATTAAAAATTATTGATATTGAATGTATATTGGTTTTGGTCGAAGTTTCAAAACTTCTACTGGTGTCAGTATTCTACTATTTGGTTCACGAAAATCATTTTTATAAAATAATTTGAAACCAGTAAATTGCACAGGTTGTTTGTATATTACTTCTTTGTAAGTATTTAACTTTCTAGCTTGTATTCCCCATCCATCCATATCCATCACTATCTGTACTTCAGGTAATGGTTTTATATTTTTATAATTTGTCACCATCGGAGCAGTGAAACGATGCACTATTAAAATCTTTGGTGTTAAATTATTTTCTTTTACAATTCGTGCTAAAAATTCTGCAGCATAATTTATATCAACTGCATCGAAAGTACCTATAACACTTCCTGGTTTCTTGCCTGTCTTCATAGAGAATTCTGGATCGATACCCAAATGCACTTCTGGCATTTTCAAATATTTTTCGAGTGGTGGAAGTTCACTTTGTAAATCACTAAGTGCAACTTGTACATCAAGGAAGACAAGTCCATTTACTTTTTTTGCCATTGCCAACGCTTTATCTATTTGGCTATCTGGCATACGTAAACGATATTTACCGTCAGCACCAGCACTACCTTGAGCGGTAACTGTTATGTAATGTATAGCAGGAATTACTTTAGTATTTGGATCTGCTTCTTCCCATTTTTTTGCTTCAGCTGTGAGCTTTGCAAGCATTTCATCTTCTGGATATTCACCAAGCGCTCCCATTTTTTTTGAATAGAAATTTCCATAATATGCGACGATTCTACTAAAAGGAAGTATTGCTCCAGCGTTTGGGTACACAGTCTTCACTGGCCAAAGATTTGGCTTTACTTCTACAGGTTTTACTGGTGCTTGGTTTGTAGTTGTTGCAGGAGTAGTTGTTTTTATAGTATTCTCTACTGCTACGATGACAGGGTTGTTTGCTAATTCATTCATTTTTAAATCATAAAGTGCTGTGTCGAGTGGAGGGATTTTTTTCACAATTTCTTTTTTCTCTTCTTTCTTTTCTAATACATCATTTGCTTGGTCGTATTTTATTGGGAAAATATTTCCAAAGTAAAACGTCACAACTACGACAAGTGTTGTAAAAAGAAATAGAGACACCAGCCGTAATTTGCTGAATTGTTTAAAAAATTTATTCATATTTGTTTAGACATTATAGCACAATCAAAAAGTTTAAATTATCAGCGGAAAATATGTAGTTATGTTTATTTCAAGAACTATTAGGAAAATATAACCAAGAACCTCAAATGCATAACAAGTTTTATTATAATAAAACTTAAATTGCTGGGAGATAGGGAATCGAACCCCAATTAAAGGCTTCAAAGGCCTCTGTCCTACCGTTAGACGATCTCCCAATATAAACATTTACTATTTTCACCTAAAAATGCTTAAAAAGCAAGTTTATAGTCTATTTTTAATAGTACTTGACAAAAGTACATAATATGCTATACTATACTCAGACTAGTGACCTAATGATCTAGTTCTTAAAAAACTTAATAACAATGAGAAAAAATGATTTTTTACCACGACTTGCTGCAGCGGCAGTTATTTTTACAGCAATAATGTTTTCGAACATATTTGTCAAAGCTCAAAGTAACAATGAATATCAAGTTGTAAATACGAAAGTAAATCAGGACGCATGGCATTATGAAAAACCTTGCCCTCCTTGCCCCACCTTTCCAGTTACAAAACAAGAATCACCAAAAAGATTGCCTTGTATCAACGGAGGCTATATAATATGTAGCCCAACAATCAATGTGAATACAGAACCAAAAAGCAACAAAATGCATGGGTATGATGCACTACCTGTATACGATGATACAAGACAGATACGGCAGATAGCTTTTGAATCAAATGATAGTTTTGCAAACAGTGCCTGGATGGTTTGGATTTTGTTGGTTACACTTGCCATCGGTTGGTTGCTTTCAGATTCTTTTAAAAGAAGGAACAGTAATACTGATAGAACAATACATCACCATGACAAAAGAGTGTTTCATCAATATTATGACAAAAAAGCACCGGCAGCAGTGAAAAGTGATCAGGAAAAGAAAGATTAAAGAATTGTGTGAATAGCACAAAAAGCCTTCGAGAATTCGAAGGCTTTTTTTATTTTCTTTTTATTCTTTTGCTAAGATTTTTATAAGCGCTAGTTCGAGTGGAAGCTCGGAGACAAAAGATTTATCAATATTTTGATACGCTTCGAGAAGTATTGAAAGTGAAGGAGAACGCATCATTCCCTCTTTATCTTTCTTTGAAAGTTCTTTAAGGAAAGTAATATCTTCTGGCGAAAGGTTTGCAGACATTTCAGCTTCTAGCTTCGGTGCATATTTTAATATTATCGCCATACGGAATTTCTGGATGATAAGTTTTGCAAAAAGTTTCATATCTAAATTCTCTTTAGATGCATTTCGCACAGTAACAATACCACTCTCCAAATCTTTTTCGGCAATAGCAGAAATGAAATCATTCACAAGTGTAGTTTTTGGGGCACCAGTGATATTTTCTATGTCTTCCCTTTTTATATTTTTACTTTCAGAGAAATTTAAAACTTTTTGCAAAGCTCCGAGAGTGTCACGATATGAGCCATCACCAAGTATTGAGATAAGCTCTGCAGAACTAGCATCCATTTTAAATCCTTCTTTCTTTGCAGTTTCTAGGATCATATCTTTGAGTATCACATCTGTCGGCTTTTTGAAATTAAAAACCTGACAACGAGAGACGATAGTATCTGGGACTTTTTGAAGTTCTGTAGTAGCTAAAATAAATATCACATGCGCTGGTGGTTCTTCTAGAGTTTTGAGTAATGCTCCCCAAGCATCTTTTGAAAGCATGTGGACTTCGTCTATGATGTAGACTTTATATTTTGAATCAAAAGGAAGTACACGAACACCATCGCGAAGTTCACGAATGTCATCGATACCTCTATTTGAAGCAGCATCTATTTCATAAAGATCATTATCAGAAATACCAAGTGCACGAGAAAAAATACGAGCGACAGAAGTCTTGCCTGTACCACGTGAACCTACGAAAAGATACGCATGCGAAACTTTCCCAGAATCAATAGAGCTTTCCAATACTTTAGTAATATGGTCTTGCCCTAAAACTTCGTCAAAAGATTTCGGCCTGTATTTACGATATAGTGCTAATTCTTGCATCTGCAAATTATAACAGAAAAAATAGGAAAATAAAAAAAGCCTCCGTTTTTAAACTTTGGAGGCTTTTATCATAAATGCAAACTTTCGACAGATAACTCAATTTGTCTTTCTATTAAATCATTTATTCCTTTATTATGTGTATCACCTTGCTCACAGAAATTCAAATACAATTGACGAATTCTAAATTTATAAAAATTAAGCAAAAGATTGCAAGCAGTTTTTTTAAATTCATCATCAGTCATATTATCATTCCAATTTATTGAAGGAATGAAAGGATGTTTTTGTTTGTGAATATTTTGATACCAAGAAGAACTTTTTATTTGGATACCGACAATTGTACTAGACAAACCATCAAATCCATCAAACTTACCCTTATAATCAAAATTCAAAATAACCCAAACATCTACTTTTAAAGTAGAGTCTGCGTATTCTGTTGGAGCAAGAACTTTTGTAATTTTTAAATTCGGAACTTTACTAGAAATTTCTTTACCGACAAGTTCTTTTAATAATTTAATAGCTAAAATTTCTCTTTCAGCTCCACGTATTCTATTTTTTATAATTCTTTCAAAGAAAGAAGAGAAGTTTGAACCTTGATTGTAAATATCACTTTCATTTATATTTGGTAAGTTACAAGGTTCTTCGGAAAAATTACAAATAAAAGAAACTTGTAATTCAATAGTCGGCCTTACTTCCTTTTTATAAAGGAAGAATACCTTACATTTAAAACAATTTTTTTGTTTAGTATTTTCAATAAAAGTATCAACAATTGAATTGTTTTTTATATAAGGAGCCAACAAATTTTTGATTTGCTGTTTTATATTCATCTATATTGGGTTTTTAAGGTTTTGTCTATTATATAACAAAAAAGATATTTGTCAAAGTTATTGAACAGACAAAAAGTCTTTCACAATAGACTCTACTTCCCCTGCATTTTCTGCTTCCATGAGTTTCACACGGAGTTCTTTCGCTCCTCTGAAATCATTACAATACGCTTTGTAGTGTTTTTTCATAATTGCAAAATTTTTATGACCACCTAGCATTTCTTCAAAAAGTTTTGTGTGTTCACACATAACTTCTAATTTTTCTTTTATAGAAATTTCTTTTTTATTTTCATCAAAAAGCCAAGGGTTACCAAATATTGCTCTACCGAGCATCGCTCCATCACAACCAGATGTTTTTATTTTTTCTTTTGCGTCTTCAATATTTAAAATATCACCGTTCCCTATTATCAAAGTCTCAGGTGCGATTTTATCTCTTAGTGCTAAGATTTGTGGCATCAAATCCCAATGTGCTGGTACAAGAGACATTTCTTTTCTAGTACGCAAATGCACAGTGAGCACAGCGACACCTTCTTTTAAAATTTCTGGTATCCAAGTTTCAATTTCATTTTTATTATAACCAATACGAGTTTTTACAGATATTGGCAAATTCGGTGCACCTTCTTTCGCAGCACGAATTATTTCTCTAGCATGAGCTGGATTTTTCATACTCGATGCTCCGGCTCCTTGCTTTTCGATAGATTTATCAGGGCAACCCATATTTATATCCACACCATCAAAACCGAGCTCTGCACAAAGTTTCGAAGCTTCACGAATATTTTCAATATTAGATCCGAAAATCTGTGCGACTATAGGTCGTTCATTTTTTTCAAATTTCAAATCAATAAGAAGTTTTTCTCGAGCATCTCTATGAGCGAGACCATCAGCAGAGACGAATTCCGTCCAAAAAACATCCGGGCCACCGGCATTTTCACTATGTCGTGAATACTTAGCAATTATTTGTCTAAAAGCACAATCAGTCACATCCGCCATAGGTGCAAGGACAAAAAAGGGTTTATTTAATTTTTTCCAAAAATTATTCATATTATTTGAACTTGAAATATACTTTATTTCCGAACCTTAGGTCAATATACAAAAGTGAAGACGGGTTATTTTTAAAATCAGTACTAAACGGTGGGGTGATAATTGCAGCCTGTAAACTCTGAGACAATTTTTCTACATCAGAGAGAGAATTGAAACGTATTTCTGCGCCACTAGAAAGATACATATTCATATCTTTATTTTCTTGTATTGATACTGAACGTATTTTCAAATCCATTTTTTCTACCAAATCTTTAAAATGAATAATGTTTTTAAAACTCTCTGGAACAAAATAAGTCCCTATTTTGTTTTCATTATTTATCTTTCCATAAAGTTTCAAATACACTCCGTCAGAGAAATAGGGTGCAGTGTCGAAAATATATCCTTCAGAATCTGAAAAATAACATTTTTGATCCAAAGTATTTTCCACTGGTTTTATATCTCCACACCAAATGTACTTCCCTTCTCTCTCTTTCACAAATATTTCCAAAATTTTATTATCTTTCACTTTCAAATCCACATCTGTCAGGCGTTTATAATTTGTCAGTAAATTGTTTTTTATACTTTTCTCTGGATAAATAAAAGCATTTGATTTTGGAAAAAGCCAAATATATTTTTGGTCTAATTTTTGTTGTGCAATGTTTTCAATATCTTTTGTGTCGACAACTTTATTACCTGTCACGATTATTTGATCTATATTTATTTTTTTAATACGAGAGATAAAAACTAAAGAGATAAATATAACCAAAAATAAAAACAAAATAAGATAAACTTTTTTTCTTAAGTTTTTGCTTTTTTTCTTTTTATACTCCTCAAAGCGTGGAGAATTTAAAATATGTTCTTTCCTCATTATTTAGAGATACGATCTTTGCCTCCCATATATTTACGCAATACTTCAGGGATAATGATAGATCCATCTTCTTGTTGATAATTCTCCACAAGAGAAGCAGGAAGACGTGATGTAGCACAAGCTGTATTGTTTAGTGAGTGAACAAAACGCAACTTACCTTCATCATCTTTATAACGAATATTTAAACGACGAGTCTGAAAATCATGAAAATAACTAGATGAATGTGTTTCTCTAAATTTTTCTTGTGAAGGCATCCAGGCTTCTATGTCGTATTTCTTTACTTGTCCAAGACCAAGATCTCCGCCACAGTTTACAACGACATGATATGGTAATTTCAAATCTTGCATCAATTTTTCTACGTGAGCAGTTATCTCTTCATGCCATTTTACAGATTCTTCGTGTGAAGCTTCTGTAAGGATTACTTGTTCTATTTTGAAAAATTCATGAACACGTATGATACCTTTTACGTCTTTGCCGTGCTTACCTGCTTCTGCACGAAAACAAGGAGAAAAAGAAATAAACTTTTTTGGTAAATCTTTTTTATCTAAAACTTCATTCATATAATAGCCCATAGTTGCTACTTCAGCTGTACCTGCGAGATATTCATTTTCTCCAACCTTATACAAATCTTCTTCTGACTGAGGAAGCATACCTGTACCGATGAGTGATTCTTTACGAACAAGAGAAGGCACGATCATTGGGGTATAACCTTGTTCAATAAAATAATTTAAAAAATA
>Ga0268298_10004134_pt1 | contig 14374 bp, 11 predicted proteins | sample WWTPWeurt_MetaG_FD_194462 | JGI IMG/M metagenome (GOLD analysis project Ga0268298, IMG submission 194462) | Activated sludge microbial communities from WWTP in Nijmegen, Gelderland, Netherland - WWTP Weurt | ecosystem: Engineered > WWTP > Aerobic digester > Activated sludge | place... | reverse complement strand
GAAAGGGTCATGCGCCTTCTCCGCCCGTGGATGGTCCCCCTCTTGCCCTGCCTAGCGCTCGCCGGGTGCAGTGGCGAGTCCGATACCCCCGTGAGCTTCACCGTCCGCGCCAAGCTCTCCGACGGCGTCACCGCCGCCCTCTGCTCGGCCACCGCTGGCGTGACGCGGCTCGAGTACAAGGTGCTCTCCCCCGACGGGCTCAGCACTCAGGCCGGTTGGCCCAAGACCCAGGACTGCGCCTCGGCCGACATGTTCACCGACAGCAGCATGGCGCCCGGCAGCTACGTCCTCGAGGTCACCGCGGTCGGCACCCTGGCCGGCGATCCGAACGCTGTGCTCTACCGCGCGCGCCGCCCCCTGGAGCTCCCGGCGGACGCCATGGTCGATCTCTCGCTCGAGCCGCAGGTGGCCTTCCTCAAGCTGTCCTGGAAGTTCGCCGACAAAGATCTGGCCACCGTGTGCGCCCAGGAGATCGAGCGGCTCTCCTTGTTCATCTCCACCGGCGCCGCAGGGACGGGCTCCTTCATGAACCTCGACCTAGGCTGCCAGAGCACGCCCTACGAGGTCCCGGCGCTGTTTTTGCCGCAGGGCTACACCATCCAGATGAACGCCGAGGCCAAGGGCACCGGCCTCAAGCTCTACTCGGCCACCGAGACCCGCCTGCTCGAGCGCGGCCGTAACCCAGAGTTCACGGTCGTGCTGCGCCCGCTGGGCAGCCGCATCCGCTTCGACTTCCGCTTCGCCATCGAGGCCGCGATGGCCGATGCCTGCGACGACGCCCGAGTGGCAGCCACGAGCGTGACCGCCACCGTGCGCAACATGGACGGAGATGACCCCATCGTCGCCACCATCCCCTGCAGCGCCCAGCGGCCGATCGAGTTCCCCGGCGCCAGCTTCACCAAAGGGCGGGCCCTCGAGCTCGACGTGGAGTCGGAGGGCGTGCATCGCTTCTTGGCCAAGCGGCCCTTCCTGCTCACCATGGACGGTGACGCCGACCTCGGCCTGCTCACCTTGCGCGCCGTGGGCTCCGCCACCATCAGCGCCTCCGTGACCAGCACCGCCTGCGGGACCATCGATCGCATCGCCGCCGACGTGCAGGACTCCACCTCGCATATGTCCGTATTTCAGGGCGACCTCAGCCCTAGGGGAGGAAACCTGTTCGTCCCTGATGTTCCCTATGGCGACTACGACGTCAGCGTGCAGGGCTTCGCGGGAGCCGTGGCCAAGTGCCGCGCCACCTCCCGCGGACGCATCAGCGGACGCGAGAACGCCTGGGCGCCGTTGTCACTGTGAGCACGATGTCGGTCCGAGGACGCACGATCGGGGTCTTTGATTCGGGGGTGGGCGGGCTCACCGTGCTCCGCACCATCCACCGGCTGCTCCCTGATCGCGACACCGCATATCTGGGCGACACGGCCCGGGTGCCTTACGGCACGCGATCGCCTGAGACCATCGTGCGCTATGCGGTCAACGCGGCGCGCTTTCTGGTGTCGCGGGAGGAGCTCGGCGTCTTCGTCATCGCCTGCAATACCGCCAGCGCGGTGGCCGTAGAGGCCGTGGCTGCCGCGATCCCCGTGCCGGTCATCGGCGTCATCGAGCCCACCGCTCGCCACGCCGCGCGGGTATCGGTGGGCGGCCGCATCGGGATCATCGGCACGCGCGGCACGATCGCCTCGGGCGCCTACGAACGCGCCATCCACGCCGCGCGGCCGGAGGCCACGACCTTTGCCGCGGCCTGCCCACTCTTTGTGCCGCTGGCCGAGGAGGGCTGGACCGACCCCTTGGACCCGGTCGCCGAGCTCACCGCGCGCCGCTATCTGTTGCCGCTGTTGGCGGAGGGCATCGACACCCTGATCCTCGGCTGCACGCACTATCCCTTGCTCGGGCCGGTCATCCGCAAGGTCGTCGGGGAGAAGCTCGTGCTGTGCGACGCCTCGGAGGCGGTGGCCGAAGATATCCGCGCCCTGGCCTCGGAGCGCAGCTCTTGGCCGGCGGTGAGCACGCCGGGGCGCCGCTATTATCTGACCGACCTCCCCAAGGGCTTTCGCACCGTGGCCGAGCGCTTCCTCGAGGGCCCGATCAGCGAGCCCATCGAGGTCGATCTGTGAGCGCCCCTCTCGCTCAGCGAACGCAGTACTTCGCGACGATGTAGTCGGTGCAGCTCGTGCCGATCGGGCAGTGCGCGTCGCTGTCGCAGCCGATGGTGCAGTTGAGCCCGAGCATGCACGTTCCGTCGTCGAGGGTGGGTAGCCCGCACAGATCGGCGCTGGTGCTGCAAGGCGTGGCCGCCAAGGTGTCGCGCATCGAGGCGCAGGTGTGCGGGCGGAGCGAGCCCGGGATCGGGTAGCAGTGCCCGTTCAAGGAGCACTCGTAACCGCGCGTGCAGTCGCTGTTGCCGCGGCAGCCTTGCAGGCAGACGTCCTCGCTGGCCGCGCTCCCCCCGAAGGTGACGTGGAGGCAATGATCGGTGGGCAGGCCGCACTCGCTGGAGGCGCCGCAGGTCGCGCAGTCGAGGCGCTGACCCGCCGGGACGCACTGGCGATAGAGCGGGTGGCAGCGGCCGCTGGGGCAGTCCGAGTCGATCGCGCAGGCGCTGGTGCCGGCGTCGCCAACGAAGCCCGCGTCGCGAGGAGTGCCAGCGTCGGGCGGGGTGAAGCCAGCGTCGGGCGGGGTGAAGCCGGCGTCGGGCAGCGTGAAGCCAGCGTCGGGCGGGGTGAAGCCAGCGTCGGATGGCGTGAAGCCGGCATCGGATGGCGTGAAGCCAGCGTCGGATGGCGTGAAGCCGGCATCGGATGGCGTGAAGCCAGCGTCGGGCGGCGTGAAGCCAGCGTCGACGTGCTCCTCGGCGTCGGCCAGCGCGTTGGCGTCGAAGAAGAACGCGTCGCCTCCGAGCGCGCCTCCGTCGAGCGGCTCGCGCGCGTCCTCCGTTCCAGCGTCACCCGGCGCCGCACCGTCGTTGTCAGCGCCGCTGTCGCTTAACGCTCCGCGGTCATTGCGGCTGGCGTCGACTTCGGTGCTGCTCGGGCTGTGTCCGCCGGCGCGGCGGGGTCCGTCGCAAGCAAAAAGTGCCAGCAAACAAAGCGGAAAGAGGAGGCGCATGGGCTCTGCTGTGATCTACGTATGGCCAACGCGTTCCCTCCTTGAAGAGATCACCTTTGTGCACGTATCGCGGCTGGGGTTTTCGATCCATTTGGGGTCCATCATATGGGGTGGATCGACCTCGGAGACCGCTACCTATGGTGTGACCGCTTGACCGACGCGAATCGATCGTCTCAAGCTGACGTCATGGCTGGACGTACCGAACGCGTGAATGCACGAGACCTCATCGACCGAGCGGACATGATCATCTTCGAAGGTGATTCGTGCCGTGATTGGATTCAGAAGCTCGCGCGACGCATGCAGGTCGCGGTGGAGTCGGCGAAAGGGAACTCTTATTTCGAAGGAGAGTTCAAGCCCGACCTCGACGAGCTGGTAGCGATTCAAGAAGCCCTGGAGCGCGCCAACGAGCAGCTCGAGATCTTGTCGAGCGCGGTGAGCCGTCGCGAAGGCAAGGCGGCCTAGCGACCGCCGGTTCGGCTCTCTCTAGAGCCGACCTCCTGCCGCGCGATCAGGACGCGGCTGGGGTGGCGTCGTCCGCGGCGCCGAACTCGCCTGGATCCAAGGCCGCGGAGCCTGACGTTGTCGCTCCCCCGCTCGGCTTGAGCTTCTCCATCTCCGATCGCAGCGATGCCTGAGCATCGCCGGTCGTCGTGTGCGCGCGCTCCATGATCTTGTGGTTGATCGCCAGGTGCGGCGGCGCAGGATCTTGGGCCCACGCGTATCCACCCTCTTTTGTGTAGGGCTGGAGCGAGCGGAGCAGCGCGTTCAGCGAATCGTCCGTGTCCTGGGCCTCGCTCGTCGCGTCGCTGAGCGCGTGCTCGGCTTCCGTGAGGCCGGTCGCGATGCGGTTCAGCTCTGCGATCTGCGGCTCGGTGGTGCCGTCGGCTTCGATGAGGGCGCAGGCCGCGGCCGAGAGGGTGCTGTGGGAGGACACCAGCGCTTCGAGCGAGGTGATCGTCTTCTTGAGCGCGGCGTGCTCTCGGGCGAGCTTCTGCGCGGCGCTCTCGACCACATCCTCCAGCATCGCGAGCTCGTCGGCGCTCGGCCCGAAGATATGCGATTCGAGCAGCGCGACTCCGTCTTTGGCCTCGAGGAGGACCGGCTCCGGCTTGGGCGGCGGGGCCGGTGGCGCAGGCGGCGGCAACGAGCGGGCCGGGGGAGGGGGAGGTGCCGAGCGCGCCACCGGAGTGAGCGGGCGCTCCGCCGCAGCCTCCCCATCGCCCTCGACCAGCGAAGAGATCGAGGCGGTCGGTGGCGACGACGGAGCCTTGCCCGAGTGGGGCTGGGCGTTTGGCCGCGGGGCCGAGGCCGTGAGCGCGCCTTCGTGCGCAGCATCCGCACGGACCTCGACTCGGTGGGTGAGCTCGCGCTGCACATGATCGAGCTCCTGCCTCAAGCGGAGCCGCGCGCCCTCGCCCTTGGCGAATCCGACCAAGGCGAGCAGCGCCACCTCGATCAGGCCGGCCAATACCCACAGATCGAGCTCGATCATCGGGCGCGCCTCCTCCGCTGACGGAGCCCCATTAGGGCCCACGCCGCGGCGAGCGGGCCGTTGATCGCGCCGAGGCGCCAGGCCAGCCCTCCGGCCCAGGGCGGTCGTTCGGACTTTGGTGGCCCCGAAACGTGGAAGGGTCCGAGCGCGGCGTGGAGCGTGCGACCGTCCTCGAGGTGGGCCTCTAGCTCGGCGATCGCCTCGGTGTGCTCGCCTGGCATCAGCTCGGGGGGGACCACTTGAGCGGTGAGATCGGGCCCAAAAACGAGGGGCTTTTCTCGGCCGCCGGCCAGCACCCTCCCGCTGAGCTCGCGGGCTCCGCACTCGCTACGCGTGCGCACGCGCTCGTTCTCCAGCCAAAAGCAGCTCGGATCGACCTCGAGCGAGACGCGACGAACTCGGCGCACGGTGGGGCCGCGGGCCATCACCTCGATCTCCCAATGGCCGACGGTCGCGGTCTTCACTGTGGCGGACCAGACGCCGCGACCCTTGGGCGGCAGGTCGATGGTCCTCGGCTCTACGCCTCCGCCACTGAGCGTCGCCTCGACGACGATCTCGTGCGCGTCGGTCCCTTTGGGGAGCGCCAGGTGGGCGTCGAGCACGAAGGGACCATCGAGGGTGGGACGCACCGGATAGGGCTCGATGTCCAAGGTGCTGCCGTCGGTGACCACGACCACCGCGCGTCCGGGGCGATCTCCGCAGGTGATCCGCCAGTTCCCCGGGAACGGACGGATCAACGTGATCCGGTCGAGGCCGCCCGAGCTCTCGAAGCGGACGTCTGGGGTGCGGGTCTCGTAGTCGACGCTCGCCCGCCTCGGCGTGGTGACGCGGCAGGGGCCCTCGCGGCTCACGGCGAAGATCTCGGCCCGGCGCACCAGGTGATCGACGATGAATTGGCCTTCGTGCACGTCGAGGAGGTCCGAGCTCGTGGCCTGCGCGAACAGGCTGGCGAAGACGAAGGGCAGGGCGCTCGGGTCGGTCGGGAAGAGCGCGCCGCCGGTGCGTGTGGACCACTCGGCCAGCTGGGAGGTCCCGCTGGCGCCGGTGAGGGCGATGGTATTGAGGACGACGCCCTGGCTCATCAGCTGCGGCACCACGAACTTCTCGATGCGCTCGATGTCCTCTTTGTTGGATTCGGTGGCATGGAGCTCACCGCCGGCCGTCACCACGATGATGCGGTCCCGGGTGGGGTGCGCCTTGGGCGTGTGGAGCAGGTGCGCTGCTGCCTCGCTCAGACCCGCCGCCAAGCAGGCGCTCCCGCTCCGATGCGCGAGCGCGCCGAGCGCCAGTCGCATCCCGACCAAGGCCCGGTCGGAGGGCCCAGACAACGCGACGCGGACCTCGGCCCCGCTGCTGAAGGAGACCAGCGCGACCGAGTCGTCCTTTCCGGCCAGCATCAGCGGGATCAGCGCCGCGGGAGTGCTCTGCCCCTCGGGATCCGCGAGCCCAAAGCGCAGCGAGTTCTCCATCAAGACGACGATGCGCGCCGACCCGATCGGCGGTACCGCCGCGGCGAGCATGATCGCGAGCCCGAGACCTGACATGAGTGCCTCATCCCTCCATCGGAGATCGAGCGCGCCGCCTTGAGGGGCCCTCCTACCGCGTGTAGCTTTGCCACCGATGTTCACCGCCAGCCCCCACCGCCATCTCATCGGCTTCGACGGAAAGGTACGAATCGACGAGCTCTCGACCAGCCCCCCGAAGAGCGCTCCCAGCAAGGAGGAAGCGAAGATCCGGCTCGAGGCCCTCAAGGTGCGGCTGGCCGAACTGCAGGACATCCTGTGGGCCTTCGACAGCCGCGCGCTCCTGGTGATCTTCCAGGCCATGGACGCCGCCGGCAAAGACAGCACGATCCGCGCGGTGTTGTCGGGCGTGAACCCGATCGGCTGTGAGGTACACTCCTTCAAGGCCCCCAACGCCGCGGAGGTAGATCAGGACTTCCTGTGGCGTTCGGCGCAGGTTCTGCCCTCGCGCGGCAAGATCGGGGTGTTCAATCGCAGCTACTACGAGGAGGTCCTGGTGGTGCGCGTCCACCCCGAGTACCTGGAGCGCCAGCGTATCCCGGAGCTCCCGAAGCTGAAGCGCCTGTGGGAGGAGCGTTACGAGTCCATCCGCGACCACGAGCTGCACCTGGCTCGAAATGGGACGGTGGTCGTGAAGCTGTGGCTGAACGTCTCCAAGAAGACCCAGAAGAAGCGCTTCCTCAAGCGCCTCGATGAACCGGAGAAGAACTGGAAGTTCTCCTCGGCCGACGTGGCCGAGCGGGCCCACTTCGATGCGTACATGGCGGCCTACGAAGAGGCCCTGGCCGAGACCTCGCGCCCGCACGCGCCGTGGTACGCGATCCCCGCGGACGACAAGGCCTACATGCAGCTGACGGTGGCCGAGATCTTGGTCGAGACCTTGGAGCGCATGGGGCTCAAATATCCGGAGGTGAAGTCGGAGGAGCGCGCGCGCTTTGACGAGATCCGCGCCCTTCTTCAGGCCGAAGACGACTAGAAGGCTGCGGCGAATGCCCCGTTTGTGGCGGGGCGCGCGGTACTCGAGGCCCGCACAAACTGGTCTGAACAGACGCGCCAAACTGGACCTTTTCAGACGGACCAGTTCGGTGCGACTCACAGACAGGGCGGGCAGGAGTACACGATGCATAGCGATTTCAGAAGTGATCGAACGTTTCGGCGGGCCCACGGTCTGGTCGGCCTTTGGCTCTTGAGCGCGCTCGCTTGCGGCGGCGCGCCGGCGTCGTCGGACGCGTCGCTGCCAGTCGCCGATGCCGGAGCGGTGGTCGCGGACGCGGGAGCGGTGACCGCCGATGCTGGCCAGGCGATCGCCGACGCGGGGCACCACGACCACGATGCGGGCGGGCTGCCCTCCGACACCGGAGTTTCGCCGGTCGACTCCAGCGTGGCGGAGCCGGACGCGGGCGCGGGAATCACGCTCACCGCCTCGGTCACCCCGTCCTCGGGCCCGGCCGGCACGGAGTTTCGGCTCAACGTCCGGGCCATGCCCTTCACGTTTCAAAACCCCACGGGGGTCGTAGTGGCCGGCGCGGGCCACTATCACGTCTACTTTGACGGAGTGCCGAATCCTTATGCGGCGGGCTTCACGGGCACCGACGTGATCACCTCGACCACTGGAGACGAAGGTGATCATTCGATCACGGTCTACCTGGTCGATGGGACGCACAGCCCGCTGGTCCCCCGCGTCGAGGTGACGACCCAGTTTCACATCGAGTGAGCCGGCTGGCGCGGACCGCGCCGAGGGCTCATGCTGGGCCGGGCCCATGAAACGCTGGGATCTCCCCCTCGAGCTGACGCCGGACGCGGCCGTTCCGCTCTATCGTCAGGTCTCGTTGGGCATCGTAGAGAGCGCGCGCCGCGGGCGGGTTCGACCGGGCGACCGTCTCCCCTCCAGCCGCGGCCTCGCCAAGCAGCTCGGGATCCACCGCAACACCGTCCTGGCCGCCTACGAGGAGCTTCGAGCAGAGGGATGGATCACCGGAGAGGTGGCGCGCGGGACCTTCCTGTCGCGGGAGCTGCCCGAGAACCTAGCCCGCGGGGCGGCCGAGCGTCCTCGGGCGCTCGATCGAGTCGGCTTCGACCTGCGGCGCCCGGCGCTGCCGCCCGACCCGCGCTACCGAGCCCCGGGCCTGCTCCTGCTCTACGGCGGCATCCCTGAGCTGCGCTTTCTCCCAGCGGCCGAGCTGTCTCGTACGTTTCGGCGCGCGCTGACGGCGGAGCCGGGGCTGGTCGACTACCGCGATCCGCGCGGTGACGAGCGCCTGAGAGCGGCCTTGGCCGAGCTCTTGCGCTCGACCCGCGGCGTCCCGGCCCTCGCCGATTCGATGCTCATCACCCAGGGCGCGCAGCAGTGCCTCTATCTGATCGCGCGCGCCCTGCTCAAGCCGCGGGACGTCGTGGCGGTGGAGGAGCTCGGTTACTCCAATGGCTGGCAGGCCCTGCGGCTCGGCGGCGCGCAGCTGGTGCCCGTGAAGCTCGACGCTCATGGGATGGACGTGGCGGCGCTCGAGGCGCTGTGCGCGCGGCGCCGGGTGCGCGCGGTGCTGCTGACGCCCCATCACCAATACCCGACGACGGTGACCTTGGCGGCCGGACGCCGGGAGAAGCTCCTGGCCTTGGCCCGGCGAGAGCGGATCATGGTCATCGAAGACGACTATGATCATGAGTTCCACTACGAGGGCTCGCCGGTCTTGCCGCTCGCCTCGCACGACAACGCGGGGGTGGTCGTCTATCTCGGCACGATGGCCAAGGTGCTCGCGCCGGGACTGCGCCACGGCTACGTCGTCGCGCCGCCGCCCATCATTGAGCGGCTTACCAACTACCGGGTCTACGTCGACGGCCAAGGCGCCCACGCGACCGAACGCGCGCTGGCGATGTTGCTCGAGGAAGGCGTGCTGCAGCGCCACGTCGCCCGGGCCCGGCGGGCTTATCGGGCGCGGCGCGATGTGCTGTGCGAGGCCCTGTATAGGCGCCTGCCGGAGCTGGAGTTTGCCGTCCCCTCCGGAGGGATGGCGCTGTGGGCGCAGGTCAAAGGGATCAACGTTGATGGGTGGGCCAAGCGCGGGATGGCCGCGGGCGTAGCCTTTCAGCCGGGGCGTCGCTACGCGATCGATGGGCGATTTCGGCCCTCCGTGCGGCTGGGATTTGCCGCCTGCGACGAAGGGGAGCTGCGCGAGGCCGTGCGTCGCATGGCCTCGGCGCGCTGATTCACTCCTTGGCTTTGAGTTTGTCCTCGTTCTCTTTGATGAACGAGCGGATGTCGTCAGCCATGTCGAGGAGACGGCTCCACTGCTCTTTGTAGAGCGTGACCGGGAAGCGGCCTAGGCCGTAGATCGACACGCCGCCCTTCTCACTCACCTTCATGGATACGCCCTTGGCGCCGCGGTTCTTCAGCTTCTCATTCTCGGCGCGCAAACGCTCGAGCTCGGCCTTCATATCTTCTTCGCTCACGGGGACTCCTTCGCGCGCGGAGGGTGGGGGGCGCGCAGCCCGACGTCAAGCGCTCTTGCCGATCGCTTCCAGCTCGGCCCACCGCGCGTAGAGTCGCTCGATCTCCTGCTTCTTCGACTCCAGGGCCGCCAGCTTGGCCGGGATCTCGGCCCCGCGCTTCAGCGACTCTGGCGCATGGATCTCCGCTTCGAGCTGGGCGGCGGCGCTCTCGGCGGCCAAGATCTTGGCCTCGATCCCCTGCCATTCCTGCTCCTCTTTGTAGCTGCGCTTCTTCCGCGATTGGACCTCGGGGGACTTGGCGGCGGCGCGGGGGACCTCGGGTCCGCCCTTCTGCAGGGTTCCCGCCTCGGCGGTCCGCGCGTCCACCTTGCGCCGGTAGTCTCCGTAGCTGCCCTCGTAGTGGACCACCCGGCCGTCGCCCTCGAAGGCCAAGATGGAGGTGGCGACCCGGTCGAGGAAGTAGCGATCGTGGCTGATGAGCAAGAGCGCGCCGGGATAGTCGAGCAGCGCCTCTTCCAGCACGCGGAGCGTGAAGAGGTCGAGGTCGTTGGTGGGCTCGTCGAGGATCATCAAGTTGCCTGGCACGCGCAGCGTCTTGGCCAAGGCCACCCGGCTCTTCTCTCCGCCGGAGAGCGCGCCGACCTTCATGCGCTGCGCGGCGGGATCGAAGAGGAGTTGGTCGAGGTAGGTCTGGATCGGCATGACCTCGTCGCCGATCCACACCTTGTCATCGTCGCCCGCCACCTCCTCGGCGATCGTGCGGTTTGGATCCAAGGCCGAGCGCGCCTGGTCCCCGTAGATGGGCACGGTGTTCTGGCCGAGGATCACGCTGCCTTTGTCGGGCGCCAGCTCGCCTAGGATCAAGCGGACCAGCGTGCTCTTGCCGGCGCCGTTCTTGCCGACGATGCCCACCCGGCTCCGCGGCGTGAGGATGAGATCGAGATCCTTGATCAGCGTGCGGCCCCCGAGCGCCTTGGTCAGGCCTTGGAGCTCGAGCAGCGTCTTGCCGATGCGGGGCGGGTGAGGGATGCGAAACTGCGCGTCCTTGCGGCGGTCCGGGGGCCGATCCCCGACCAGCGCGTCGAAGCGATCGAGGCGGGCCTTTTGCTTGGTCGTGCGGGCGGGCGCGGAGGCGCGGACCCAGACCAGCTCCTGCGCGATCGACCGCTCCCGCTGATGGGCGGCCTTGGCCTCGATCTCGTCGCGCTCGGCCTTCTCGATCAGGTAGCCCGTATAGTTGCCCTCGTAGACCCGGAGCTGCCCGCGCTCCAGCTCGGCGATGCGAAAGACCACGTTGTCGAGGAAGTAGCGGTCGTGGGTCACCAGGAGCAGCGCGCCACGGTAGGCCGAGAGGTACTGCTCGAGCCACTCGATCGCGCCGAGGTCCAGGTGGTTGGTCGGCTCGTCGAGCACCAGGAGGTCCGGGGCCTCGAGCAGTCCGACCACCAAGGCCACGCGGCGCTGCTCACCAAAGGAGCAGGTCTCGAGGATGCGATCGCGGGGGGGCGTGCCCAGCGCCGACATCATCGCGTCGGCCAAGTGCCGCACTTGATCCCCGCCCGCGCGGTCGAGGGCGTCGCGCAGATCGGCCTGCTCCTCGATCGCCTGCTCCAAGGCCTCGCCGCTCTGCTCGGCCATCTTCGCCTCGACGGCGTCCAGACGCGCGCGCAGGTCTGCATGGTGGCGCAGGCCTTGATCGACCGCGGCCCCGACCGTGATCCCCGGGGGGAAATTCGGGGACTGCTCCACCGCGGCGATCGTCACGGTCCGGCCCCGCTGGATCTCGCCTTCGTCGGGCTCGGTCTGGCCGAGGAGGATGCGGACCAGCGTGGACTTCCCGGTGCCGTTTTGGCCGATGAGCCCGACCCGATCGCGCTTCTTGATGGTGAGGTTGGCGTGTTCGAGGATGACCTTGGGGCCAAAGTTCTTCGAGACCTCGCGGATCGTCAGCAGGGTCACGGGGGCTGTCCTAGCGCGCCCGTGCGGGCAAGGCTACTTCAAGGAGGCCCCCGGGAGCACCGCGCAGCTGCCGCTGTCGTCGTCGCCGACCAAGGAGACTGGAGCGCCGTCGGAGCTCAGGGCGCTGAAGCTCGCCCCGCCGAAGAAGATGGTCACGCGGCCGCGGTTCATGCCGCCCACCGCTCCGCCGCCATAGAGCGAGCCCACCGCGAAGTCGTCGACGCCGCTTCCATCAACGTCGCCGATCGCGGCCATGGTCATTCCGAAGGACTCTTGTACACACATCCCCGCGTCAAAGCAGCTGCCCTGAAACAGGAGGTGCTGAGCGCCGGGCATCTGCAGCGCCCCGAGGTAGAGGTAGACGGCACCGCGCTCGATGCCATCGTGGCTGGGAGCGCTGATCAGGAGATCGGGTACGCCATCGGCGTTGACGTCTCCGGGGGCTGCCAGGCCGCGTCCGAACTGCTCGAGCAAGGTCCCGCTGATCACCAGCTCGGCGTCGCGCAGCAGGCGGTCGGTGAAGCCGGGGTGGCCCCGGTGGAGGAAGACGTCGGGCATGTTCTGTCCCGCGATGGCCAAGACCGGGCCCGGATCCCCGAAGAAGCCATGGGGCGTCGCCAGCGCGGTGCCGAGGTGGCCGTAGGAGCGATCGCCGTTGATGACGGCATCGGCGGTGCCTGCGACTCGTGTCCCGGCGACCGGACCGAAGAAGAGGTATACGCGGCCGGCCTCGCGGAGGTTCCCGACGTCCGCGTGTGGAGCGGAGACCGCCACATCTTCCCGTCCGTCACCGTTGAAGTCCCCCGCCGACACGATCTGCTGGCCGAAGCCGTCGCCCGGAGTATCGGCGCGCAGGGTGGCGTCCGCGCTCGAGGAGGGGCGGCTGCTCAAGTTGGAGCCGCCGTAGAAGAGGTACACGGCGTGCCCACCGGGGGCCCAGGCCGCGAGATCGGCGAGGCCATCACCGCTGACGTCCCGCAATGCCGCGAGGCCTTCACCGAGGCGCTCGCCAGGCGCGCCGCTCAGGATCACGGCGGGCGTCACCGGACCGGGCGCCGGGAAGCCGGCCTGATCGCCCAGGGCGAGGATCTGCACGGTCCCCGCGCCTTGGTGATCTCCCGGCGCGCCGATCGCCAGATCGCTCTTGGTATCGCCGGTGAGGTCGCCGGTCTGGGCCAAGGCTGTGCCCAGCTCCGCGTCCGGTGGGCCCGTCCAGGAGGTCGGGAGGCTCGAGGCTTGGTCGTGCCGCGCCTGCACCTGGCCGCTGAGCACGTAGACCCGGCCGCCGTTGGGCGCGGAGGCGGAGCTGTGGGGCGCCGCGAAGATCACGTCGGCGACGCCGTTGCCGTCGATGTCATAGCGCGGGTCGCGCGGGGGACCGGCCGGGCTGAAGTTGGCTCCTACTTGGATCGCGTGATCCACCGTGAGCGTGCACTCGAAGTTGAGGCCATTGCAGTCGCCGGTGAATCCTCGAAACGCGGGACGGAGCTCGGGGCGAACGCGGATGATCAGCGACTGTCCGTCGTCAAAGTCGAGCTGGCAGGTCCCGGGGCAGGCGAGGCCGGCGGGGACCGACTCGACCGCCGCTGAGCCGATGCCGGTGACGGTCAAGGTGACCGGCCAGCGCGTCGCGGTTCCGTTCGGCTCGAACACCGCCGTGACGCCCTTGGCCTGGTCGAGTCGCAGCTGACAGCTCGGCTGCGTTCCGCTACAGGCGCCGAGCCATCCTTGAAAGCGCGAGCCCGGCGCGGGGCCAGCGTTCAGGGTCACGCTCGCGCCCGGCGCATAGGGGGCGCTGCACCGGGTGGGGCAGTCGAGCGCCCCGAAGGTGGCATTGACGCGGCCCATGCCCCCGCCGCTCATCGTCACCGACAACAGCGGCCAAGGATCGAAGCGCGCGCTGAGCGCGACGTCGCCATCGAGGCGGACCACGCAGGGGTTTTGACCCTCGCACGGGGGGCCAAAGCCGCTGAAGACAGAGGCCGCCTCGGGGGTGGCCTCGACGGTGACCTCGGTACCTTCGTCGTAGTCCGCATAGCAGGTCGTACCGCAGTCGAGGGCGCTGCCGGGGCGCGAGTACACTCGGCCGTCGCCGTCGCCCACCCGACTGATCGAGAGCGTATGGCGGGGGTTCGGCTCAGGGCTGGGGCTCGGGCTCGTCCCGGGCTCGAGCTCGCGTCCGGGGCTGAGGTGGCTCAGGAGCGCCGGCTCCACGTCCTCCGCGACGCAGCCCTCGAGGCCGCAGGTCTGGCCGGGTTCGCACACCATCCCCTCGCAGCGCTGCGCCAGGAACATCGGGAGCGCCAAGGATGAGCCGTCGATGAAGCTGGTGACGGCGCGCCGGATGAGGCGGGGTTCGACGTGGTCTCGGGCGATCGCGCCGAGCTCGATGGCGACCTTCCGGCTCGGATCATCCTCCCAGGGGAGGACCGCGAAGGAGAACGGCAGCGCGTGTTGACCGGCGCTCGGGCTGGTCCCCCGCGCGACCAAGGAGAAGCTGTGTTCGGCCAGGACGTTCCCGCCGTCCTTGATCTGGGCGCGGATCTCGGATGCGTCAGCGGGGATGGCGAAGTCACTGTCGACCACCACCACGATCTCGGTCGCGGGTTGCTTACAGGCGGCGACGGTGAGGCAAGCGAGGAGCAGCGGACGCTTCATGGGCAGACCTCAGTTCCCTGGGACCAAGATCACTCCGGAGCTCCCGGCGTAGGGATCCTCGCGGGAGCGCGTGGCGAAGTACACGGCGGTCAGGCCTCCGCCGACGGCGGCCGCCCCGGTGAGCACCCAGAAGATGGGGCTCGAGAGCACGCCACCCTCCGGCTCCGGCGGGGCGGGGCTCGGCGCAACGAGGCGG
>Ga0268298_10004133_pt1 | contig 14374 bp, 16 predicted proteins | sample WWTPWeurt_MetaG_FD_194462 | JGI IMG/M metagenome (GOLD analysis project Ga0268298, IMG submission 194462) | Activated sludge microbial communities from WWTP in Nijmegen, Gelderland, Netherland - WWTP Weurt | ecosystem: Engineered > WWTP > Aerobic digester > Activated sludge | place... | reverse complement strand
TCGAGGCGCCCTTCCACCAACCCTCGGCGAGCAGCGCGAAGTGATTGAACGGAGTGTGATCGGTGAGAGTCTGGCGCGCTGCGAGGGCGAAATAGATCGCGGTCGCCAGCACGTAGACGCCGGACGCGAGGGCCAGGCGCCGCGTACGCCCGTCGCTCCGGAGCTTCGACCACATCGGGCGGACGCTAGTGCCGCGTCTCGGAAGTCGCAATAAAGCGCGATGCTCGCTGCGCTCGCGCCGCGGCGCGGGCGAACGCTTCGAGCTGCCTGGGCGATGCGGCTCGTCGGTGGTAGGTTCGCTCCGTGACTCAACCGAGCTTCGTGGTGCCTCTCAGCGACCTGGAGCGAGGTCCCGCCAACGCGAGCTGGGACCTCGGACTCGACTGGCTCGAAGCTGCGCTTCGCGGCACCGAGGCCATTCCGCTCGAAGTGGGGAAGTTCGAGGCGCGGCTCACGAAGACCGGAGACGAAGTCCTGGTCCAAGGCCGGGTCTCGGCGCGGGTCTCCCTGCCCGATGCGCGGACGCTCGAACCGGTGCCCATCTCCATCGACACCGAGGTGTTCCTGATGCTGGGTCCCGACCGCAGCGCCGCCGACGCGCGACCGCGCCGGGGCGGTGCGAAGCGCGGGAAGAAGCCCTCGCTGGAGCGGGGCACGGAGCCGAAAAAGCCCGCACATCGGGGCTGGACGGACGACCCCGAGCTCACCAATTCGGACGCGGCCCGCGACACCTACTCGGGCGAAGACGTGGTCTTGGACCCATTCGTCCGCGAGTTTCTGCTGCTCGAGCTGCCGATGGTCGCACATCGGGACTTGCCAACCGACGATTCTCCCGGTATCGCTCCGCCCTCCCCGGCTTCGGCCTCGGAGCCCGAAGCGCGAGTCGATCCCCGGCTCGCACCGCTCGCGGCCATCGCCGAGCGACTTCGCGAGCGAAAGAGTTAGGAGCAATCCCGTGGCGGTTCCCAAGCGACGTACGACCTCTAGCAAGCGCAACATGCGCCGCGCCAATCACGACAAGGTGACGGCGCCCAACATCGTGCCCTGCCCCAACTGCTCGGCGCCGATGGTCTCGCACCGCGTGTGCCCCGCATGCGGCCACTACAAGGGCAAGCCCGTGGGCAAGGCGCCGTCCGGCGACAGCTGATCGCTGCGTAGCGCGCGACGATCGCTGCGTAGCACGCGACGCACTGGTTCGGCCGCCGCTGGTTGAACCTTTTCCGTGACGTCGCATTCGGGAGCCTGTACGAACCGAGCATGAGCTCGAGCGTGACGCCCAAGAGCCGCATCGCCGGCACGGGCGCGTACGTGCCCGAAAAGATCCTGACGAACCACGACCTCGAGAAGCTCGTCGACACCTCCGACGAATGGATTCGGGAGCGCACTGGCATCCGCGAGCGGCGCGTCGCGGCCGACGGCGAGGCCGCGAGCGACATGGCCGTAGCGGCCGCAAGACGTGCGCTCGAGGCAGCCGGCCTCACGCCCGCGGACCTCGACATGATCGTCGTCGGCACCATCAGCGCCGACATGCCGCTTCCGGCCTGCGCAGCCTTCGTTCAGCAGAAGCTCGGCTGTTCCGCCATTCCGGCGTTCGACGTCGCCGCCGCTTGCGCGGGCTTTCTCTACGCCCTCTCCATCGGCGATCAGTTCATCCGCACCGGCCTGCACAAGAACGTCCTGGTCGTGGGCGTCGAGCTCCTGTCTCGCGTCTTGAACTGGAAAGATCGCACCACCTGCGTGCTCTTCGGAGACGGCGCGGGCGCAGCAGTGCTCCGCCCGGCGAGCGGCGACGATCGGGGCGTGCTTTCCACGCGGCTCTACACCGACGCCACGCTCGCCGAGTCGCTGTGCATCCCGGCCGGCGGAAGCCGCGAGCCGGTGACCCCCGCCGCCATCGAGGCCGGCCGCACCAAGGTGCACATGATCGGCGGCGACATCTTCAAGGTGGCCGTGAGGAACCTGACGAGCGCTTCGCGCGAGGCGCTGGAAGTCGCGGGCCTCCACGCCGACGAGGTGCGCTGGGTGGTACCTCACCAGGCGAACCTGCGCATCCTGAGCCAAGTCGCTCAGCGCCTCGACATCCCGATGGAGCGCTTCGTGCTCAACATCGAGCGCTACGGAAACACGTCGAGCGCATCGATCCCCATTGCGCTCGACGAAGCGGTGCGGGACGGTCGCATTCGCCCCGGCGACACGGTGCTCATGTGCGCCCTCGGCGCCGGGATCTCGTGGGCCAGCGCGCTCGCCCGCATGTGATTCGAGGAGACCGATGAAGACCGCGTGGTTGTTCCCCGGCCAAGGCACTCAAACTGTGGGCATGGGCAAGGCCCTCTTCGCGGCGTCGGCAGCGGCTCGGGAGGTGTTCGACCGCGCCGACCGCGCCCTCGGCTGGTCGCTCTCCAAGTTGTGCTTCGAGGGTCCGGAAGAAGAGCTCACGCTCACCGCCAACACCCAACCCGCCATCGTCACCGTCAGCATCGCGACGCTGGCAGCCATCCGTGAAGCTCGGCCCGACCTGCCGCCTCCTGCCTTCGCCGCCGGACATTCTTTGGGCGAGTACAGCGCGCTGGTCGCCGCGCGGGCTCTGGGTCTCGAGGACGCAGTGCGCCTGGTCCATTCCCGCGGCAAAGCCATGCAGGAAGCGGTGCCCGATGGCGAGGGCGCCATGGCAGCGCTGATGGGCGCCGAAGCGGAGGGCGCGGCCCGGCTGTGTGAAGAGGCGGCGGAGGGCGGCGTCGTCGAGCCCGCGAACTTCAACGCGCCTGGGCAGATCGTCATCGCTGGCCAGCGCGCCGCAGTCGAGCGCGCGATGACGCTCGCCGAGTCGCGGAAGATGAAGGCCATCTTGCTCAAGGTGAGTGCTCCCTTCCACTGCTCGCTGATGGCCGGCGCTGCAGCGCACATGAAGCGTGAGCTCGAGAGCATCGTGTTTTCACCGTTGGCCTTCCCGGTGATCTCCAACGTCGAGGCCACGCCCAACCAGGATCCGGGGCGCGTGGCCGAGCTCTTGGTGCGGCAGATCGACGGAGCCGTCCGCTGGCAGCAGTCCATCGCCGCCATGGCCGAAGCGGGCGTCACCGAGGCACTGGAAATCGGCCCCGGAAAGGTGCTCGCGGGCCTCGCCAAGCGCATCGACAAGCGCATCCGCGTACAGTCCGTGGCCGACCCCGAGAGCCTCGCAGCGCTCGGACCGAGCGCGTAAACCACGCGCCGCGGAACCGAATTCGGGGTGCCCGCCGGCTGCGGAGGTGCGTAGCGGGTTTTGCACGTGCCGCCCCGGATCTTTGCCGCTCCGATTCCGTCCCGGCGTGGTACACACGGCGCGCCCGAAGCGAAAAAAACGGCATGTTCGACCTGAACGGAAAAGTGTGTGTGGTGACCGGCGGCTCGCGCGGCATCGGGCGAGCCTCGGCCGAAGCGCTGGCATCGCGAGGCGCCCACGTCGTCGTGGGCTATGCCGGCAACGAAGCGGCGGCACGCGAGGTCGCCGAGCGCTGCGCCGCCCTCGGGGGCAAAGCTGAGATCCTGAAGCTCGACGTCTCGCGGAGCGGCGAAGCCGAGGCCGCAATCGCCGAGACCGCCAAGCGCCTCGGACGCCTCGACGTGCTCGTGGCGAGCGCGGGCATCTCCATCGACGCGCTGCTCCTCAGGCTCAAAGACGACGACTTCGACCGCGTGCTCGCGGTGAACCTGAAGGGAGCCGTGGCCTGCGCACGCGGCGCGCTGAAGAGCATGATGCGCGCACGCGCGGGTCGCATCATCTTCCTCTCGAGCGTGGTGGGCGAGATGGGCAACGCGGGACAAACCGCGTACGCCGCCTCGAAAGCCGCGCTGCTCGGGGTGACCAAGTCCCTCGCGCGCGAGTACGCTTCGCGCGGCATCACGGTCAACGCAGTCACGCCGGGCTTCATCGAGACCGACATGACCCGAGACCTGCCCGAGGAGGCCAAGAGCGCCATGCTGGGCGCGGTGCCCCTCGGTCGCGCCGGCACGGCGGCCGACGTCGCCCACGCCGTAGTATTCCTGGCCTCCGACGAGGCCAGCTACATCACCGGACTCGCCCTGCGCGTGAACGGTGGCATGTACATGTAACTCTTGGCTTTGTTCGACGGATACGAAATCCCTATGAATACCGGCGCGCTCCGAGGTAGGACGCGCCCCTTCTGGAGGCGAATATGGCGGAAGGCCGCAACATCGAGGCCGAGGTCAAGCGGATCATCAAGGAACAACTGGACGTCGACGAAAAGGACATCAAAGCTGAGTCCACCTTCATCGACGATCTAGGAGCCGATTCCTTGGGGCTCGTGGAGTTGGTGCTCGCGTTCGAAGAGGCGTTCGAGATCGACATTCCGGACGAGGACACGGAGAAGATCCGCACCGTTCAGGACGCCATCGACTACATCGAGAAGCACGTTCCGGGCTGAAGCTCGGAACGACCGCACGGGCCGCGACGTCGACCTACGGGGCGACGCGCGGCCCACGCTCGTGCCCCTCGGAGAACCTTCATGGAGCGCGTCGTCGTCACCGGACTGGGACTCGTCACGCCGAGTGGCATCGGAAACGATGCTACTTGGCGCTCGCTCTTGGCCGGAGAAAGTGCCGCTGGGCCCATCACGCAGTTCGACGCCGACGAGCGCTATCCGTCGCGGTTCGCTTGCGAGGTGAAGGGGTACGACCCGGCCGAGTACATGGACCGGAAGAAGATCAAGGAGGTGACCCGGTTCATCACCTTCGCGATGGGAGCGACCAAACTGGCACTCGCTTCCGCGAACCTCGAGCTGACGGAAGAAGAACGCGACACCACGGGCGTGTTCATCGGCGTCGGCCTGGGCGGTCTCGAGAACCTCGAACGCTACACGCTCACGCTGGAGCACAAGGGGCCGAGCCGGATCAGCCCCTATCTGATCCCGTCGCTGATCGCCAACATGGCGGCGGGGCAGGTGTCCATCGCCCACGACCTGCGCGGCCCGAGCTATGCGCACACGAGCGCCTGCTCGTCGGGCGCGCATGCCATCGGCGAGGCCATGCGCTGGATCCAGGAGGGTCGCGCCAGCGTGATGGTGGCGGGCGGCGCCGAGGCCACCATCACTCCCGTGGGTATCGCGGGCTTTTCGGCCATGTTCGCGCTGTCACGCCGAAACGCCGAGCCCACGCGCGCGAGCCGACCCTGGGATCGCGGGCGCGACGGCTTCGTGTGCGGCGAAGGCGCCGGCACGCTGGTCCTCGAGTCTCTCAGCCGAGCCAAGCGGCGCGGTGCGAAGATCCTGGCCGAGGTCATCGGCTTCGGCGCTTCCAGCGACGCCTACCACATCACCAAGCCCTCGCCCGACGGCGCGGGCGGCGCGCGCGCCATGCGCCTCGCGCTCGCGGACGCCAAGCTCGACCCAGCGAAGATCGACTACATCAACGCCCACGGCACGAGCACGCCGGCGGGCGACATCGAAGAGACCCGAGCCATCGTCCAGGTCTTCGGCAACCACGCCACCGACCGCCGGCTCTGGATCAGCAGTACGAAGAGCATGATGGGGCACCTGCTCGGCGCGGCGGGCGCCGTGGAGGCTGGGATCTGCACTCTCGCCATTGGGAGCGGCATGGTGCCGCCCACCATCAACCTCGAGGACCAGGATCCCGAGTGTCCGCTCGAGTTCCTGGCCAACCGGGCCCGCGAGCGTCGCGTCGACTACGCGCTCAGCAACTCGTTCGGGTTCGGCGGCACCAACGCCTGCCTGGTCCTCGCTCGCTACGACGGCTGAACGTCCGGCGGTTTGCCATGCAATGCCCCGCGTGTAGGTCGATGGAAAGCCGAGTCGTCGATTCGCGCCTGGTCGCCGGCGGCACCGTCACCTGGCGGCGTCGCGAGTGCGACGGCTGCAAGCGCCGCTTCACGACCTACGAACGCCTCGAGCACTCGCTGCCCGTGGTGGTGAAGAAGGACGGTCAGCGCGAGCCGTTCGATCGGATGAAGGTGTTGGCGAGCCTCAGAATCGCCTGCAACAAGCGCCCGGTCAGCGTGGACGCTCTGGAAGAAGAGGCCGAGTCGCTCGAGCGCGAGCTCAGCGAATCGGGGGAGCGCGAAGTCAGCTCGCTCGTCATCGGCGAGCGGGTCATGGAGCGCCTGCGGCGCCTCGATCAGGTGGCTTACGTACGCTTTGCCTCGGTATACAAGTCGTTTCGCGACATCGACGAGTTCATGCGAGAGGTGAGCGTCTTGGTTCGGCCGAAGGATGCGGAATAGGCAATGCCCGACGTCGACGCAAAATGGATGGCACGCGCCATCGAGTTGGCCCACGGGGGCGACCCTTCGCCGAACCCGCACGTCGGCTGCGTGATCGCCGACGGCGACACCGTCGTCGCCGAAGCCTTCCACGAGGCGGCCGGCCTCGATCACGCCGAGGTGGCGGCGCTGCGCGCGGCCGGCGACAACGCTCGCGGCAAGACCCTCTATGTGACGCTCGAGCCGTGCAATCACGAGGGCCGCACCCCGCCCTGCGTCGACTCCATCCTGGCTGCCGGAATCAAGCGGGTAGTGGTGGGCTGCACCGACCCGAACCCCAACGTTCCCGGCGGCGGCATCGCCCGCATGCGCGAGGCGGGGGTCACGGTGGTGACGGGCGTCCTCGAGCCCGAGACGCGCGCGTTGATCCGACCATGGGCGAAGTACATCACCGGTGGCGCGTCGTTCGTGGCTCTGAAGTTGGCGCTGTCCCTCGACGGCCGCATCGCCACGCGCACCGGCGCCGCCAAATGGATCACGTGTCCGGAGTCGCGCACGCGTGTGCAAGCCCTGCGCGCGCGGCACGACGCGGTGATGGTCGGCATCAACACGGTGTTGGCGGACGACCCGCGACTCACCGTGAGGGACATTCCAGGCCGAAGCCCCGTGCGCGTCATCGTCGACAGCAAGCTCCGTCTGCCGCTGACTTCACAGCTGGTGCAGGGTGCGCGCGAGGTCCCGACCTGCGTGGTCACCACGCCCGAGGGCCCGCTCGCCACGGAAGATTCGCTGGTCGAGGCCGGGCTTTCGGTGATCCGTGTGCCCGCCACCGCCGAAGGCCGCTGCGACATGCGCGTGCTCCTGCAAGAGCTCGCGGCGCGTGAGGTCGTGAGCGTCCTGTGCGAGGGCGGCGCCGAGCTCGCCGGGAGCCTGCTCGCCACGGGGCTCGCCGACGAGATGCACGTGTTCATCGCCCCCGTGCTGCTGGGCCCGCGCGGGCGCCCCGGTGCAGTGGATTGGGCGGGACCCGAGACGCCCTCCGATGCGCCGCGCATCGACCCTCCGGTCTGGGAGCTGTGCGGGAGCGACGCCTACGTGTGCGGACCACTCGTCTATCCGAAGCGACCGAGCCGAAGCGCCTGACCTGCTTGCGGGCGCTCGGCTTTCGGCGCGGGCCCCCCGATTGCGAGAGCTCGGGGCGGATGTTACGTTTCGTGACGAATGTCCGTCCGTGAGATCCTCGAGTACCCCGATCCCCGCTTGCGGGAAGTGGCCAAGCCGGTTCAGCGCGTGGACGCGGAGATCCGCGCGCTGGTCGATGACATGGCCGAAACGATGTACGACGCTCCCGGAGTCGGCCTTGCGGCGCCCCAGATAGGTGTCGGGCTACGCGTCTTCGTCATCGACATAGCGGCCGAAGACGAGCCGAGCGACCTCAAGGTTTTCATCAATCCGGAGATCGTGACGACCGAGGGCAACCAGACCTGGAACGAGGGCTGTCTTTCGTTCCCTGGCGTCAGCGAGGAGATCAAGCGGGCCGAGCGGGTCACCGTCCGGGCGCTCGGCCGCGATGGCAAACGCTTCGAGCTCGAGGCCGACGGCCTGCTCGCCGTGGCCATCCAGCACGAGAACGACCACCTGAACGGCGTGCTGATGATCGACAAACTGAGCGCGTTGAAGAAGCGCATGATGGGCAGGAAGCTGGCGAAGCGAAAGAGCTCGCCGAGCGCCGAAGCCTGAGCTCGTCTGGTTTCGGAGCTCGCCGCCCCGGGGCTCTTCGAGCTCAGCGGGACGGCGGCCGCGTGAAGAGCGCGTTGTCGAGGGCGTAGCCGCGCCCCCCCATCTCTTCCGCAACCTTCGGCACGGAGCCCGACGCATTGAACGTGCCTTCGACCGCACCGCCGGCCGCCGTGCGCTCGACGTTGAAGCTGAAGATGTCTCCGAGTCGCACTTCGTCTCCCGCCCCGAGGACCTCGGCGACGCGCATCACGCGCAGGCGGCTGTCACGCAGGCGACCGACCTCGACCACGATGTCGAACGCAGCGGCCACCCACTCGCGCGCCAGGGCGATTCCGGCGCCGGCACGCGAGGCGGCGACGTCGGCGCAGATCCGCGAGAGAGCCCGGCGCGCGTTCTGAGCGTGGAACGACGCGATGACCCCCAACGCGCCGCCACCCACGACGTCGACCAGCTCCGACGACAACCCCGGATCACCATTCAGCGCGACGACCAACCGTGCGCCCGGAACGCGCGCTGCGATGGACAACGTCCGCGCCGACTCGTCACTGGAGGTCGACAGCGCGAGCCGCGTGACCCCCTCCGCACTTGGGGAAACGTCGTCGAGATCGAACAGCACGACCTGGCGTGCTTCGTTCTGAGCAGCCGCCAACGCGGCGACCACGGCGCTCGTTCCTGCGTCGCGCGGCCCGGTGACGAGCACGTTGAGCCGCGCGGCGACGCACTGGCCGAGGAACGTCGCGATGGCGCGCGAGATGGTGCCGCTCCGCACGAGCTCTTCCAGAGTGGCCCCGACACGCCTCGGCTTCTGGATCACGAGCAAGCCGCCCGCCGTCTGCCCTCCAACGACCGCGCTCAAGCGCGACCCGTCGCGCAGCTGGCGCTCGGTCGCGTGTTCGTCGGGTGCGAGCGGCGCCCCGGCAGCGCGACACAACCGACGCACCACCCGGCGAAGCGACTCTTCCGACGAGAAGCCCGGCAACACGGGCACGTGCCGGCCACCGCGCACCGCCGACAGCGAGTCGAAGCGTGACGCGATGATCTCGGAAACGTGCGGGTCGACCAGCAGCGGGCCCACCGGGCCGAGCTCGAGGAGCTCTGCTTTCGCCTCGCTCGAGAGTTTGTTCGGGTCGACTTCGGCCGCGATTTCCCCCTGACTTCTGAGCTCGTGGATGCGCTCTTCGATGCTGCGCTCCACGCGAGCGCGCAGCGCTTCGTCGATGATCCCGTCCAAATCGCCCGAGTCGATTTGGACCAACACGCGTTGCACGACCAAGCCGAGGGCCGAGCGCTGGTTCCGCGATTCGTCACCCGATTGCGCGAGCTGTCTGAGGTCGATGTCGGCGTGTGACACGTCGACCACGCTGGCGAGCGGGAGCTTCTCCGAAGGGTTCGACTCCGACGGCGCCTCGGGCCGCGGGTGAGACGGCATGCGCGGCGGGCCGGGGACTTCGGGGTAGCTCGTGCCGCTGCCTTCTTCGACGTCGGCGTTCCCCTCGGGGAATGCGGTGGAGCCGCCTTCGGCTGCGCTGACGCGAGCTTGTGCAGGCACGGGCCCGCTGCCCGTTTGCTCCCCCGCGACGGAAGGCTCGCTCGCGCCTTCGGGCATCTCGATGCGGAGCACGAAGTCTCCGATGTAGATGCGATCCCCCTCCCGCACGATGGTGGCTTGGGAGATGCGCCGCCGGTTGACGTAGGTACCGTTGGTGCTGTTGAGGTCCGTGACGATGAAGCGACCATCCCGGAAGATGAGCCGAGCGTGGCGCTTGCTCACGTTGCCCTTGGGCAACATGAGATCGTTGCCCTGGACGCGCCCCACGCTCACTTCGGGGCGCTCGAAGACTTCCCGGCGTTCGGCGCCCCCCTTCTCGCTGATGACGATGGCGAACAACGATCGACTCGAATGCGTTGGGGAAATCACACGCGGCCCGGTAGATTTGCCGAAATCTCGGGCGGCCTGTCAATCGGCCTAGTCAGGGCGGCGCACGATTTCGGGTCGCGCCTCCCCAGCGCCCCGTGCCCGAAGCCCCCTTCGCCGAACCCCCCGGTCGGAGGGCGGCGCGCCGCTCAGCCCCCGGACGCCGGGCCCGACTGCCCCTTCACTTCGCTCGTGACCAACGCCAAGAGCTCCCCGGCAAGGGCCATCACGTCCCGCTCGGAAAAGCCGCTGCCCCGGAGCTCCCGGTAGATCGTCTTGGCGAGGATCCGGGCCGCACGGGGGTCGTTGGGACTAGGGCTGCTTTCGAACGGTAATGCCATCTGGATGAACCACTCGCGGGATCAGGTCCCCCGCGATCGCTTTCGCCGGGCCCTCACATGAAAGAATAGTGCCAAGGGTCGTGGGGCTCTTTGGACCCCCTACCGGGCCCATTGCCTGCCGCAACGCTCTGGTGCCGGGCGGTTGACGCAACGCAGGCGTAACCCGCTACGCACCTGAGCGCGAAAGGTGCGCGGCAGCGCGATTTCTTCGGCCTTCCGACTGGTTCAACCGCGCTCACACCGGAGCCGCGAAGCTCGACGGCTCCGGATAGGCCACCACCAGGGTCTTCTTGGGGCGCTCGACCGAGGTCAGAAGGCTGGTCACGAGCTCTCGGCCGTCGTCGCCGAAGTAGAGCGCTTCGCCGATTTCCGGCTCGCCCCCGTCGGGGATGGCGACCCCGTTGGGCTGGAAGCGGACCCGGCCGGTGACCTTCCGGTGCAGGGCCAGGTGGGAGGGCAGCCAGCTGCCCGAGCGGCGGTCCCGGACCGCGACGCAGACCGCGTCCCGGAAGTGATACTCGGTGTTGCGGGTCACGTACATCCGATGGCGGCGCCGGTCGGGGCCGCCGTAGCCTGTTCTTTGGTCCATCACGGCTCTCTGTCCTCCTGTCGAGCTACGCCCGGAGGCTCGCAGCCCGCGCCGGCACTGGCCAACTTTGGGCGAGCACTTCGAGAACCACTTCGTGAACACGGACATTTGGTCTTCGAGCGCGCTCGCCCCGTACCATTTCCTCGTGCGCTCCAAGGGACACGGACCGGGACTTCGAAAGACCCGTGGGCAGTCCATGCTCCGGCAGAAGACCGTCTCGTTCTGGCAGAGCAGCGACTACCGCTGGCGCGAGCTGTTCGAGAGCGCTGACGTGATGAGCGAGGGCGCGACGCGGCAGGAGCCCGAAGGACGCGTCTACTACGGCTCGACGAGTGTGCTCCTACCCGCGATGTCGCGCGGCGGTCAGGTGCCCGACCACGAACTGGCGGATCTCTTGGTGCTGCTCTCGCGCGACCCCCACGCACGCGTGCGAGCGATCCGCGTCGCGTGTCTCGAGGCGCAGCTGCGGTCGGGTGGCAAGTTGGGGAAGCTCTCGGCCGAGGTCGCGGTGCGGCGCGACCCGCGCGGCATCCGCGTCGACATCGACGTCGAAGCACCGGTCCACGAGACGGTGCGAACCGAGACCGGGTAAAGCCACTCGCGCGCGAACGTCAAGTTCGTTTGTGTGTCGCGGAGCGAGACATGTGCGCAGCGCACACGCGCGAAATCACCGCTGATCGTCGCTGGTGCGCGTGCACCCACACGCGGACACTTGACAGAATCGCGCGTGCGGAAGAATTGAGAGGCTGAACGTCCTCGCCGAGGCCGTACGTGATGCAGATGAAGCGCAAGAAGCGACGCGACGACAAGGTGATCCACGTCGTCTTCGGTCCGGGCGGCGGCCGCGTCCAGACCAAGCAGCGGCGGGCCACCACCGAGAAACGCGATCCCGCTTCGCCGAGCCGCGAACCCCTGACCGATCTGTTCACCCAGAGCGAGATCTCTCGCTTGCTGGATCTCTCGCCGGCACGTCTGCGCACCCTCGACAAGACCGGCGTGGTGCCGCCGACCGGCCGCCGACGAGGCAAGCGGGCCTACACCTTTTCCGATCTGATCGCGCTCCGCACCGCCCAGGCACTCCTCGACCAGAACGTCCGACTGCGCGACGTGACGCGCGCCGTGGGGGCGCTGCAACGCACGCTGCCCCGCGTGACCCGCCCGCTGGCGGAGCTCCGTATCGTCTCGGACGGCCAGCGCGTGATCGTGCGCACGCAAGACGGTGCCTTCGAGCCGCTCACCGGGCAGATGGTCCTCGACTTCGAGGTGAAGTCACTGCGCGACGACGTGGTGCGCGTACTCCGTCCTTCCGCGGGTCGCGAACGTTCACGCACGGCCTACGAGCTCTACCTCCGCGCGAGTCAGCTGGACGAAGACCCCGATACGATGGACGAGGCGGAGTCGCTGTACCTCCAGGCCCTCGACCTCGACCCGTGGCTCGCCATCGCCTACACGAACCTCGGAAACGTGCGTTTCCGCCGGGGAGATCCCGAAGCTGCCGAGGTCCTGTACCGCCGCGCCCTCGAGATCGACCCGCGGCAACCCGAGGCCCAGTACAACCTGGGGTACGTGATGCTCGAGCGCGGTCACCCCGAGCTCAGCATCCCCCTCTTCCATGGCGCACTCGAGAGCGACTCGAAGTTCGCCGACGCGTACTTCAACCTGGCGATGGCCTACGAGCAGGTCGGCGAGACCGGCAAAGCGCGTCCCTATTGGAAGAGCTACATCGCGCTCGAGCCACAAGGCACGTGGACCGAGATCGCAAAGCGGCACCTCTGAATCCCGGCCGCGCATCGGCGACACGCGGTCAACGCGTCGCTCGACCCAGGAGCGCCGTGGCCGTCGCAGCAGGCCATGACAGCAAAGTGCCGCGTCGACCCGCAGCGTGGACGGCCAAAATCCTCGGCTGACGGCCGCAGCCTCGGCCGCGCGGACCCGAGCCGGCGACACCCCCAAGGCGTGGCGCAGCCAAGAGCTGCGGGGTGAGCAAACTTCGGGCGTGAGGCTTCGGCACGTCCGCCGGAACCGTCAGCGCCCGAGCACGCGGTGAGTCAAGCTCGGGAGGTTGCCGCGGACGCGTTCGAGCAGCTTGCGGTCGAGGCCGGCCAGCACGACACCCGGGCCATCGGACGCCTCGGCGATCACCGTGCCCCATGGGTCGGCCACGAGCGAGTGCCCGTAGGTGGTCCTGCCTTTGGGGTGCGTGCCCCATTGCGCCGCCGCCAAGACGAAACACTGGGCCTCGATGGCGCGCGCCCGGAGCAGCACGTGCCAGTGGTCCTTGCCCGTGAGCAACGTGAACGCCGCGGGCACCAGCAGCACCTCGGCTCCGCGATCGACGAGCGCGCGATAGAGCTCCGGGAAGCGGAGGTCGTAGCAGATGCTGAGCCCGAAGCGGAAGCCGCCGAACTCGAGCACCACGGGCTCCCGGCCGGCGCTCGTCGCAGCCGATTCGCACAGTTCGCTGCCGTCGGGCAGGCGCACGTCGAACAGGTGGATCTTGCGGTAGCTCGCCACGAGGCCGCCGTCCGGACCGACGGCGACGAGCGTGTTGAAGGGCCGCGCCGGATCAGTGCTCGCCTCGGGAAAGCCACCGGCGATCAACAGCACGCCGTTTTCCTTCGCCATCCGTGCGAGCGACGCTTGGATCGGAGCCGAGCCGTCGCCCAGGCGCTCGGCGATGCCGCGTTTATCGGGCTCAGGTCCCATGAAGGCGAAGTTCTCGGGCAGGAGCACGATCTTGGCGCCTCGCCGCGCCGCCACGCGGACCCAGTGCGCGCACTCTTCGAGGTTTTCGCCGACGTTCTCCTGGCAGTTCAGTTGAACGGCGGAAACCACGAGGGGCTCGGGCGAAGAGCGGTCGGACATGGGCGCTCAGCATAGCGAGCATTGGCGAAGCCGGGCGCAGAAACGCCGCGGTCTTTCGAGAGTGCTGGTTTCGTCGAGTGAGCGTGGGTACGCTCCATCGCACTCGTTGCATGAGCGAGAAGACCACGGGAGCAATGGCCGAGTTCGGGTCGGCGGCGTCGCCGATTCGAGGCGGCCCCATGGCGGGCCTGGTGCTGCTCTACGCGGAGAACTACGCCGAGCTGCCTCCGGTTTGGCTGCTCGACAAGGAACGCCTGCTCATCGGACGCGACGACACGGCCGACGTACGCGTGCCCGTGAACGCCGTCTCGCGCATCCACGCCGAAGTCGTGTGGGAGAACGAGGGCTGGGTGCTTCGCGATCGCGGCAGCCGAAACGGTACGCTGGTCGACGGCCGGCGGATCACGAGCGTGGCCCTCGAGCCCATGAACGAGGTCCGTGTCGGCGACGCCATCTTCAAGTTCGTGGACAAACACGCCGAGTCGTTCGCGGACTATCGCATCGACGGAACGATGTTGAACGGAGCCACGCGCCGCGGCGCGAGCGACGGAGCGCTGGTCGGCGGCTATCAGGTCGACCGCATCGCAGCCGACCTCACGCGCATCGCGCCCACGCCGCTCAGCGTGATGCTGCTGGGCGAGAGCGGAACGGGCAAGGAGGTCATCGCCCGCGAGCTCCATCGCTTGAGCGGCCGCCGTGGAGCGTTTTCG
>Ga0268298_10004132_pt1 | contig 14375 bp, 13 predicted proteins | sample WWTPWeurt_MetaG_FD_194462 | JGI IMG/M metagenome (GOLD analysis project Ga0268298, IMG submission 194462) | Activated sludge microbial communities from WWTP in Nijmegen, Gelderland, Netherland - WWTP Weurt | ecosystem: Engineered > WWTP > Aerobic digester > Activated sludge | place... | reverse complement strand
CCGTGGTGTGCTTGGCCGAGGGCGGGTTTCGGGGGTTGGCGCTGTTTTGCTTGCTCTGCCGTCGGCGGATGGATACCGTGTGTGTTGTGAGTGCTCTGCCGTCGGATCGTGTTCGCCGCCGCCTGCTGCCCCTGTTTGGGGGTTTTTCGCTGCCGGCACTCGTGTCGCTGGCGGCGCTGTTCGAGTTTGTGTTCTATCGGCTGTTGCAACCGCTTCTGCGCGGCCAAAAAGTGCCGCTGCCTGCGCTGTTTGTGCATGGTGTGCTGACGCTGGGGACGTTTTCCGCACACTTTGCGGCGGTGCTTTCGCTGTGCTCGTTCGCGGCGCTTTTGTATGTGTGGATGGGGACTCGCGGCATCGTGACGCATCCGATGGGGCGCGTCGGGCTCGGTTTGCTCGGAGTGTTTTTCCTGCTGCTCGCCACCGCCGAGATGTTTCTGCCGAGTTTCATCGCTCAGACCATCGGCCTGGTCCGCGCGCAGTGGCTTTTGCAGGTGTCGAGCGTGTGCCTGTCGTTTTTGCTGATTTTTTCGGTGTTCCCCCGTCGCACCGAGAAGACGTTGCACAAACTGTCGCTGCTGCTTTTGTTTGTGCCGCCGGTCCTGTTTTTGGAAAGCCAGTGGCATCTGTTTCGCGAGCATTCGTTTTTGCAGCGCGCGAGTTTTGCGCTGCTGATTCCGGGGTATGGGGCCACGGTGGCTGCGGGTTGTTTGGGTGGCTATGCGCTGCTTCTGCTGCTGCACAGGCAGTGGTTTTGGCAAAAAGACAGCGCGGCGATGCTGGCGACATCGGTGCTGGTCGGAGGCCTGACGTTCATTCTGGTCAAGGTGCCGACGTTGGCGCTTCGGCTGATTTACTTGGGTTTTGATTTGCAGCTTCCGCAGGTGCCGTGGCTGCAAGCGGTGTTCATCCTGAGCCTGTCGGCGTGGTCGCTCGCGGTGTTCTCGCACGTGCTGCGCAAAGGCCGCCTGCGCTTGCGCGGTTTGGGCCTGCTGCTGGTCGGGCTGGCCGGGGCGCAACCGAAAATGCTCCACCAGGAGCTGTTCTATTTGGTGGGCCTCCTGTGCCTGGTCGAAAGCCTCGCCCTTCCCCCCAACCCGGCCCCCGACACTGAGCTCGACCCAGCGGCTGGCCCGGCGTCTGGCCTTGGTGGTGCCGCGTAAAAAGGGATGGCCCGCTGGCCTGGTCGGCGGGATTTGGGCGGAGTCAGGCGGGAACGCCAAACACATCGAAAACGGGGTCCGCCTTTGGGGGTTGAAATGTTCGACCTACCCTTTGAGAGGGGCTTCGGAACATTCTGAAACGGATGACCTGGGCTTTCGCAGGTGGGGACATGGGGCTCTGCCCGCCGTCCCCGAAGGTCCCCGAAACTCACCGAAACTCGACGACTCGCGGCTGGACAGGGTGAACCTCCCTGTGGGTGACGATGTGACGGGGGTCTTACCACGTTCCACGGGCGCAACACAGCCGCTCACAGGTGGCGTTGGGGGCGGTGAGGAGATCCTCGCTGCGTTTCTTGGCTGGAACATGCCAAATTGGTTGAACCATTCTGTTCTAGAATACGCCGGATACCCTTCGAGAGGGGGGTCGGCATATTCTGGAATACGCCAGATACCCTTCGAGAGGGGGGTCGGCATATTCTGGAGCGTTCGACCTACCCTTCGAGAGGGGGGTCGGCATATTCTGGCGCGTTCGACCTACCCTTCGCGAGGGGGGTCGGCATATTCTTTGGCAGGCGACCTGGGCGTTTGCAGGTGGGCGAATGGGGTTTTGTGGGGCACTTGGCGAAACTCGACGACTCGCGGCTGGATGCACGAAGCGACAATTTTCGTGTAGGAACCGACCATCCGGATCGTCAGGACTGCGACGCGATCCCGAGTCACCGTCTTCACGGTCGGTGACCGGGGCCATATCACGTTCCACGGGCACAACACAGCCACTCAGACGATGCGTTGGGGCGCAACGTGGTGGAGTTGGGACTGGATAACTGCTGTGGGAGGATTTGCATGCCAGCAGTCAAGCATCGACCGGAAATCGACGTGTGGAAAGCGGGGGACAAGGGGGCACAGGTTCGTGAAAAGTCGGCGGCGCCGCCTGTGAAAAGTGCGGCACCGGCACCTCGCGATGTGCTGTCGCAGGCGCAGGGGCCAGCGCGGGGGCCGGCGCAGGGACCGGCAGAAGCGAACGCATCGAAGCCGCCGCTTGCGGCGATGAAAGCGGTGTTCGGGCACTTGGAGGGGGACAAGGCGGCACCGACCGAGATGAAAGGGATGGAAGCGGCGAAAACGCCGAGAGCGACGGCAGCCAAGACAATCGAGGAGGGAAACGGAGGGGGCGGGAGCGGGGGAAACCAGGAAGCGGAAGACCCGCTGGTTCGAGAGCAACGGCTGATTCAAAACGCACTGACGACAGGGCCGAATGCGGAACGGGCTGTGGCGGCGTATGCGGAAATCGAGCGGCTGCGGCAAGAAAATCCAGAGGCGGCGAGCCGGCTGACGCCCGAAATGGTGGCGATGCTGGTGAACGGGGTGGCGAATCCTCGGAGCAACAGCGATCGGGGGCAGGCGGGGGTTCTGGGGTCGGATCAGGTGGGAGAAGCGGCAGAGGCGCTGCTGAAGATGCCAGAGGAGGCGTATGCGCAGCTGAACACGACGCTGAATCAGGCGGGGCTTTCCGCAGAAGGGCAGGCGATTGCGGGGGCGGACGCGGGCGCCGAGCAGGCGCTGATTCTGAAGTCGCTGGCGTCGCGGCGGGATGCGCTGACGGGGGACCCGGCGGTTGCGGCGGCGACCATGGCGGAAATCACGCAGTTTGGGACGACGATCCGAGGCACAGAGCGGGATACGCTGATGGCTCGGACGACACTTTTGGACATCCACGATGGGACCGGGGGAGCGGCGGGCAACGACGATGCGCTGCGGCAAACGTATACGAAGTCGTGCGCGCCGAGCGTGGCGATCATGTCGCGGGCGGAAATGGACCCGATGTTTGCGTGGAAAGTGCAGACGGGCCAAATCGATGCGGCGCAGCTCCAGCTTGACTGGATGACCGAGGACGGCGAGGCAGCGATGCGTCGCGAGGCGAGACCGGACGGCACGGTGAAAGACAACGCAGCCACGGGGAATGACGGGACGAATGTGCGGGGAGCGTATCGGTTCCTGGGGGCCGCAGGCGCAGCGAACATCAAAGACCCGCAGGCAAACCGGGGGGCGACGAACATCATCGGGATCGATTCGAGCCAAACGGCGGCGATCGACAGCGCGCTCAAAGAAGGACAGCCGGTGCCGCTGCGCACAGAGGCTTTCGGGGGGCATTTCATGCTGGCGACGGACGTGCGGGGCGAGGGCGATGCGAAGCAGTACTTGGTCACAGACCCGTGGACAGGCAAAACGGCTTGGGTCAGCGAGACGGATCTGCAAAGCGGCGAGATCGGCGACACGTTTGGAGACTCAGCAGTCGAGGGCAGCCTGACGGACGCCTTTGTCGAACCGTATTGATGCGCGCGTTCCAATCCCCACGTTTCGGCACGCCTATCCGAGGCTTCCTTTTCCACAACACAACAAAACATGCAGGGTGTTCTTCTTCTTTGGATTCTTGGTTTGGGTTCTTGGTATGTTGACGGGGCGCTCGGGTTTGTGAATGGAAGACTTTGCGGGTCCGTCAGACGAGCGGAGCAGACGGACCCAAGATGATGGGATCGCTTGGCAGAAAAAACCGACAACGCAAAGACACCGAAAAGCCTGGACGCAGGCTCGGACACAGGCTCGGACACAGGTTCGGGCGGTGCGGGGAATGCACCGAAGGCGGGGCCTCCAAGCGAAGAACGCCGGGCAGAAGCAGAACTGGTGGAACGGTGCCGGCGGGGGGACAAGCAAGCGTTTCGGTCGTTTGTCGAGCGATACCAGCGGCGGGTGTTCTCGCTGGCGTTTGGGCTTTTGAAAGACGCGGACGAGGCGCGGGACATCTGCCAGGAAGCGTTTTTGAAGGCGCACCGAAACTTGGGGACGTTTCAAGGGGCGTCGAGTCTGTATACGTGGCTGTACCGGATCACGGTGAACTTGTGCATCGACCGAAAACGACGGGTGGGGCGGGGAAGCGAGGTGGAACTCGACGAACGGTTGCCGCACGACCGGGCAGGGAATCCGGCGGACGTGCTGTCGGCAGAGCGGCCCTCGTTCAATCCGTTGCGGGTGGCGCAGTCGTCGGAATTGCGGGGGCGGATTTTGGCGGCGCTTTCGGAACTTTCGGTGGAACACCGCTCGGTGCTGATCCTGCGCGAGGTGGAAGGGTTATCCTACAAAGAGATCGCGGATTCGATGGATTGCCCCGAGGGAACGGTGATGAGTCGGCTGTTTCATGCTCGAAAGCGGATGCAGGAGCTTTTGGCAGATTTCGCGGACGATGCAACCCAGGAGGGGGCGTAAAACGCCCTGGGCAAACATGGCGACAACAGACGACAAACTGAGCAGGTTGTTCGACGGGGAACTGCCTCTGGGCGAGGCGGAATCGCTGCGCCGCGAGCTTGGGGAAACGGAACGCGCGAAACTTGCGGCGCTTTCGGCGCTGTCGCAAACGGTGCGGGACGCGGTGCGCACAGAGGCGGATGGCTACGATCTAGATGTATGGTCGGCGATCGAGGATCGAATCGAGGCAGACGTGCCGAATGTGGTGCCGCTGCGACGCAAGATCTTTTTGCGAACGACCGCCGCATTTTCGGCGCTGGCGCTGGCGGCTGCGATGGTGCTGGTGTTTCGGCCCACGGCGCCTCGGCCTAGCAACTGCGAGATTTTGGAACTGGAAGTGGTCGGGTCGGGGGCAACGGTGATGAAGGTGCCGGACGAGCACGGCAACGAAACGACCCTGATTTGGTTTGATCACCAGGAAGACGACGAATGGGAAAGCTTGTAGGAAAACGTGTCGGGGCATGGGCGCTGTTTTTGTGCTGCGCCGGATCTCCTGTGTTGGGATGGGCGCAAACTGCGGAGTCGGCGAAACCGCCAAAGCCTGTGCCAGCGCCGCTGGATGACCGAACGAAGTGCCTTGTGCGGGTGATTCACGCGACACCGCAAGGGCAGAAGTTCGACGAGCGGTTGGGGGCGTTGCGTCCGCAGCTGACGAGACCTCCGTTTTCGGCCTTCTCGCAGTTTGCGCTGCTTTCGCAGCACGAATTGCAAATGGCGCACGGGCAGTCGCAAACCTTTGCGGTGCCGGGGGAACACAACGGCACGCTGACGTTTGAGGGGTTCCAAGGGGGGACGGGGAAGCCGCGCATTCGGCTGAAACTCGAAATCCTGGATGGAACGGCGAAGCTGCTTTCGACGAAATTCCTTGTGAACAGCGGGGGGACAGTGTTGCAAGCAGGAATGAAGCACCAAAACGGCATCCTGGTGCTGTCCATGACCTGCTACGTGGTGGAGTAGGTTTCCTGGGACTTCTTATAGGATGCTTTGGTCGATGTTCCAGGTGGTGTTCAGGGGGCCGTAGCTGACGCCGAAGCGGCCTATGGGCTTGAGTTCAAAGAAGACGGTGCCTTCGGCTTCGACGGGCACGGCGAGAGTGGGCGTTTTTCCGTTGAGCAGGTCGGTCACGAAGGTCACGGCGACCTTTTGAAAGACAGACAGGGCTTGATCGAGGCCCAAGTCGAAGGCGAGGTTGAGCTCGACGTTGCCGCCGGCGGCGAGCAGGGACTTGCGAAGTTCTTGTTCGGCTTTGCCGCTGATGAGGTCGGCGATGAGGCCGGGAATGCGGGCCTGGAAGTCGTCGAGGGTGCGAATGTCCTTTTGGGTCGAGGTACACGCACCGGGTTTGGCGGCACCGGTACAGGTGGGATCTGCGGCACCGCACATGCTCAAGCAAATCGCGCCGAGGGACTCGGCTTGCAGGCCGTCAAACAGGCGCAGCGCCAAAAGAACATCAAGCGCGGGAATAGGCACGTTGTTCGGATTGGTCAAGGTCAGGTGCACGCCAAATTGGAAGGCGAGCTGGCTCTTTTGGGGCGGGGAACCGAGGGTCGCGGTACACAGAAGGCGGAGCATGGCGTCGGTGATGACGGTGGGACAGTAGTACGCGGCAAGCTGGTTCAAACTGGGCCGCTTGGTCATTTGCAAGGCGGACGCTTGCACGGTGGGCGGTTTTTCGACGGTTTGCGAAACGGCGTCGAGCAGCTCGCAACTGGAAAGCAGGGAAAGAAGCGGCAAACAGGCGACGGCCAAACAGCGGAACCAGTTCTTTTTTGCGGAAAGAAGGGACATGGGGACTCCTCGTGTCGGTAGAAGATCACACGACGTCTACGGCGGACATGCTGGGCATGCGGTCATTGGTGGGGCGACTTTCACGTCTTCCCCGTGTGTCGTCGATGAGGGGCAGACCCATGGCCTCGGCCAGGTCGCCCGCGACGGCGCGCTGGTTGCCGAACTCGCCTCCCGAAGACACGCGCCGAAACACAATGGGCCCGAGCGGGTCGCGTTTGGGTTCGGACCAGCACAGAAAAATCGACTGCTGGCGAAACGGTGCGGCAAGTCCGTCTGAGACGAGCTCGGAGCGCAACAGCACGCTGGCAAAGTCGTCGAAGGTGCCGCTGACTTTTTTCTCTCGGAAACCGGACATGACGGTCATTTCGTATTCCCGTTTTTTCAAGTCGGCGGTCATGTCCACAAAGCGAGAGTCCGTGAGGATCGAAAGGGGGATGAAAATGAGCGAGCTGAGTACCGTCAGGCCCAGCCAAATCGCACACAGCAACACGAACACGCGCTCGGAACGAACGGACAGCGCGAGTGTGCCGGCTGCAACGGCGGCGGAAGCCAAGCTCGCGTCTCGAATGGTCCTGAGTGCTGGCTTGCGGACTCGCTGCGGCGAACGAAGCAGCATGGTTTCTTCCGAGAGGCGACAATCCAGCCAATCTTGCATCTTGTGCGCTCCCCTTGCTGGTCGCGACGGCCCTGGGGGCTCTTCTGCGTAGTCAGCGAGTTTCAGTCTATCGCAACTGCTCTTTGATATGCTGCCCGCAAGCAGCGAGCGGCCTGCGGGGGGCATCTAAGGAAAGCAGGAAAGAAGGTGGCCCTTGGGAACGTGTGTTGAGCAACAAAACTGTTCGCTGGGCTGCTGCTTCGAGGCGATGGAGGAGAAAACAAGGTTCATGACGAGGATGTCGTTTCGCGAGGCGCTAAACCAAGCGATGAGCGAAGAAATGGAACGGGACGGAAACGTCCTGCTTTTGGGCGAGGAAGTCGGGCACTACAACGGCGCGTACAAAGTCTCGCAAGGGATGCTGTCGCGGTTTGGCGCGCGGCGGGTGATTGATACGCCCATCGCGGAGTGCGGTTTCGTCGGAATCGGGGTGGGCGCAGCGATGGTGGGTCTGCGGCCCATTGTCGAGCTGATGACGTTTAACTTTTCGCTCGTGGCGATCGATCAAATCGTGAACCACGCGGCCAAAATCCATCACATGTCGGCGGGACAGTTTCATGTGCCGATGGTGATTCGAGGGGCTGGCGGGGCGGCGCACCAACTGGGAGCGCAACATTCGAGCTCGTTCGAGGCGATGTATTGCAACGTGCCGGGGCTCAAGGTGGTGATGCCGTCTACGCCTGCGGATGCCAAAGGTCTTTTGAAAACGGCGATTCGGGACAACGACCCGGTCGTGTTCATCGAAGCCGAGATGCTGTACGGGGAAATGGGCGAGGTCCCAGACGGCGAGCTGCTGATTCCGCTTGGAAAAGGCGACATCAAACGGCCTGGGAAGGATTGCACCATCGTCGCGTACTCGAAAATGGTGGGCTTGTCGTTGCTGGCGGCTGCGCAACTTGAACGAGAAGGCATCGACGTGGAAGTGGTAGACCCAAGGACGCTGCGTCCGCTCGATGACGAACTGATTTTTTCGTCGGTGCGCAAAACGGGCCGTCTGGTCATCGTGCAGGAGGCGACGCCGCACTCGAGTTTTGGGGGTGAAATCGCGTACCGGGTGCAAAAGCACTGCTTCGACGATTTGGACGCGCCGGTAGAGCGTGTGGCGAGCGAAGACGTGCCGGTTCCTTACGCGCTGAATCTGGAGGCTTTGGTCTTGCCGGACGTTTTGCGGGTGGTGGCGGCGGTGAAGCGCACGTTGGAGTAACAGGTTTCAAACGAAACATCGAAACGGCAGCTAACGGAAAAAGAGACGATTCAAATGGCGACACTGATTTTGATGCCGCGCCTGTCTCCGACGATGGAAGAAGGCGTTTTGGCGAAATGGTGCAAGCAAGAAGGCGACAAAGTGAATCCGGGCGACATCATCGCCGAGGTCGAGACGGACAAAGCCAACATGGATTTTCCGCTCGAAGAAGAAGGGCATTTGCTGAAGTTATTGGCGCAGCCAGGTCAGACGGTGAAGTTGGGCGCGCCGTTGGCGGTGCTCGGGGAACTCGGAGAGGACTTTTCGGCCCTGATCGCTGCGGGAAGTGATGCGGCAAAGGTGTCGGCTGCACCAACAGCGGAACCGGCGAAACCGGCGGTGGGTGCGGGGGTTTCCGTTGTTTCTGTGGCGCAACCGGAAAACCAGGCCGCAAAAACGGGGCCCGCGAAACAAACGGATGCACAGACGGGCGGGCGGGTGAAAGCGTCGCCGCTGGCTCGGCGGATTGCGGCGGATTTGGGCGTCGATTTGCGAAAAATAGACGGCACAGGTCCGGGCGGGCGAATCGTGAAACGCGACGTGCTGGCGGCACCTGCGCGGGCGAGTTTCCAAGCTGCGCAGCCCGAACATTCGACGCAGGAGGAACCGCTTTCGCTTCTGCCGGGCGATTCGCTTGTGCCGCTGTCGATGATGCGGCGGACGGCGGCGCGGCGGCTCCAGCAATCCAAACAAACGGTGCCGCATTTTTATCTGGTGTCCGACGTGGACATGGAAGCTGCGATGACGTTTCGAGAACAGCTCAACGCGGCGAGCGAAAAAACCGGCGGCGAGAAAGTGTCAGTGAACGACCTGATTTTGAAGGCGCTCGCGCGGGCGTTGCGGCTTTTGCCGATGGCGAATCGGTCGATTGCGCCGGGTGGCCAGCAAGCAGTCGCGCACGAACGGGTGGATGTGAGCGTTGCAGTCGCACTCGACGACGGTCTCATCACGCCAGTCGTGCGAAACGCGGACCAAAAATCGCTTGGGGCGATTGCAAAAGAAGTGCGGGATTTGGCCGCGCGCGGTCGCGAGAAAAAATTGCGACCCGAGGAGTATTCGGGCGGGACGTTCAGCCTGTCGAATTTGGGGATGTACGGGATTCGCGAGTTTGCGGCGATCATCAATCCTCCCGAAAGCGGCATTTTGGCGGTGGGTCGGGTTGAAAAACGGGCGACTGTCGTCGAAAAAAACGGGCAAGACCACATCGAAGCGCGCAAGAAAATGACGCTGACGCTGTCGTGTGATCACCGAATCCTTGATGGGGCGCTGGGGGCGCAGCTTTTGGCGAAAATCGTCGAGGGTTTGCAGACGCCGTGGCTTCTGGTGCTGTGATGGAAAAAACCGCAGCGCCACAACAGCCTGTGTCGAAAGCAGAGGTCGTGATCGTCGGAGGCGGTCCGGGCGGATACGTGGCCGCGATTCGGGCCGCGCAGCTTGGGAAAAAAGTCGCCGTCGTCGAGCGTGCGCACCTGGGCGGCATTTGCGCAAATTGGGGGTGCATTCCGACGAAAGCGTTGCTGCATTCGGCAGAACTTTTTTCGGCGTTAAAACGCGGGGCGCAAGTCGGTGTTGTGGCAGACGGTTTGCGGTTCGACTTTGCGGCGGCGATTGCGCACAGCCGAAAAGTTGCGGACAAACAGCGACGGGGCGTGAGCGCGCTGTTTCAAAAAAACGGCATCGAACATGTGGAGCAAACGGCGACGCTGCGGCGCGAGGCGGGGAAACTCCGATTGGTCGTCGGTACTGAGGTGGTTTCTGCACCGCACATCGTGTTGGCCGTGGGCGCAAAACCGAAAACGCTGCCGGGGCTTGTGCCGGACGGAAAAAACATCCTCACGTACTTTGAGGCGATGAAACTCGACAAGCAGCCGAAGTCGCTTGTGGTCGTCGGGGCGGGCGCGATTGGGATCGAGTTTGCGTACTTCTATAACGCCATCGGAACCGAAGTGACGGTGCTCGAAGCACTGCCGCAGATTCTTCCCGCCGAGGATGAAGAAGTTTCCGAGGCGGTGAAGCGCGACCTGCAAAAACAAGGCATTCGTTTTCACGTCGGAGCGCGGTTTGAACGAATGGAAACCATCGAGGCGGGCGTGCGGGTGGCGTTTTTGGATGCGTTGGGAAAACGGCAAGAAATCGACGTGGAAAAAGTGCTCTCGGCGGTGGGTGTGACGGGGAATTTGGATGTGGTGGGGGCGCAAAAGGCGGGTTTGCGGATCGATCGGGGTTTTTTGGCGGTGGATGACGAGTTTCGTTTGCTCGACGATGCAGGTCGGCCCGTGCCGGGTTTTTACGCGATTGGCGATTGCAAAGGAGGTCCTCTGCTCGCGCACAAAGCCTCGGCGGAAGGCATTTGCTGCGTCGAACACATCGCGGGGCTTCCGTCGCAAGAAATCCGCCGCGTGGACCTGTCGAGCATGCCGGGTGCGACGTTTTGTCGTCCCGAAGTGGGCTCGATGGGCCTTTCGGAACAAAAAGCGAAAGCGCTGGGGCGCAACATCCAAGTCGGGAAGTTTCCGTTTCAGGCGTCGGGGAAAGCGCAGGCGACGGGCGAAACGCAAGGCTTTGTGAAAGTCGTCCTCGACAAGGAAACGGGCGAAATTTTGGGCGCGCACATCGTCGGTGGCACGGCGTCCGACATGATTTCGGCGTTTTGCGTGGCGCGCAGCGGCGAGCTGACCGCGACAGAGATTTTGCACACGGTTTTGCCGCATCCCACGTATGGAGAAACGCTAAAAAGTGCAGTGGAACAGGCATTGGGCGAGGCGATCGACCTGTGACAAACATGGACAAAACGACGGGGCCTGTGCGGCTTGCCGTGCTGGGTCAAGAACCGACGGAAAGAACGCGCCATCCTTCGTGGGTAAAAGCGCGCTTGCCGTCGGGTGAGGCGTTTTTCAAGGTGCGGGATCTCGTGCGTGGGCAGGCGCTGCACACAGTGTGCGAGTCGGCGAGCTGTCCAAACATCGGGGAATGTTGGAACCGGCGTGCGCTGACGATCATGATTTTGGGAAACATCTGCACCAGGTCATGCAAATTCTGCGATGTGCCGACGGGGAAACCGCTTCCGCCTGACCCGGACGAACCACGTCGCGTGGCGCTGGCGCTGGCCGAGCTGGGCCTGGTCCACACGGTCATTACGTGTGTGGATCGAGACGATTTGAAAGACGGTGGCGCGGCGCATTGGGCGCAGACGATTCGCGAGGTCAAAACGCACTGCCCGAACATGACGCTGGAAGTTCTCACGGGTGATTTCAAAGGGAACACCGACGACGTGGACACGGTGCTTTCGGCAGAACCGGACGTGTTTGCGCACAATTTGGAGACGGTGCCCGCGCTGTCGCGACAAGTTCGGGTCCAGGCGAGTTATCCGCGAAGTTACAAAGTTCTTTCACATGCAAAAACGCGCGGTGCCGTGACGAAAACGGGTTTGATGTTGGGTTTGGGGGAAGACATTGCGCAGGTAAAAGACGTGCTGCACGAAGTGGCGGATCTCGGCGTGGATATCGTCACGCTGGGGCAATATCTGCGGCCATCCAAAACACACCTGCCGATTGCTCGGTACGTGACGCCGGACGAATTTGCGGAATTGCGGCAATGGGCGCTCGGACTGGGCATTCCTCACGTCGAATCGGGGCCGCTCGTTCGTTCGTCCTATCACGCCGACGGACAGGCCGAGCTGGTCCGTGCGTTGCGCGGAAGAACAAGCCGACCTTGAAGGGCGAGTCGAGCAGTCGGCTTGGGAATCAAGCGAGCGCGCCGGTCTCTTTGAAAAAGCGGAGCGCGTCTGCGACGGTTTCGGCGAGCGGGCGCACTTTGTGGGACAGCTCGCGCTGCGCTTTGTCCGAACGGAAATCGCACGGGCTTTGCAAAATCGACAGCGATTGCGGCGTTAGCAGCGGGGACCGCGAAAGTCCATGCGCGACAGCCTCGGCTGCGTAGGCCACGGGTTTCAGGAGCCACATCGGCGCTTCCAAAGACGGTGCTTTTTTCCCGCCGGCCTGCGCGACCAGTTCCGCCAAACGCCGCACCGACGCGACTTCGCCGGTCAGCAAGTACTTTTCGCCGGATTTGCCCTTTTCGAGCGCAGTGATTGCGCTGGACACGACCTCGCGCACATCCACCCAGTTGTAGACGCCGGGCACGAGCATGGGAAAACGCCCTTCTGCAAAATCGAGCAAAGTGCGACCAATCCTCGACGGTGCATGGTCAAAGGGGCCCAAAATTCCAGACGGACTGACGACAACCACATGAAGACCTTGCTTGGCAGCCGACAAAGCGGCCTGCTCCCCCAAACTTTTGCTGCGATCATAGGCCGGTGCATGGCGGGCTTCGGCGCGGACGAGCGGTGTCGTTTCATCCATCGGCTCGTCGTGGGCCCCGGTGGCCAGCGCGTGAACAGAACTGAAGTGAATCAACTTTCGGACGCCGGTTTCCAAGCAGGCCGCAGCGACGTTTTTGGGTCCTTGGACATTGGTCAAAAGGACCTGTTTTTCGTCAAAACGACTGATGGAAATGTGTGCCGCCAAATGAAACACGGCCTCGACGCCTCGAAAGGCAGACAAAAGCGAGTCTTTGGACAACACGTTGCCCGTCACAAATTCAATCGGCGCATGGGAATCGAGCCTGGCCTTGAGGGCTTGCACATCGGGTCCGTCTCGACGGACGAGCGCGCGAACGTGAACGCCTTTGTTTGCCAGTTCGGAAATCAGGTGTGATCCGACAAAACCGGTGGCTCCGGTCACTGCAACGATCATGGGAAGTTTGGCTCCTTGCGGAGCACATGAAACCCCATGAACGCGACTACTTCCAAGCAGAGAAATAGTGTTGTACGGTGCCCTTATGTCAAACGGACGCCGCAACAACACATCTTCTGATCCAAACGATGCAGCCCGCGATTTGCTCAACAACCAGCTTGGAGAGTCCGAGTCTTCGGGCTCAGACGACGAGGAGAGCGAGGCTCGGGGTCAATCGGGCACCAAAGGGACTGGTTCTGCAGGCGTGGATGGGGAATAACAAAGCGGAGTAGGAAGGGGGACGCAAGGCGGACTGCGAGGAGTCGGTTTGTGTGTGCCTCTATTCCTGGTTCTTGGCTGCGGTCTTTTCGGGTGTGCCATTCTTGGCGTGGTCGGACGCTGTTTGTTGCAGTCGTTCCGAGATGAACTCAGCCACTTCCAAAGCATGGGCGAGCTGTTTTTCTTTCGGTACAGACAAGCGCGGCATGATGAACACCCGGCCTTGTTTTGGGGCAACAGTGAGCTGGTGCTTCTGATCGACCTCGACGATAAACAGTGCGTCTTGGCCTGATACGCTTCCCATCGCTCGCAGGGCTTCCGCGATGTCCAGCGAAAGACGACCAGGGACACGCAAGTCGTATTGGTCCCGGTGCGTACAGCCTTCGCGAATCGTCATCTTGACCGCGCCCACCGAAAGCTCTTTTGGTTTGTCCATGAGAGCCATTTTCGCGCACGATGCAGAACGGTTCACGGGTTCCGTTTGCGATCCGTTTGTGGCTTGGAGGAAAACGCATGTTCCGGTCTGTTTCCGTATCTTTGGCGCTTCGATGTGGTGTCCTTTCGTTGCTTTTGGTGGGTTGCAAAAAGGAGATTCCGGCGGTTGATCCGGCGGTGCTCGCGAATGCTCGCGAGGGGGCCAAGCAGCTTTCGACAGAGCTTTCGCAGGCGCTCAAAACGGCGCTTTCCTCGTCGGGGCCTGCGGCGGCGATCGGTGTTTGCAAACAACAAGCGCCTGGTTTTGCTCGAGCTGTTTCCGAAAGAACCGGCCAAACCGTGAGGCGAGTGAGCGCCAAACAGCGCAATCCGGCTGCGACTCCCGACGAATGGGAAACGCGGGCACTCGCGACGTTGGAAAACTTGCGAAAAGCCGGGAAAAAACCTGATGAAATCGAGACGTTCGAGGTCACAAAAACCGAAAAGGGGGTTGCGTTTCGGTACGCGAAGGGGCTTTTGATCCAGCCTGTGTGCCTGACCTGCCACGGGAGCAAAGAAACTCTGTCCGAGGAAGTGCGCGGGAAACTGTCGTCCGACTATCCGTCGGATCAAGCGGTCGGATATTCGGTCGGCGATCTGCGTGGTGCAATCAGTGTGGAAAAAAAACTCTGATCGATTCGGACGGCGGATCGCTTTTCCTTTCGTCTGCTTGTCGCGTCTTGTTTTAGGATGCGCGGGATGTTGAAGAAGAAAGACAAAGAAAAAGGGGGGACCAAAAA
>Ga0268298_10004130_pt1 | contig 14377 bp, 11 predicted proteins | sample WWTPWeurt_MetaG_FD_194462 | JGI IMG/M metagenome (GOLD analysis project Ga0268298, IMG submission 194462) | Activated sludge microbial communities from WWTP in Nijmegen, Gelderland, Netherland - WWTP Weurt | ecosystem: Engineered > WWTP > Aerobic digester > Activated sludge | place... | reverse complement strand
CAGACAATTTGGAGCAGCCTAACAATCACACGCAGAGAATGTCCTACGAGATTGTTCTGCGCAATCACAAGAAGGACAATGTCCGCGTGCAGGTCATCGAACATGCTTACGGAGACTGGAAGCTGACTGCACAAAGCCACCCTTCCACGAAAAAAGATTCGCACACCTTTGAATTCGCAGTAGACGTCCCGGCTAACGGCGAAGTAAAAGTAACTTATACCATAGAGCAGCGCTATTAATCTAGCGGCGCGTTGCGTGGGGGCGCGTTGCACGCGCCCGTTTCATCAGAAATCAGAAGTTGAACTTTTTGCTTCCAAAAACGTATCTATTCATAGAAAACGTTTTTGGAGATGGAAAAAATGTCACGACGTCCGCCTAGATTAACTGGATACGACTACTCGAGCGCAGGCGCATACTTCATTACCATTTGCACACAAGATAGAGTTTGCCTGCTGAGCGAAATTCAAGCATACCAAGTGAAGAAGACCAGGATAGGAAATGTTGTTGCCGAGTGTTGGTTAAACCTTCCGAGTCGCTAGTTATTCACACAAATCGACACTTTCATCGTAATGCCAAATCACTTTCACGGAATACTTTGGATAACAGAGGAAAACTCGAAACAAACGCCGTTAGGGCAGTTAATTGCTTCGTTCAAGGCTGAATGGCTATGTTCCGGTTTTAGATAAATATGAAAATGTCACACCGCCGACATGATTACGACAAAAAAATCTGACTTGGACGATGTCGTTGAAAAGTAAGTGTTGAAAGGCGCGTACAACGCGCCCCCACACTAAACGCCCCACATGAAATGCCCCCACACGCGGCGCCAGGTTACAGGCGCATGCGATAACCGACGCGCGGGATGTTTTCTATAGCCGACTTTGACTCATCGTCACCGTCGTCCAGTTTTTTGCGGAGACGTTTTATCGCTGTTCTCAGTGCATCAGAAGTGGCTTCCGTGTCATCTTCCCAAACTCGCTGCAAGAGCGCATCAGTACTGAAAACGACATCGACGTTTTTCATGAAAAACTCGAGCAATGCGAAGTCTCTCGGCAAGAGCTGAACTTCCTCACCATTCTTCGTAACTCTGTGCTTTATAGGATCTAAAACAAGCTTTCCGACCGTCAAAACATTGGACTTAATTTCACCCGGTCTGCGCAAAAGTGCGCGAATACGAGCAGACAATTCACGCAAACTGAACGGTTTCGTAAGATAATCATCAGCCCCGCCATCAAGCCCACTCTCGCGATCGCTAATTGTACCTTTGCCTGTAAGCATGATTACAGGAGCCGAGCCCTTCTTCATGCGATAGCGCTTCAGAATCTCGAGACCTGTGACTTTCGGCAAATCCCAATCGAGAATAATTACGTCGAACGCATCATTTTCAATGCGATATTGTCCTTCTTCTCCGTCGTGCGAAACAACAACATTATGGTGCTCCGATGACAACCACTCTTCAATAGTGGTCGCTTGATCCCTGTCGTCTTCTACCAGCAGTATTCTCGCCATGGACCTAGAATACCAGATTCATTTGTCATTCAATCCCAACCAAGCGCGGTTTCACCAGCACTTCTCACGGGGATAAAAGAAATTAGAACGCTGATTCGGAATAGGCTTTCAGGCAAATGCGTCTCAATTTATCGCTATCCACGAAGTTGGCAGGAATCGTCGCAATTCCTTTAATCGTGAACCTGTGCTTCTTGTTCTACTTGGCAGACTTGCAGACGAAAACAGAAAAGGAAGCAATTGAGGCAAAACGCTCCCGAGACATCAATGAAGCGATTAACGTCATATCGAAATGCATCTATGATGCGTCTTCAGAACTGCATGGGCAAAAACTTTCAGCCCAGTTCATTTCCTCTCGCGACTTTAGCGCTATGGAGAAGGATATGAAAGAGGCGTACAACAACTTGCGAACTGCCACAGAGCACATTCCAAGAAAATACAATCTAGTAAAAGAGTCGGAATCAGCGGCAATGGGTGCTCTGGGCGTATTGAAAACAATCCAGAGCAATCCGACTTTGCAAACCGACCTAAATTTAGAAGAAACAAGAAAAACAACCAATCGCCGTCTGCGCAAATACGCTGCTCAGGTTCTATCCGACGAGTTGATGGAGATGAACAGGGAAGAAAAATACAATGCTGAGAAAAGTCCGGAACGAGAAGCGAGGCTGCGCGAAATGCAGCGATCGATCTTTATTGCTTGTGCAGCCGCAAACGCACTCTTAACGGTCATTCTTGCATGGATTCTCATTAGAGGTATATCCTCTCGTTTGACGATAATGTCCGACAACGCCTACAGATTGGCCAGCGGACTACCACTAAATTCGGTGCTACGCGGAACCGACGAAATAGCAAGGCTGGATCAGACATTCCACGCCATGGCCGGTGCGATTTCGGAAGCAGAAAAGAAACAGAGGGCAATTACCGACAATGCAAGAGATGTAATCTGTTCGCTGGATGCAGCAGGCAAATTCGTTGATGTAAATCCCGCCGCAACAGCAATTCTCAAATATACTCCCAGAGAAATGATAGGTAGATACTATATCGATTTGATTTTTGCTGATGACGTAAGCCACACCTTAAATGCTATGGAAAAGTCTGCAAAACTCTACGAAACAAAACCATTTGAAACACGAATGATAAATAATGTCGGTCAACTGGTTGATACGCTTTGGACGGCAGTTTGGTCCGACCAGGAGAAGTCTTACTTTTGCGTTATCCACGACGATTCTGAGAGAAAAATGGCGGAAAGAATGAAGCAAGAAGTAGTGGCAATGATCACGCATGATTTACGCACTCCATTGTCAACTATTCGAAATTTCCTTGAGATGTTGGACACTAAAATGTACGGAGAATTGAGTGAGAAAGGTCAGAAGATGCTCGCACTGGCTGACCGTAATTCGGCTCGTATGTTGTCTCTTATCAATGATCTGCTGGATGTTGAAAAAATCAAAGCAGGCATGATGCAACTCAATCTGAGAGAAACCAAACTCGAACTAGTTCTAGATCAATGCGCGCAATCGGTGGCATCTCTGGCTGAGCAAAATAGGATTAGTGTGCAGGTTTGCTCGGAGACCATCGACGTAAGCGCAGACGAGGACCGCCTCTCGCGAGTTGTGACAAATCTACTGTCTAACGCAATCAAGTTCTCACCAGAAGGTTCAACCATAATTCTCTCGGCAAAACGTTGCGGTGAATTCGCCCAAGTAAGTGTAAAGGACCAAGGACGAGGAATTCCGGAAGAGATGCTCACGACAATCTTCAACCGATTCACCCAAGTGATGGACTCAGATTCTCGCGCAAAAGGCGGTTCCGGACTCGGTCTAGCCATCTGCAAAGCTCTTGTTGAATTGCATGGAGGCGAGATCTCGGTGGTCAGCCCCGATGGTCAAGGCACGACATTCACCTTTACAATTCCTCTCTCTTAGAGTTTCAGAGTTATCTCACTCGGCTCTACCGTACACGGAATCGCCACTAGCGCCTCCAGCGCCACGGCACGCAGAACAGCTTCTCGCTTGTATTCGACTATACGCAGTGGAATGTAGACAAGAAAGGCCGTCGCCCAGGCTTGCAGCGCGCAAATCCCCACATGCAGAGATTCAGTTCCTGGAATCGCTCCTGATGTCATAACGCCCACCGTTATACCGCAAAATAGGGCGATGGTGGCAGCCCACCTGAATTTCGGCAGCTCGTCCAGTTCCGGCACACGACCGAAGCAATCGGGGTCTCTCGAAAAAACTTTGCGCATCAAGAACCATTCGGATAAAACAACCAAGGTTGGAGTCGGAACAATGACGCAGTTGAGTGACGCAATCGACTCCAGAGACTTCGCCGCCCCCGATATGGAGAGCCAGGCAGCCATTGCCGCACCGAGCGTAGCAAGCACTGCGACCCATCCTTTGTGATTCCAGCGCTTGAGATTTTCGCAGGCGCTGACAGATCCAAACAAATTTGAATCATTAGCGGCAAAATAAGATGCGCCAATCACAATCGCGCCTAAAATCGCCAGGCCGCCGAACGAGTAATCATTCATATAGCTTGTCGCAGCGCCGTAGTCGGTAATTCCGGTAAGTTTTGCCAGGATGAAACCCGTGCATGGAAAAATTACCTGTCCGATTGCCAGTGCCACTATAAGCGGTACTGCGCAATTGCTTACTTTAGGTTTGCTGAATCTCCAGTAATCCGCTTCATTGCCCCATACTGCAAAGCCGATGATAAAAGTCGAGATCGTCGTCATCGCGCAGGCAAAAGACTTTTCCGTAACATCGGCAAATATAGTCGGCGGGCATGCCGGCACAGTTTTCATAAACGTGTAAGTGACCCACACTATAAGCACTGGGGCAGCGAAAAAACGAGCAAAGTTAGCAACGCCTTTAAAGCCGAAGAAATTATTCGCCGCCATGAGAAAGGCAAACGCGACGGAAAGAACCATTAATGGTGCCTTCCAGTGGAAGAGACCTTCCAGTCCGTCAGCCAGAAAGAGCGCAGCCAGACCGTACCAGGCAATGAAAATTGCAACCAGATTGAAAGCGACTATTTTGGAGCCCCAGCGTCCGAAGATACTTCGACTCAACGCTGCATAGCTGAGCCCGCTGACTGCGCCCAATTGACTGGCTGGAATCGCGTAAGCCAGCAAAATGCCGCAACTCACGACAGTGCAAAGAAGGACCTGTGTAAGCGTAAAGCCCTGCTTGCACCACTCGAAGCCAACCAGCACAGCCGGAAACGCAGTGACCATCGTAATCCACAGCAGCCCCATCGTAACGGGTCCGCGCCGCTCGCTCTGCGGAATCGCAGAGAATGGATGCTCATGTTCGTCATGGGGTTCTACGGGCTTATGCTGAGCTTTTTGAGCCAGTTGGCTCCTCTCCGTTCCCTTTTTGTGGGGACGGGGAGTTTTGGAAATCGTTGAGGTCACTAAAATCCCTCTCTCGGTAGTCCAGCCAGGGTTGCCAAGAAGATCTATTCAGTAAGTAGTACAGGCTTTCTGAGAAAAACACAATCTGGTTTTCCTCCCAATCTCCGTCTTCACTGGGAAAACTACGAGTTATTAATTCCAAAAGGGGGCTTATCTACTAAACTCTTGACTGGCTATTGTTATGGCTTTACAAAGTCGGTCAAGGACCAGTAAATGCACGACTCCGCGGCATCTGACGCGAATACATCCAACCCACGCAAAGGCATCCTGATTTTGGTGCTTTCCAGCTTCACATGCTGGCTTGTGGTGAGCATCGTCGGGCTGAATTGGCTGATAGAGACCGTTCGCCCCCTTCAATATATAAAGACGACGCGCTACGTACCTCTCGAGCAAAACCCTCTGGTCAGCAAGCTGCCGGCATTTTTCGACGCAAAAGAACGGCCGCAATTGCTCGTCCTCGGCTCGTCTTTGCCCATGGAAGCAATCGCCAGGTATGACGCGGAATACACCGGCGCGTTCAACGAAAAGAGCCTCAACGAAGTCCGCCAATACACTGGCGCAAAGTATCTCGAACATTTGATCGAAGAGAAAAACGGCACCAAGCTTTCGGCTTTCAATCTCACTTGCGTCGCATGCATGGCTTCGGATGCAGAATTGATTTTGCGCCGGGCCATCGACGCCGGGCGCGCTCCGAAGATAGTCATCTTCGGTATCGGTCCTCGCGATTTTATCGACAATATCGTGCCACCCGTGGGAAAAACTCCAGTCTGCCAGCTACTCAGCAATCGCATCACACTGCCTGAGATCTTTTCTGAGCGTAGGACTATCGAAGAAACCCGGGATTTACTGCTCGGACAATTGGTCTATCTCTATAAAGTAAGAAGCGATTACAAAACGATGCTGACGGGCTGGGCATGCGACTTATTCGCGCATCCGGCCGACCTCTATGAATCAAATCAATTGGCAAAACTCAGCCAGAAAGAGGAGACAACCAGACAGGTTTGCAAAATCGAACAGACGGCCGATCAGTCACCCAACAAATCAAAAGCGACCAAACAAACATCGAAACAAGCTCAGTTTGCCGATCTGCCCGAATGGAAAGAACGCTATCGACCGGCAAATAATGATCGCTTTGAAAAAGAGAAAGCTGCCTTTCAAAAAATGCTCGCTGTATGCAAAGAAAAAGGCATTCGTATGATCGTAGTAAACATGCCGCTTACCAAAGAGAACAAAGACATTGTTCCGAAGAAGCTTTTGGCCAGATACCAGAATGAAATTTGCGCGATGCCGGCTGAATACGGTGACGAAATGCTTGATCTCGACGCCAGCGGCGAATTTCAACTGAGCGATTTTTACGACTCCGCCCACGTCAACGCGCAAGGCGGAAAGAAAGTTCAAGAACTTATGGTGTCGTCCGCAAAAACGCTTTCGCTGTGAGCTGACAGACCAGTCCTGTTATTCCAGGTCTTTCATTGTCTTGTCTTCGGCTGACTCTTTAGGTCTTGTCGTTTCTACGGGCTCCGGAGAGACTTGCGGCAAGGAAGTACCAGGAGTAGGAGCAGGGCTTGGTGCAGGAGCCGGTTCAGGCTTCGGGCGCACGCGACTCAATGTGCCGCTCGCAGAGCTGCTGTCGTCGGACGCCAGCGGATCAGGCTTGGACTTTTCGCCGAGACGATAAGACTTGTAGAGCTTTCCATCGAGGTAAACTTTGAATTCATTGGTACCGTTCATGCGAACCGATGTACCGGCAACAAAATCGATGGATTTCGAATCATGACCTTGCAGTGGTTGAACGAATTCATCGACCACCTTTTGATCGCGAGTCCAAAGTACGCGTTTGGAAACGGTGTCCACAAGCTCGACTTTGACGTTGAGCGAATTCACCGGCTCATCGCCTGGATTCCAAATTTCACCGGAGAGTTTGGGCAGACCGCCTTCCAGCCCGACATTGACACCACGCAAAGTGACCGAGGGAAGGGCATTCGTAGGATCAACGGTTTTTGCCTGCTGCAAATATCCGTAGCCGGCATCAGTGTCGCCAGCGTCAAGCAATTCCTTGCCGCGCCTGGTCAAGAGCGCTGCCAATTTGCGCTCATATACCGGGTTGTGAGTGGAATATTTGATGGCCAGCCGCATTTGATCGATTGCAAGATCGAGCTTCTCGTTCTTCTCATAGAGATCGGACGCCATCTCGTAGTTTTTCGCGTTCTGTGCAATGGCATTCAGTTTGCTCAAATAATTGAGCGCCTTTTGATCATCGTTTTTAGATGCGAAATTGGAAGCCATCTTTTGATAGATGGTGGCAAGTCGAGCTTCCGATTCGCTAAAGCGAGATCCTTCACGCAAGTCTCTAACTTCTTCCCAGCACCGCAATGCCAGGTCTAATTGACCGGTGCGCAAAGCTTCGTCGCCGTACATTGCATCGAGATCAGCCAGTTCTGCTTTCTTTCCTGGAATATTGTTCTTCGCAAGCGGGCGCAGTAGATCAAGCGCCTTCTCGTACTTGCCGCGCTGGCGATAATAGTTGGCGAGGTCAGAGGCCAATTGCGGCTCTTCGACGACACCGGAGCCCAATTGCTGAGCCTGGCTAATGGCGTCGTGAGCTTTGTCTACCTGGTCGACGCCCACATAGGCACGAGCAAGTGCAAGAAAAACTCGAGGGTCTTTGCTACGCAGAGCGGCTGCTTGTTCGAGCGTGCTCACCGCAAATGCATACTGCCCGTTGGCGAGTTCTTTTTTGCCTTTGACGAAAAGACGCTCATCATCAGGAGTTTTTGTCAAAAAGAAAATTGTGGCGCCGGCCGAGACGAGAAGAACGGTGACGGCGGTCAGGGCTCCGACCATTGTAGGCAAGCGGCTCTGCATGCTGACTCCCAGCTTTTTAGAGCGCCTTTGATGAGGCTGCTTCGCTTCTTCGTAAGCGAGCTCATCAGGCTCACCGGAGGCGTGCTGTTGAGGACGCTCCATCGTATTGACGGCAGCGGCTCTGTCGTTGACGCCGGCATCGTCGTCGTAATCTGCATTGCCGCCTTCTTTGAAGGACGCGCCGCAAGAAACGCAACGTTCATATTGATTGGGGTGGTATAGACCGCAGCCTGGACACTTCATGATTAGGTCTCATAGAAGAACTGCGCGGAGGGCCGATTGTCAGCTTGCGCTGTCCACAATCAAACGCTTCCGCGCAGTCTTAACTAGTGAATAGGTGGAAATGACTCGCATGCCTCGTATGGGAGATGCTTCTCCCAGAGTAGCGCATGTTGGGTCTACTTGATTTCTACCTTGGCGCCAGCAGCTTCCAGCTTTTCTTTCATCTGGTCTGCTTCTTCCTTCTTGACCTTTTCCTTCAAAGGCTTCGGAGCGGCATCAACGAGGTCCTTAGCTTCTTTCAAGCCAAGGCCGGTGAGTTCGCGTACGAGCTTGAGGACTTCAATCTTCTTGTCGCCGACGGAAGTGAGAACGACGTCAAATTCGGTCTTCTCTTCTGCAGCAGCAGCGCCACCGCCAGCAGCCGGACCGGCAGCAGCGAAAGCAACGGGAGCAGCAGCAGTTACGCCGAACTTCTCTTCCATTTTCTTCTTCAGATCAGCAGCTTCCAAAAGGGTGAGCGATCCGATTTGTTCCAACAGATCGTCTACGGAAAGTTTCGTAGCCATTTTTAATTACTCCTCTAACTTATGTCTTCAGCAGTGAATAGTTCAGAACCCAATGCCTATGCGGCGTTGTTATTCTTCTTAGCGACTTCTTCAGCCAAAACAGCGATGTCGCGAATAACGGCTTCGAGGAGTCCGGCAATGCCTCTGGCGCCGGAATCGAGTCCACCCATAATCGATGACAACAATTGTTCTTTGCTGGGCAAATCGGCGAGCCCCTTAACTTCATCAGAAGTAAGCGGATTGCCTTCAATCACGCCGCCGCGTACCGAGCCCTTTTTGAGAGCTTTCAGGTATTCGACAACTGTTTTCGCAGGTGCAGCCGGATCGTCGTAACCGATAACGATTGCGGACGGACCTTTTGCCAGTTTTTCGATTGCTGCGAACTCACTAGTATCGGTAGCGATCTTAATGAGGGTGTTCTTAGCAATACGGCACTTGGCGTTGGTCGTATCGAGCTTTCTGCGAAATGCGGTGATTTCAGCAACTGTCAAACCGCTCAAGTCGGTGACAATCGCTACTTTGCCGTCTTTGAAGAACTCTTTGAGTTCTCCGACGATTTCCTGCTTGCGTGCCTTGGTGGCCATTAGCGCCTCCTTAAATAAGTGCAACGCAACTTCTTGAAACTCCCCAGAAATGGAAAAAATCCCAGGGATATTTCCGCGGGATCACAAGCAGAGGGTATTCCCCCTGTATCGAAAAACGTACGGGTTTAGCCGCGCGCTATGTCGAATCTGTGACCTCAAGCCGGCTCTAGATACGCAAATATCCAGTAATTAAGCCCCGCTCACGCAAGGGCACCGTGCTGTCTGCGGTCTAATCGCAAAGTGCGAGGATGTATTCTTCCAATAATAAGGTTATTGGTCAAGCGGTACGCGGCTCGTATAGCCCAACTGTAAGCGTTTCTTAATAGATTGAACGGCGGGGATGCCGCCCAGTGCATGCTTTAGAGTCGCAGCAGGTCTGGATTGACAGCAATTCGACCCTGATTCTTGCACAGAGGACTGATGTTACGTTTTTGGCAATGTCAAGAGAAGGCGAGACCACTGCTTTAGTTTCGTACTCAATCATTGAGTTGTACCTCTGCTGATTGCATCCAGCACAAATTGATACCACTACATACGGTATCAGAGCCGACGGAGAATGCCGCTAAATTGTTTTTGCGCAGCAGGCAAGGAGGCGTTAGAATAGCTCTTCTCACAGTATTTGGATAAATATGCAAGTTTTTGAAAAACACGTATTTGTGTGCGTCTCCGGCAAAACATGCCCCGGCTCGGGCTCGATCGAAGTTTGCGACAACCTGAGAAAAGAGATATCGGAGCGCGGTCTCAAAAAACAGATTCGCATCAATAAAGCTGGATGTTTCGACCAGTGCGGACATGGCGCCGTCATGGTCGTCTATCCGGAGTCAGTCTGGTATGCACACGTCAAGCCAGAGGACGTGAAAGAAATCGTTGAATCTCACCTTATCGGGGGGCGCCCCGTGGAGCGCCTGCTATACGACGGCTCCGGGCGTATAGTCTGACTTGATTATTCGGTGACGTATAAAAGAGCCGATGGGAGGCGCCCTCATGACAAATAGTCGAAACGAGGCTGCAAGCCACTCCCACCGACTAAATTGATAATACCCCAGCAAACACGTTTCAAACGGTTATGGCGGCAAAAAATCCAAATTCGGCTTAACGTCAGTCAGGCCTGTATTTGCGCGGGCAAAGACCCTCTCGAACTGGGCGCACGCCAATTTTATCGAAGGCACAACAGACCGATTTCTCAGCTGTTGTATCCTCTTATCATCCAGAGACCGGACTTGCCTGACCAGCTCCGGACGCTTCTTCAATAATGCCAGTAGCATGTAGAGGGATTTGGAACGGTCATCATGCGATGGACGTGCCAGGTCACGGCTATACACGTCAACCATGTCAGCGTAAGGAAAGTCATCCGGCAGCAGCGGCAGGCTCTTGAACAAATACCGCGTTACTATCGTGCGCACATTCAAATCAACGTCATCGACAGCCGGAAGCAATTTCATAGCCGTATCCGGTATCTCGCCCGCCCAGCTCAAAAGCTCAGCTGCATCAGCTCTTCTTACAGCATTGGGGTCATGGTGAATGAGATAGATCAGCTCTTCACGCATCGGCTCGCAGTGACGAATCAATTCTTTGACTATCTGATTGCACGGCTCGTCGGAATAGTATTTGACTCCATCTCGCATTTCTTCGCTGGCCGGGCGCCCCTGCGCCTCGAGGAAATCAAGCCGGGCATGCAGTTTTTCCAGTAGCTGCACAGGCTCCTGGCTGCGAAAGTTAACTTGGTGCGGATCTTGCAGAATACGGCTGGGCATTTCAGTTTCATCTCCCAGGATGTCTACCGAAACATAAAGATCTGAGCCGTCACCGGTCACAATTTGAATATTGGCCTCCAGGCTCCGCGCCTTCAAGGCGCGCTTCAATCGCTCGACACCGGCGGCAACTGATTTATACGACACACCATTGCGAAGTCCGAGAAATTTCTCCACTTCCTCTCGAGACATTTGTGCAGAACCGAAAAATTCCAGCCCGGCATACGAGCCGTTTTCGCTGTATGCAAAAGCTGTTGTACTGCTGAATAACAGCAGAAAAATCAGACAGATTGCCGAAAGGATAGAATGCCGTTTCACCGCCTATGGTGCCTCGCTTTTATCTTCTTGAACGTTTGAACGAACGATCTTCATAAGGTTTTTTATCGCGAATTGCTTTGATTCGCTCTTTCAAGTTTTTCGCTTCGACATTGCGCCTGGCGCGCTGCATCACATCAGCATATGCCTCCAGAATCGGAATAAGAGCATCATCGCTCTTTCCGAACTCTTGCTCGGCGATATTCAATGCTTTCCTCGCCGACGCAATCGCATCGTCATGGCGGCCGCTTAGAGAATAGTTTTTCATCAAAGCCATCAAATCATCGAGAACATATTCATTACCCGATGTGCGGACGCTCACTTCGAGATCGCCCGTTTCCAGACGCCGTTTCTTAGTGATAACACCCTCTTCACCGTATAGAACATTGCGGATTATGAGGGCCGAGGAGATGACAACAGCAATACCGATTCCGAATAGAAACGTAGGGTCCATAAAAACTTGATTATGCGCCGAAAACCAGACTCTAGCCTAGAAAAGACGACTCACGCCACTGTCTCTACAATATACCCGTTACACTTGAAGACGCTAAGCAGGCTCGTTCTCTATAATTGGACCCTCGTTGTCGTCCTATAAAGAAAAAGAGATATGCCTGACTACCTGCTGGAAATTGGAACCGAAGAACTGCCCGCCGGCCAAATTAATGAGGCGCAGTCCAAACTCGAACAGCTGATGGGGGATTCGCTTAAGTCCCACAGCTTGAGCTTTGACAGTGTAAAGGCGATGTCCACGCCCAGAAGGCTTGTGGTCATGGTCAAGAACGTGCAAGACAAGCAGGAAACAACCACCAATCGCGTCAAAGGACCGAAAGTTCAGCAGGCATTCGGTGCTGACGGCAAGCCTACGCCCCAAGCCACGGGTTTTGCGGGCAAATACGGCTTGACAGTAGAACAGCTGGAGCGCGAAGAAGTGGGCGGCTCAGAGCATCTCTTTGCCAATGTGACCGTGGTCGGCAAGACCGCGCAAGCAGTACTGCAGGAAATCGCGCCAGGTCTTGTCGGGCAATTGCCCTTCGAAAGACCGATGTGCTGGGGCGCCAAGACAATGAAGTTCTCAAGACCGATCAGATGGATCGTCTCCCTGCTCGATGAGGAAGTTGTCGAATTTCAGTTGGAAGGTCTCAAGTCCGGTCGAATTACCCAGGGGCACCGCATTCTTTCGCCCGGCGACATCAATCTGAAAAACCCCTCTGAGTACGCAGAGAAATTGAAAAACGCCAAGGTTATCGTCGATCCTGCCGAGCGCCGCAAGGCAATTGAAAAGGGCGTACTGGATAGAGCCGGTGAGTTGGGGGGAGAGGCGCGACAACTGAGCGGATCTTTGCTGGATGAAGTAGTCAACCTGACAGAGTGGCCGCATCCTGTGGTCGGAGAATTCGGAAAAGAATATCTGGAACTGCCGGACACTTTGATCGAGACAATCATGGTGCACCACCAGCGGTATTTCCCTGTTGAGAAGAAGACCAAAAACGGTGACGACAACAATCTCTTGCCGTATTTCATCACGATCTCGAATAACGACAGAAAGGAAGCACAAGATTCAATAAAACAGGGCAATGAGCGCGTCATCAAAGCACGTCTGGCAGATGGGAAGTTTTTCTATTTCGACGACCAGAAGACAAAGCTGACCGACCGTAAAGAGTCGCTCGACCAACTCACCTTTCAGGAAGGTCTGGGCAGCTATGGCGAGAAGGTTGAACGCCTGGTCATGCTGGCAGGACAGATTGTCGACACGCTGGCCTTGGACAGTAACGTGAAGATGTGTCTGGAGCGCACCGCCAAATTGTGCAAACTTGATCTGGTCAGCAATCTGGTTCGCGAGCTGCCTGAATTGCAGGGATATGTAGGTTCCTGGTACGCGAAAAAAGAGGGCGAGCCGCCGGAAATCGTCACTGCGATTTCGTCTCACTATGCGCCCAGACACACAGATGACAGCATTCCCAAAGATGCGGTCGGGCAATTGGTTTCAGCAATCGACAAATTGGACAATGTAGTCGGTTTGTTCGCGCTCGGAAAGAAACCATCAGGCTCCAGCGATCCTTATGCATTGAGAAGACAGGCTCAAGGCCTCGTGGACATTCTTATTCAGGGTCTTCCCGAAAAACCGCTTTCGGTCTCAGCGCTGATTGAAAAACTGCTGGACGAGTTCGAGCCGAAATTGAAAAATTCCAAGCGCGGCTTCAAACGCGACGAAATTCGCTCGGAGGTCAATGAATTTATCACCCAGAGATTGAAAGCAAGGCTGCTGGAAGGCGGTAGGAGCAGAGAGATTATCGACGCAGTGTTATCTATAAAAGATCCTCTGGTCGATGTCAGTGATGTTCTCAAACGACTTTCTTTGATCGAATCCCTGGCAAAAACAGACGAGGGTCTGGCTCTTTTCAGAGTCGGCAATCGCATCGGTCGCATCCTGCAAGGACCAGCCGGAGATGAGGTTTCCGAGTCACTCTTCAGCGAAGACGCCGAAAAGCAGCTCTGGGCAAAATTCACAAAAGAGGTCGAGGAAGTTGCTGCTAAAGAAAAAACGGCTGACAGCCAAAAGACTCTAAAGCTGATCGCCAAAGTGACACCGGAAATCGATGTTTTCTTCGAAAAGGTCATGGTCAATGACCCTGACGAAAAGAAGCGAGCCAATCGCAGAGCTTTGCTCAATCGGATTTATAAGCACTTCGCTGCAGTCGCCGATTTTCCAAAGCTGCAACCCATCATTCCGGGCGGACAGAATTGATCGGGTTCCAAAAATTGGCGAACAATTTTCAATTCGAATTAAATAGAAATCGAATAGAAGACGACATCAAATAGGGATATATCCAGATGGCAAGCAACCGCGAGACGATGAAACCTTGCAAAACTGCTATGGCTTTCGCGCTTTCGTTAATAGTGACTATGGCAAGTGCATGCGGCAATATCTGCGCATTTGTTCAACCGGCTGACGCACGAGCAATACTGCCCGAGGCGGTTTTGAAAAAACCGGTGCCCGTTGTCGAGGATTCGGTAAGCACATATGTGCCGTCTGCAGTTGCGCCAGGCAACGGCATTGCCGTCAATATCATCTATCCTGAGAAAGTTCGCTATAAAGCCGGCGCACCGATTGCCATCGTCGTCAACGGCAACGAATCGACCAGCCTTTCCATG
>Ga0268298_10004129_pt1 | contig 14380 bp, 12 predicted proteins | sample WWTPWeurt_MetaG_FD_194462 | JGI IMG/M metagenome (GOLD analysis project Ga0268298, IMG submission 194462) | Activated sludge microbial communities from WWTP in Nijmegen, Gelderland, Netherland - WWTP Weurt | ecosystem: Engineered > WWTP > Aerobic digester > Activated sludge | place... | reverse complement strand
CGCCGCGTCCGCCAAAGGCGACTACGCCGTCGCGCGCCCGCTGCAGACCAAGCTCGGCATCTTGTCCAAGGCGCTGTTCTCCACCTCCAGCCCCATCCCGGTGAAGGTCGGGATGTCGCTCCTCGGGCTGTGCTCCCCGGCGCTGCGGCTCCCGCTGGTGGCGGACGACAAGGTCCGTCTCACCATGAAGGAGGCGCTTTTTGCCTACGGCGGCTTGCTCCCGGCGGTGTGGGCCTAATGACGATCGAGGTGATCGTCTCTGGCGCGGCCGGGCGTCTCGGGCGCCGGGTGCTCGCTGCCGTCGCGCGGACCGAGGGCCTGTCCTTGGTCGGCGCGGTCGTGCGGCCGGGATCCGCCGCGGCCGGCGCCAGCCTGGCGGAGCTGTCGGGTGAGCCGCGGGCGCTCGGGCAGGCGGTCACCGAGCTCAGCCCGCTCCTCACGCCCAAGCGGGTGCTGATCGAGACCGGGCCCAAGGCTATCGCGCTCAGCAATGTGCGCGCCGCGGCCGACAAGGGCGTTGCCGCGCTGGTCGCGACTACCGGCTTCTCGAACGTGGAGCGCGAGGCCATCGAAGGCACGGGCCAGCGGATCCCGGTGCTCCTCGCGGCCAACCTCTCCTTGGGCATCGGCGTGCTCACCGAGCTGGTCCGCCAAGCGGCGCGGGCGCTGCCGGCCTACGATCTCGAGGTGCTCGAGCTACACCACAACCAAAAGAAGGACGCTCCGAGCGGGACCGCCTGGCTCTTGGCGCGCGCGGCGGCCGAAGCGCGGGGGCAGAAGATCGACGACGACGCGGTCCTGGCCCGCGCGGGCGACGTCGGTGTCCGCGGCAAGCGCGAGATCGGCGTGCAGTCGATCCGGGGCGGCGACATCATCGGGGAGCACACGGTCTTTGTCGTGGGCGGCGCCGAGCGTATCGAGCTCACCCACCGGGCGCAGACCCGCGACGTCTTCGCGGAGGGCGCCGCCCAGGCCGCGCTCTTCCTCGGAGCCGGCGAGCGCGCCCCCGGGGTCTACGGCATGCGACATGTACTCGGTTTGGGAGGTTCCTGAGCGATGCGCATCGCGCGGGTCATGACCGAGCACGGGCCTCGCTTCGGCGTGGTCGAAGGTTCCTACATCCACCTGCGCGAGGGCGATCCCGTGGAGGGGCTTCAGCCGACCGCACAATCGATCCCGCTCGAAGGGGCCCCGCTCTTGGCGCCGGTGGTGCCGAGGAAGGTCGTCGCCATCGCCCGAAACTACCGCGCCCACGCCGCCGAGCTGGGCAACGCGGTCCCTGAAGCGCCGCTGTTCTTCCTCAAGCCCAGCACCGCGGTCATCGGCCCAAATCGAATCATTCTGCGGCCTCCGGGCGTAGGTCGGATCGAGCACGAGGCCGAGCTCGCGGTGGTGATCGGCAAGACCGCCAAAGGGGTCTCGGCCGAGCAGGCCCTCGGCCATGTCCTCGGATACACAGCCTTGGTCGACGTCACGGCCCGCGAACTACAGAAGTCGCTTGGCCACTTCACCCAAGCGAAGGGTTACGACACGTTCTGCCCGATCGGGCCTTGGCTCGAGACCGAGCTGGATCCCCGCGATTTGGCGATCACCGCGCGCCGAAACGGCACGGTGGTTCAGGCGGGTCGTACAACGGAGATGGTGCACTCCATACCTGCGCTGATCTCCTTCGTGTCGAAGGTCATGACGCTCGAGCCCTTCGACGTCATCGCGACGGGTACACCCAAAGGGGTTGGCCCGCTCGAGCCGAGCGATCGCTTCGAGGTCGAGATCGAGGGAATCGGCGTGCTCGTGTGCTCCGTTGCGGACGCTGGGTAGACCGCCGCTTCTCTCCCAGCTACCATCGGCCCCAACGTGGTGGGCGCAGCCCCAGCGGTGCTCAAGTTGCCGTGTCCTTACGGCAAATACGAGCTCCTTGAGCGCATCGGCGCGGGCGGCATGGCCGAGGTCTATCGAGCAAAGCTCGGGGGCTTCGCCGGCTTTGAGAAGATCGTCGTCATCAAACGGATCCTCCCGCACCTCGCGGCACAGAGGCAGTTCTCCGAGATGTTCATCGAGGAGGCCAAGATCGCGGCGCGCGTACAGCACCGCAACGTGGTGCAGGTCTTCGAGCTCGGCACGGTCGGCGAAGGCGAGCTCTACATCGCCATGGAATACGTGGCGGGCACGGATCTCTCGGTCCTGCTCCGCAACTCGGTGAAGCGAAAGCTCAAGATCCCGACCTGGTTCAGCCTCCACGTGATGTCCGAGATCCTCTCCGGCCTCGCCGCGGCGCACGATCTCGTCGACGAGCAAGGTCGCCGGATCCAGGTGGTGCACCGCGACGTCACGCCCTCCAACGTCTTCATCTCCTATCTGGGCGACATCAAGCTGGGCGATTTCGGAGTCGCGACCAGCGCTCAGCACGGAAACCTCACGCGCGCCGGCGAGCTCAAGGGGAAGATCGCGTACATGGCGCCTGAGCAGCTCTATCAAAAGGCGCTCGATCACCGGGCTGATCTCTTCTCCGCCGGCGTCGTGCTCTGGGAGGCGCTGACGCAGCGGCGCTTGTTCGGCGGGCGGCCGGACATCGAGACGATGAACGCCATCACCGCCGGCGCGCGGATCCCACCCTCGCGCTACAACCCAGACATCAGCCCGGACCTCGACGCGCTGGTGCTGTCGGCGGTGGCGGCCAGCGTGGAGGACCGGGTGGCTTCGGCGGTGGATTTTCAGTCCCGCTTGGCCGACATCCTCCCGCGCTTCGCCCCCAAGGTCCTGGCCAGCGATGTGCGGCAGGTCGTCGAGGTGCTGCTCGGCCAGGTGGAGGCCGGTCAGACCAGCCGCCTCGAGAGCCCTTCCCGCGAGAACACCGCGGCGCGCGAGCGCAAGAACGCGGTGGGCAGCAAGAACTTCGTCGAGGTCTCGCCGATCGCGGTCCCGCGCACCTATCACCTGCCGCCGGGGCGGACCAGCGAGCCTCCCCCGCCGCCGGAGCACGCCTTCGTCGCTGGGCCCTCGGAGATCCCGCGCCCCACGGTCTCCTTGCCCGTCGCGGCCGTCGATCCCCAGGTCTTCGGCGTCGGCGTGCCCGAGCCGAGCGATGACATCGACTTCGTGGTGGAGTTGCCCGAGATCTCGACCAAGAGCGGCGTGAAGGTGGTGACTGGGCGCCCGGCGCAGGTCGCGGTGCAGGCCCCGGTCCTCGCTCCCGCGCAGGCGCCGGTGGCGCAGCAATACGCCGACGCTCCGCCGTGGCAGCTCCTCGGCCATGAGACGGTCCCGCCGCCGCCCTCCGGCAAGCCCTTCACCTACGATGGCGGGTATCGCGGCCCGCACCCCTTCTGGCTCCAAAACGAGCGTCAGATGATCTGGGGACCCTGCGATTACCGCTCGATCCGGAACTTCCTCGCCACTGAAGGTGATCGCGGCGCGCAGAGCTATCAGGTCGCGAGCTATCAGACCTCCTGGATCACGCTCGACTTCTTCGCGATGCTGACCGGCCAAGAGGGCCTGCGGGGGCCTGATCCCTTGCCGCCCGAGCGCCGGGTGGTCGGGAACCTGCGGACGCGGAGCCTCCCCGCGGTGCTCGGCTCCTTGTGGGCGATGCGCGCGACCGGACGTTTGGTGGTCGTGGGTGAAGATCCCGTGCGCCCACCGCGCCGCGAGTTTCACTTCCAAGACGGCGTCCCGGTCTACGTCGCCACCGACGCTCCCAAGCTCCAGCTCCCAGATCTCCTGTCGCGACAGGGGCTGGTCGGCGCCGAGGACATCCCGACGGTGATGCACGAGGTGATCTATCGCCTCGAGCCGATCGAGGACGTGGTCGCGCGCCAGCAGAACGTCGATCTGGGGCCGCAGATGGCGATCCTCATGCAGGAGCGGGCCCTCGAGGTCTTCTTCTGGCGGACCGGCAACTACGCCTTCGTGCAGGAGCTCAAGCCGGCGCGCGCTCGCCCGATCGCCTCGAGCACGCTCGACTTCGTGATGCACATGGTCGGCTGGAGCAAGAGCGACCAAGAGCTGGCCGCTGCGCTGGGGCCCTACCTCGAGGTGCGACTCGGTGGTACCGAGCGCCACGCCGCGGGGGTACGCGAGCTCGGCCTGTCCGCTGCGCAGAGCGAGATCGTGCGCCAGCTATGGGAGGGCTTGCCGCTGCGCGAGACGCTGCGGCGAACGCCGAGCGAGCAGCGACTGTTGCTCGTGGCGGCCTATGTGATGGTTGAGGCCGGGTTACTCATCCCCTTGGGTTGAAGTCGGGGTTGATTGTCCCCTTGGCCGATTGACCGCAAGTCCCATGCATGAGGTCCTGCCGCGTCGATACCAAACATGGACGTACTTACCGCACTAAACCCCAACTCACAGTATTCCACTCCACAGCTGCAGGGCATCCTGGTCGGCTGGGTCGTCAGCGATCTCCTTGAGCGCCGCCAGAAGGTCTCCACCGGCAACGGCCATGTCTCCGAGGACGATTACACCAAGCAGTCGATCTATTCGTTGCTCTACTCCCTGTACCGCTCGATGGGAGAGGTGCGGAGCGAGACCGGTGAGCGCTACCAGCTGACCTTCAACACTTGGGGCTACGCCTGGCCGGAGTCGTGGGGGCCGTGCCCGGTGCCGGCCAATGATCCGCAGCGCTTTGGCCGCATCGCGTACACCGGGCTCTACGCCAACAACACGCTCAAGAACTTCATCGCCAAGAAGGACGGCCGCGTGCACATCGTCGAGATGGGCTGCGGGACTGGCGCGGGCGCCCATCAGGTCGCCAAGAACGTCCTCCCGAACTGCACCTACGAAGCGGTCGACATGCAGGAGGCGGCGATTCAGACCTGCCGCCAACGCTTCGTCCCGGAGCTCGGCGGTCGGCTCAAGGCCACCCGCGGCGACTGTGCTTCCTTGCCGATCGCCTCCAACGCGGCCGACATCATCGCGGTGTGCGAGACCCACGTGACCGAGGTCGGCGGCCAAGCCACCGACGAAGATCAGCGCTTCTTCCGGACGGCGTATCGCATCCTCAAGCCGGGCGGCTACCTGGTGTGGGGTAACGCGATCCCGGACACGACCTGGCAGCCCTGCTTCGACTTCTTGAGCTCCCTCGGGATGCGCCTGGTCGAGCAGAGCGACGTCACCGCCGAAGCTGTGCTGGCACGCGATCTCGACGCGGGCCGAGTGCACGCCTACGTGGAGCAATGCCTGGAGAAGTTCCACTGCTTCCGCATCCCCATGCTGGGCAAGAAGAAGCGCCTCGAAGCCGAGCTGGCGCTCAAGAACTTCTACCGGAACCCCGGCACCCGCTTGTACGACGACATGAAGACACGGGCCGACACCTATAAGGTCGTCGCCTTCGAGAAGCTCGTCAGCTAGCCCTCGTCCGCTCCCAGCGCTTGCGCGCCGCCCTCACTTCCCGATGAACAGGCTGAGCAGCCGGTCGACCAAGGGACCGTAGGGCGGCCGCAAGATCCCTGTCGTGTTCATCCGTGCTTGGAAGAACACCGGCTTCTTCTTGGAGAAGGTCTCAAAGCCCTCGTAGCCGTGGTAGTGGCCCATGCCGCTGGCGCCGACCCCACCAAAGGGCAGGTCGTCCTGCGCGAAGTGCACTAGGGTCTCGTTGATCGAGACGCCGCCGGAGATCGTCTCCCTGAGCACGCGATCGACCGCACCGCCGTCATGGCCGAGGTAGTAGAGGGCCAGCGGGCGAGGGTGATCGTTCACGTAGTCGATCGCCTCGGCGAGGCTCTTGTAGGTCAGCACCGGCAAGATCGGCCCGAAGATCTCGTCCTGCATGACCGCCATGTCCTCGGTCGTGCCTAGCACCAAGGTCGGCGCCATCTTCCGCTGCGCTGGGTCGAGCGTCTCCGAGCCTGGGTTGACTGGCACCAGCGTCGCTCCGCGGGTCTCGGCGTCGGCCAGATAGCTCGCGAGCCGCTCGTAGTGGCGCGCGCTGACGATCGAGGTGTAGTCGGGGTTCTTGGCCAGCGAGGGGTAGAGCTTGGCCACCGCTTGCTTGGCCGCGTCCACGAAGGCGTCTCGGCGGTCGGCGGGGACCAGCACGTAGTCGGGCGCGATGCAGGTCTGGCCTGCGTTGAAGAGCTTCCCGGCCATGACCTTGCTGGCGGCCTCCTCCGGCGAGATGTCCTCGCCGACAATGCAAGGTGACTTGCCGCCCAGCTCCAGCGTGACGGGGACCAGGTTCTCGGCCGCCGCGCGCATTACGATCTTGCCGACGCGCGTCGAGCCCGTGAAGACCAAGTGATCGAAGGGCTGGCGGGTGAAGATCTCGCCGAGCTCGGCCCCGCCCGTCACGACCGCGACCTGGTCGGCGGGGAAGGTGGCCGCGACGAGGCGCTTGAGGAGCTCGCTGGTCTCGGGCGTGAGCTCCGAGGGCTTGATGATCGCGCGATTTCCTGCCGCCAACGCGCCGACCAGCGGTGCCAGGGCCAGGTTCACCGGATAGTTCCAGGGGGCGATGATGCCGATGACGCCCAGCGGCTGGTAGAGCACGCGGATCCGCGCCGGCAGGAAGGTGAAGTTGACCGCCCGGCGCTCCGGCTCCATCCACTCGCGCAGGTGGCGCATGGCGTGCCGCGCGCCTTCGATCGGGAGGTAGGCCTCGGCGATCAAGCTCTCGTGCCGGGAGCGGTTCCCGAAGTCCTTGGACACCGCCGCCGCGATCTCGTCTTTGTGGCCCTCGAGCAGCTTCTCCAGCGCCTTGAGCGACTTCATCCGCGCGGCGTAGTCGGGCGCGCCCTGCGTGCGGTGCGCGCGCTTCATCCGAGTCAGGAGCTGCGCCAGCTCCTCGGCGGGGCTTCGATCGACGGGACCCACAGCCTCCGGAGGCGGCGTGGCCGGCGTGGAAGCAGGGGTCGAGCTCTCGTGCACCGCGGTCATGGGGGGCGCAGGTTAGCTGCCGTGTGGCGCGATGCGCAAGGCGCGCCGGAGGGTTCTAACGCGGCCAAAGTGGCCGGATCTCTTGGCCCACCTTCAGGTCGTGCACGCTTTCGTAGCGGCGCGAAAGGTCGAGATCGAGCACGACCTTGTCGGCGTCGTAGAGACCGTAGGAGGTCGAGAAGCACAGCTGGCGCTGACCGGTCTTGTCGAAGCCCTCGCGCACCACGTCGTGCCCAAAGGCCACGAAGGCGCCCGGAGCACCCAGGCCCACCGCGGTCAGGAGCGCCTCGGCTTGGGCCTCCGTCGCTCCGCGGGCCCACAGCAGGCCACCGACCGTTCCCTGGGCGTAGATGCCTTGGACCGAGGTCTGCTCGAAGCCGCGGTAACTGAGCGCTTCGAAAGACTCGAGGTCCGCCTCGGTGGCGATCGGCGCGCCGTGGGTGAGCACGACCCCGGCACGGGACGTCGCCACCAGCGGGAAGCTCTCGAGGAAGGCCCGCACCCGCGGCACTGCTGGGCCGAGCGCGCGCTCCAACACCTGGGCCTCATCCCGGTGGAACTTGGAGACGACCGGACCGCCGATATGGGCGTGCTCGTGGTTGCCCAGCAAAGCCAGGGCCGGGGCGCGCTCGCTGTATTCCAGGAAGTCGAGGATCAGCTCGGCCGACTCATCGGCGTAAGGGGTGCCGAGGTGATCGGGCCAGGCGCCGGGCTCGAGCAGCTCGGGGGAGGGGCCGTGGACCAGATCGCCGGTCAGCACTAGGATCGCGGGCCCCTCCGCCCGCGCCTCCTCGAAGATCTCCAGGACGCGGCGATAGTCCCGCAAGTTACCTTGCAAATCGGTGGAGGCGATCAAGCGCCCGTGGTCGGGCAGGCGGGCGACTTTTTTCCCGAAGGCGGGGAGGCGGGTCACGAAGTGGCGCGGCCGCGGCGCTGCGCCAAGGCCGACGGCCCGGACTTGGCCGCGCTGGGGGCTGGCCCCTCGATCGGGACCCGCCGGGCGTTCTTGAAGAGCTGATCGAGGTCGTAGTACGCGCGGACCTCATCGGTGAACACGTGCACCACGACGTCACCGAAGTCGATGAGCGCCCAGCCGGCCGAGCCATCGCTGAGCGCGGCCTTCTTATTGGGGCGCACCGTCTCGCGGATGGCTTGGGCGATCGCGTTGGCTTGGCGCTCGCTCGTCGCCGACACGATCAGGATCGCATCGCAGTAGGAGCAGTCTCCTGCCACGTCGAGCAGGGTCAGATTGTAGCCCTTCTTTTCCTGCGCGACCTTGGCCGCGGCGAGGGCCTTCTCCAGCGATTCGATGACAGACTCCGGCCCGGTTTTCGCGGGGTCCTCTTAGCTATGCGCCGCGGGCCGAAATGTAAAGCACTTGGTTCAGGGCCGGATCTGACCGGTACCCCGGACCACCCGCTTCTTTTGGGTCAGCTCTTTGGCCCCCATCGGCCCATAAGCATGCAGCTTCGAAGTGGAGATCCCCATCTCCGCGCCCAGCCCCAGCTCCCCGCCATCGTTGAGGCGGGTCGAGGCGTTATGGAGGACGCAGGAGGCGTCGACCTCGCTCAAGAAGCGCTCCGCAGCTTTGGGATCCTGGGTCACGATCGAGGCGGTGTGGTGGCTCCCATGGCGGGCGATGTGCTCGAGGGCCGCCGGGAGGCCGTCGACCACCAAAACCGCGAGGATCAGAGCCAAAAACTCGGTGTCGTAGTCCTCCGGGTGGGCGGCCCGGCAGGTGGTGCCCGCCCGCTCCAAGACCGGCCGCGACCGCTCGCAGGCCCTCAACTCGACCCCTTTGGCGCCCAGCCGGGGGCCGAGCGCGCTCAGGAAGGGCTCGGCGATCGCCGCATCGACGAGGAGCGTCTCGAGCGCGTTGCATACGCCGGGGCGCTGGGTCTTGGCGTTGTCGGTGATGTCGAGCGCCATGGCCAGGTCCGCCTGCGCGTCGACATAGACGTGGCAGATGCCTTGGCCATGGCGGATGACGGGCACTCGGGCCTCGGCGTCCACCAAGGCCATCAAGCCTGCGCCGCCGCGGGGGATCACCAGATCGACCAAGCCCGTCGCGCGGAGGAGCTCAACCACCGCCTCCCGCGCGGGGTCGGTCACCAGCTGCACCACCGCTTGGTCCAGGCCGACCTCGGACAAACCGTCGGCGATCGCCTGCACGATCGCCCGGCTCGAGGCTTGGGCTTCCTTGCCGCCCCGCAAGACCAGCGCGTTGCCGGACTTCAAGGTGAGGGCCGCGCACTCGGCCGCGACGTTGGGGCGGGCCTCATAGACGATGGCGATGACGCCGAGGGGGACGCGCCGCTCGCTGATCACAATGCCGGTGGGTCCGGTCCACGACGCGTGGAGCGAAGCGGTCGTGCCCGCAGGCGGGTTCATCCCGCCGATAACGGGCCCCGGCGCCTCCTCTCCCGCCAGCGGGTCCGGTTGGGCCGCGACGGCCCGGATCGCGGCCTCGAGCGCGGAGAGTCGGGCGGGGGTGAGGCGGAGGCGATCGAGGAGCGCGGGGCTCAGCGCCGCCCCCCGGGCGACATCCTCGTCGTTGGCGGCCAAGATCTCCGCCTGGCGGCGGTGGAGGGCGTCCGCGACGGCTCGGATGGCCTGGTCACGGTCGGCCCCGCTCAAGCGGGCCAAGCCGCGCTGAGCCTCCCGCGCGGCGAGCAACATCGAACGGATCACGGCGCAATCGTAGTCTGGGCCAGCGGGCCTACGCCAGCGCCGCTGCCTCGGGGCTGCCGTGGCAGGGGGCGTCTGGGCCCGTTATCGGCGGGATGAACCATCGAAGCGTTTGTGCTCGCTCGGCGTCAGTAGGAGAACTCGTCGGAGCTCCACAGCTGGATCTGGGGACGCGGGACGCTGGGCGGCGTGGGCACCTCGCGCGGCGCTCGGTACTCCCCTGGCTCCGGCGGGTAGACCATGGCGTAGCTACGCTCCTCCTGCTCCGCTTCGCGAATCTGCGCGAGCGTGAGATCGTAGTGCTTCCAAGCGAGCGGAGCGGCGTGCGTGTCGTAGGCGTTCATGGGCCCTTATCGAGCACGCATCGTCGCTGTTACGCACAATGGCTCCGATGTAGGGCGCGACCGATCGCCCAAACACTCCTCGGTACTTAGGTGGTACCGCCTGGGGCCTCGCCCGGCTTGCCGAGCAGCACCAGATCATCCCGGTGGATCGCCTCGTCTCCGAGGCTCGCGCCCAGCTTCTCGGCGATCGCCGAGGAGGGCAGCCCTTTGATGGCGTCCAGCGCCGCGCGGCCGTAGCGCACGAGCCCTCGGCCGATCACCGCCTCGCCCGGGCCCACGATCTCCACCGAGTCGCCCTCTTCAAATTGCCCGCGGACGTCCACGATCCCTTTGGGCAAGAGCGAGCGCTTGCCTTGGGCCAAGGCCTTGGCCGCGCCCGCGTCGACCGCGATGACGCCTTTGGGACGTAGGCTGTGGGCGATCCAGTGCGCGCGGCTCCGCTGCTTGCCTTCGCCCGACTCCGGGAGGAGCAGCGTGCCGATGTCCTCGCCCGAGAGCAGCGCAGGGAGAGCTCCCGGGCGTCGCCCTTCGATGATCGCCACCATCGCTCCGCGCCGCGTCGCGGCCCGCGCCGACTTGAGCTTGCTGCTCATGCCGCCCACGCCGGTCTTCGACTTCTGCGGCAAGATGAGGCCATCGAGCGCCTCGTCGTCGGCCTTGGCGATCGGAATGCGCGCGCCGTCGCCGTCGAGGATGCCCGGCGCCACCGACATCAAGACGAGCAGATCGGCGTCCACCAAGTTGGCGACCTCGGCCGCCAGCTGATCGTTGTCACCAAAGGCGATCTCTTCGGTCGAGACGGTGTCGTTCTCATTGATCACCGCCAGCGCGCGGCGCCGCTCCAGCTCGAGGAGCGCGCTGCGGGCGTTCAAGAAGCGGCGCCGGTCCTCCACATCCGCGTGGGTGAGGAGGATCTGGGCCACCGTGATCTCGAAGCGTCGAAACGCCGCCGACCAGGCCTCGACCAGCTTGCTCTGGCCCACCGCGGCCGCGGCCTGGAGCCCCGACATCGTCTTGGGACGCGCGCTCAGGCCGAGCTCGGTGGTCCCGACCGCGATCGCCCCCGAGGACACCACGTAGGGCCAGCGGCGCGGGGAGGTCAGCGGCGCGATGTCGCCGGCCAAGCGGCGCACGGTCTTGGTGTCGAGCCCTCCGCGAGGATCCGTGAGCACTCCGGAGCCGATCTTGACGATGATCCGTCCCCGCCGCGCCCGAGCGGCGAGCTCCGCGCGGGGGCTCATTCTTCCGGCTCCGGCTCGGGCGGCGGCGGTCGCTTCTTGCCACCGATGATCGTGCTGGTGTGGGTGCCGCCGTCGAGGAAGCCCAGCGGCTCAGGGTCCGTCGCGTGCCGGGTGATCGTGGGGATGAACTTCTCCGGCTTCAGGTCGGCGCCCTCGATCGTCCGCAGGCTGCCCTCGAGGTGGACCTCGATCTGGCCGGGCTCGCCCGGGGGCGGCGCTTTGGGATCCTTGCTGGCCTCCGGCGCCGGGACCTCGAGCAGCCCGTCGAGCTCGATCTTCAGCGGGACGCCGGTCTTCTGGTCAAACGCGATGCTCCCTTTGAGCGACTTGGGCGCCTTGGGCGCGTCGTCGTTCTTGGCCGGGACCACCGCCGGGCCTTCGAGCAGCACCAGGTCGTAGACGACGGCGGTCTTGAGATCGATCTCGGTCGTGCGCACGCGGGAGAGGCCGAGGCGCGGCCCAAAGTAGCTCGTGAACACCCGCAGCGGCTCCCACAGCTCCTCCCGCATCTCCTTGGCCCGATCGCGGACCATCCCTTCGACGCGCATCTTCCCGCCGCCGTTGGAGTAGAAGAAGACGCCGTTGTTGTAGATGCCCTGGCGGATCTCGTTGCCCTCGCCGTCGCGCTGGATCAGCTGAAACGAACCAAAGAGGCCCTGCCGGATCACCGAGTCCTCCACGACCGTCATGCGCTGGCCATGGGAGACCTCGATGCGCGCGAGGCCGTGGTACTCGACGATGCCCTCGCGGGCGATGATCTCCTCGAAGCTCATCCCGAGGACCTTGGCCTTCAGCGCCGGGTCCGACAGGCGCTCGGTGTCGATGGGCTCCTTGGCCTTGTTTTCGAGGTCAGTGGCCGGCTCATCGCGCCCCCAGATCCGCTGCTTGGCACGCTGGTTGGCGGCGCTCTCTTTGGAGGTGCAGCCGAAGCTGAGCCCCAGGCAAACGAGGCTGAGGGCGAGCAGGGATCGCATGTTTGGAGCTGGGCTCTAACACGGATGATCGGCGGGCCCCAAAAAGGAAAAAGCGCCGTGCCCACTGCTCCTTGGGGCCGGCGCTCTCTACGCTCATCTTGCCGCGCGACCCTACGATTCCTTCGCCAGGTCCCGCTCTCTGTGACTCGCGCCGCGACTCCTTCGCATCTCAGTCCGCACGTCTCTCTCACGTGCGCGGGGAGTACCCTCGACTTAAGGCCCATCCTGGGCCCGCCTCCCCGATCTCGCTGCTCTCTCTACGCTTGCACCGGCGGCCATCCTGGCTACCGATGCGCCATTCGGTGTTTACAAGCCTCATGCCAACCAGCCTCGAGCGTGATCGGGACCAGGGGCGCCCGACCCGCTGTGCAACTGCACCGAAGTTGGTGCGGTTTGCCCGCGCTGCACTGCAGGGGAGGGCAGCGAAGCGGGCTTGTCGCGTTGCGTTAGGCCGGTTGGCCGTTAGCTGGTGCCGCGGTCCAGCCTCATCTAGCATCCCTGGCCGATGACGCTCCCTCCACACCTGGTCGAGCTGCAACGGGAGATCCGCGGCTACGCAGGCGAGTTTGGCCTGGATACCTACGAGATCATCTTCGAGATGGTGTCCGAGGAGGAGATGGCGATGGTCGCCTCCTTCGGCGGCTTTCCTACGCGTTATCCGCACTGGAAATGGGGCATGGAGTTCGACTCCTTGTCCAAGGGCCACACCTACGGGCTGCAGAAGATCTACGAGCTCGTGATCAACACGGACCCTTGTTACGCCTACTTGATGGAGGGCAACAGCATCACGGTCCAAAAGCTCGTGATGGCCCACGTCTACGGGCACTGCGACTTCTTCAAGAACAACGTCTTCTTCTCCCACACCAACCGGCGAATGCTGGACGCGATGGCCAACCACGCCAGCCGCGTGCGCCGATACATGGATCGCCACGGCCAGGACACGGTCGAGAGCTTCATGGACAAGTGCCTGACGCTCGAGAACCTCATCGACCCGCAGTCGGTCTTCGCGCCCAAGCGTAAGGTCCCGCGCAAGGTCACCGAGGCCGATGAGCCCGAGGTCAAGCAGGTGCGGCTCATCCCCACGGAGAAGAGCTATCTCAAGAGCTACATCAATCCGCAGTCCTTCATCGACTCGGAGCAGAAGAAGCTCGAGGAGCAGGCCAAGAAGAAGAAGCGCTTCCCCGAACACAAGGAGCGCGACGTCCTACTGTTCTTGCTGGAGCACGCGCCGCTCGAGACTTGGCAGAAGGACTGCCTCGATATCGTGCGCGAAGAGGCCTACTACTTTGCGCCCCAAGGCCAGACGAAGATCATGAACGAGGGCTGGGCCACCTACTGGCACTCGAACATCATGACCCGCCGCGCGCTGCGCGACTCCGAGCTCGTCGAATACGCGCATACCCACTCGGGCACGATGGGCATGCAGCCCGGCCGCATCAATCCCTACAAGCTCGGCGTGGAGCTGTTCCGGCACATCGAGGAGCGCTGGAACAAGGGCCAGTTCGGCAAAGAGTGGGACGAGTGCGACGACTTCGCGACCAAGAAGCGCTGGGACAAGCAGCTCGGCCAGGGCAAAAAGAAGCTCTTCGAAGTGCGGCGGCTCTACAACGACGTCACCTTCATCGATGAGTTCCTGACGCAGGACTTCGCCCGCGAGCAGAAGCTCTTCGCCTACGGGGTGAACAAGAAGAGCGGGGACTGGGAGATCCAGTCGCGGGAGTTCAAAGAGATCAAGCGCAAGCTGGTCCTCTCGTTGACCAACATGGGACAGCCCCGCATCACGGTGCTGGACGCCAACTGGGAGAACCGCGGCGAGCTGCTCCTCCACCACGCCCACGAGGGCGTAGATCTGCAGCAGGACTGGGCCAAAGACACGCTCAACAGCCTGTTTGGGGTCTGGGGGCGGCCGGTGCTCTTGGCGACCAAGGTCGACAACAAGGGCAGCCTCCTCCGCTTCGACGGCAAGACACATAGCGAAAAGGCGAGTAACGTCGTCAACGAGACCCACTAGTCCTGGCGACGAGTAGGGCTCTTGGCCGACGCTGTGAGCGCTGTCTTTGCCATCACCCTCCTCCTGGCGACGATCCCGCCTCCGTTGTGCCGCGGGCGGGTGGTGTCCACCGGCTACGATCCTCGGCGCGACGACGCCCCCAGCGTCCGCGCGACCGCCGAAGTTCAGGCGGCCTACGACGCGCTGTGCCCGAATAAGAACTGCGGCAGCGGGGTTCTCTACAAGAACGACACGATTGGCATGAACGCCGTGACC
>Ga0268298_10004128_pt1 | contig 14380 bp, 16 predicted proteins | sample WWTPWeurt_MetaG_FD_194462 | JGI IMG/M metagenome (GOLD analysis project Ga0268298, IMG submission 194462) | Activated sludge microbial communities from WWTP in Nijmegen, Gelderland, Netherland - WWTP Weurt | ecosystem: Engineered > WWTP > Aerobic digester > Activated sludge | place... | reverse complement strand
GACGAAGAAGCGCTGATGGCCCGCGAAGGCCTGGCCGCTCGCTACATCGCCGAACACCACCGCGAGCATGGGCGCTTCATCCACGAGCTCAAGCGCCTGCACGCCAACCCCATCCACGGGCAGGCCGAGGCGGCCGCAACGCAGTTGCTGGGCTTTCTCACCAACTGGCTGGCGTATCACATCCTCGGCACCGACCAGGTGATGGCGCGGCAGGTGAGCGCCATCCGCGCCGGCGCCAGCGCCGAGCAGGCCTACGAGGCACGCCGTGCCACGCAAGACCCGGCCACCACCATGCTGCTGCACTCGCTCGACGCCCTGTTCCTTCAGGTGTCCGAGCGCAACCACGCCTTGATCGAGCTGAACCAGACGCTCGAGCAGCGCGTGGCCGAGCGAACGCAGGAGCTCACCGAGGCCAACCAGCGCATGGCCGACATGGCGCTCACCGATGCCCTCACCGGCCTGCCCAACCGGCGCCAGGCCTTGATGCGCCTGCAGAAGGACTGGCCGGAGACGCACCGCGACGACAGCCCGCTGTCCTGCATCATGATCGACGCCGATGGCTTCAAGGGCATCAACGACACCCAGGGGCACGATGCGGGCGACGAGGTGCTGCGCCGCCTGGCCCGCCAGCTGCGCGATTTCGCGCGCACCGACGATTGCGTCTGCCGCCTGGGCGGCGACGAGTTCCTGGTAATCTGCCCTGGTACGCCGCTGGCCGGGGCCCTGCTGCTGGCCGAGAAGCTGCGCGCGGCGGTGAGCACCCTGCGCGTGAAGGCCGGTGACGGCGAATGGCAAGGCAGCATCAGTGCAGGTGCAGCCACCCGCGAGCCCGCCATGAAGGGTTATGACGAGTTGCTGAAGGCGGCCGACGAGGGCCTTTACCTCGCCAAACGCCAGGGCCGCAACGCGGTGGCCACGGTGCAGCCGCGCTGAGGGCCTGGCGCTGCGCCAGGCGTGGCAGCCGGCCGCGCCGAGAGGTGTAAGGTCCGTACTGCGGCGGCGACTCAGCTGCAGGCCTTTGCCGCCCACCGTTGCAGCGCTCGCGCGCGGCTGAAACGGCCCTTCCACCTGTCCTGGACTTCATGGCCATTGCCAACCCCGAACCCCAGCCCCGGCCCGCCGCCTCGCGGCGCGCGCTGTGGGCCTCTGTGGCAGCGCTGGCGCTGGCAGCCGCTTGGGCCTGGCAGCATTTCGGCCTGGGCCAGCTGCTCACGCTGGATTCGCTGAAGACCAGCCGCGATGCGCTGGTGGCCTGGGCGCAGCAGCGGCCCGCGCTGAGCTCGGCCGCGTACTTTGCAGCCTATGCGGGCATGGCGGCGCTCTCGCTGCCGGGGGCGGCGGTGCTCACGCTGGCCGGTGGCGCCATCTTCGGCTTCTGGTGGGGCCTGGGGCTGGTGTCTTTCGCTTCGTCCATCGGCGCCACGCTGGCCTTCCTGGCGGCGCGCCACCTGCTGCGCGAGGGGGTGCAGGCGCGCTTCGGCAAGCAGCTCGCGCCCATCAACGAGGGCATGGCGCGCGATGGCTGGCTGTACCTGCTCACGCTGCGCCTGGTGCCGGCCTTCCCCTTCTTTCTGGTGAACCTGCTGGTGGCGCTCACGCCCATCGGCGCCGCGCGTTTCTACTGGGTGAGCCAGCTGGGCATGCTGGCCGGTACCGCCGTCTACGTGAACGCGGGCACCCAGCTCGCCGGCCTGCACAGCCTGCGCGATGTGCTCTCGCCGGCGCTGCTGGGCAGCTTCGTGCTGCTGGGCCTGTTTCCGCTGCTGGCCAAGGCCGTGGTGGGCGCCTTGCAGCGGCGCAAGCTGGTGGCGCGCTGGCCGCGCCCGGCGCGCTTCGATCGCAACATGGTGGTCATCGGCGCGGGCTCGGGCGGGCTGGTCTCGGCCTACATCGCGGCGGCCGTGAAAGCCAAGGTGACGCGGGTGGAAGCCCACCGCATGGGCGGCGATTGCCTGAACACCGGCTGCGTGCCCAGCAAGGCGCTGATCCGCTCGGCCAAGCTCGCGCACCAGATGCGCCACGCGGCGGAGTTCGGGCTCAACACCGGTACCGCTCAAGCCGAAGTGCAGGTGGACTTTGCCGCGGTGATGGCGCGCGTGCGCCAGGTGGTGACCGAGATCGAGCCGCACGATTCTGTCGAGCGCTATACCGGCCTGGGCGTGGAGGTGCTCCGCGGCCATGCGCGCATCACCTCGCCGTGGACCGTGCAGGTCACCGATGCCAGCGGCGCGCAACAAACACTCAGCACCCGCAGCATCGTCATCGCCGCCGGCGCATCGCCCTTCGTGCCGCCCATCCCCGGCCTGGCCGAAGCCGGCTGCCTCACGTCCGACACCGTGTGGCGGCTCACTGAGCTGCCGGCGCGCCTGGTGGTGCTGGGCGGCGGGCCCATCGGCTGCGAGCTGGCCCAGGCCTTTGCGCGGCTGGGCTCGCAGGTCACGCTGGTGGAGATGGCACCACGCCTGCTGGTGCGCGAGGACGAGGACGCCGCCGCCCTGGTGGCGCGGGCCCTGCGCGCCGATGGCGTGGCCCTGCTCACCGGCCACACCGCCGTGCGTGTGGAGGCATCGGGCACAACGCGGCAATTGCACCTGCGCGCCGCCGATGGCACCGAGCTGGCCGTGGCCTACGACGAGCTGCTGTGCGCCGTGGGCCGCGCGCCGCGCGTCACGGGCTACGGCCTCGAGGAGCTGGGCATCCCGATCACGCCGCGCCAGACCATCGCCACCGATGCCCACCTGGCCACGCTCTACCCCAACATCTACGCCGTGGGCGACGTGGCCGGGCCCTTCCAGCTCACGCACGTGGCCGCGCATCAGGCGTGGTATGCGGCGGTGAACGCGCTGTTCGGCCGCTTCAAGCGCTTCCGGGTGGATTACCACGCCATCCCCTGGTGCACCTTCACCGACCCCGAGCTGGCCCGCGTGGGCCTGTCCGAGGCCGAGGCCGAGGCGCAAGGCCTACCGTTTGAAGTAACGCGCTACGACATCGCCGATCTCGACCGCGCCATCGCCGACGGCAGCGCGCACGGCTTCGTCAAGGTGCTCACCGTGCCGGGCAAGGACAAGATCCTGGGCGCCACCATCGTCGGCGAGCATGCCGGCGATCTGCTGGCCGAATACGTGCTGGCCATGAAGCACGGCCTGGGCCTGAACAAGATTCTCGGCACGCCACACACCTACCCCACGCTGGCCGAGGCCAACAAGTACGCCGCCGGCGAGTGGAAGCGCGCCCACGCGCCGCAAGCCCTGCTGCGCTGGGTGGAGCGCTACCACCGGTGGCAACGCCAATAGCACAAGCCATGCCCCAAGCCACTCTGCAAATGAAAAGCCTGCTGCTGCTGGGCGCGGGCCACGCGCACGCCCAGGTGCTGCGCGAGTGGGCGCGCCGGCCGCTGCCGGACGTGAACATCACCGTGATCTCGCCCAGCCCCATGGCGCCCTATTCGGGCATGGTGCCGGGCTGGCTGGCGGGGGTCTACAAGTTCGACGACATCTGCATCGACTTCGAGGCCCTGGCCCAGGCGGCCGGTGCGCGCCTGATCACCGACGACGTGATCGCCTGCGATGCCGCGCTGCGCCAGGTGATGCTGCGCAGCGGCACGGTGCTGGGTGCGGATGTCATCTCCATCAACATCGGTGCCACGCTGCGCCCGCCCGAAGTGCCCGGTGCCGATGTGCTGGCCATGCGCCCGCTGGGGGCCCTGCGCGAGCGCTGGGAAACCCTGCTCAGCGACCTGGCCATGGACCCGCTGCAACGCCCGCTCACGCTCACGGTGGTGGGTGGCGGCGCGGCCGGGGTGGAGACCCTGCTGTGCTCGCACGCGCACCTGAGCCTGATGTGCCCCGAGCGGCCCATCCACGCGCGCCTGATCACCCGCAGCCCCACGCTGCTGCCCGGCATGGCCCACGGCGCGGCCACACTGGCCCGGCATGCGCTCGACGTGCGTGGCATCGAGGTGCTGCTGGGCACCGGCTTCGACGATGCGCCGGCCGCCGCCACCCAGGCCGAGCACCTGGTGCTGTGGGCCACCGGCGCGCAGGCCCACCATTGGCCGGCGCGCAGCGGCCTGGCCACGGGCGACGACGGCTTCATCTGCATCGACGCGCAATTGCGCTCGCTCTCGCACCCGCAGATCTTTGCCGTGGGCGACTGCACCGAGTGGCCGCAACACGCCCTGCCCAAGGCCGGCGTCTACGCCGTGCGCATGGGCCCGGTGCTGGCCAACAACCTGCGCGCCGCGCTCGGCCAAGGCGCCCTGCAGACCTACACGCCGCAGCGCCGCTACCTGGCCTTGCTGGCCATGGGCGATGGCCACGCCATCGGCGCCTGGGGCCCGCTGGCCGCCCAAGGGCGCCTGGCCTGGCGCTGGAAGGACCACATCGATCGCGGCTTCGTCGCCGGCTTCGCCCGCAGCGCAGCCTGAGCGCGGCGCAGTTCAGGCGCGGCCGCGCACGTGGCAGCCTTCGATGTGGTCGTTGACCAGGCCCATGGCCTGCATGAAGGCATACACCGTGGTCGGGCCGACGAAGCTCCAGCCGCGCTTCTTCAGGTCCTTGGACATGGCCACCGATTCGGGCGAGGTGCTCATGCTGCGCAGCACCTCGAGCGTGAGCCGCTCGGGCCTCGTGCCCGGCTTGGGCTGGTAGCCCCAGACGTAGGCCGACAGCGAACCAAACTCACGCCTCAGCTCGATCACCCGCCTGGCGTTGTTGATGGTGGATTCGATCTTGCCGCGGTGGCGCACGATGCCCGCGTCGGCCAGCAGCCGCGCCACGTCCGCCTCATTGAAGCGCGCCACCTCTTCGGCCTCGAAGTTGGCGAAGCCTGCGCGAAAGGCCTCGCGCTTGTTCAGGATGGTGAGCCAGCTCAGGCCCGCCTGAAAGCCCTCGAGGCACAGCTTCTCGAACAGGCGCCGGTCGTCGGTGACGGCAAAGCCCCATTCGGTGTCGTGGTAGTGCTGGTAGGCCGGGCTGGCCTGGCACCAACTGCAACGCAGTGCCTGGTCTGCGCCCACGAAAAGGCCGGCCGGGATGGCCTGGGATGGCTTGGCTTTGGTCATTCTCTTGGCGCGTTACTCAGGCTGGATGCCGGCGGCCTTGATCACCCGGCCCCACTTCTGCGACTCGGCCGCCTGGAAGGCTGCCAGGCCCTCGGGCGTGCTCAGTGACAGCTCACCGCTGGTGTTGGCCTGGAAGGCCAGCACGGCGGGCGCGTTCATGCCCTTGGCGAGCATCTCGTTGAGCTTCTTCACCACCGCCGGCGGCGCGTTGGCGGGCAGGTACACCGCCGTCCAGTAGCTCATGTCGTAGCCCTTCACGCCGGCCTCGTCCACCGTGGGCACATTGGGCAGGGTGGCCAGGCGCTTGGTGCCGCTCACGGCCAGCGCGCGCAGCTTGCCGCCATTGATCTGCGGCACGGCCGTGGGCGCATCGGCAAACATGAAATCGATCTGGCCGCCCATCAGGTCGGTGATGGCAAAGGGGTTGCTCTTGTAGGGCACGTGCAGCGCGTCCACGCCGGCCATCTGGCGCAGCAGCTCGCTGCCCACGCGGCTGGACGAGCTGCCACTGCCGAAGCTCAGCTTGCCCGGCCGCTTGCGCGCATCGGCCAACAGATCGGCCAAGGTCTTGTAGGGCGATGCGGGGTTCACCAGCAGCGCCATGTGGCCCTTGGCGAGCAGGATGACGGGGCTGAAATCCTTCACCGGGTCGTAGGGCAGCTTGTTGTAGAGGTGCTCGTTGGCCGCGTGCGTGGTGTTGGTGGTCATCAGCATCGTGTAGCCGTCGGGCACCGCACGGGCCACGAATTGCGTGGCGATGAAGCCATTGGCCCCTGGCTTGTTGTCCACCACCACCGGCAGCTTGTAGGCCTCGGTGAGCGCCTGGCCCATGGCGCGCGCCATCTGGTCGGTGCCACTGCCGGCAGCAAAGGGCACGACGATGGTCAGCGCCTTGGCGGGGTAGTCCTGCGCCTGGGCGCCGGGCGCGGCCAGCAAGATCAGGGCGGCGAGGGCCGCCAGGGATTGAAGCAGGTGGGGTTTCATGGGCATGGAGTGGATCCTGTAGAGCGCAACGTGAACAGCCCGCTCATTGGACTTCAGATCGCCGGCCGCGTGTTGGCTTCGCGACGGACGCATTGAGCGCCGCCGCAGCCCGAATGAGCGCCTTGAACGCGTCCGCGTCGATCTGCTCGCCCTCATGGATGTCGATCGCGCGCCGGGCGTTGCCGTCGAGGCTGGCATTGAAAAGCCTGGCCGGGTCGGGCAACGAGGCGCCCTTCAGGAAGGTCAGCTTCACCACCGCCTTGTAGCTCTCGCCGGTGCACAGGATGCCGCCATGCGCCCACACGGGCGTGCCCATCCACTTCCATTGCTCCACCACGTCGGGCACGGCCTCGTGGATGAGCTGGCGCAGGCGGCTCAGGGTCTGCCCGCGCCAATCGCCCAGTTCGGCGAGCTTGTTGTCGATCAGTTCGCTGGCCTGCGGGCCGTCGCTTGATCCGGATTTCCTCATGCTCACCTCCGCGTGCGTTCGTGCATCACGAGGATTCAGCGCCAGAGGCCTGGCTGACCTTCTTGGGCAGCGCGTCGTTCACATCCAACCACGGCACATGCGCTTCGTAGAACACATGCACCGAGGGCTCGCGGTCGAGCGGGCCTTGCAACAGTGCCCGCGCGATGTGCGTCTCGCCGGGCCAACGCGTGGACTCGAAGAAGATCGGGCTGCCGCAGCGGGGGCAGAAGCCTCGGCGAGCGCCCGGGCTCGATTCGTACCAGGTGGGCTGGGTACCTTCGGCATCGATGGTGACCTGCTCGCTCGCAAAGCCTGCCCAGGTGACGAGCGGCGCGCCATGCGCCCGGCGGCAATAGCTGCAGTGGCAGTGCGCGACCCACTTGGTCGGCAAGGCGGCGCTGAAGCGAACGGCGCCGCACAGACAAGACCCCATCGATACGGCTGTTGTGTTCATGGCGAAGCGTCAACAAGTTTGTGGTTCAGTGCAGCCCGGCAGGCCTGTGGCGATCAGCGCACACCCAGATCCGCAATCACCTGCGCGGCTATCTGTTGGCTGGCGCTGGCAAAGCTGGTGTCGAGAAAGTCGCTCTGCGGGTCCATCCAGACCGCCATGCTGCCAAAGGGGCTGGTGTACTCATAAGTCTTCTGCTGTGGCTCGGCCACACGATTCGCAACTGAATCGCGCTGCCGCACAACCACCCGCATGACAAAACTCAGGCGCTCATCGCGTGTCGTGGCCACCTGCAATGGCTGAAGCTCGACCGTCACCACGTTGGCCGCCCCATCGGCACCTGCGGTCCAATGCCTCAGCGCCCGATCGGCCAGATTTCGCCGCAGTTCAGGCAGCAAGGGGTGCGTCTGTTCGAGGCGCAGCAAGCGCTCCTTCACTTGCGCCGTCTTCTCTTGCGAAAGCCCGCCCGTCGCGCCCACGGCCGCACCGGCCGCGGCGCCTGTGAGTATGCCAAGCGATGCAGCCAGGGGAACGCACAACACCGCAAACGGCCCGCAGCTCAGACCCCAAAGACCACCCAACACGCCGCCGGTGCCGACGCCGACCGACATGCCATCGCCCAAGGCCGTGTTGCGAACATCAAGGTGCTCGAGATAGTTGGCATTCGCCACGACGCTGAAGGACACCGCTTGTCCGGCAGGGATTGGCCGCAGCGATGGCGCTGCTGCGCAACCGAGCAAGAGCATGCAGCACAGCAGGATCCGGGCAGAGCGCGCGCGCATGTCGGGTGCCTCCTGCGGGCATTCTGTGCCCCAAACCAGCGCGCCGCAATCTCAGGGCCCCACCGCGCCGGCAGCGGGCCAGTCCGTGGGCCCCACACGCTGAAGCCGCATCTCGAAGATCCGCACGGGCGGCTGGCCCGGCATCGTGCGTTCGCCCACCTCGGACCACACGCCGTCCTTGACCGAAGCCGCGTAGCGGATCATTGCCGGCCCGGCCTGGATCGTCCAGACGAATTCGCCGTCCTTCACCTCGAGCGGGAAGTCGCCCTCATGGCCTTGGGCGTAGGAGTGAAAGTTGTATTTGCCGCTCTGCGGATTGAAGGAGATGATCGCCAGCGCATTGAAGGCCACCGTGCCATCACCGCGATGCCCGCGGCCCTCGATCATGCGCACCGTGTCGCCGAGCATGGGCCCGACGCGTTCGGTCTGCACCAGCTTCAGCGTCTGGCCGCCGGCCCCGACGACGGTGGCCGGGCCGCGCCACAGGCCATCGAAGGCGCTCAGCCGCGCCAGGGCCAGCTTCTGTTCGGCTTGCAGCGCAGCGGTATCGGGCGGCCCGGCGGCAAAGGCCGATGCGAGCGTGAGAGCGATCAGGCCGCCAAGCCCGAAACGCGTGATCTGAAGTGGCAGGCGCATGGGATCCTCAGGTGGGGTTGCGTTGCGAATGGGTTGCCAGGGGCGCCGGGGACAGTCGCCTGCGCAGTTGAAGAAACGGGCGCTCCACGCTGTAGTGCAGTGCGGCGCCGGCCAGCAGGGCCGCGCCGCCGTAGACCATGAAGGCGACCAGCCCCCCGCCGCCCAGTGACGCGCCCCACTGCAGCTGCACCAGATGGTAGACGGCCTTGTGCACCAGGTACAGGCTGTAGGAGATGGCCGCCAGCCAACCCGCCAGCGGAAGCTCGCGCCGGCCGATCAGGCTGTCGCGGCCGGCCGCTGCGAAGACCAGCAAGCCCAGGCCCAGCGACAGCACCGGCCACCCCACGGTGTTGCCGAGCAGGCCCACGCGGTCCTGAAAGAGCCAGAACGAGAAGGCCAGCACCAGCACACCGGCCAACAGGCAGCGATTGGCGTGGCGCCTTGCCTGCAGCCACGCGGCGGGGCGCAAGGTCTTCCAGGCGGCGAGTGCGACACCGCAGAGCAGGCCATCCAGGCGCGCCCAGGTGGGGTAGTAAAGGTCTTCGATGAACCAGTTGCGATCAAGGCCCGGATCGGCCTGCATGCCCTGCGCCCAGATCGCCGCACGCAGGGCGATGCCGCCCAGCACCAGGGCCGCGCACAGGGCGGCAAACTTCCACACCGCAGGGCGCCGAAACAAGGCCACTGCGAGCAGCGGAAACAGCCAGTAGAAATGCTCCTCCACGCACAGTGACCAGGCATGCGAGAACGCCGAGTTTCGGCCGTAGTCGATGCTCAGGTTCATGACGAAGGCGACAAACGTCCACCCCGGCTCCATCCCCGGCGCCTCACGGAAGGCGGGCCACCACAGATACAGCAGCAGCACGGCCCAGTAGGCCGGAAGAATGCGGAAGGCACGGCGCAGGTAGAAATCGCCCAAGGACAGCTTGCGCCCCCGCGAGAGCGGCGCGAGCACCTGCGCGCCGATGAGAAAGCCGCTGAGCACGAAGAACAGGTCCACGCCCATCCAGCCGTAACGCGAGAGCCAGGCCCAGTCCGCACCCAGCCCGCCCACCAGGAACGAGTGGAACAGCATCACCCAGACGATGGCCAGGCTGCGCAGCAGGTCCAGCCCGGGCAAACGATCGGCATTGTTCAAGGGCTGCCCGCTGCGCTGCGACGTTGTCAAAACAGCGATGATCCCAGATGGACGACCATGGCCAGCACCACGATGTTGCTCGTGGCGAACACCGCAAAGCGATGGACCACGTTGTTGTAGCCGAGGTAGATGAGGCTGTGCAGGATGCGCAGGCCGAGGTAGGCCCAGGCCAGGGCCAGCGCCACGGCATTGACGTTGCCGGTGGCGAGGTAGAAGCCGACCAGTGCGTAGAAGAGCACGGGCACCTCCACCAGGTTCATGAACACGCGGTTGGGCAAGGCCACATCGGCCGGCACATGGGCGGACTCTCCGTACTCGAAGTCCTTGGCGACGACCCGCCGCTTGAAGGCGGCACGAAAGCGCCGGATGGGGACCTGCACCAGCACGAGCATGGTCCACAGCATCAGGGCGAGCGCAGGCAGCAGAATGAGGTGGGGTTTCATGGTGGGGCAGTGACGCGGCGCGGTCCGGCGGGGCAGCCCGCATCGCCTAACGTTTTTACTGATGGTACACCGCCACCAGGCCCCCTCGAACCCATGTCTCCAACCCGCGGGAGTGCTGCCATGAAGTCCCTGTTGCTCTTCGCCTTCATGTCGGCCTGCGTCGGCGTGTGCGCGCAGCCGGCCTACCCGACCAAGGCCATCACCATCGTCGTGCCCTTCGGCCCCGGCGGCGTGGCCGACATCACCGCGCGCACGGTGGGCCAGGCCATGTCGGCCTCGCTGAAGCAGCCCGTGGTGATCGACAACCGCCCGAGCGCGGGCGCCATCGTCGGCTCGGCCGCGGTGGCCCATGCCGCAGCCGATGGCTACACGCTGCTGCTGCTGAGCAATGCCAATGCGGTGAGCGCCGGTTTGTTCAAGAAGCTGCCCTACGACCCGGTGAAGGGCTTCGCCCCGATCGGCACCCTGGGCTACTTTGATCTCGCGCTGTTCGTTGCCGACAAGTCGCCGCTGAAGAGCGTGCACGATCTGGTGGCCAGCGCCAAGGCCAGGCCTGGCCAGCTGACGATCGGCACCATCGCCGTGGGCAGCACGCAGAACCTGGCGGCCGAGATGTTCAGGGCCAGCGCCGGCATCGACGCCCTGATCGTGCCCTACAACGGCACGCCAGCGGTGCAGACGGCCTTGCTCGCGGGGCAGGTGGATGTCGGCTTCGAGGTGCTGAGCCCCATGCTGCCGCACGTCGCGCCGGGGCCCAGGGGCCTGCGCCCGCTGGCGGTCACGTCAGACCGGCGCTTTGCGGGGCTGCCCCATGTGCCCACCGTGCAGGAGTCGGGCGTGCCGAAGTACAGCGTGGCCTCCTGGAACGCGCTGGCGGCGCCGGCAGGCACGCCGCTGCCAGTGATCGAGGCCTTGAACGCCGCCCTGCGCCACGCGCTGAGCCAAGCCGAAGTTCAGCAGCGCCTGCAGACCCTCGGCGTGCGCGCCCAGCCCAGCACACCGGCCGAGGCGGGCCAATTGCTGCAATCGGAAATCCAGCGCTGGAAGCAGGTGATCACCGCGGCCGGGATTACCTTGCAGTGAGGCGCACCGCACCAGGCCACTTGGCCCGCGGGCCCGGCTGGCGCCGGTAACGGCCTGCAGTTGCAGCGCCAAGCCCGCTCACACCCAACCGAATTGAGCGCGCACCTCGCGGGCGGTGACATTGATGGGCGAAGTGGGGGCCTGGGTGTACTGGCGCAGGTTGCCGGCGCGCACGCCCCCCGCGTTCTGCCCCAGCACGGCCACGGCCTTGATGCGCCAGCCTGCCGCCCTGAAGCCGTCCACATAGGCCTGTGCATCGGGCGCGTCGGCGCCGGCGTTCTGCCCGCTGGAAGGCGACAGACAGAAGATCACCGCCTGGCAGCGCGCCCGGCCCACCTCGGCCACGAAATCCTCCACGCTGGTGCGGGTGTCCTGCAGCGTGCCGATGCGCGCATAGAAGCGCACCGGCGCCTTCGTGCCTTGAATCTGGATGTCGCGCACGCTGCGGTTGAAGCACCCCGTCAGGCTGCGCACCAGCGAGGCCTTGCGGGTGTTGGAGTTGCCGATGATGAGGTAAGCGTCCATTCCTGTAGTCTAGCGAGGCTCGATGCCGAGATCGGCTCGGCACGAGCGGGGCTGCATTGCCAAGGGATCAGGAAGCCAACAACGTTTGGGATGAGACATCAGGTGCTGCAGCGTGCATCAATCCACTTCATTGCCCTGCCGGCGGCTGCCACAGCTCGATCTTGTTGCCCTCGGGGTCGATCACCCAGGCGAACTTGCCGTACTCGGATTCGTCGATCTTCTCGAGCACCTGGCAGCCCTCCTCCTTCAAGACCTTGACCAAGGCGTGCAGGTCGTCCACGCGGTAGTTGATCATGAAGGGCGCGGCGCTCGGCGCGAAGTGATCACCCTCTTGCGCGCCGATGGACCAGATGGTGGTGCCTTTGAACGGCTGGCCTTCGGCATCGGCCCAGGTGAATGCGGCGCCACCCCAGGCCTGCACATCGATGCCCAGGTGCCGCTGGTACCAGGCGCGCAATGCCGGGGCGTCCTTGGCCTTGAAGAAGATGCCGCCGATGCCTGTGACGCGTTTCATGGGGCCTCCGGTGCGCGATCGTGTTGACGGGGATCGCGCATCTTGCATCACTTCGGGCCGGGGCTGGCCGGGCTGCCCTTGTCGAACACCACGCGCCAGACCTTGCCGGCTTCAAGCCGCCAGATCGAGTTGAATCGGGCGATCACCTTGCCCGCCGGGTCGCGCACGGGCCCGGTGCTGAGGGCCAGCGTGCCCGAAGCCAACACCTCCACCTGATCGGGCGCCCATGAGAACGGCGCGGCGGGCTCCTTGAAGAACGCAGCCCAGCCATCCACCACCTGCGCCTTGCCCGTCAGGACACCGGTGCCCGAAAAAAAGATCGCCTCATCCGACACGAACTCGGCGAAGCGCTGCAGATCGCGATCGGCCATGCTGCGCGCAAACGCCACCTCGGCCGCCCAGACTTCATCGCGCGGCGATGGCGCGGCAGCGGATGCGTGCATGGTGGCGGCCACCGCGAGTGCGGCGAGCCATGGTCTGGGGCGCGCCGTGAGCCTCAACGACGACGGCCGGCAAGCCCGGCCGACAGCAGGGCCACCAGCAGCAGGGCGCCCGTTGCGGGCTCGGGCACCGTCCGGCCGTCCTGCAACTGGAAGTTGGCGCCCAACCATGCGCCAGCCCATCCGTCGGACGCGATCGGCATCTCGAAGAAGCCGGCGTCGCCGTAGCGATCCAGCACATTGAACAACCTGGCGTCGAAGCCGCCCTGGCCGCCCTGGCCCGTGCCCAAGGAGGCGGCCTGGTCGTCCTCGAAGAACGCGGCCACCACGTAGAGGTGGTCGGGCAGCAGCGTCAGGCTCTGGATGTCGGCGTAGCGGAAATAGCCGTCCGATGCCGTGTTGGCACCCGACGGAACCTGCACGCTGGCCAACTCCGTTGGCACGACACCCTCTTCCCACAGTCCCACCCAAACGCCCGACATCAGCCCATCGCGGCCGCTGTCGAAGGCGCCCAGTGAAACCACCTGCACCTGCTGCGTGACCTGGAACTCGAAGCCCAGCATCATGCCCAGGCCATCGAACAAGGCCCCCGGGCTGGTCAACTGAACCGCCGGCGATGCCTGCGCCGGCGCGCCGAGCAGCGCACCCACCAGCATCAAGGTGCCCGCAACCCGCTTGAGACAATTTCGCATGAAAAAAATCCTGTGAATGAAGCCCGGGCCCCATCCAGCTGCCCTCGACAAGCCGCGCATGTTTACCGAAATTCGTGCGCCTGAGCAACTTCAAACATGGGGGTATTCAGGCCGGCGCCACTGCCCGACACTCACGCGGTATGTCGCCCGTCATGAAGTGATCGTTCGACGGCACCTGGCAGCCAGTTCGGGCCGGTGCGCGCCGCAGGCGACTCCCAACTCACCAGGAGATTCAACATGCGGTTCACGAAGTGGTGGGGCATGTGCGCCCTTGTTCTGCAGCTCGCCTCGCCAGCGGCGTGGGCCCAGCCGGCCACGAGTTCTTCGGCCCGCCTGGCCGCGCTCGAATCCGCGGTGACCACGCTGACCCAGAACCAGCTCGCCCTGCAGGCGTCCAACGCCGCCCTCACCCAGGATCTGCAAGCCAAGTCGGCCCTGATTGCGAGCCTTCAGGCTGCGCTGCAGCAGGAGGTGTCCGATCGCAAGGCGTATGCCGACGCGGCGGCCGCCACCGCACTGACCAGCGCGCGCACCTACTCCGACAGCAGGCTGCTGCCGATCAGCGACAAGCTCACGCACTTCAGCCGCATCGGCAACGATGTCTACATCTCGGGCGCCAACCTGCACGTGCGCAATGGCTTGGGTGCAACCTACGCCTTCGGTGTCAATGGCTTGGGCAACCTGATCGTGGGCTACAACGAATTGCGCGGCCAGCCCACCAACCCCGACGTGCGCACCGGCTCGCACAACGTCATCGCCGGCCAGGGCATGAATTATTCAGCCACCGGCGCCTTCCTCACGGGCATCAACAACAGCAGTGCCACCTACTTCGCCTCGGTGCTGGGTGGCACGGGCAACACCGCCAGCGGCACCTATTCGGTGGTGGTCGGCGGCTTCAACAACGTCGCATCGGCTGGCTGGACTTCCATACTTGGCGGGCGCGACAACACGGTGGCGGCGCAGTTGGGGCACTTCCCTTGAGCTCTGGTTCGGGGGCGCTAGACAGTACATCCGTGACCGGGCGTCCTCTGGGCTGAGTTGGACGCTCAGTTTGTTCGCCCCAGTGCACTCTGGATGCGAGCGAACTGGGCCTGCCACAGCCACTGCATGCTCTCCAGCGTGGCCGCCTTGGAACACCACTCCATGGGCACGTGCAGGCAC
>Ga0268298_10004127_pt1 | contig 14380 bp, 12 predicted proteins | sample WWTPWeurt_MetaG_FD_194462 | JGI IMG/M metagenome (GOLD analysis project Ga0268298, IMG submission 194462) | Activated sludge microbial communities from WWTP in Nijmegen, Gelderland, Netherland - WWTP Weurt | ecosystem: Engineered > WWTP > Aerobic digester > Activated sludge | place... | reverse complement strand
ATAGCGAATCCGAAAGATTTTGATTCCTAATCACCTTAAAATTATTACCACGCTCATTTTTTGCTAAATTTCGCTGTTCTGAATTACTATTCTGTTTTTTTTCTTCAAAAAGAATTTCATAAAAAAATGCAATTTTCCAAGGCTCACTTTTCCACCAAAAAAATGATTTTTTTCCCTTTGATAAAATTTTTATCGAGAAAATTTCCGGATATTTTGCATTTTTCCACGCTCTTTCTATTACTTCGTTTAATGTTTTTCCTTCACAAACAAATGATTTCATTAATCTAAACCTACCTAAAATAATAAAGACGAAAAAATAAGATTATTTACTGTTTTTATTCTTTCATCAAAATTTTGTACTAAATCTAATTGGAGTGAGAAACGGGATTCGAACCCGCGACCTTTGCCATGGCAAGGCAACGCTCTACCAACTGAGCTACTCTCACCTATCACTCAATATTCATTATAACTCATATTATTAATTTTTGAAAAAAGCATAAAATAAAGAATAAAATTTAAAAGAGATAAAAATAAATCAAATAAAAGACTTACTTATAAATCCTAACCAAATTTCTATTCCTAAAAGCAAAAATGGTATAAAGGGAACAACTTTAATTCTTTTTTTTCTTATTACACCTAATAAAATTCCACCACAAGCACCAATCCATGAACCCAAACCTATAGCACCAATGCAATCGATCGGACGCATCAATAAGGAGAGTGCAGCTATTGTAATGCCATCACCTAATCCTATAATTTGTCTATTTTTTTTACCTATTTTTTTTACCAATAAAAAAATGCATACTATTCCAAAAGAAACAGCAATTTTTAAACAGGCAAATTTTAATGAAAAAGATTGAAATACATTATGAAAGCCGAGGCAATAAAACAGGAGAAGAATTATTAATGAAAGCTTTTTTTCCAAAATATCTGAATAAGAAAGAATTAAAAGGATAAAAAGAAAAATTGGAAAATAAAAAACATCAAGCATAATATTTTCATAGAATGAAAATGAAATAAAAAGAGAAAAAATTGTAAAAATAACAGAATAAAAGACAGTACTGATTCTTTTATGAAAAACAGAGAAAAAATTACCGTAAACAAAAAATAAAGATAAAAAAAATGCAAAAGCATGCAAGAAAAGCAGAAGTAAAAAAGTAATTACCATCCTTTTCCTAAAAAATTTCTTTCTCAGCCCGCTCTATCAAAGTTTCGATACGAATAATTTTATCCTGTTTTTCATGATATAAAAACTGCACCTCTGGAATTCGCCTTAGCACCATTTGCGTTGATAAAAAATGTTTAAAATCAGGAATTTTTGGCAATAATTTTTTTATAGTTTTTTTAACAACTTCCTGCCCCAAAGATGAATAAAAATAAATCTTAAGAAGCGATCCATCCGGAGTTATTTCACTTTCGATTGGATGTACACGCAAAAGGTCTATAATTTCATCAGAAATCAATACAAAAAATTTTGCGGAAACACGGAGAAAATTTGATTGTCTACGGAGCAATTTTTGTGAAAACCCCCCTCTCTCTCTCAGCATCATACTATAACCCCCGGTTCGAAAAGATTACTATTTTAGAGAATTAGCAAGAGGATTAAGAGAATTTGATCTGCGAATAGATTCTAATTTAATTGCACGCATCAATTTTCTTCGCATCTTCTGTGAAGGAGATTCATAAAAAACCATTTTTTTTGCGTCGCGTATAATGCCTTCACGCTCAACCTTTTTCTTAAATTGACGATACTTTTTATCAAAATCATCTTTTATTGTCACGATTACATGGGCCTTTCTTGCCATTAAAATACCTTTTACTGTTTATAATAAATAATAAACTTTTTATTAAGTTACCAAAATTATCAAATCTTGTACAGATATTAAATACCCGCTTCGATTGTTACACCAAAAGTTGTTGATTGGTACGCATTATACAATGATATTGGCTGTTGCCACAACAGTCCCAATGAACAATTTTCAGTAATATCGCATTTTATAGTAAGATTAAGCATACCAACACGCCACATACTCAAATTTTGTAAATGTGCGAGATCAACATCTTTTGTTCTTGGAAATGGCGGCTCTTCTCCGTAGTTAAGATATAGTGTCCCATTTTTCGCCACAGGATAATTAAAATAATTGCTATTGTTTTGACCACAAATTTCAAAAATTCCTCCAGAAGGATTATGAGTTTCCGTCATATACTCCGTGACAAAAAGATCTTGTCGCATCGATTCTATACAGATATAGTCCTTCATATGCGCTACAAAACGGTACTCTCCAAAGAAAGAGACATTTGGGAAAAAACAGGTCGACTGTAAACCAAACCCAAAGGTATAGGAACTACCAGGCGTCCTTTTTAAATTAGCCTGATACAAAAAAATTCCCTCTTCTGTCGGCTTTGTTGGTACAGGAACATTTGTATAATTTTTTGAATTAAAGAATGAAACTCCCGCATCACATCCGATCATTACTGTTTCTAAAAAATCTATCACTAGACCAAAACTTCCTCCTCCTTCAAAATGTCCATTGTTACCTATTGGCTTTGCAAAAAAATAATTTGATGGCACCTCTGGAGAGGTCGGGACGGTCATATGAATCGAAGCGGTTGGCATAATTGAGCAGAAGGGGAATTTAACAGAATTTTTATTTAATCCATAAATAGTCCTCCAATACAACTCAATCGTTGTATCCTCGGCGCCAAATTTGCTATAGGATTCAAAATTTTGTTGTAAAATATTCCCTAGTGCACGGGTATTATAAAGAATATTTTGAACAAATAAAGATTTAAACTGATTCGCCAATTGTCCTTGAGTATAATTTTCTAATGTCCTAAAAGAATTAAAATCGTTGAGCGCATCGGTTGGTCCATTATCAACAACCGGCTCTTGAAAATCTATAATTTGATAAATATTTGGCTGTTCATAGGGCTCTTGAACAGTATCGGCATTCTGCGCAATCATAAATTGCTGCCTGTATCTCGAATACATGTTTGCTAAAGTGGGCCCCTGATAATTTGATGTTGTATCAAATGGATTTATCGAATCCATAGAAAGCTGAGAAAATCCTGCATATATTTTAATTCCAAAGTTGGTTGATTCATTTTTCGTGTGGGGAATCATCTTAAATTCCGCAGTACAACGAACCCCGGATTTTTCATATTGTGCATCAAAATATCCATAACCAAATAACTTGTTCGGAGATCTCGTAGGAGGATAGGAAAGAAGAGAAAAAAAGTTATTTGTATAATTTGAATAATCAAAGAAGAGAGGGTTGTACATAAATTTAACTTCATATTTCTCCTTATCTTCAGCCGATAAATTATTTAACCAGGGCACATGATTATATCCTAAATATCTCGCAATCAATTTTGAAACAAGATTTTGCCTTGTACTATCAGATGGAAAAGATGGACCAACCGCAAGAATCTGTTTTGATTCATCTTCCCTAAAATTTTTCTTCATATCATCTGACTGAACATAAGAATCTTCAACAAAAATTGGCTTGGTATTGCTTAGCTCGGGATTAGTCCAAGGGAAACAGCTTGTAGGAAAAGTAAGCGCCCCATCGTTGACCATCCCATACAACCCTGGCTCAGCTGCATTGGATGGATCCCACGGATAAAAAAGAGGGAAAAAATCAATAGGTTCTGGAATCGCACCCAATGGCATCTTTTTTGCCCCTATTAAAATAGTTTTTTGATCATTGTCATTATTAAAATTATTAGATGAATCGCCACTTTCTGAAGAAACAAAGGAACTACTAACCTGTGAATCGTCCTCATACAAAATTTCTCTATTGCCATAACTATTTGTTCCAGTTGATGCTGATTGATAGAAAGGAGTAACGCTTACTGAACAATATTCCCAAATAGATGATGAATCCTCCTTAATCTCAAAATTTTCCTTTATGATATGCCTTCCATAATCTTCAAGAAGAGAATAAGCACTATCTGCTGAAAACAATGGCGCAGGATCGGCATTATTAAGACGCAAAATTGTTCCTTCTACCCCGACAATACAAAAAAATATATAGCAAACAATGGCTATAAAAAAATAACGAAATAATGGCCGTACCATCATTATGCCCCATATCCTATCAGTTTCATTTTCAAGTGAAAATTGATAAACCACCTGTACCAAAACGACATGCAGACTAGCAAGAAAAATTTGCTAAATCAACTGCGACATAACCGAAATTATCAATAATAGATTCACCAAAATAGAAAAAATCTGCAAAAAACGTTGTAAAGGAGACAAATAATAAAAAATATTAATACCTACAGAAAGTAGCGAAATAATTGAAATTAAAATAATTGTCATATGCACCATAAAAAACGGATCACAAATATTCTTTAAAAAAATGAGAAAGATTGAGATAATCAACGTTCCTGCCGTCTCAGATAACGAGATCATTGGAAAAAATTTATAAAAAAACATCTGTAAAAATTTATTAAGGTGGTGAAGAGAAAAATAGAGCACAATACAAGAGATAATTATAAAAAAAATATTCAAAAAATGTATAACAAATAATTTTTCAGGAAAGGTATGTATCAGGGCTTCAGAAAAAGTTGTTCCCCCAGTCAAAAATTTTACTATCCCACTATTTTGCAGAAGAACAATTACTCCAACATAGGAACAAAGAATCCCTATCTTTCTTCCAATAGAAATCAAAAAATTCTCTATCACAGAATACTCCTTTGAAAAAAATGAAGGATATTCCATTAAGCAGAGGAAAAGGGTATATGGTAAACACTTTGCTAGATGCGCAGGCTTAGCAACAATATGAATAAAATTTTCAACATACGATGCGAATGGAAGATGAACAACGCTATCAAAACATACGATAAATAAACCAAAAAACCAAAGCGCAAGGAGCAAAAAAAGAAAATAAAAAAGGAATTTCGCAATATCAGATAAAAAAAGATTCATGACCGATACTGCTATTACTATAGAGACTCCAAAATATCCACTTGAACCACCAGGCACATAGATACCACCTATACTTTTTTCGACATGATGAATAACAAAAGCCGTGGTCAACAAAGTAATAAGAATCTGGGTTATATGGGTAATAATTCCATATAATAGTCGAATCATAGGAAAAGAAAAATAAAATTCACTGCCATTATTTAAAAGCATTAGCGATTCTGTTTTTTTTGTTTGATATTTAAGAAGTAAATAGCAAACAAATCCAATCAAAAAATAAAAAAAAATTCCCTTTTTTTGAAAATAAACGATGAAAAAAGGAACAATAAAAATATTTTTTGCTACATGAAGTGTTGTAGTTGAAAGAAGATTGTAAAGAAACGAATATATTTTTTGCAAATTCATTTAAAGATATATAATTTATCGGATGAAACATTTTACTACAAGAGATACCACAAAATGAACTCGATGTCTTACTTTCAATGTAGCGTGCATCCAAAAAAGATGGTTCTTTTTACCTCTCTCTTTAGATCAATCGAAGATCATTTTGCTTTTGATAGAGTGGAAGACAAAAAAGAACATATCGTTGAATTGTTCGTCCCAATAAAATTAAAAAATACCGCGACCGCCATTATTATAACACTTCACAAAGAAAATTTGATAGATTCATGGAAAGAGGGTAAAATATTAGATAGTAGTTTATATAATTACAAAAATATTTTGCATGAAAAAAATTGATCTTATTACCAATTTATATCACCTTTATCGTGATTTTAAAAAAACACCACTTTTTATAAGTGGTGCAACTAGCATAGTTTTTGGCGATGGGAATCCTGAATCCCCAATCGTTTTTGTTGGAGAAGCACCTGGAATGGAAGAAGATTCACAGGGACTCCCTTTTGTTGGGCGCTCAGGAAAACTCTTGAACAAGGCTCTTGAGCTATGCGGCATAAAAAGAAATCAAGTATTCATAACTAATGTTGTAAAATGTCGTCCCCCTAATAATAGAGCACCGACATTAGAGGAGATTGAGATAGGCAAAAAATTAATTCTTCAATATGAACTAAAAATTATCTCTCCTAAATTGATAGTTACACTCGGATCTGTTGCACTACATGGAGTAACAGGAGAGGTATATCCAATGAAAAAAGTAAGGGGGAATTATTTAAAAACAATATTTGGAACTGTTTTTCCGCTTTTTCACCCCTCATTTATATTAAGAAACGGGGCTCCTTTTTCACTTTTTCTTGACGATGTAAAGAATGCACTTTCCTTTGCAGGAATTGTATGAAAAAATTTACAATAACAGTTCCAATGAAACCAAAAGGAGACCAGCCAAAAGCCATTCAACAACTTGTAGAGACAGAAGGATCTGCAAGAACTTTGTTGGGTGTAACTGGATCAGGAAAAACGTTTACCATTGCAAATGTTATCGAAAATGTTCAAAAGCCTACCCTTGTTATATCACCAAACAAAACCCTTGCTGCACAATTGTATGAAGAATTTTCACGATTTTTTCTCAATAATAAGGTTTGTTATTTTGTAAGTTATTACGATCATTACCAACCAGAATCCTACTTACCAGCAAATGATGTGTATATACCAAAAGAAGCAAAAATTAATTATGAAATTGATCGACTAAGAACCGAGGCTCTTGCCTCTTTGGTAAGCAGAAAAGATGTTATCGTTGTTTCGTCCGTTTCCTGTATTTATGCTCTCGGAAACCCACAGGATTACATTTCCTGCGCATTTACCATTCAAAAATTGATGCGAATATCGATCGAAAAATTCATGGATACTCTTGAAAAACTAGATTTTCAAAGATCAAATGATTATGAAAAAATGCTTCATGGAAATTTTTTCCAAAAAAACAATCTTCTCTATCTTTCAACCTCTTATCAACGAGGATTAATTATTATTGAATTTAATAAAGAAAATATTAAAAATATATTTTTTTCTCAGAATAAAAACAGAGAAGCAATGGCAGAAGAAATAGATTTATTTACCATTTTTCCAGCAAAATATTTTATTTCGACTGAAGAAAAAAGAGAAAAAGCAGTTACAAGTATTCAACAAGAGCTGCAGGAGTGGATCCCACAACTTAAAAATCCCTATTACCAAGATCGATTATATAATCGTGTAATGCGTGATGTAGAAATGATCTATGGAACAGGAACCTGTCCAGGAATAGAAAATTATTCTGCACATTTTGACCAACGTGCTAAAGGGGTCCCTCCACACACTCTCTTTGATTTTTTTGAATTGAGTGATTTTATGACTGTAATCGATGAATCGCATCTTTCTATTCCACAAATGTATGGGATGCATATCGGAGACAAAGCAAGAAAAAAATCTTTAATAGAATACGGATTTAGGCTGCCATCAGCCTACGATAATCGTCCACTCACCTTTGAAGAGGCAGAAAAACATTTCAAAGATGTAATCTTTGTATCCGCAACGCCCGGACAATATGAACAAAAAAAAAGCGACAAAGTCGTTGAACAAATAATACGACCTACAGGCATTATTGATCCAAAAATAAAAATATATCCACGTATTAATCAACTACAAAAAGTAGAAGAGCTACTTCGCATGGTTAGCATACGAGGGAAAAGAACATTAATAACCGTGCTTACAAAAAAATTAGCAGAGGATTTGGCACTCTTTTTAGAAAATAAAGGGATACGATGTTGCTACATACATCACAAGATAAAAATTCAACTGCGAAGTCAACTGCTTCATAAATTACGTAGTGGTATTTTTGAGTGTCTTGTCGGAATAAATTTATTACGTGAGGGACTTGATTTACCAGAGGTAGCTTTGGTCATCATTATGGATGCAGACATTCAAGGATTTTTACGAGATAAAAGATCTCTAATACAGATGATTGGCAGAGCGGCGAGAAATAATGATGCTGAAGTTGCATTATTCGCCGATAACACAAGCGCATCTATGCGCGATGCTATCGAAGAAACCAATAGAAGAAGATCAATACAGATGATTTTTAATAAAAAAAATGGCATTGTGCCTCTTACTGCTCAAAGAGAAGTTAAAAAAACAATTGGTGTTCTGGAAAAAAATTATGCAGAAACAAGAATATAAGAGGGATAACAATGAATCATAAAAAAATTATTTTATTCGGATTAAGCACATTTTATTTATCCTTGTTTTTTTTATCAACTATACATAACAATGATGAGAAGACATATAATGACGAAAAAAACATTGAACAAAAAGATAAAATATCGACAATAATAACTGAAAAAAATTACAATGAAGATGATAAAAATACAGAAGATAATAAAAATAAAATTTTGATCATATTTGTTCATGGGACCGATACAATGACAATAGAACAGGTATATAAAAATTTTTCCCTGCTTGGCAAAATAACTTTATTTTTATCTCTTAAATTTGGAAAAGAGAGCAAAAAATATAAAAATATCTTGGAAAAACATATACCAAAAAGAAATAAAGAACTTACTAAAAAAGAACTTACTAAATATGAATATTTTTGGAACAATGCGTTAGGATTACAGGAATACACAGAAAAAAATGAAAAATGCTTTAATAAATGTACTCAGCAAGCAATGGAGAATTTTAAAAAAAATTTTTTTAGTGTACCATTGATAGGAAAAACTCAAACCTCGACCGAATACCATTATTTTTTATTCTCATGGAGCGGCTCATTGGCGGAAAGCAAACGGACCGAAGCTGGTGCTTCCCTTTGCAAAGCAATCGATGATTGTCGAAAAAAATATGGAAAAAATAGTAAAATTTATATCATTGCTCATAGTCATGGCGGAAACGTAGTATTAGAAAGTTACCATGAATTTGCAAAATCGGATAAATTGAATAATATTTACAAAAACAACTATCCATTCGTTGATGGAGCAGTTTTTGCCGGCACCCCCATATATAAAAAAACCTCCAAATTTCTTGTAGATAAAAAATTTTCATCATTTATTAACAATCTTTGTTTTATTTACTCTGAAGAGGATACTTATCAAAGTGCAGATTGGACCATTCCATGGGGATGGGAATTACATACAAAAAAAAAATTACCAAAAAAAACAGTAAGCATTGCGAATAAAAACGGTGTACTCTTAACAGAGATAGAAGCTTCAAATTTACTAGGTTCAGTGAAAGAAAAAATAGGACATGGCGATCTTTATCATTGTCGGAATGGCATGAAGATATGCGCAGAAGCATTATATCGTAGTGTTTTTGAAAAAACAATTTGTGAGGAGAATATACAATGAAAAAAGCTTCGATGATAACAACCTGCAAAAAATTATTCTTCAGGGGACTTTTTAGTCTTATTCCGATCCTTCTTACCGTCTACCTTATTCGATTTATAGTGAGCTTTTTATCCGAATGGCTCTTTCCCCTTCGAACACTTTTAGGAACTACTCTACAGTGGTTACCCTATCGTGAAATCATTATCGCTATCGTCATTGTAACAGGGATCGGACTCATCATTACGATGCTCTCCCTTGATAAATTAATAACTGTTGCCGAGGATGCACTTTTTCGCAATATTCCCCTTGTAGGAAGCATTTACTTTGGAATAAAAAAAATATCAAGAATGATATATAAAAAAGATGACGATCATGAAAAAAATCAGGAAGAACTAGTTGCTTGGGTTAGACTCCCTTACAAACAAGCTTTTTGCCTTGGATTTATGACAGGAAAATTACCAAAAGAAATAGCACCATCAGATGGAAAAAAATATTTCTGTTTTTTTATCCCTTCAACACCAAACCCAATCTCTGGATACTACATAATTGCAGCAGAGGGAGAATTTTTTCTAACTCCCTTAACCAGGCAAGAAGCTCTTTCTATGGTAATATCCGGCGGAATATTGAAACCAGAAGAAAAATAATTAAATAAAATTTTTTATCCATATTTTCTAATTAATTCTCAATCCCTTTCCTCTGCATCCAAAAGTTCGTGATATATACCTCTTTTCTCCAAAAGTGAATTATGAGTTCCTATTTCATAAAACCCATTCTTTCCAATTGCAATAATCATGTCCATATCCTTCACATTTTGTAAATTATGATTAATCGATAGGACTGTTTTTTTGCCTCGCAATTTTTTTATTGACCTGTTAATATACACTTCCGATACCGCATCTAATGCACTGGTTGCCTCATCTAAAAAAAATATCGGAGTATCATTATAAAATGCTCTTGCTAGCATAATACGCTGTTTTTCTCCTCCAGAAAGCTGCATGCCATCGTCGATTCCTATAACTGTATCAACTCCATTCTTACATTTTTGCAGGAGATCATCAACATGCGAATTGAAAACAGCTTCTTCAAAGAGCTCCATCGATATCTCATCCCTTCCACTGCCATAAATTATATTTTCCCTGATGGTTCTTCCCCGAAAAATAGTTGGTTCTTGCAATAGAGTAGTTATAGAGGCACGTATGACTTTCCATCTTTCGTCTAATAATGACTGAGGAGCAAATCCATTGATTGTAATTAATCCATCTTTTTTTTCATATATCCCAAGTAAAAGATAGAGAAGAGTACTCTTTCCAACCCCAGATTTTCCTACGATACCTACATGCATTCCGCTATCTATTTTACAGGAAAAATCTTTAAAAATACGATTATTTTGATCATAAAAAAAGGATAAAGAATCGATTACTATTTCACCAGCCTTAGACACATTATTTTCTAAAAAATTATATTGCTTTTTCTCCTTTACATTTTTTTCTTCAACTGCAAATGTTGTTAAATTATCATTAATTCTTAATACCTCACAAGCCTGTTGCGCCCTCTCAATACGTAGTGGCAATTCACCAACAGCAGTAACAAAATCATTTATTCTTGTCACAAAAGTAGTATTAATCATCCAAGCAACTCCGATTGACCCGATTGGCAAACGCTTCAAATATATCATTGCTGCGATCAATGAAATAGTTATGGTATGCAAAAAAACAAAAGATATACGCTGCACTAGCGTAACGGAAATAAAACATTTAGTTACTACAGACTCTTCCTGACTCATACGGATAAAAAGATTTTTTATCCGTGCGATTTCTTTATCTTTTGTATTCCCAACTAAAATTATCCTATTATTCTCTAAAATTGATCCTATTTCTTCATTCCCCTTCGAAAGTAAATCTCCCCATTCTTTGGATTTAATAAAAGCCTTACTACCAATCTTTAAATAAACAATAATCATAAAAATTGTCCAACTGCTCAAAATAATAGCGTATTTCCAATCGCTTTGAAGAACGGTAATAATCATAAAAACAAACATGATGGACAAGGGAAGTATTTTATCATACAGAAGTTTTGTTAAAAGAATCACCCCTTCCTCCAAATCATTCATTTTTGCTGCGATCTGTGAAGGACCAACCTGATAAAAAAATGTGAGGGGATAGGTGAAGATGGTTTCCATTATAAAAACTTTGACGTGCGTACGAAGATACGGGATAAAAAAAACATCAAGAACCCGGGAATACCAAAAAGAAAAAAGTGTAAACATCGATGAAATCAAAAAAAATGACCCAATAATGATTACCAACTGTATCATTTCATTATTAAATATTTTAAAAGTTCCATTCAAAGTATTCATTATCCATCCTAAAAACAAAGGCATCGTAGTAATCCAAAGAGCAAAAAGAATATCGACTACCACTATCAACGAATAGTACCATCGATGCAATCTTACTATCGATAAAAAAAACTTATAAAAAGAAAAAGAATTATCGATAGCATGCATCATAAAAAACCCTCATTTACATATTTTAAAAAAATATTTGATAAAAACTTTAAAAGGAATACTTGTTTACAACAAAAAAAAGAATACGATAAAAAAAATATTTTTTACGAAAAAATAAAAAATTCAATAAAATGTTTTTTTCGCTCATAATTATTCTCCTCTATTCTTTTGTTAAGCAAAAAATGAATAAAAATTTTTTTCAAATAAAAGCTTAGGCACAAAAATTACTAAATTTAAATGAAAAAAATCTGCAAAAAACCCCAAAGCCTCTAATTTCATTTAAACCCACTAATGAAAAAACCATAGAACCTAAAACAGGAATATCATCATTTTTACTGTATCAGATAAATTAAAAATTGTACTTTAATGTAACCCATCCAGATACATAGGGGATCACATTATTGTTCTTTGATGCTCTATAAGAAATATTCATCGTCAACATATTATTATCATTATCGAATAATCCAATTTTTCCATATATCGTTCCAGAAAATAATGCTGGATGAATCACACTTTCCTTATCTATATCTATTGGACGTATCAGAGAAGCATAATAAACAGATTTATTGCTACTTGTTATTGTCGTATTTTCACCACTCATTCGTAATCCTATTGTTCTCACAGGGTTTATCATCATCGGTGCAGTCAAATATTTATCTGAGGCGAGAAGAACCTGCGGAGGGGATGAGTCCAAAGTAATCCCTTCTGATTGCCTTGTATAGAAAGAATATCCAATAGAAGCAAGAAAAGGGGATCTTTCATATTGAATTTCAGATGTTGTTACAAAAGCAAAATTTGGAGACACTGAGCAAGGAATCGTCATAAAATTTGCCATGGGCTCCATCTTCTGTTTTTGGGGATCGGAAAAATTAATAAATCCCCATAAATATCTACTCCAGGGACCACTGCCAGTAATATCAAAGGTACGGAGAAATGTTCTTGGAAACCAATAGGAAGTGCTAAGATTTAGTAAATATTTTAATGAAAATTCATCATCTCCTGCAAATATCATCTGAAGATCGTTCTCGAGCTGTAACCCAAAATGTTCGCAATCTCCAAAATCGGGATAAAAAAGATAAGTTGCTTGCTTAGCATGATCATATAAAGATAGTGGAATAAATCCACCAATAGTCGTTTCTATCGAACATTTTTCATCATACTGGTAATTATAAGAACAATCGCATTCTATATGAGATATAGTACAGATATTAAAGTCATAAGAACTTTGAAAAAGCGCACCTCTTTGCAACTGATTACCTTTTATATCATTAGTAAAATTCCAACGATTGCATCGTATATGATCACTTGAAAGCCCCGACATCGCTATTTTTGCAGATTCATTTTCATCATCCAACAGAGAAGATTCGAATATTTGCTCTTTACCATTGATAACATGTCGAAGATAAGTCACTGGTGCACAAAATTTTAATGACCATTTTGGTATTTCATTCTCGTAACATACTGGAGTATATGCAACAAAAAAACCGAGAGAAAAAATCGAAGAATGCATCGAAGATGAAAAAACACTTTTATAATCAGAATCTTCTATGCCTAAAACACGTGCATCAATATTTCTCCGTAAATTATTTTTTGCACCACTATTAAAAAAATCTTCGCCACCAGAAACATATAATCGACTATTATCATTCGGCATAAAATAAAGTGATAGATTCTCATCGCCACAGGATACTGCACCATACAACAATATTGCTCCCTCAACTATTTCGTTATGAGAATCTAAAAGAGAAAAAATTCCCATTCGTTCTGGAAACGATGGCTGAAAGGGGAGAATATCGGTATAATGACTTTTTCCAGAACTACTCCCATTATTTCCATATTTTGCCAAAATTGAAATGAAAAAAAGAGGAAAAAATATATAATTTAACTTTCTTATTTTACGCGTCACAATATACCATTCAGTAAAAAAATTATAGATTATTTTAATACATTTTTAAAAATAAAAGTGGAAATTCTTGTGATTTGGAAGAAAAAATAGGTAAAATACAAACAACAAAATTATTTGGTGAAAATAATGAAAAAAATATTTGTCATATCCTCAATACTATTTTTCTTTATCTCCATCACAATCTATATTTTTCCAAAAGGTGGTTCTGTTCTAAAAAGACTCCTTAAAACAAATCGAAAATCACCAACAAAAAAACAGGAAAAAGCTTCTCAACCAAAACAATCAACGACAAAGGAGAGTGAAAAGGCATCAACCAAAAACGGTGATCCTAAAAATCTAAATCAATCTTCCTCGGATCAAAATTCTAATTACGAGGAAAATTCCAACAATGAAGACAATGAAAATACTGATCAAAACAATCTTACAGCATCCGATGAAACAGATTCCCCTGAAGATAAAAAAAACAATCTTAAAAAACGGATAACAGGTGATGTGGTTAAAGGAGCAAGAGGAGCGGCAAATATAGCCGAGGGGGCAGCACTTCTTGAAACTGGAAATCCTGTTGGAGTATTAAAACTCGCAAAGGGAGCTGCGCAAGAACTTCAGGTTTTACCAGATGCAGTCAAGGGAGTTGAGGCGGGAGGAAAATTCGTTGGTAAAGAGGTAAAAAAAGTTGGAGAAGTGGTAGTCGAAGACACTAAAAAAGTTGTTTCTGGCGCAGAACACGCAGTTGTAAATACGACAAAAAAAGTTGGCAGTGCTGTAGCCGGAGGAGCTAAAAAAGCTTTTAACGCAGTAAA
>Ga0268298_10004125_pt1 | contig 14385 bp, 10 predicted proteins | sample WWTPWeurt_MetaG_FD_194462 | JGI IMG/M metagenome (GOLD analysis project Ga0268298, IMG submission 194462) | Activated sludge microbial communities from WWTP in Nijmegen, Gelderland, Netherland - WWTP Weurt | ecosystem: Engineered > WWTP > Aerobic digester > Activated sludge | place... | reverse complement strand
CCAGAAAAAATCAATACCACCCAAATTGGATAAAGTGTTAGTACCAATTGTGAAACTTCCAGTAAAATCTCCTACTAGATTAATATTTCCGGGACTTTTTGCAATTATGCACTTAGGAATTTCATCGCCTGTTCCACCATAGGAATTGGCCCAAAGGATATTACCATTCCCATCCATTTTAGCCAAGAAAATATCTTCCCCTCCACTATTTGACAAAGTAAATGACCCTAAACTAATTGTTGAAGATTTGAAGGAACCTGTGATATACAAATCACCGTTAGTGGAACTTGCGATTGCTAAACCTTGATCATCGCTGAGAGAACCAAAACTTTTGGCCCATAGCACAGTTCCGCAAAGAGAATACTTAGCAATAAAAATATCCGAGGTACCTGTAAAACTATTCCCTAAAGTGAACGTCCCGATAGTTAATGTACTGCTCTTAAATGAGCCAATCACAATACTACTTGGACCAGAATATGGAATAATCTGCCTGCCTTCGTCATTCAAAAAACCAGGTATACTTTTAGGGCAATTCCAACCATTATGATAAAACTGAGCGTTTAAATTTGAAAAAAATAACAAGCAACAAAGAAGAAATGATGCAATTCGAATCATAAAACTTTTTATTTATCAATTACTAATTTAGTTTCAAAAAAAGCTTTTTCTGAATTTAATCGTATCAAATAAATTCCACTTTTCAACTGTTCACTTGAAATCTGAATTTCTGATACACTATCTTCAATTGTTTCTTTAAGTATAACTTCACCTAAATAATTTATAATCGAAACATTAATCTTACCATAATTAAGTGGAAAAAACTTCCTAATATTAAAATGATTAGTAGCCGGATTCGGCCAAACCTTCAGTTCTCCATTCTCCTTCTCCGCTTCCTCAATGCCATTATTAACAGGACAATTCACCTCAAAACATCCTGTACTATCTGCCTTGATCAGCCAGTTTTTTGGAGTGCCTGGTTGTGGTATATGAAATAATGTCGTTAGAAAACCACCATCATTAGTTTTAATAATATTATATGGAACCAATTGACTATTTATTGGGAGTGGGAAATAGGTTGTATTAATACTATCTAAATTACTATTTAAACGTAAAACATCAGGAGTTCCTATTGTCTGAAATTGCTGCGGGCCAATACCAGAGCTACCTCCTGAAAAAATAACCCCATTTGATTTTTGAATTACACAAATCACACTGTTGAATTTACTAACATAATTGTATGAAGTTGATTTTATTTTTTGACCAGAAAAACTATTTAATTTATAAAATAACTTTCTTGTATAGTCTTGAAACACATATTCCGCCCCTACACCTAAAAGTGAACCATCATTTAACAATAATATATCATGTATTATTCCATGTGAAATCCCATTTAAGCCAACATCATAACTCAGAATTCCGTTCGTATCAGTTTTCTGAATGTAACCATTTTGTAAACTTGTCATTTTATTACCACCAATTACAAAACTATTTTCATCTAATTTCAATATTTGATTCGGCAAAAGAGAGTAACTATTCCACGTATTATACAAGAATTTATGCCACTTATAATTTCCATTCTTATCAGTCTTCATAATAAAAGGTTTGCAACTACTTATATTGTTACTAATAAAGTATCTTTCTCCAACAACTAAAATGCTGCTATCAGCTAAAAAGGTAGACGTGAAAAATTCACAACTATCTCCGGGTTGGTTATAAGACTTAACCCACATAGTGTCTTTAGTACGCAAATTAAACTTTACTAAGACTCCGTTATTGTGCTGGTATGCTAAGCTCAAATGGCCAGAGAACAAAACGTATTTATCATGCATCAATTGAAAAGGTCTAATCGAATTTGCGTAAAACAAATAATTACCAGGATGATAGAATTGCTTTTGTTGAACCTCTAAACCAAATGTGTCTGTTATCAATAAATTTAATCCGTGCTGTTGCCCTGTAAGTGTATTAGTAGAATGGCCAAAAACAAAGTATTTATTATCATAACGATATACACACATACTGCGTGAGTTACAATTATTTATGGTATATGAATAATTAAACTTCACAGGCATCTGTGCAAGAAAAAAACTGCAGTGTAGAAATAGAATGTATTTCAGTAATATCTTCATTATTTCGCTACTACAATTGTTTTAACACCTATTATCTGATTATCTACAGACAAACTATAATAATACATTCCGTTTGCCCAATCCTTGGTGCTTAAATAAATTTTATCAAGACTGGTAATCACATCTGTTTTGTAAACTTCACGGCATTTTACATCGTCAACATGTAACATTCAATAATTAATAAAATTTCAATCTAAGATATTGAAAAAAAGCATTGAAGCAAGAGAAAAATAACTGAAATAAGGGAATGTGACTGGTTAATTCTTAGTTATCCTGAGCAAAGTCAAGATATAAGCTAGTTTTCACAAGAAAATAACAAGAAAATCAATTAAAAAAGGTAGGACTGAAAGAGGGGTGTTGAAATTAGTAAGTTACTGCCACTTTTTGCTCTTCCATCATTTTTTTAAGATTCAGCAAAGCATAACGCATACGGCCTAAAGCTGTATTGATGGAAACACCACTAAAATCGGCGATCTCTTTAAAACTCATGTCGTAATAAGTGCGCATTAATACGACCTCACGCTGATCTGCCGGTAATCTATTGATCAGTTCTCGTACATTGTATTTGGTCTTTTCTTCTTCCTGGATCAGCATGTCCGCTGTTTGTTCGGATGCAATGCTGTCAAATGCAGTGATCTCTTCTCCTTCTTCATTCACGTAAACAGGGGCAGGAGGCATTTTTTTCAAGGCTCTGAAATGATCGATGATGAGGTTTCTGGCGATTCGTAGAACCCAGGGTAAGAACTTCCCTTCTTCATTGTATTGTCCTCTTTTTAAAGTCTGTATAACCTTAAAAAAGGTCTCCTGAAATATATCTTCAGCTAAGGCCCTGTCTCTAGCAACGGTAATGATAGAGGTAAAGATCCTCGTTTTGTGACGTTCCAGTAAGATTGCTAATGATTCTTCTTTTCCTGAGATGTAGAGTTGCACCAACTCAGTATCATTTAACGATTGAATAGACATGTTTTTTACTTGCTTTAATTAATAATTGCGGAGATTGCGAGTAAAAGTCTATTCGATAGATTAAGTTTTTTTAAATGATTATGAGCAAATATAGTTCATTTAACTCAAGCTCTAAAACAGAAATGTTAAAATCCCATGCTTATTGAGCGAAATACAAGTAAAAATGAGTGAATCTTGGTTTGTTAAGGCCCCCAAAAGCGAAAAAAAGGGCATAAAAAAAGGGTAAGCTACTCTCATCGCACCGCTACAACCACCTACCCTTGCTACGTTCCCGTCCTGGGGGATTCAGCAGGAGCTGGTCGTGAGAGACTTACCCGATGCAAAATTAACAATAATTTCGTTTATAGGGGAAAAATAACAAAATTTGTACCGTGTCTTTCCCGTTATTTGCCCTCAGCTAAATTATGAATCTATCTATCGTCATCCCTTTGTACAATGAGCAAGAGTCTTTGCCCGAACTTCATGAATGGATCACGAAGGTAATGCGGGAGAAAGGCTACAGCTACGAGATCATTTTTGTGGATGATGGCAGTAAGGATGGTTCATGGGCTGTTATTGAAAGTCTTGCTCAAAAAGATAAGAATATCAAAGCAATTCGTTTTAGAAGGAACTATGGTAAATCTCCTGCTTTGCACGTAGCTTTTGAAAGAGCTCAAGGCGATGTTGTCATCACAATGGATGCAGATCTTCAGGATAATCCGGAAGAGATCCCCGGTCTATATGATATGATCGTGAATGAAAAGTACGATCTGGTGAGCGGATGGAAAAAGAAACGATATGATAATGCTTTTACCAAGAATCTTCCTTCTAAATTATATAACTGGACCAACAGAAAAATAAGTGGCATCAAGCTGCATGACATGAATTGTGGTTTAAAAGCCTATCGCAATAAGGTGGTAAAGAGCATCGAAGTGTATGGAGAAATGCATCGTTTCATTCCGGTAATGGCCAAGGCAGCAGGCTTCGAACGAATAGGAGAGAAGGTAGTTCAACATCAGGCAAGAAAATACGGTCATAGTAAATTCGGATGGAATCGTTTTATCAACGGTTTTTTAGATCTGATGACCATCACTTTTCTTTCTAAGTTTGGTAAACGCCCAATGCATTTTTTTGGCCTCGTAGGTACCTTGATCTTTATTCTGGGTTTTGCATTCGCTTTTTATTTAGGCGCCTACAAATTGTATTGTAGTTATATGCATATACCATCCCGTTTGCTCACGCAGCGCCCCTCCTTTTATATTTCACTTACCTGTATGGTGATCGGAAGCATGATGTTTTTGGCTGGATTCATAGGAGAACTGACCTTGCGAAACAGTGCTGTGAGAAATCATTATTTATTAGATGATAAAATAAATACCGATTAAAATGCAGGAGGCAAAAGGAAGGCCCCCACGTACACCCAAAACACCTGAAGAAGTAGCCAATCTTCATCTCTATAAAAAATTCAGGGAGTATAAGAAAGTCGAGAATTTTAAGAAGACCGGTTTCTATCGCATCTGCAATCTTTTCAATATCATCAGCTTTTTTATTTATGTGGAATTGGTCATGTGCTTTTTTGGTCCTTGTCACTGGCAACAGCACTATTGTACTCATGTGAAAGCAGAATATGGTAATTCCTACAAAGGCAACGGGAATGTTTTGAATGAAGTGATCCTGACGGACACCGAAGGAAAAAAATATGAGTTTGTGGTCAAAGAAGAGATCGCCCCTCCTCTAAAATTCAGTTCCTTTTACGTCGGCAAAGATTACATTCTGCAAAAAGAATTAAAAGGGGGATTCGCCGGATCGGAAAAAACGTATCGTATCTATACAACCGGTGGAATTGTTTTCCTGTCCTGTTTCGTCGGAATTTTCTCACTCATCCTCTTCTCCTATAACATGAATCTACACCTTCATTCACTTCGCTCAATTACAGCCATCAATTTTCTGACCATTGCAGGCTTTTTACTGTTCTAGCTTTTTAAAACTGTAACGTTTAAAACTATTCATCCTTATAAGTACATGCTTTTCAGCTATTCCTTACTTTTAATGAATGTTGCGTCGTTTTAGTCTTGTATCACTTTTATTTTGTTCTGTGTTGATTTACGGACAGAAGAAAACGTCAGCTAAGCCAACACGTATTCTCTTTGTGTTTGATGCAAGCAACAGCATGAAAAGCATTCATCAGAATGCTACCAGGATAGAAGGAGCAAAGAACCTCTTCTTCAGATTTGTCGATACGCTCAGCAAGGATAAATCACTTCAGTTTGCATTGCGAATGTATGGCCATACGGTAAAGTATCCTCCCGGTGATTGTGGTGATACAAAACTCATCGTTCCTTTTTCTGCCAACAATCTTACACTGATCAAACAGAAAGTAAAAGAAGCAAAACCAACAGGTATTACTCCAATTGAACATTCATTGACTCAGGCCGCCAATGATTTTCCTGATAACAAAGCGAATAACATTGTGATCATCATCACAGATGGAATAGAGGAATGTGGAGGAGATCCATGTAAGGCGAGACAGAAATTGATGGAGAAAGGAATTATTTTCAAGCCATTCATCATAGGTATAGGATTGACACCTGAGCAGATCAAAACTTTTGAATGTGTTGGAACTTATTTTGATTACGATGATGATGGAACGTTTGCTGATATAACTAAGATCATTCAGCAGCAAAAACTGAACAAGACCACAGCTCAGGTAAATTTGCTCGATACCAAATCTCTGCCTACTGAAACAGATGTGAACATGACCTTTTACGATGTAAACAGAAAAGCTTATAAATACAATTACATTCACACGCTGAATTACAAAGGACTTCCCGATACACTTTATCTGGACGATTATCCAACTTACAAGGTAACGGTACACACCATACCGCCGGTGGAAAGTGCTGAGGTTAAATTAACGCCGGGTAAGCACACCATCATTCCAGTGGATGCTCCTCAAGGGTTTTTCTCAGTGAATCGTCCTGAAGGAGTGTATAATTACAATGAGAAGGTAAAAGTGGTTGTTAGAAAGGCCGGAACCATGCAAACATTGAATGTGCAGCAGATCAACAGAATTGATAAATATCTAGTAGGGAATTACGATATCGAGATCCTCACGCTGCCACGAATTTTGATTGTTGCCAACGAAATTGAACAAAGTAAACAGAAGTCTGTAAGCATTCCCAATGCCGGAATGCTTCAGTTAAAAAGCATAGAAGCAGGCGATGGTTGCATCATGGTGCAAAGACCCGGAGAGCGATTGGAATGGGTGTGCAATATCACAAGCCAAAGCATTCAGAATTATTACCTGCAACCGGGCAACTATGTTGCTACATGGAGAGCCCGTTCATTAAAAGGAAGTATTTATACGGTTGAAAAGAAATTCAAAGTGAATTCTGATGTACAGACCACGGTTGAATTCTACAGGTAAATTCTTTAACTGATCGCCTCGTTGATCGATGGCATCTTGCCAAACTTCACAAGCGCTCCAATATGTGAACGCAAAGCTTTCCCGAAGGACTCATTCACCAAATAAGGAACACCGTACTCTTCCGCTGTCTTCTTTACGATCGGCGCGATATCAGGATAATGCACATGGCAAATGTTTGGGAACAGATGATGTTCAACCTGATAGTTCAAGCCACCCAAATACCAGCATAAGAATTTGTTATTCGGAGAGAAATCAACAGTTGTATTCAATTGGTGTATGGCCCAGTTATTTTCAATTGTGTAATTTGAATTGGGCAGGGGATGCGTTGTTTCTTCCACCGTATGTGCCAACTGAAAAATAACGGTTAGTACAACACCGGCAATGAATTGCATCAACAAGAATCCGGCTATGAATAATCCGACAGGCATTTTAAAAACGAGAATAGGAATTACGAGAAAGATCCCGAAATAACAGATCTTGCTTACGATGATCTTGGCAAGGATAATGTTGTTTTGTCTTTTGCTATTCTTGGTGTGTCCTTCCTTTGTATACAAGGCAAATTGCACGAAGTCTTTTAACAAGGCCCAGTAAAGGGTTAGAATTCCGTAAAACAAAAAGGCATAAACAACCTGAAATTTATGATACCATTTTACTTCTGTATGTGGAGAGAAACGTAAAATAAGTTTGTCATCTATATCATCATCCATGTGAACGATATTAGTGTAAGTATGATGCAGTAAATTATGCTGTATCTTCCAGTTAAAAACAGATCCTCCCAGTAAATTAAGTGTATGTCCAAGCCAGAAGTTCGCTTTGTTGCTGGCTGCATAAGCCCCATGGTTCGCATCATGCATAACACTCATGCCGACGCCGGACAAAGCAAATCCCATCAGTGACCAGATAGCCAGACTTATTCCTGCTCCGGGTTTAAAAACCAAAAGACAGATAAAAGGTATAATGTATAAGGATAAAAGTGTAACAGTTTTGATGACCATCGCGGGAGTATAATTTTTTGAGATCTTGTTCTCTCTGAAATATTCATCCACTCTTTTTCTCAAAACTGCAAAAAAATCAGCCCTGCTTTTATCAGGGTCAATGAATCGAACTGGTTGAAATTGCATAGGACTTTGTTTCCTTAAAGGTACGCTTTAATAAAGTATTAGTTCTTAATTAATTGATTAGTAATCAACTATTTTGAGCTAAGTCATTGACTTATAGTTGAAACGTATCGTTTTTCTTTGTAAATTGTATCTTATTTGTTAAAATTTTCAGACCTATTAAACCTTTCATCAAGTAATCAATCATAGATTCAATAAAAAACCAAAGTAAACATGAAAAATAAATCAATCCTCTATTCAATTTCTGCGCTAAGTATTGCCGCTGTATTAACATTCAGCAGTTGCGCAAAGAAAAAAGCTTTTAAAAATGAAGATGGCCAGGCTTCAGAAGATAACCGTGATGCAAACGGTGAAAATGACCAGGCTGTAAATGATGCAAACAATGCTGTATTCGGAACAACTAAATTAAGTGGAAAGAACGTAAACGTTGCAGATGTTAGCGCTGTTACAGGAACTATTCAGGGTGGAGTTGTTGATACTGCCGGCATCAATAATGGTACTATCAAGATCAATTATAACGGTACAACCGTAAATAATCGTACTCGTACCGGTTCAATTCAATTGACTATCATTGATTATACCTTAGGTAAGAGATGGAAACAAGCAGGTTGTGTTATTCGTGTTGATTATCTTGCTTATAAAGTGACCCGTGCTTCAGATGGAAAGAGTTTTGAATTGAACGGAACTCAGTACCTGACAAACGAGACAGGTGGAACCTGGTGGGAATTGATCATCACTAAAACACAATCAAGCTTGGGTACTTCGGTTACCGGAAGTAATTTGAATGTGACATTCAGTGATGGAAAAACAGCTACTTATAACATCAATCGCAGAATTACTTACACAATTCCCGGAAACATCCTTACTTGTACTGCAGAAGGAATCGGCAGCTCTGATGGTCTTTCTTCTCTTGAGAATTATGGTACTACCCGTGATGGTGATTCTTTCACTAGTCAGGTAACCACACCAATCGTTTGGAACTTAACTTGCGGGCCTTGGGCTCCTACAGCAGGAAAAGTTACAATCAAGGTGGCTGAGAAAGAATTTGAATTGAAGTGTACTTTTGCTGTAAATCAAAGTGGTGATCCGGTTGAAGTTGCTCCAAATACCTGCGCGTACGGATGGAAAGTAGAGTGGACACATAAGAAGAAGACCAAGAACAAGATCTTCGGATACAAATAAACAAATTTGATCTTTTAGGAAAGGATGGACATTGCTCCATCCTTTTTTTTTGCCTGAACTTCAGTTTTTTTTTTGAAATTTCTGCAAGTCTTTTGAATTGAAAATAGCAGAATCTGAGAATAAACTGTTTTTTAATTGCGAAAATCAATAATTCTTGAGAATCACAATAAAAAATAGAACTCCATTTCCTGTTCCTTGCAAAATTCCCGGGAATTAACAGTGTTTATCCTTTATGTCCTGCTCTTGCACTGAGCTAAGTTTGCTTTCATAATTTAAACCAACAAGCTATGAAAACAATTACCCTAATTGCCCTCACTGTTGTACTCTTCTCCTGTCGTAAGAACATTCCAAACGGACAGCCGGAAAGTAAATTCAATTGCGTTTGCAAAACAACTACGGAATATGTAGATCATTGTGGAAAAGATTCAAGCATCGCTTCCTTATCCGTTTACGGGACAGACCAAGAGAATGCGCTGCGTTCTTGTAAAGGGAATGAAATAAGAACTGAAGATTCTTATTCCATCACCACACGTCATTGCGAACTGAATTGAGATCAATCTTTCAGCTGAGGCAGTCTGCTGTAAGTGCCCGGCATTTTCAGATCCTCGGCTTTTTGTTCCAGACTTTCAACTTTTGACCTTAGGTCAACAATTGCATTGTAATGAGATCTGAATTCTTTCTTCAGTTGAGCATATTTTTCGGAATGGGTTTTGGTTGCACCTGCACTTGAACTCCAGCTATAAGCGATCAGATTTTCCAAACTACCGTAAAACCCGGGTAAAGTTTCAAATTCATGTCCCGCTAATGTTCCGTCTCCGTATAATCTCATGTCAAGAGAAGTGATAGATGCATCGATCGATTTCAGATCAGCCAATAAACTCAATGCGTTACTGCTTCCGTTCGTTACTCCTTTCTTGATATACTTTACTCTTTCTTTCAATAAAGCGTAATATCCTTCGGATGCAGCGCTCACACGTCTTAATTCCGCCATGTCCTTATTCAAAGCCATGGATTTTTCTTTATCAGGAAGTGGAAGTGTTGAATTTTCCAGTGTTTTGATCATGAAAGGAGTTTTATCTGTGAGATTCTCCGATCTTCCGTCATAGACTTTCACTATTTGAACAAAGTATTTTCCCGGTATTGCATGTGGGCCCGCATCAGGACTATAATACGGATTCTCAACATCAGGTGTATTGAAGTTGATGGCTGAGGTTACCTCGTATCTTCCATCCCAGGTGAATCGCTTCATTCCTTTTTTTGCATCAAACTTGTATTTTCTTACTTCGTTACCTTGTTCATCTGTTATCACTGCAAGAATATAAGCCGGCTCTTCTTTCTCTTCCAATTTTAAACTGTCAGCACTAGGGTAATACACGTCTTTTTTATTCTTGATCCTTTCTGCTTCTGCTTCTTCTCGTTTTTCTTTTATGCTCTTCCAGTCATCTTTGATGTGATAGGTGATTGTAGCGCCAATAGGAGGATTAGCTGCTGTAAAGAAATCTTCTCCCTGAAATGATTTACCGGTATGACCATAAGGAGTCGATTCAATGAATACCAATCCGTCTTTGATCGGGAAGATATGTGCATTCTTCTTCAAGTCTTCTGCTTTGATGTTCTGCAATACGCTGTAATCGTCCAATACAAAGAATCCTCTGCCGAATGAAGCTAACACAAGATCGTTCTCCTCTTTCTGTATAGCAATGTCTTTTATGCAAATGGAAGCAGGAAGTCCGGAGGTCATTTCTATCCAATTCTTACCTGCGTCAATACTAAAATAAAATCCGAATTCTGTTCCACAGAAAAGCAGATTGGCATTCTTGTGATCTTCTGCAACGGAATAGACCGATCCTTTTTCAGGAAGGTTGTTTGCAATATTTGCCCAGGTCTTTCCTTTATCCGTTGTTCTCATCAAATAAGGCTTAAAATCTCCTTGTCTGTGATTATTGAAAACGGCATAAGCTGTAGTTGCATTGTGCTGTGATGCAAGAATGAAATTCACTAATGGTTGCATTCTGAATCCTGCAATACTGATCTGAGGTACTCCTCCTATATTATCGATCTTTGTCCAGTTAGTTCCTCCATCTTCTGTCATTTGGATCAAGCCGTCATCTGTTCCCGCCCAGATCACATTTTGATCTTTTGGTGATTCACTCAATGCAGTGATATTTCCAAATATGGAAGTGCTTTGATTTTTCGCTACTGCATCAATGCTCCACACTTTTCCCATCATAGGGAGTTTATTTCTGTCGATACCTCTTGATAGATCCGGACTTATCACGGCCCATGAATCTCCTCTGTCGTTGCTTCTGAAAACTTTGTTGGCTGCGAAATAAATTCGTTTGTTATCGTGTTCGCTGATCAAGATCGGAGCATCCCAGTTCCATCGGTATGCTGCTTCTCCTGCTTTTTCTATAGGTTTGATATCTGTTCTTTCTCCACTTTTTCTGTCGTATCGTACCAATCCTCCGTATTGCCACTCACTGTAAATGATGTTTGGTTCTTTTGGATCGACTCTGCTTTGAAATCCATCTCCACCAACTGTTACAAACCAATCTGAATTCAAGATCCCGCTTCCGCTTGTTGTTCTGCTTGGTCCTCCTAATGTATTGTTATCTTGTGTTCCTCCGTAGATGTAATAGAATGGTTTTGTGTTATCAACGCAAACTCTGTAAAATTGCGTAATAGGCAGATTTGATTTAAATGTCCATGTTGCGGCCATATCAAAACTTTCGTACAAACCTCCGTCACATCCTACTAAATAATGTTTGCTGTCTTTCGGGTCGATCCAGATCGCGTGATTATCTACGTGTTTGTGTTTCTCTCCAAGACCGGCAAAGGTTTTTCCTCCGTCTTTGGTCACCTGTGCCCATGTATCCATCACATAGATCTTGTCCATTATTTTCGGATCTGCAATGATCTCCTGATAGTAATTACCTGCAGTTGACATGCCGCTTTGTTTTTCCCAGCTCACACCTCTGTCAGTACTTTTGTAAAATCCGGCATTTGCTTTTGTTCCTTCTGCCATGGCGTAAACCACATCGCTATTGATTGGTGAAACGGCAAGTGTGATCCTTCCTACATCTCCGGATGGTAGCCCGCCTGCTAATTTTTCCCAGGTTTCTCCTCCGTCCTTACTTTTATAAACACCACTTTCAGGACCGCCACTGATATAAGACCATTCATGTCTTCTTCTTTGATGTGCGCAGGCATAAACGATCTCCGGATGTTCCTGATCAAAATGTACTTCATTGAATCCTGTATGCTCACTTACATTCAAGACTTGTTTCCAGGTCTTACCTCCATCGTTCGTTCTGTAAATTCCTCTATCGCCTCCGGCTGACCAGAGCGGACCGTAAGCTGCTACAAGAACCACGTCTGAATTTCGCGGATGAATAGCGATCTTACCGATGTGCTCTGATTTCCCAAGTCCCATGTTCTTAAAGGACTTTCCACCATCTTCGCTTTTGTAAACGCCATCTCCATAACCCACGGCGCGTTGATTGTTATTCTCGCCACTTCCAACCCAAAGAATGTGCGTATTGTTTTTATCTAAAGCCAGGCAGCCGATCGAATAGGCCCCTTGTCCATCAAAAATAGGAGAGAAGGTAACTCCTGCATTGGTCGATTTAAAAACCCCTCCTGCAGCGGCAGCAATGTACCATTCCGATTTATTACGTGGGTTAACGGCAATGTCAATGATGCGGCCTGATGTAACGGCAGGACCTATATTTCGGAAAGCCAGGCTTCCGTACGTTTCACTTTTTAAAAGAGGATCGGTGATCTCCGGTGTTTTTTTAGAAGTTTCTTTCTTGGATTCTTCTTTTTTCTGCGCGAAGAAAGAAGTCGTTAGAAATAACAGAGCGATGGGGATTAAAAGCGATTTTTTCATAGAATAATTAAAGAGGTAAATCTAAGTATTTTGACAGGCAGAATCAAAATTTGAGAGGAATATCACGACAATCGGGGGATATAGGAAAAGGGTAGAAACGGATTGATTTAGGCATGCCTAAAATATCATTTAGGGTGACCTCTAACTTTGTATCTTTGTGCTAAATCAAATCCCTCTAATTGTGAGTAAAAAATCACTGGAAGAAGTTCACTCATCTGTCAATACAGGTGGCGGAGGTGGTTTTAAACGCATGCTTTCTTTTCTGGGTCCTGCTTACCTGATCAGTGTCGGCTATATGGATCCCGGAAACTGGGCCACCGATATAGCAGGTGGAAGTAAATTCGGATATAGTTTGATCTGGGTGCTGGTCATGAGTAATCTGATCGCTCTTCTTTTACAAAGTTTTTGTGCGCGACTTGGTATCGTATCGGGTAAGGATCTCGCACAGGCCAGTCGCGAAAGTTATTCTCCTTTTGCAAATTTCTTTTTGTACATACTGGCCGAGATCGCTATTGCCGCTTGTGATCTTGCAGAAGTGATCGGAATGGCTATTGGTATTCATTTGCTTTTTCCGGATATCAGCATCCTCACAGGAGTTTGTATTACTGTACTGGATAGTTTTGTTCTGCTTTTTTTGCTGAACCGAGGTGTCAGAAAACTGGAAGCATTTATTATTTGTCTCGTCGCGCTGATCGCCGTTTGTTTTTTCATTCAACTTGCTATTGCCAAACCCCATCTCGGGGAGATCGCGCAAGGATTGAAACCCTTCATTGCGAATGATGAAGCCTTGTATATCGCCATTGGTATCATTGGGGCAACCGTGATGCCGCACAATCTTTATTTGCATTCTTCTTTGGTGCAGACAAGAAAGTTTCAGCGCACACCGGTTGAGATCAAACGTGCGATCAAGTACAACACTGTGGATTCCGCTATTGCTTTGAACCTGGCTTTATTCGTCAACGCAGCGATCCTTATACTTTCAGCGACCACATTTTTTAAGCAAGGAAGATTTGATGTGGCAGAGATTCAGGATGCGCATGAATTGTTGGCTCCCATGTTGGGAAGTGTATTGGCTCCTGTATTGTTTGCTGTAGCTTTGATTGCAGCCGGACAAAGTTCTACAGTTACCGGAACACTGGCCGGACAGGTAGTGATGGAAGGATATCTTAATTTGCGTCTGACTCCCTGGGTGAGGAGATTACTCACGAGATTGATCGCTATCGTTCCTGCTTTTCTTACCATTTATTTCATGGGTGAAAGTGCTACCGGAAAACTGCTCATTCTTAGTCAGGTCATTCTAAGTTTGCAATTAGGTTTTGCTGTTATTCCATTGATCCATTTTGTGAGTGATAAGAAGAAGATGGGAGAGTTCATCATTCCAAAATGGCAGCAAGTACTTGCGTGGACCGCGGCGCTGATCATCATTGCATTGAATGTGAAATTGGTTTATTCGGAAGTGGCCGATCTGATCAACACGGCCGAGAGTCCAATGCTTGTGAGTTTCACTGTGGTTCCGATCTGTATTTTCTGTTTCATTATGTTACTCTATGTGCTTGTGATACCATTGATAGAAAAGGGAGAAGACAGACGAAAGGCCGAGTTTCACGATGCTGCGAAACCTTTGGTGATCAATGATCAAAGTTCCTTTGACCGGATCGCAGTAACAGTAGATTTCAGTGACAGCGACAATAAAGCGGTGAACAT
>Ga0268298_10004124_pt1 | contig 14385 bp, 14 predicted proteins | sample WWTPWeurt_MetaG_FD_194462 | JGI IMG/M metagenome (GOLD analysis project Ga0268298, IMG submission 194462) | Activated sludge microbial communities from WWTP in Nijmegen, Gelderland, Netherland - WWTP Weurt | ecosystem: Engineered > WWTP > Aerobic digester > Activated sludge | place... | reverse complement strand
AGCGTCTCGGTGGTGATGCCCAGGAGGCGGATTTCGTGGGGCTCGGCGGCGTAGGCGGACTTGCAGTGCTCGCACAGGCGCCGCACCAGGCGCTGGGCGACGATGCCGATGATGTTGCCGGCCAGGATGTCGGGCAGGACGCCGATGTCGAGCAGGCGCGGAAGGGCGCCGATGGCCGAATTGGTGTGCAGGGTGGTGTACACCTGGTGACCGGTCATGGCGGCGCGGAAGGCCATTTCGGCGGTTTCGGCATCGCGGATTTCGCCCACCAGGATGACGTCCGGATCCTGGCGCATCATGGAGCGGATGCCGTTGGCGAAGTCGAGTTTGGACGAATCGGCCACCGAGGTCTGGCGCACCAGGGTCATGGGGTACTCGACCGGGTCTTCGAGGGTCATGATGTGGACGCCCTCGTCGTTGATGTGATTGAGGACCGAATAGAGCGTCGTGGTCTTGCCGCTGCCGGTGGGGCCGGTAACGAGGATGATGCCTTCCGGGCGGGCGATCATCAGCTTGAGCAACTGCAGGTGCTCGTCGGCCAGGCCGAGCCGGTCCAGGGGGACCAGGCCCTTCTGGCGGTCGAGAACCCGCAGGACGATGTTTTCGCCGTGGATGGTGGGCTGGCAGGAGACGCGGAAATCCACCGGGCGGCCCGAGACGCTCAGGCCGATGCGGCCGTCCTGGGGCGCCCGCATCTCGGCGATGTTCATGCCCGAGAGCACCTTGATGCGCACGGTCATCGCCGGCCAGTAGGATTTGTGCAGGGCGCGAATCTGCCGCAGGATGCCGTCGATGCGGTACCGGATGCGCAGGAAATTGGCCTCGGGTTCGAAATGGATGTCCGAGGCGTCCCTCTTCACCGCGTCGGTGAGGATGGAGTCGATCAGGCGGACGACCGGCTGGCTGTACTGATCGTCGCTGGCTGCGAGGCTCTTCCAATCCACCTCGCCGGTTTCGATTTCGTGCAGGATGCCGTCGATGGACAGCTCGTGGCCGTAATACTGGTCGATGGCGCGGTCGATCTCCGATTCGCCGGCCAGCAGGGTGTCGAGTTCTATCCCGTCGGGAATCAGGGCACGCACCCGGTCCAGGCCGACGATGTCGTTGATGTCGGCCACCGCCAGGGTCAGGCGGTGCTGCACCAGATCCAGGTCCAGGGGCAGGAGATGGTGGCGCTTGGCGACTTCCCGCGGCACGAGTTTCACGGCTTGGGGGTCCACCACGGCGTGGCCGAGGTCCACGCTCTGGCGGCCCAGGCTCTCGGAAAGGGCTTCGCGCAGGGTCGCTTCGGTGACGAAACCCAGCGATACCAGCAGCTTGCCGATGGGCTGGTTGGACTTCATCTGCTCCAGCAGCGCAATGCGCAACTGGTCTTCCGACAGGATGCCCTCGGCGATCAGGATCTGGCCGATGGGCCGGCGCTGTGCGGCGGGAGCGTTCATCTTTCTGTGGCGGCGAGACTGGCCAGCCGCCGTTCGGCCCGGCTGCGGTCGAAGGCGGCGGGCCGGCGTTCGGCGGCTTCCAGCGCCAGGCGGTAATGTTGAGCCGCGGGGCGCGGCTGGCGGAGCTGGTCCAGGCTCACGGCCAGGTTGAAGAGATAGTCCGGGTTGTCTGCGTCGGCGGCCACGGCGTTGAAGTAGGCGGCCTGGGCTTCCCCCCAGCGGGCCTGGCGGGCCAGGAGGTTACCCAGGGCGAAGTTGAGCGGCGCCGACTGCGGCTGGGCGGCCAGGGCGGACTTGAGACGGCTTTCGGCGCCGGCGGGATCCACCGCTGCCACGGTGGCGAGGGCCGCGGCCTGGGCGGCGGCATCCTTGGGATCGGCCTCCAGGGCGCGCTGGTGATAGGCCTCGGCGTCCCCGCTCCGACCTTCGCGCTGGGCGATGGCGGCCAGTCCCAGGAGGGCGTCCAGATTGCGGGGATCCCGGGTCAGGGCCCGCTCGTACTCCTGGCGGGCGGCGTCCAGGGCACGTCCCCGCAGATGATCGTAGGCCCGCTGTACGCCCGGGTCGGGTTCGGGTCGGGTTTTCTGCAGGCGGATGGCCGTGGCTGGCGGCGCGGGGGGTAGGGTTTCCTCCAGGGCCATGGTGCGCGCGGCGGGCACCGGGGCGCTTTCCCGCGGCGGCGGTGCGGCGGTCACTGGAGTGGGGGGCAAGGGGGGTGTTGCCGGCGGAGGGCGCTCGGCCTGCGCGACGGCGAGCGGGGGCGGCGCCGGGGACAGGGTCGGTGCGGGACGAGGCGGCGCGGCGGGACGGGCGAGCCCTGGGGCGCCGAGTTGCCGGATTTCCCACCAGATGTAGCCTCCGATGCCGACGGCGATGCAGGCCAGCAGGCCCAGGACGATCAGCAGGGGGCGGTTTCCCGGCAGCGGGGGCTTGACGGCGAAGGCGTTGCGAATCGCCTCGCGGCGGGCGTCGTCGCTGGCAGCGGGGGTCGGGTTGGGCGCCGCGGGGGCGGCCTCGGCGTCCTCCAGCAGGAAGTCAGGGGGGGGCGAAGGGCGGGCCGGGGGAAGATCCCGCGGCGCCTCGGCCACGGGTTCCAGGGTCAGATCGGCTTGGGGCCGGACCGTGCCGGTCAGGCGGCGGGCGGCGTCCTGCTTGCTTTCCTCCGCCCGTTTGAGGGCGTCCATCAGGAGGCTCATGGCGTCACCGCCCCGGGCCGACCTGGAGGGGGCGGGCTTCGGCCGGTTGGGGGAAGAAGTTCCCGTCCGGCAGATAGTCCTTCAAACCGGCGTAGTCGCCGGCCAGACTGGCGTCACGGATGACGATGGGGCGCAGGAAGATGACCAGTTCCGACTTGGTGGCGGCATTGTTGCGATTGGTGAAGGCTTCGCCCAGCAGGGGCACCTGGCCCAGGAGGGGAACCCGGTTGTTCTTGTAGTCGATGCGGTCGTCCATGAGGCCGCCCAGGACGGCGATTTCGCCGCTGGCGATGCGCATGACCGACTCGATCTCCCGCGTGCGGATCTGGGGCACCCGATTGCTGACCGTGGTGAGATTGGGGTTGGGGTCGATGACGAAGTCGGAAATGCTGGTCACCGTGGGACGGATATTGAGGATCACGTCCCGGTTTTCGCCGATCTGCGGCGTGACGGCCATGACCAGGCCGACCGACACCGTCTGGGGCGTCGTGGTATAGGCGATGATGGGATTGGCGTTGAGGTTGCCCGCGGTGACGTCGGCCTTGACGTTGAAGTACACCACGTTGTCGACCACGGTGAGCATGGCCGTCTGGTTGTTCATGACCGAAAGCCTCGGGCTGGAGAGCACCTTGGTGGTACCGAAGGTTTCCAGGAGGCGGATGCCCGAAGTGACCGAATCGCCGGTGTAGGTCATGTTGTTCACGGCGTTGGTGGCGCGCAGGGTGTTCATGGCCAGGGCGAAGCGGCCCCCGCCCAGGAGGCCCGACCAGTCGATGCCCTGCTCGTAGCCGTCGGCCAGCTTTACTTCGACGATGGTGGCTTCGATCATCACCTGCCGCCGGGCGGAATGGACCACCCGGTCGATGAATTCCTGGATGCGTTCATGCTGGCGCTGGGTGGCGCGCACGGTGACCACGCCGGTCTCGGCATGGACGATGACGGAAGCCGCCTCCCTCACCGTGCTGCGCCGTACGACGACCGTTCCGGCGCCTTGGGCCGCGCTGCTGGGCGTCGGGTTGATGCCCAGGGCGCTGGCCACCGCCTGCGCCGCCCGGGATCCCGTGCCCTGGGGCAGGGCGGCGGCGCCGGTGGCGGTCTGGGAGACGGTCTGCTCGGTCACCGTCTCGCTGGAACCCTCGGGGAGCACCTTGTCGGTCTCGTGCAGGATGTCCTTGATGTTCTTTTCCAACTGCTCCCAGAAGCGGTTGCGCGAGGTGTTCTCGATGCGCGTGGAGGACACGTTGCCGCTGCCGCCTCCCGCGGCGGCGCCCGTGCCGCCGGCGGCATTGCCGCTGAGGGTGGCGATCTGGGTATTGGCCGAGACCGTGCCGGTGACGTTGCGCGCCAGATTGACGTAATCGACCTTGTAGTGCCGCAGGAAGGGGGAATCCGGCATCACGGCCAGATTGGGGCCGTCGAGTTCGAAACGCATGTCCACTTGCTTGGCGATGCGACTGAGGAGTTGGGGCAGGGTCTGGTCGATGGCGTTCAGGGTGACGCTGCCGCTGATGCCCGGGTGGATGTCGACGTTGAGGCGGGCGTCCCGGGCCAGGGCAAAGAGCAGATCCTTGACCGCCACGTTATTGACGACCACGCTGTAGGTTTCCGCCTTGGGCAGGGCGCGGGGTTTGGGCAGGGCCAGGGTCTGTTCCACCGGTGCGGGAATGTCGGCGGCGGGGCTCGCGGTGGCGCTTGCCGTGTTCAGGTGTCCCTTGGTCGGCTCGCGCGGCGTCGGCGCGGCGCAGGCGGCCAGGAGCAGGGCGGCAGCGATCGCGGCGGGGCGTCCCTTGTTCATCCGGCGTGTTCTCCCTGTGCTTGCCCCGGCAGCAGAACGCCGGGGCTATCCCAACGGCGAATAGTAACCCAATGCACAGGGCGCGGAAGGGGGGCGCTCATTGCAGTCTCGAAACCTGCCGCGGGTAGGGTTCCAGGCGGCGCAGCCCCTCGGGCAGGGCGGCGATGGCTTCCACCGCCGCCGCCCGGGTGGTGAACTCGCCGAAGATGACCCCCAGGCGATCTTGACCCGAACGGTCGGAGCGGTAGGCGCGTATCTGCTCGGGGTCGAGGCCTTCAGTATGGCGACGCAAAAAATTCTCGATCTGCCCCGGGCTGCTGGCGTCGGCCGCGTAGAGCTGAATGAAGTAGTGGCGGGCGTGGGCGCCGGCGGACCAGGTGTCGAAGCGCTCCAGGCTGCGGCGGGTGAGGGGGCCGAAGGCCGCCGCCGCTTGCGGGGTCGGCACCACGGGAGCTGCGGGGTTTGACGCCGCCGTCGGTGCAGGGCCCGCGGGGCCTGCCGGCACAGGCATGGCGGGGAGGGCGGTGGCGTGCCCTGTGCTTGGGTCGGGTTTGGCCGAGGTTCGGGTGGGGGCTGCTTCGCTTCCCGGCGGCGCGGGAGCCGCAGACGCTCGTGGCATGGCGGCGCCGTCCCGGGGGGGGGCAGCGCCAGGTTCGGGCTCCCCGGGTGCGGCGGTGCCGGGGGCCGGGGCGACATTCCCGGGAGCGGCGTTGGCCGCGGGCGTCGCCGGGACCGGAGTGAGGCTGCCCAGGGTGTAGGCCCCGAAGAGGAGCGCCACGGCCACCCCCGCCGCGGCGGCCGCCGGGATGAGGCGTCGGCGTGGCTCCCCCAGGGAGGTGAAGCGGGCGTCGCGGATGGCGGTCTGGGCCTCGGCCAGGTCGACCCGGTGGCCGCCCGCCGAGTAGGCGGCCAGGAGGGCCTTGTCCGCCAGGATGTTGATACGCCGGGAGAGGCCCTGGGAATTGCGGGCGATGGCGGCGACGGCCTTGTCCGTGAAGGGGCTGGGGCCGCGGTACCCGGCGGTGCGCATGCGGAATTCCAGGTAGGCCGAAACCTCCGTGGCGTGCAGGGGCGCCAGGATGAAGTGCTGGGTGACGCGTTCGCGCAATTGCCGCATGTCGTTCTGGGCCAGGCGGGCGTCGATTTCCGGCTGGGCGAACAGGGCGATCTGCAGCAGCTTGCTGCTCTTCGATTCCAGGTTGGACAGGAGCCGCACTTCCTCCAGGGATTCGGCGGGCATGGCGTGGGCCTCGTCGATGAGCAGCACCACCCGCCGCCCCTGGGCGTAGCGCTCGACCAGGGCGTTCTGCAGGGCCCGGGTGAGGGAATGGGTGCTGCGGCCGTCGGCGGGAAGGCCCAGTTCGTCGGCGATGGCGCCGACGATTTCCTGGCGGGAGAGGGAGGGGTTGGCGAGGTAGATGGTATCGACCTCGGGGGGGAGTTTTTCCAGCAACATGCGGCAGAGCATGGTCTTGCCGCTGCCCACCTCGCCGCTGACCTTGACGATGCCTTCGTCCTGGGTGATGGCGTAGATCAGGGCTTCCAGGGTGGGGCCGCGGTTGGCGCCGGTAAAGAAGAAGTCGGTGTGCGGTGTGATGCGGAAAGGCGGTTCGGCAAGGCCGAAATGATCGAGGTAGAGGCTCACTGACGCCCCCCGCCGGCCATGCGGTTGTACAGGGTGGTGCGATTGATGCCGAGGCGGCGGGCGGCCTGGCTGACGTTGCCGTTGGACAGTTGCAGGGCCGCTTCGATATAGCCCTTTTCCCATAGGGCGAGGGTGGCGTCGAGATCCATGCGGCCCTTGTCGTTCAGGTGCCGGATGGCGGAGCGCACGGCGGTGTCGAGATCGGTGGCGGCCAGGGAAGGGGCGCTGGCGGGCGACTCGTCGCCCTCGTCGAATTCGGCGTGCAGATCGGCGGCGCCCACCACCCGCCCGGGGTACTTGGTGGTCAGGCGGATGACGATATTGCGCAGCTCCCGCACATTGCCGGGGAAGGCGTAGGCCACCCAGAGGGCCTCCGCGCCAGCGTCGAGGGAAAAGGGGCGGGCGCCGGTCTGTTCGGCGTAGATCTGGCGGAAATGGTCGAGCAGCAGCAGGCGGTCGTCGCCCATGTCGCGCAGGGGCGGCACGCTGATGGTGAAGACCGAGAGCCGGTGAAAGAGGTCGGCGCGGAAGCGGCCTGCCTTCACCTCCTTGCGCAGGTCGCGATTGGTGGCGGCGACGATGCGTGCCCGGGAGCGGCGGGTCTGGGTTTCGCCGACGCGCTGGTACTCGCCGTTTTCCAGGACGCGCAGCAGCTTGGGCTGGAGGTCCAGGGGCAATTCGCCAATTTCGTCCAGGAAGAGGGTGCCCTCGCCGGCATCCTCGAAATAACCCGACTTGGCGGCGCCGGCCCCGGTGAAGGCGCCCTTGGCGTAGCCGAACAGGGTCGGCTCCACCAGGCTGGGCGAGATGGCGGCGCAGTTGAGGGCCAGGAAGGGCCGGTCGCGCCGGCGGGTGCGATGATGCAGGCAGCAGGTGACCACCACGTCCTTGCCGCTGCCCGACTCGCCTTCGACCAGGACCGGAAAGCTGGAGTCTCCGTACTGCCCGATCTGCAGCAGGAGGCGCTGGATGGGCAGGCTGGACCCGATCAGGCGGCAGCGCTCCTCGGGCGCGAGGGCCGCTTCGGTGGCCCCAGTGAAACTCAAGGCTTGCCGCAGCAGGCGCAGGAGGTCGCCGGGATCGCAGGGTTTGCCGACGAAGTCGATGGCGCCCAGCGCGCGGGCGTGGCGGGCGTTCTCCTCGCCGTTCTGGCCCGAGAGAACGACGATCTTCATGGCCGGTGCGAAGGCCAGGAGGTCGCCGATCAGGGCAAAGCCCTCGTCCGGTCGGTGGGGCAGGGGCGGCAGGCCCAGGTCGACGATGGCGGCTCCGGGCGCCGCCTTCAATTGCCTCAGGATTTGCAGGCAGTGGGGGCGCGAATGACTGGTGAGTACCTCGAAATCCCGCGCCAGGGCAAAGCTCAGCGAATCGCTGATGAGCGGGTCGTCGTCGACGAGAAGCAGCAGGGGTTTCGCGGGATGGGACGGGCTCAAGGGGCGAACCAGGAAATATTTCACGGAATTATAGCCCCGGCATCGGCCGGGGAAATCGCTCCCTTCTGCTAGAATTGGCCCCTTTTTCAAGGATTCCCATCTTGCCCGACGATATCCTGGTCGATATCGAAGACCTGCACTTCACCTATGACGGCCGGCCCGTGTTGCGGGGGATCGACATGAAGATTCCGCGCGGCAAGGTGGTCGCCATCATGGGGGGGTCGGGTTGCGGCAAGACGACGCTCCTGCGCTGCATCGGCGGTCAGCTCAAGGCGAGTCGCGGCGAAATCCGCCTCGGCGAACACCGCATTTCCCGCATGGGGCAGCGGGACCTCTATCGGGCGCGGCGCAAGATGGGGATGTTGTTCCAGTTCGGCGCCCTGTTCACCGACATGACGGTGTTCGACAACGTGGCCTTCCCCCTGCGCGAACACACCGAACTTCCGGAAGCCATGGTTCGCGACATGGTGCTCATGAAGCTGGAGGCCGTCGGTCTGCGGGGAGCCCGGAACCTGATGCCGGCCGAACTCTCCGGCGGCATGGCGCGGCGGGTGGCCCTGGCCCGGGCCGTGGCCCTCGATCCGGCCCTCGTCATGTACGACGAGCCCTTCGCCGGGCTGGATCCCATCGCCCTGGGGGTGATCGGGCAACTGATCCGCCGCCTGAACGATGCCCTGGGGGCCACGTCGATCATGGTGACCCACGACGTGCAGGAATCCCTGCTCATCGTCGATTACATCTATTTCGTTTCCGAGGGGCGCATCGTCGCCCAGGGCACGCCGGACGAAATCCGCGCGTCCCGCGACCCCTTCGTGCATCAGTTTGTCCATGCCGAGGTCGATGGGCCGGTGCGCTTCGACTACCCAGCCAGCGATCTGCGCAGCGATTTCCTGGGGGGCGGGCGTGGCTGAGCGGGGCAGTCCCCTGCACCGCCTCGGGCACGGCGCCATCGAACTGGTGTGGCGCGTCGGCTTCGCGAGCCGCTTCCTGGTAGCCATTCTGCTGGCGTCCGGGACGGCCTTCCGCCGCCTGCACCTTACCCTGCGCGAGGTCTTTTTCAGCGGCGTGCTCTCCCTGCTCATCATCGTCGTTTCAGGCCTGTTCGTAGGCCTGGTTCTGGGTCTGCAGGGCTATGAAACCCTGCAGCGCTTCGGCTCCACCGAGGCCCTGGGGGTGCTGGTGGCACTTTCCCTCACCCGCGAACTGGGGCCGGTGGTGGCGGCGCTGCTCTTTGCCTCCCGCGCCGGATCGTCGGTGACGGCGGAGATCGGCTTGATGAAGGCCACCGAGCAGTTGAAGGCCATGGACATGATGGCGGTCAATCCCATCGCCCGGGTGGTGGCGCCGCGTTTCTGGGGGGGGGTCATCGCCATGCCCCTGCTGGCGGCCCTTTTCTCCGCCATGGGCGTCCTGGGCGGCTGGCTGATCGGCGTGGTCTTCATCGGCGTCGACGACGGCGCCTATTGGTCGCAGATGCAGGCGGCGGTCGATTTTCGCTTCGACGTCTGGAATGGCGTCATCAAGAGCGTGGTTTTCGGGGTGGCGGTTTCCCTCATCGCCGTCTTCGAAGGCTATGACTCGGTGCCTACCGCGGAAGGAGTTTCCCGTGCCATCACGCGCACCGTGGTGACATCGGCCCTGACCATCCTGGCCCTCGATTTCGTCCTGACTTCCTTCATGTTCCGGGGAACTTCATGAATCGCACCGTCCTCGACCTCTGGGTCGGCGTATTTGTTGCCATCGGCATTGCGGCGCTGTTGTTTTTGGCGCTGAAAGTGGGGAATCTTTCCTCGGCCCACCTCTCCGAGAGTTATATCCTCACCGCCAAGTTTGATAACATCGGCGGCCTGAAGGTGCGGGGGCCGGTCAAGAGCGCGGGGGTCGTGGTCGGGCGCATAGACGACATCCGATTCGACGGTCAGACCTACGAAGCGGTCGTGACCCTCAAGATCGACCAGCGGTACAGGTTTCCGAAGGACACTTTTGCTTCGATCTATACCTCGGGCCTCCTCGGGGAGCAGTACGTCGGTCTGGAACCGGGGGGCGACGAAAAGATGCTCAATCCGGGTGATGCGGTCGGCAAGACCCAATCGGCCGTGGTTCTGGAAAAGATGATCAGCCAGTTTCTTTTCAACAAAGCGGCTGAAGGACAGGAAAAGCAATGATGGCGATGGGCGAACATGGAAACTCGGGCCGCTGCGGCGGCTGGCTGACCGCGGTGGCGTTGATGGCAACGCTGTCCGGCTGCGCCAGTACCGGCGGCAACCCGCGGGATCCCTACGAGGGCTTCAACCGGGCCATGTTCTCCGTCAATGAAGGGATCGACAAGGTCGCCAAGCCCGTCGCCCAAGGCTACGACGCCGTGATGCCCCTGCCCGCCAAGGCCGGCGTGGGCAACTTCTTCGGCAATATCGGCGATCTGTGGATCGGTGTGAATAACGGCCTGCAAGGCAAGGTGGGCGATGGGGCCAGCGATCTGGGCCGCCTGCTCATCAATTCCACCGTGGGCATTTTCGGCCTCTTCGACGTGGCCAGCGAGATGGGCCTGGAAAAGCACGACGAGGATTTCGGCCAGACCCTGGCCCGCTGGGGTGTGGGGGGCGGTGGCTACCTCTTCTGGCCCATCATCGGGCCGCGCACCCTGCGCGATACGGGGGGATTCGTGGTCGATACCTTCGCCGACCCCGTCCAGTGGGGGGTGAACGACGTGCGGGTGCGCAATTCCGCCTACGCCGTGCGCTTCATCGACGTGCGGGCCAGCCTCCTGCCGGCCGACAAGGTGGTCGAAGAGGCGGCCCTGGACAAGTACGCCTACATTCGGGACGCCTACCTGCAACGCCGCCGCAGCCAGATTTTCGACGGCAATCCGCCCCGGCTGCCCGAAGAGTAATCCCCCTCGCCCTACGGAAGTCGTGCCCGCATGAGACTTTTTATTGCCTTTTTTCTGCTGCTCCTCTCCCTGGCCACCCAGGCGCAGGAGGCTCCCGACGCCCTGGTGCGGCGGGTGACCGACGAGGTGCTCGACATCGTCCGCAAGGACAAGGAAATCCAGAACGGCAATGCCAGGAAGGCCGTGGAACTGGTCGAGACCCGTGTGCTGCCCCACTTCAACTTCACTCGCATGACCGCGCTGGCGGTGGGCAAGGACTGGCGGCGGGCGACGCCCCAGCAACAGGAGCGCCTTTCCCATGAATTCACGACCTTGCTGGTGAGGACCTACTCCAATTCCCTGTCCGCGTACCGCAACGAGACGGTCCGCTACAAGCCCTTCGTGCTGGCGACAGGTGCCACGGATGCCCTGGTGCGCACCGAAATTCTCCAGGCCGGCAACAAGCCGATCCAGCTCGACTACAACCTGGAAAGGCTGGACAACGGCTGGAAGGTCTACGACGTGGTCGTTGCGGGCATTAGCCTGGTGACCAACTACCGCGATCAGTTCGGCCAGGAGATCCGCAACGGCGGCATCGATGGCCTGATCCAGTCCCTGGCTGGCAAGAACCAGTCGCTCGAAGCCGGCAAAGCGGAGAAGAAATGATCGAGCGCCGCCCCGGCGGCTGGCGGGTGACCGTTCCCATGGTCATAGACAATGCCGCGGCCCTGCGCGCGGCCGGGGCTGCCCTCATCGACGGGGGGGTTGCCGTGGTGGATCTGGCGGCCGTTGGCGGGGCTGATTCCTCGGCCCTTGCCGTTCTCCTCGATTGGGTACGGCAGGCGGAGAAACAGGGGGGAAGCCTTGCGTTCCGTGGCGCTCCGTCCGGTGTCAGGGCCCTGGCAGGGCTCTACGACCTGGACGGTATCCTGCCCCTCGTCTGATCCCGCTTTTCCTTCGTGCCCGCCGCCGTATCTCTCGTTGACGTTGTCAAGCGTTTTGGTGCCCTGACGGCGCTGGCTGGGGTGTCCCTGGAGATCGCCGCGGGCGAGTTTTTTGGTCTCCTGGGCCCCAATGGAGCCGGCAAGACCACGCTGATTTCCTGTCTTGCCGGCCTGGTGCGGCCGGACTCCGGAAGCCTGAGCGTCCTGGGGCGCGATGTGGGGCGGGAATATCGGGAGGCGCGCCGTCTCGTGGGCGTGGTCCCCCAGGAACTCGTTTTCGACCCCTTTTTCACTGTGCGCGAGACCCTGCGCATCCAGTCCGGCTACTTCGGTCTGCGCCGCAACGACGACTGGATCGACGAAGTCCTGGCCAATCTCGATCTCAGCGCCAAGGCCGAGGTCAACATGCGGCGCCTCTCCGGTGGTATGAAGCGCCGCGTCCTGGTGGCCCAGGCCTTGGTGCACAAGCCGCCGGTCATCGTGCTCGACGAGCCCACGGCAGGGGTGGATGTGGAATTGCGGCAGGGACTCTGGCAGTTCGTGCGGCGCCTCAACGGCGAGGGGCACACCATTATCCTGACCACCCATTATCTGGAGGAGGCCGAGGCCCTGTGCGGGCGCATCGCCCTGATGAAACAGGGGCGCGTCGTCGCCCTGGATACCCGGGAAGGGCTCATGGCAGCTCACCGGGGTGCCTCGTTGGAGGAAGTGTTCGTGCGGGTGATGAAAAGTGCTTAGCTTCTGGACCCTGTTCAGCAAGGAAGTGCTGCGCTTCTGGAAAGTGAGCTTTCAGACCGTCGCGGCGCCGGTGCTCACGGCGCTGCTCTACCTCCTCATCTTCGGCCACGTCCTCGACGAGCATGTGGCCGTCCATGGCGTGCGCTACATCGCCTTCCTCGTCCCCGGTCTGGTCATGATGCAGGTGCTGCAGAACGCCTTCGCCAATTCGTCCTCCAGCCTGATCCAGTCCAAGGTGACCGGGTCCATCGTTTTCGTGTTGCTGTCGCCCATCTCCTATGGGGCTTTTTTCGCCGCCTACGTGTTGGCCGCCATGGTGCGGGGCCTGATGGTGGCTGTCGGTGTGCTGGCGGTGACCGCCTGGTTCGCGCCCCTGCGCATCGAGGCTCCCCTGTGGATTCTCGCCTTCGCCCTGGCGGGTGGCGGCGTGCTCGGCGCCCTGGGGGTGATCGCCGGCATCTGGGCCGAAAAATTCGACCAGCTCGCGGCCTTTCAGAACTTTCTGGTGATGCCGCTGACCATGCTTTCCGGTGTCTTTTATTCGATCCACTCGCTGCCCGAATTCTGGCAGCGCGTCTCCCATTACAATCCTGTCTTTTACATGATCGACGGCTTCCGCTATGGCTTTTTCGGCGTCTCCGACGTGCCGCCGCACCTGAGCCTGATCGTGGTCGTCGCCAGCCTCGCGGCAATTTCGGCGCTCACCCTCGGGCTCCTGAAACGCGGCTGGAAACTGAGGGCATAAGAATGATGCATCCCGAACAGATCAAGCAACTCATCCTCGCAGGGCTTCCCTGCGAGCACCTTTCCGTCGATGGCGACGGCCACCACTTCGACGCCGTCGTGGTGAGCGCCGAATTTGCCGGAAAGAACCGCGTCCAGCGGCAGCAACGGGTCTACCAGACCCTGCGCGAGCGCCTCGACACCGGGGAACTGCACGCGCTCTCGTTCAAGACCTACACCCCAGAAGAATGGAGTGCCCAGCGTGGATAAATTACTGCTTCAAGGGGGCGTTCCCCTGGCCGGCGAAGTCGCGATCTCGGGAGCCAAGAACGCGGCCCTCCCCATCCTCTGCGCGTCCTTGCTCTCCGATCAGCCTCTGACGCTCACCAACGTTCCCCACCTGAACGACATCTCGACCATGCTGCGCCTGTTGGGGCAGATGGGTGTCGGGGTGACCCTGGAGGGATCGGATTCCGTGGTTCTCGACGGCGCCGGGCTGTCCAATCCCCTGGCTTCTTACGAGATGGTCAAGACCATGCGGGCCTCGATCCTCGTCCTCGGTCCCCTGGTCGCCCGCTGCGGCGAGGCCCGGGTATCGCTGCCCGGCGGCTGTGCCATCGGCGCCAGACCCGTGGACCAGCACATCAAGGGCCTGCAGGCCATGGGGGCGGAAGTCCGGGTCGAACAGGGCTACGTCCACGCCAAGGCCAGTCGCCTGAAAGGGGCCCGCATCTGCACCGACATGGTCACCGTCACCGGCACCGAAAACCTCATGATGGCGGCCTGCCTCGCCGAAGGCGAAACCATCATCGAAAACGCCGCGCGGGAGCCGGAAGTGGTCGATCTTGCCAACTGCCTGGTGTCCATGGGGGCGCGCATTTCTGGTGCGGGCACCGACATCATCCGTATCCAGGGGGTCGAGCGCCTGACCGGCGCCAGGCACGCCATCATGCCGGACCGCATCGAGACCGGCACCTACCTCTGCGCCGCCGCCGCCACCGGCGGAGATATCCGTCTGCTCAAGACCTCGGGCGCCTATCTCGACACGGTCATCGACAAGCTCATGGACGCCGGCTGCGACATCGTCACCGAGCGCGATGCCATCCGCCTCAAGGCGCCGCAGCGGCTCAAGGCGGTCAGCCTGCGCACGGCGCCCTATCCAGCCTTCCCCACCGACATGCAGGCCCAGTTCATGGCCATCAACGCGGTGGCCGAAGGTGTGGCGACCATCCGCGAGACCATTTTCGAAAACCGCTTCATGCACGCGGTGGAATTGATGCGCCTGGGGGCCGACATCCAGATCGAAGGCAGCAACGCCATCGTGCGTGGCGTCCCCCAACTCCAGGGCGCCACGGTCATGGCCACCGACCTCCGCGCCTCCGCCTCCCTGGTCATCGCCGGCCTGGTCGCCGAAGGCGAAACCCTCATCGAACGCATCTACCACCTCGACCGCGGCTACGAGCGGATCGAGGAAAAACTCGCGCGCCTGGGGGCCTCGGTGAAGCGCGTGCACTGATTCGCGAGTTTTTGGCGACAGCCAAAAAGCCGCGTTTTCGGGGGGCCTCGGTGAAGCGCGTGCACTGATTCGCGAGTTTTTGGC
>Ga0268298_10004123_pt1 | contig 14386 bp, 10 predicted proteins | sample WWTPWeurt_MetaG_FD_194462 | JGI IMG/M metagenome (GOLD analysis project Ga0268298, IMG submission 194462) | Activated sludge microbial communities from WWTP in Nijmegen, Gelderland, Netherland - WWTP Weurt | ecosystem: Engineered > WWTP > Aerobic digester > Activated sludge | place... | reverse complement strand
CGCCACGCACCTGCGCTGACGCGCTGATGGTCCTCGTCGAGAGCTTTCTGGCGGAGGGCGCGCGTTCTCGAACGGGCGGTACGCCCACCGAGGTCCGCCTCCACTTCACGGAGGAAGACCTGCAGAGCGGCGGCGGATTCATCGAGAACGCCGGCTGCGTCGGCGTCTCCGCGGAGACGTCGAGACGGCTGGCCTGCGACGCGGCGGTGGTCGAGGTCGTCGAGGACGCGGCGGGCCGGACCCTCCGCACAGGTCGCCGGACGCGCTCAGTCCCGACGGGGATGCGGCGCTAGTGCCGGGCGAAGCTGGACCAACCACGCACACTCGTGCGCTCGAGGTCCGGGACCAGCACCGGTGCGCGTTCCCGAGCTGCACCCACACGAGGTTCCTGGATGCACACCACGTCGAGCACTGGGCGGACGGCGGTGCGACCGCGCTCGACAACCTCGCCCTGCTCTGCCGGCGGCACCACACTTTCGTGCATGAGTATGGGTATCGGATCGAACGGACAGCGGCCCATACCCACGCGGCCTCCCCTCCCCGAGGGAGGAAGGGGGGTGCCGCTGGGTGCCCGTGGATGCCGCGGGGTCTGGGCAGCATTTGGGCGGACCCCTGAGCGGCTAAGGCGCGGGTCCCGGTCCCGCCGGGTCCGTGGGTGGGGTAGTTACCTTTCGCTTACTTGCTCGTGCCTCGCATGGCCAGCAGACCATCGCCCCGAGGTCGCGCTCGAGGACGCCATCGAGCGGAGATCGCCGGGCACGCCGCGCCAGCCGACGTCCCAAAGGCTATCGCCGATTCACACGACGAAGCCTTGCTGGGTGGTCTGGTCGTGCCCGCCCCCTTCGAGCTCGGGCACTCCTTCATGACTTGCGGACTGATGAGCTTAGTTACGGCAGTATGGCAACGGCACGAACTGAGTTGCCTCGCACCTGGTGAATACGCCCACGCAATCCGACGGCGAGTGACACAACTGGGCCGAGCCGAAGCCCGTGCAGCTCGATGCAGCCGAACAGCTTGCTCCGTCCGGCTTGCCGCAGCAGATCTGGCCGCCCGAGCAGTCCTCCGGTCCGTCGCAGCGCGCCTCCAGTTGGTTCGCTGCGCAGCCACCCGTCACGGCGCATCCATGAAACCCTGCGCTCGGGAAGCCAGTAAAACAGCAGATCTGTCCTCCAGAACAAATCAGGCTGGCACCGCACCGTTCTACGCCGATTTCTCCGTTGTTAGAGGCTCCGGAGTCCGGAGGAAAGGCGCCTGCGTCCAGCGGTGCGGTGGCTGCATCGGGAGCACCGGCGTCGGAACCCGCGGCGTCAGGAGCACCGGCGTCGAAAACGGCGGCGTCAGGAGCACCGGCGTCGGAAGCGGCGTCGGCAGCGGCGTCGTCAGAGGCGGCAGCGTCGGACCCTTGGGTGATGCCGGCGTCCGGGGTCGGTTCTGGGCCGAGATGGCCTGGAAAGAAGACATCGAAGAAGTTGCCACCCATCACCGCGCGCACCTCCTGCTCCGAGTAGCCGCGGCCGGCCATCGCTTGCTTCATCAGCTCCGAGTATGACTTTACCATCCCCGAGTACTGCGGCCCGTCAGTGCCGAAGAGCGTCTTTTGCACGAGACCCTTCGCCTTGATTTGGTCGAGCACGTAGGGATACTGAGGTTGGTTCGGGTCGGGGGGCGTATCGTGCCCATCCATGTCACGCAAAAATGGTCGGTTAAGCGCACTGATCTCGAGATATACGTTTGAGTAACGGGCCGCTATCGAAATCGCCGAGTCCACGGCGCCGCGGTCTCCTTGGCCCACGTGTCCTAGGATAAATTTGACACGTGGATAGTTCGCGATGACGTTCTCTAGGCTAGACGGGTCGTAATATGGACGCTCGCTCTGAGAGTTCGGAAAGGGCGAGAACCCGGTATGCAAATACACCGGGACATCAGCCGCGTAAGCTACGTCATACACGCCGAGGTAACGCGCGTCATCGAACGCGACCGCCTGGTGCGCGTGAGCGAGCTTGATCCCGATGAAGAGGTCTGGGCGCTGGATGAAATAGGAACGCAAGGCATCGAGCCGGCGCCTGGAGACCGTTTCGTCCAGTCTACCCGAGCCGTCCACGTATCCGTCGAAGAGGTCGATGCTGGCGAGGCCCCAGGCCCATGGAAGGCCATCTGTCGAGACATTTCGAGGATCCGTCAAGACGGCCTCGAGCTCCTCGTTGGTGAAGAATCCTGTGGTTTTCTGGGTATATACGGCGAACAAGACCGCGTGGTCGATGCTCGCAAAGCTCGTTTGGGCCTGGATTCCTACGAATGGAGCGTAAGGATCCAGAACCGAGCGAAAGACGCCCGGCGCGTACAGTTGAGTAAAAGGCGGCGTCGACTCGATCAAGAATTTCTTGGAAGCACCAGGCATTCGCCCAATAAAACCGGGATGGAGGTGCATGTCGACCGACGAGCTCGCTGCGGCCGAGGGGAGCGCCTTCCGCGCGGAAGCGGTCTTCGCAGGACCCATCTCCTCTGGGGTCGACTCGGGTTTGTAAGTTGGAAATACGCCTATTGCCTTGGCCAGAGCACCATCGTCGAACTCCACCGAGACTCCCTGTGGCCAGTAGAGGATCCTCGACGCCGAGTCTGCCGGCTCGCCGAGTGCGGCCACCACTTCCGCGCGGGTTGATCCGATATTGAACCGGCTCGAGTACGAGTTTTGGCCAATCAGGCCAACGGCCAGGACCTGGGCGCTATCCGTCGCGACGTCTGAGTCCGGAGACGCAAGGATCACATTGAGCCCGAGAGACTCGTAGGTCGCGAAGAAGATCCGGTTGAAACCTACGACCGTTGCCTCCCCCAGGGCCGACCGCACTTGCCCAAAGGACGACCCGATTTGCACTGGCCCGATTCCTTGGCCTGGAACGAGGTCGAAGGCTCGATTCTCATCGACCACAGGCTTAGTGGGCGAATCCTTGACCGTGCACCCAAAGAGGGCAGTCCCGATCCCTAAAACCGCCAGCAGTCGGCCAAACCTATACTTACCCGTGAAGGCAGCTGCGAACTGCCTTCGTACCGGCGCCCCCGTAAGAACCGTTCGTCTTTCCATGGCCCCGCCGTCGCACGAACCCACCGCTGAAACAAGACTTTCGCGCTGCCCGGCTCGATCCTGGGACGGATCACGCCTGCAAACGCTGGACAGTGATAGAAATCCCGTAGGGGTCGAAGCCGCAAAGGTAATACCTTCCGGCCCGACCTCGGCCGATAGGAAGCACAAGTCCCGTCTGGTTCAGGCGTTGCGGCCGCCAGCCGCCTCCCAGACGCTCACCGAGTTGACGTACTCACCGTTCTCGGACGTTGGAGAGGGCGCGCGGGAAGCGATGACCCCTGTGTTTGGGGGTCGTCGATGAAGATGCCCAGCGCGGAAGAGAGCAGCCCACGCTGGCGGGCCAGGACGTACCGAAGGTCAAAGGGCAAGGACAGTGCCGTCGCCTCGGGTGGCTGAGGAAGGAGGCCAAAAACCGCGACACTAGCGTCGACGATAGACGTACACCGCGTTGCCCGAGTAGTCGGCGAGCACGATCTCGGCGCGCCCGTCTCCGTCCAGGTCCACAACATTGAGCCCTCCGGCCTGAGGCATCTGGGCCTCCAGGACATGCTGGGCCCATTGCATTCCGGGGAGCTGCTCCAGCCATAGTACCCGTGGGTCGCCGTCGCCCGAGACGACGACATCGAGATCTCCGTCGCCGTCCAGATCGCCGTACGCGAAGATCCCTGGCGCTGCCTGAGGCGCGAAGCGGCTCCCGGGGACGGACTGGATGCCGGAGCTGATCGTAGACTTGGTCCAGTGTTGCCGGGGATCGGCCGGGGGCGTGAGCACGATGACTGCCTCGGCCTGGGGATCAGGTGGATTCTTGGCCGTATTCACATGGTTGGTTCCCAGCGCTCGTTGAACTCCGTCGCCGTACAGGTTCGGAACCCAGGCCAACATGATGGCCGGCCCGCTGGCGTCGTCGATGACGTGCTTCTGAAATTGCAGCGGCTGAGATGACGTGCGCTCGAACCACGCGAAGGACTCTCCGCTCACGAAGAACTCGGCGCCAAGGACGTCGAGATCTCCATCGCCATCAACATCGCGGACCGCTGGAATGCTCCCGAGCCCATTTCCGACTTCTCTCGGCATCGATTCGAACCGGTTTGCGCCTTGGGTTCCCTTGAACCACTGAGTCACCGCGCGATCCATTCCTCCAAATCCCGAACCCTTCGCCTCACCTACGGTCACTACATCGAGAATTCCGTCGCCGTCGAAGTCAACGACCTCTGCGTGGTGGTAGAAGAGCTCGGCCCCGGGAGCGATGATGTCGTGGCGAACCCAGCCGCTGGGCGCAGCCTCCCACCATCCAAGAGTTCCGCAGGGAGGGCTGAACGGGATCGCGGTGCACACCAAGAACCCTCCCGGGACGACCAGGTCCAAGTCACCGTCTCCGTCAATGTCGACCGGGGTCGTCAGGTTCGGGAACTTCACGCCATCGGCCGCGCCCACCGCTGGCTGGGCCGTCCAACTTCGAATATCTGCGCCCTGAAGCAGGACGTGAACCTCGCCGGCTGGCACGCTCAGCCCGATCTGGCCAAAGGAAGATACGACGACATCCAGCTTGCCGTCGCCGTTCATGTCCGCGACCGCGGTCCAGGAGGCGCCCGCGCGCTGACCGTCGATCGTGATCCGTTCAAAGCTGGCGCTAGCGTCCGCGCTGGTACCAGCATCTGGATTCGAGGCCCCTCCATCGACGACAGCGTCCGAGGGTGGCGTGCTCGCGTCCATCGGGAGCGCATCCGGGGACTGGGAGGTGGCGTCCAGCATCACCGAGCCGTCAGGCTGGGAGACGCCGGTGTCTGCTGCAGTATCCGCATCCGGGAAGAAGCCTGCGTCCTCGAGCACTCCGCTGTCCGCCGCGCTCATTTGGTCGGTGGTCTCTGCGTCGGTTGACGCCGCCGATGCGTCCCGCTGACTCGAGCTGTCCGGTCCAGATGCTTGCTCAGAGCAAGCCAACCCGAGACCGGCGAGCACGCCAACAACGCCAAACCGCGCTAAAATCATGCTGGTTTTCATGTAACGTCTCTTCCTGGGAATTGCGGTGCCCACTCAGGGCACGAGCGCGACTGTGAGAGTTCCGAGATCGACCGGAGTCCATCGAAGTGAACACGAGCTGAAGTTGCAGCTTGATAGTCGCCCCCGGACCGTGGGCTCCAGAGCCGGCCAGCGGAAATGTCCTGATGATGAACGGGAACGATCCTCATTGCTGATCTCGCGAACTCACAGATGAGTATCGGGAGTTGTCGGAGCAATTCGTCTAACCCTCATGTCCCGGTCAACAGTACGTCGTGCACACGTAGCGTTTGTACTGGACCACGGGCGCAGTTGGAGCCCACTCAAGTGGCCCATGCGGCCCATCAGAGACTCCGACGAAGTGCTTCAGCCCAAAGGACACGGCGGGCTGGTCTGGGTTGCAAGGTCCCATCCTCCCAGTGCACCTCGCCACCCCAAAGGGACCACCGTCCGCCAGGATCATGGGACCAGCTGAGGCCCCAGCGACCTGCCTCCCAATGCCACCTCGGACGCCGCGGGTCGAGCCCGGAGGCCTCCGTCAGGAGGCCGACGTCCTCCGCTTCGAACGCCCGATCTTCCGCGCCTTGGTGATCGGCACCTTGGGCGGTGGACCCGAGTCCTCGACCTTCGGCTTCTGGCGCGTCCGATAGGACTCCCCGTCCACCACCAAGTCGAACGCGGCGTTGCGGAAGCGATCCACGGCGCTCTGGGCGAGCAGTGCATCGTCGAAGGCCGCGAGCCACTCGGAGGTGTCGCGATTGCTCGTCACGATGGTCGACGCCCGTCCATTCCGCTCCACGAAGAGTTGGTAAATATCCCGGCTCTCCTCGCGGCTCATCGGCTCGAGCGCGAAGTCATCTACGATCAAGACGTCCACCGTGCACAAGGCCACCATCAGCGCGTCCCGGGAGTTGTCCATGCGGCTCTGCTTGAGTTGCCGCAGCAGCGCGTCGGCCCTCGAGAACCGCACGTTGAATCCCGAGCGACACGCAAGGTGGCCCAGCGCGCTCCCCAGATAGGTCTTTCCAACGCCGACCGGCCCGAGGATCACGACGTTCTTCTGGCTCTCGACGAAGCGGAGACTCATCAACTCCGAGAGGACCCGCCGGTCGTAAGTCACCTTTGCCGTCTTGTCCCAGCGTTCGAAGAGCATCGAGGGATCGAGCCCAGCCTCGTCCGCCCGTCGTGCCGCCGCCGTACTTTCTCTGCGGGAAATCTCATCGACCAGGAGCATCAGCAAGAAGTCTTCGAAGGCCTCGCCGGACTCTGTCGCCAACTTCAGGCGCTCCGGCAGGGTGGGAATGAGCCCTCCGAGCCGCAGCCGCTTCAGCGCCGTCACCAACTCCGGGCTCATGACTCACCTCGCGTCGAGAACTGCGTCGTAGGCCGCGCGAAGCGCCCCACCGGCAGTGTTCGGAGCTTGGGAGACGCTTCTTCTTCCGCGCGCCGGGCGTCCTTCAGGAGGCGTTCGACCCGAGAAACATCGACGACGCCGAACTTCAGCGCATGGCTGCACATCGCCTCGACGCGATCGTCGCCGTACCGCTCGCAGAGCCGCATCAGCGCGTAACCTTGCCGCATCCTCATCCATGCCGTCGGCCCATCCAGGAGCTTCTCGGCGAAGGTTGAGATGCTCGCCGGCTTCGCTCGAGCACGGGTGAGGAGTCTTTCGACCGTACGAAACGCGGGATCTCTTGCGTCCGCCGGGTAGTCCGCCGGATCCGTCGTCCGCGAACCCGGCCTTCCCCGCGGATGCAGCTTGATCAATTCATCGTTGAGATAGACGCGGACGGTTGTCTTGTCCGCCCGCACCAGCACCTCGCGCCCGACGTGCAGGGTCGGCATCGAATAGAGCGCCTTTTCCACTTGGATGTGATGGTCGTGGTGCACCTTCGAACGGCGCCACGTGGGCACGTCGTAGATTTCTACGGGCGCTGGCTGCATGCGAGGTCGTTCGTGCTCCTCGTAGCACTCCAGCGGCTTCTGTCGCGTCGTCCCGTGAATCCGAGCCCCGGCCACCTCTCGGCACCATCGCGCCGCGTGCTCGCGCGTCCGCTCAAGGTGCGGCGTGAACGTCTCCCCCGCAAACCAGCGCTCCCGAACATGAGCGACCTGGTTCTCCACGCGAGCCTTGTCCTGCGGGGACCGAACGCGCGCCGGATCGACGAAGATCGCCCTTTTGTCCGTGTACTCCGCGAACGCCCGGTGCTTCACGGGATCCGTCGCGCTCGCCTTCACGATCATGCTTGTGGCGTTGTCGGGCACGATCCGTTTCGGGATCCCGCCAAAGAAGCGCCACGCGGCTTCGAGGCCTTCGATCACGTCGCGCGCAGTCTGGGACAAGCATGGCCAGACGAACATGTGGCGGCTCGCGCTGAGCACCACGATGAGCACGTAGAGCTTCTCAGTGCCGCCATAGCCATCCGGGACCCGTCCCATGAGCGCAAAGTCGATCTGCGCCTCGTCGCCGAACGGTGGGTCGTCCACACGCACGCTGGCCTTCCGCTCGCGCCACCCGAGCTCCCGGTGGGCGTAGCGGCGTAGCGTCGTGTAGCCCACGTCCAAGCCCTCTCCGCGGAGCAGCTCGTGCACCCGAGTCAGCCGGAGCGGCTCTTCTCCTTGAATCCAGGCTGCAATCTTATCCCGATGCCGCTCGATCGCGACCCGTGGCTCTGACGGCGCAGGGCTCGGTCGGTCTTGCACGGCGGCCACCACCCCGCGGACGAAGTCATCGTCCAGGGCGTGGTCCTTCCCGAATCCTCGCTCCGTCGCGGCCTCGACGTAGCGTCGCACTGTCTTGCGATCGACGCCGCTCTTGCGCGCGATGGCTCGAACCCCCTCACCGGCCTGAGCGCGGCGAAGCAGATCTCGTATGTCGAACATGGACAACTCCCGAAAGCTCATTGGGCCTCCCGGCAGCGCTCGCGACGCCGCCGTTTGGCCGGTCATGCTTCCGGTCGTTGGAGTCCGGGCAACCCCCTGGTCCCATGACCCTGGCGATCAGCCCAATTCAGCCCGCGAGGTGGTCCCATGACCCTGGCGATCGCCTGGTCCCATGACCCTGGCGATCCGCGCGGCGGGTGGTCCCATGAGGGTGGCGATTCGCACTCCCAGGAATCTCGAGTTTCCGGGAAATCCGCGCTCAGTAAAGCGCGCGTCGTCGCTGCTTCAGCGCTTCCGCTCGACGGCGCCGAGCCAGCGCTTGAAGGCGTCAAGGGTCTCGCCTCGCCCGAGGAAGGCACGAATCGATGCCGCGGCCGGCCCGGTGGCGCCGGGCTCGAGGATGGCCTTGCGGTAGCGAGCGCCCGCGGGCCCATCGAGCGGACGTTCCCGGTCGAACTGCGCGAGGAAGTCGGCGGCGATGACCGCGTCCTCGACGTACACATAGACCGTCGAGCCGTAGGCGGTGAGGTGATCGAAGCTCGCCCATCGATGGCTGCCCGAGACCAGGGAGAAGGGCGTGAAGCGGGCGATGGTGGCGTCGGTCTGCGCGTCTAGTCCGTCGCGCCGACGCTCGTGCAGCTCCAGCGCGAGTGTCGTGAGACCCAGGATCTCGCCGCGAACGAACTGCGCTCTGCCGAAGGTGGTGGCGGCAGCCAGTTTGTCGATCAGCGCGTTGGGCATCGGCTGGCCGGTCTGATGGTGCCTGGTCACCAGCGAAAGCACGGCGCGCGTCCGCGCCAGCTCTCCGAGCATCACCGAGGGCGCCTCGATGAAGTCGCTCTCCACCTGCAGCCCGTTCGTGCCCGCCCACCGCCCCTGGCTGCCGAGGATGTGGTGCAGCAGGTGGCCGAGCTCGTGGAAGAACGTCACCAAGTCGTCGAGCGACAGCAGCCCGGGGCGAGCGGCCGTGTCAGCCGGGAAGGTGCAGACGAGCGCGCTCTCCGGGAGCTGAACGCCATGGACGCCCGGCACGACCTCGCTGCTCATCGCGACCGGCGCCTTGCCGTCCCGCGGTTGCATGTCGAGGTAGAACCGTCCGAGTCGCCGCCCCGCTCGAGGACGTCGTAGACCGTGACCGACGCATCCCACGTCGGCGCGTCTTTGACCGGCTTGAGCTCGACCTGGAAGAGACGCGAGACGACCTGCAGGACGCCGGTCTCCACCGCGCGGTACGGGAGGTACCCGCGGACCGTCTCCCCGTCGACGCCCCAGGTCGCGCTGCGGTACTGCTCCAGCCAGTACTTCTCATCGGCCTGGGAGAGGGTCGTCAGCTTCGGGCTTCGCGTCTTCGCGAAGGCGAGGAGCTGCGCGTACTCGGCCGCCTGGGCGTCGCGAGAGGCGTCGCTCACCTCGTCGAGCAGGGACCGGACCCGCGCGGTGTTGCCCACCATCTGATCCGCCGCGGCCAGCTCGGCGTAGCTCGCGTAGCCCAGCGCCGCCGCGAGCTCGGAGCGCGCAGCGAGCAACTCGGTGAGCACTTTCTCGTTCGCCGGGAAGCCCCGGTTCACCTGCGCCAGCCACGCGCGCTCGCGGAGTCCCGGGTTGGCGCCCAGCTCCAGCACCAGCCCCAGGGCGTCCGCGCCCAGCGCATGGCCGCCGTCAGTCGCCGGCTGGTTGGCGAGCGCATCGGCGGGCAGGCCCTCCAGCTCGGTGCGGGCAGCGGTGAGGACCGGCACGCTCTCCTGCACGTTGCGGTCGAACTGGCCGGCGAGGTCTGCGATGTGATCCTGCAGGCCGAGGATCTTCGCCCGGGTGGCCTCGTCCTTGTGGACTCCAGCGAGCCGGTACTTCAGCAGCGTCCTCTGGAGGTAGTACGCCGTCGCCGCGTCCGTGGGGGCTGGCACCGCCGCGAGCGCCTCGTAGGCTCCGCGATCGAGGTTGAGCTTCGCGACCTCCGCGGCGACGGTCCGCGACAGCGCCTGGGCCTTGTCGCGCATCGCGGACGCAGGGCTGACGGCCACGAGCAGGCCCGTCTGCGCGGTCGCCAGCGCGAGCTCATTTCGGGCGGCGTCGTAGAGCACCAGCGTGTTCTCTACCGTGCGTGGACCCTTCACGCCCCGGAGCGTCGCGAGGCGCGCGGCGGCGGCGGCGGTGCGGGCCGCAACCCACCTCTCGAGCGCGTCGGGCGTCGCGTTTGCCCACGCGTGCAGCGGGTCGGTCCGGGCGAAAGCTCCCGTCGGAATGATGAGCAACGCCAACAGGATGAAGCCAGGCTGCCCACAACGAGCCTTGAACATGGCCGGACGTAACCACCTTGTGCCCGCCGCCGACGTCATGCGGCCGCCTCTGGCGCCCCAACAGGTCGACCCGGGGCTCCTGCGAACGACCGCGGACCCGGTGAGAAGACACAAGCCCCCGGTGGTCCTGCGGCCGCACGTAACCTATTACTGCAGGCTGAAGACTGACCCATTAGGGCCGATGAGCATCTCTTCTCCGACCTGTTTCAAGCGGAGCGGGCCGTTCGGGAGGTCAATCACCACCTCTGAGCCTACGATCGAGTAGGGGACGGTGATGTTCCGGCCTAGAATATCCACTCGGTGATCGGGGTAGAAATACAGCTGCAGGTCCTCGTTGCCCCAGAGGGACCGGGGTATCGAAGTGCGATCTAGGCCAGCCAGAGAGGCGCCGATCTCCCGTGTCTTCGATTGAATCGGGTTCCGCCGTACTCGCGGAGTGACCTCTTGGTCTTCCGCCGAAGAGCGGCTCCTCTCCTCGAGCTTCGATCCCAGCTGGCTCCGGGGAATCTCCTCGAGGACGATATAGGTATACTTCTTCACCGTGCCCGGCGGATAGGCCGGTCGCTCGGCGTCTTTGACGCTGACAACCTGGAAGGCCGTATTTGCGTTGATGAGAACTTCGGACTCTTCGTCTTGTGAGAATTCGATGTCGTGACCATTCTCTCCTTTGAGGTGGAACTCAAAGAAGGTGTTGGAGAAGTCGAAGGTCAGATCTCGCTTCCGCTTGGAAGAGCTGATAAACGAAGGCTCAAAGATGAGCTCGCCCTCCCGGTAGCGCTCCAGCGCGGCACTGGGTAGATCCACGAAACGATAGGTCGTCCCGGTATGGCCGTGGAGTCGGTTGAGCGCCGACGCCAGCGTCTTTATTTCCGGTTCGTACCGGCCGATTTTCGAGCTATCGTTCTCCCACAGCGCCGCCACCCAGTCATAGTGGGCCTGGTTTGCCCCTGTACTTCGGTACTCATCGAGGACATGGAGCTCCTCCGGAAATATCGTGCTGGGTTTCTTGATGGACGTGAAAGTTAGCTTGATGTTTTCCTCGAAGAACGACGCGTACTGCGCAAAGTTCGCCTGCTTGCGCCGGTACCGAGCGAGCAGGTCGTGGTCTGCGACATAGGTTCCGAGGTCGACACTTCCACCCGGAAAAGAGGTCCGAGCCCGAGCCTGTTCCTCCTCCGAAGCTCGGTGGATCGCCCCCGATGGACCGGGCGAGCCACTGCCGAGCTCAGGGTTCCGAGAGATTAACTCGGTCACGTCCTGAGCACTATCGAGCCGGCCTTTGAACCGACGCTCAGGCGGCCGGCCAACCTCAGGCCAGAGATCTCCCCCGTGCGAGCTTGTCGTCGAACCAGGCCAATCTGGCCTTCTTTCAGCGCGGCGATCGATGTTTCGGGGGAGCGTCGTTTGCGGGAGGGGCGGGGCTGATCGCTCAACGGAGCCCGATGTTCCGCCGTTGGGGCGCAACTGGCGACGAAAGGATCCACCAGAACTGGGATCGACCACGGGGTTATTATCGAGCAGGAGGCCGATTGGTTGTGGGCTTGGGCGTGCCGTAGACCGACTCTCTTCCAAGTTCGCGGGCCTCTCGAGCCGATAGGAGACACACGCCCCCTTCTGACCCTCAAACCAGAGCCGGTGTTCCGACGTTGGTCGACGTCGACGCTCTCGCATCCCAGCGGGGAGCCTGCCCCCCGAGGTGGAGCGCTTCTGGTTGAAGACGGCGATTCGAGGACCAGGCTCCAAGCAAACGGGCCGTCACCTGACGGTCATCGCCGACTCGCCCGTCGCGGCTCGGCGTGCCCGAGAGTTGGGCGCCACCGATCCCAAGGTGGCGAACCTCTCGAAGCTCCCGGAAATGTTGCCGGGCACCCGCGAGGACGCCAAAGCCGCGCTCGACGTTCCGCGCCAGCAGCGCTGGCTGGCCCACGTGGGTCCCCTCGACAGCGGCGACGATCTCCACGCGGTCGCCGGCGAACCTGATCAGCGGCAACCAGATCTCGGGGTGTGAATCAGGTTGTCTTCTCTTCGAGAGGGAGCGAGGGCGGTCATCAGAAGTCACCGTCCTTCACGTATGGGTGGCTCCACAGGGTGACCTGCAGAAGGCACGACTTGACCCACGCCGCGTACATCTTCTCGACGTCCTCGGGCGAATGTCCCTTCTTCGCCAGGAATGGCCGAAGGGTGAAGGTCACCGGGAAGATCAGGGCGAACAGGTTGCGGAACGGGACGAGGTCGGTCGAGGGGGCGCCGTCGGTCTTGTTCTTCTTCACTCGGTGGTGCCTCAGCCCGATCTCATGCTGATAGTCCAGCCACGTCTGATCGTAGTCGGCGTGCGCAGTGTCGAGGATCCATTGACCGAAGCGCTTGCGCACGGCGCCGAGGTAATCGCCGAGGGGCTTGCCGTCCGTCTTGCCGGTGAACGATGCCAGGAGGTGGGGCTGACTCCCGACAAAGCTGTACCAAACATCAAGAATGGCCTCGACCTCGTCTTTCACGACTCCGTGGGACATGCGGAGATACTTCACGTCGTCTTCGCCGAAGAGCACGCTCGCCCTCATCTGTTCGAAGTCGGTCAAGGTCAGGGGGGACTTCGCGACTGCCGCGGTGTTGTGGGTGTAGCCAGGGATGCTGTTCATGTTGTTCGCTTCCTTCTCGGAGCAAAGCTCCGCTCTGCCGCTGGCCGACGTGGCCGCGGAAAATAGGGTCGGCGGGTCTCGAAGCGTCGGTCGGGCGGGGCGCCTGAACTGCTCCTAGAGCTCGCTTCGAGGTGCTTCGGCTGCGAGCTCGTGTTCGGGGCAGTCGAGCCGGACTTGATCGCTCGCGAGCGGCGCATCCACCAGGGCGCAGTGATGCGGCGCGGCGCCGGTCCGCACGTTCGGGCGGAAGTGCGTACAGGTCACGCACATTCCGCTGAGCGGAACGAGCCCCTGATCCTGGAGCGCGCGAATCATCTTCACGACGCCCGAGAAGAACGCCCGCTGCTCGTCCACGGTCAGGTCCGACACGGCGGCGGCCATGAACTCCGGCCAAGACCGCGCGCGCGCGCCGAGCTGCGATCCCTTCTGGCTCAGCGTGAGCAAGCTCGCGCGGGGGTGACGCGGATCGGGGGACTTCTTGACCAGCTTCTTCTCGACGAGCACGCGAACCGAGTCGCTGATGGTAGGCAGCGTGACGCCGAGCCGCTGACTCAGCTCCGACCCCGTGAGCGGGCCATGGGTCACGATCGCTGCGAGGATCTGCCCCTGGGTGGCGGATAGTCCCTCCTCGTTTGCCTGCTGCCAGGCCTGATGCTTCATCGCGAGGCCGATCTTGTGCAGACCCGTGGCGATGCGCGACGAGAGCGGCTCGGTGTTCTCGTCGAAGTAGGGGAGACTCGTCCGGCTCATGGAGTAGACTTAGGTTAGGACTCCTAAGTTGTCAACCACACCAGGCCCTTCGTCCGATCTCTCCGGCCTGGCCCTGGTGGATAGCCCAGCGGTCGCGCATCGACCCCTAAGCCCTCGTTACCACCCGGTATCGGCGGGGCCTTTTACCCCATGGCAATGGAGGGTTTTCTGTTATAAGGCGGCCTGTGGCTGACGTTCACCGCCTCCTTCGCGCCTCACGTCTCTTTCAGGGGCTCAGCGATGATCTGTTGCTGCGCCTCGAGCGCGATACGCAGCTGCGGCGCTTCGTTGGCGGTGAGGCCCTCTGGACTGCCGGCGACCGGGCCGAGAGCTTCAACATCGTCGCTACCGGGCTGGTCCAGATCCTCCAGCGTTTGCCCAGCGGTGACGCGGCCTTACTCGGCGTCTTTGGGCCCCACGAGTGCATCGGCATCGCCGCTTCGCTCGAGGCTTCGAACTATCCCGCGGACTGCCAGGCTCTGACCGAGGAGGTGCAGGTGCTGCGGATCCACGCCGCTCCGATGCTGGAGATCACGCGGACCGACGTGACCGTAGCCAACGCCTTGAACTCAGCGCTCCTCGAACACACGAAAGCTTTGCGCGCGAAGATTAATATCATGAGCGCGGGCACCGTCTCGGAGCGCTTGCTGATGCTCTTCGACCACTTGGCGGACCGATTTGGCGACGAGCGTGAGGATAGTAGCACGGTAATTCCAGTCGTACTTTCGCGGACTGCCTTGGCT
>Ga0268298_10004121_pt1 | contig 14388 bp, 14 predicted proteins | sample WWTPWeurt_MetaG_FD_194462 | JGI IMG/M metagenome (GOLD analysis project Ga0268298, IMG submission 194462) | Activated sludge microbial communities from WWTP in Nijmegen, Gelderland, Netherland - WWTP Weurt | ecosystem: Engineered > WWTP > Aerobic digester > Activated sludge | place... | reverse complement strand
GGGGACAACGTGGAAGTGGAAGTGGAGCTGATGGTGCCGGTGGCGCTGGAGAAGAACGTGCGGTTCGCCATCCGCGAAGGCGGCCACACCGTGGGCGCCGGCGTCGTCACCGAAATCTTGGCGTAAAAAGTCGTGTCGGCCCCGCGGCGCGTCCTTGCGATCGCTGTGGGCTTGATGTTAACGGGGGGAGGAACCGTTCTGGGCAAAGCCAAAGGATTCAACATCCCCAAAACGGTTTCTTCGGTGGTGGTCGCCCGGTACGAAAAAATCTCCGATTCGCGGGACAATCCCGATAAAAAACGGGTGTCGGTGATCAGAAACCGCGAAACGATCACCCGGTTGGGGTTCCTGGTGAACAGCCTGCCGCCCGCGGGTAGCGTTATGATTAAAATGGGCGATGTGGAATTGATTCGCGCGGATTTTCACTGGCATTACGACAAACCGCCGATTACCGTTGAACTTTACAACGGCTGGGTCAAGTCCCCGGCCACGTCGTTTTATGAGGATTTACCGCAGGAAAAAGAGATTTACGGTATTTTAAAGAACGCCCGACCGGTCCCGAAAAAAGGATTGCGGGTCAAATCCCCGGTGGCGGTCCGGGTGGAGGAGTTTCACCACGCGACCTACGAAACGGCGCAGCACCCGCCCAACCGTCGCGCGGATATCACCGACGCCAAAAACGTGGCGCTCCTGGCGGGGTGGGTGAACAAATTGCCGCTCAAGGGGGAAATGTTCGTTTCTTTCGCCCCCACAGTGCCTCTGACGCAATTGTTTTTTGTCGGAAAAGACGGGACGGAAACCGCCGTCGTGTTTTACAATAACGCCGTCTCCACCACCGACGGTTCTTTTTACGCCGGAAACAAGGAAGGGGAAAAGCTTCAAAAAATGATTTGGGAGTCGGCGCGGGGCGCGCTCGCGCGGGGGACTCCGGAACAGCGAATCGGTTTCGACATCGGGGATTGTCAAAGCGTTTTTATTTCCAGGCGGGAATCCATCGGCGGCCCTTTCGTGAAATGGGTGGAAGTCACCGACCCGAAAATATTGAAGCGGTGCGCGGATCTCCTGTCCAAATTGCCGACCACCGGCGAGGTGATGAAAGAGTGGGGGGAGGACACCGAGGTGTTGGGGGCGACGTTTAGCCGTCCGGGGGTCCCTAAAACCGCGATTGAGTTTTACGACGGGAAGATTAAAACCCCGGCGACCCGCTTTTACGCGGCGGGCAGCCACCCCGAAGCGCCGCTGTACGGACTTTTAAAGAAACAACTGAAAGAAGGAAAATAAGACAATGGCCAACGATCGTTTCGTGTTCATGCTCGCCTGCACCGTGTGCGACAACCGCAATTACCATTATGTCCGCGGGCGCCGGCGCGAGAAAAAGCTCGAGCTTAAAAAATTCTGTCAGACTTGCGGCAAGCACACCCCGCACAAAGAGACGAAGTAGTCGGGTGCCTCGCGCCGTGGCGCGAGTGTCGGGGCGTCGGTTAACTGGTGACCGGGGCCGGGGCGGCCGAGGAAATGGTTGAGGGGCATTCGCCCCAAAAGCACAAACCACCGGCACGAGAAGGACATCGGTCGAATTTAGGGGGCGTCGGTTAACTGGCAAACCACCGGTCTCCAAAACCGGGACTGAAGGTTCGAGTCCTTCCGCCCCTGCCATGTTGATTGAAGGACGAGAACCAATGGGTCGGGTCGAAGCGCTTGACGGATGTCAAGCGCATGAATTGGGGGGAGTTCCTTGCGACCTTGGAGGGGACCAGAGTCCTTCCGCGACCGAGGGGTGGGGGCGGGGAAGTGGTTGGAGCGTGACGACGCGGAGACCGCCCCTTCCATTTTGGTTCGAAACGTATTGACGGGGAAACAAAGAATCGGTATCATTTGCCGACCTTCCGTTTCAAACCCCGTAGTGGACAACTCAATCGGCGGTCTTGGCGGTGCGCGAAAACGTGCGGAAAGGAATTCTTTTGTGATTCGTGAATTTTTTCAATTTTTGAAGGACGCTTGGGAAGAGCTAAAAAAAGTGTCGTGGCTCTCCCGGCCGCAGATGATCGCCTCCACCTGGTTGGTGGTGCTGTTGGTGATCGTGTTCGCAATTTACGTTGGGGTGATCGACTTGATCATCACCCGCGTGTTCGCCTTTATCATTTAAGGAAAGGAACCCCCGTGGCGCGTGGCTGGTACGTCATTCACACTTATTCAGGGCACGAAGACAAGGTCAAGACCTTGATCGAAAAGTCGGCGGTCCAGAACAAACTGGCCGACCAGATTTTCAAACTGTTGATCCCGACCGAAGACGTGGTGGAAATGCGGCGGAGCAAAAAGCAGGTCCGCAAACGCAAATTCTTCCCCGGCTACGTGTTGGTCGACATGGACGTCAACAACCAAACCTACTGGCTGGTCCGCAACACCGCCGGGGTGACGGGATTTTTGGGCGGGGTCAACCCCACGCCCCTGCCGGAGGGGGAAATGCAGTCCCTCCTGCAACTCACCGAGGCGCCGGCCGATCACAAGCCCCGGCCCGCCGTGTTGTTCGATAAGGGCGAAAAGATTCGCATCAAGGAAGGCCCCTTCCGTCACTTCTACGGCATTGTCGAGGAAGTGAATGAGGATCGGGCGAAACTGCGTGTCACCGTCGATATCTTCGGCCGGTCGACGCCGGTCGAACTGGATTACTTACAAGTGGAGAAACTGTAATGGCCCCCCCGAAGAAAGTCAAAACACAAATCAAATTGCAAATCCCCGCCGGGGGAGCCAACCCCGCGCCGCCCGTGGGTCCCGCGCTCGGCCAACACGGCGTCAACATCATGGATTTCTGCAAGCAGTTCAACGAGCGGACGAAAACGATGGAGGCGGGCATGACCATCCCCGCCGTCATCACGGTGTTCGAAGACCGAAGCTTTACCTTCATCACGAAAATGCCGCCGGTGTCCGCCTTGATCAAGAAGTCCGCCGGTTTGGCCAAGGCCAGCGCGGAACCGAACAAGACGAAGGTCGGCAAGCTCTCCCGCCAACAGCAGGAGGAGATTGCCAAACAAAAGATGCCCGACCTGAACGCGCCCACCCTTGAGGCGGCGGTTCGGATGGTGAAGGGCACCGCCCGCAGCATGGGCGTGGAGACCGCGGACTGATTTAAAACACTCCCCGACACCTCGTTCCAACGGGAAGGAGGGAGCCGCTCGGCGCGGGGGAGAAAAGAGGAAACCATGAGCCGACGTACCGAAGAACTGTCTAATAAAGTGGATGTGACCAAGCGTTACCCCTTGGCGGAGGCCCTCGCCCTGGTGAAGTCCGTCGCGAACGCGAAATTCGACGAAACCGTGGAAATCCACGTGCGTCTGGGCGTGGACGCTTCCAAAGGCGACCAAAAAGTCCGGGGCACCGTTTCCCTGCCCCACGGGACCGGCAAGAGCAAGCGCGTCGTCGTTGTGGCCAAGGGTGAAAAAGTGAAAGAAGCCCAGGCCGCCGGCGCCGACGAAGCCGGCGACGCCGAGGTGATCGAGAAAATTTCCAAAGGCTGGTTGGATTTCGACGTCCTGGTGTGCACCCCGGACGCCATGAAAGACCTGACCAAGTTGGCCAAGGTTTTGGGTCCCAAGGGCCTCATGCCCAACCCGAAATCCGGCACCGTGACGTTCGACGTGACCCGCACGGTGAAGGAACTGAAGGCCGGCCGCATTGAGTTCAAGATGGACGACTACGGAATCATCCACTCCATCCTGGGCAAGAAATCCTTCGACGCAGAGAAGTTGGTGGCCAACGCCCAGACCTTTCTGGACGCCGTCAACCACGCCAAGCCCGCCACGGCCAAGGGCACTTACATCAAAACCATCACCGTGACCTCGACCATGGGGCCCGGCGTGCCGGTTTTTGTGGAAAGCCAAGCGGCGAAATAAATCTTCGAGGAAACCCGCGCCCGCCTCCGGAAACGGGGGCGGGCGTTTTTTATTTAGAAGTGGAAGGTGGTTTCCGCGGTGAGACGGGTGACCTTGGCGGCCGAGGGGCCGTACAGGTCGCCGGGGAAGAAGGTGGCGGCTCCGAAGCGAAATCCAACGTCGGTGGGGCGAAACTCGAGCACGGCGTCCAATTCCGCTCCGAGGCTGTTTTTTCCCGCCACTTTCCGCTTGGAATCGTAGACGTAATAACCCAGAGATGCGGTCCAGCGGACTTTTTGTACGGTGGAAAGCCCCAGCCCGATGGTTTTGATGCCGGACGCGCCCGCCGGCAATCCCGTCGATTCGGAAGAAAAGGGCGAGGCCGGGTCGTGCGCGTCGGAGAGGGTCGCCGCGTAATATTGCCCCAGGCCGGTGCGCCTCAGGCCATCCCACCGCTTGGCGAAGGTGGCGCGGAAAGCTTCGTCTTCGGTGGGGGTGGACGGGTCATCCCCCGAGCCGGAGGCGTAGACGGCCCAAACGCCGAAGCGGCCGAATCGGACGGTGTCCGTTTGGGCGCCCACCTCGACACGCTGGGCCACGCCGGAAAGGGCGATGTCCCCGCCGGTCGCTTGCCGTATCGCACCGCCTTGAAGGCCCAATTCGAGTTTGTAATAAGCGTCCCGCAGATCGCCGAAAATCCGAAGGTCATAAAAAGTTCTTTGAATGTGGGAAACCGCTGTGGTCGTCCCGGCGAGGGGGTAAACCGATGGGGCGCCGTTGGATTCTTGAATCCAAGCCAATTCCCAGTGGGTATCGCCCTGGGCCACTTCCCAAACCGCCCCTTTCAGATCAAAATCGTTGTTGCCTCCGGCGGCTTCCGCCACTTTGGCGGTAAAAAGGTCCAGGCTCATCCCTTTGGGGAGGGCGATTTTGGCCCTCAAGGCGTTCATGCCCGCGTTGTCATCCGAGACCAGCGTGCCGTCCCCAACGAGGAGGGGCTGCCGGCCCAGGATCAAGTCCAGTCGGTCCCAGGCCAGGCCGGGGATTCGAAGATAAGCGTTCTCCACCCAGGGGGTTCCGTCGGCTTTGGGGAACCGCGTGCCCGCCGGACCGGTGCTGGTTTCCTGCCCCCACAGATTGATCGATTGCAGCCGGAAGACCGCCTCCACCTGGCTGTTCAATTGAGTCGTCACATAGGGGCGGATTTGATGGGTGTAATAATTTAAAGAGGGCCCGGCGGCGGGGACGACGGCGTCGTTGTCACTCATCACGGCGGTCAGTTTGTAATCGACACCAATGTTTAACGTCGATGTTTCGGAAAAGGCCAGGGAAACGAAAAGGGGGAAAACGAAAAGAATTTTTTTCATGACGGAATTCTACAAAAAAAGCGGCCATCGAGATTTACTTGGGCAGGCAATAACCAATCGTATTTCAGGGTATTGAAGGGGGCTCCACCCCCATTGACCCTGGCCAGGCGCTCCGCCCTGGACCCGGGTCCCTTTTCTTTGGACGCGCAAAGAAAAGGGACGAAAAGAAACGCGCCCCTTCGGCCCGCGCTTGATTTTACGACGGAGGCCGAACCAACTTCCGGCCCTCCACTTCCCACGGCCGGATCGGACAGGTCCGGCCCCGCGAACCGTCTTAAAATCACGCGCGGAACGCCTCCAAGGGGGATTTGAAAAGGGAAGGCGAAGAAAATTGATCTTAAATGAAAAAAGAACCCCCGCCCGGGGTCGCCGGGCGGGGGTTCGGGTTAAACAGGTTTAAAGCGAGGCGCTTATTTGCCCCACTTCACCATCAGCTTCGCCCAGAGTTTCGTGATGTCGTCGTCCGGGGCGCCCGTACCGTTCAGACCATCGCCGGGCATCAGCATCGCGTAACCGGCTTTGACCGACACGTTGTCGTTGTGCACGTATTTCACGGTCAAGTCGATCTCGTTGCCGATGTCGTCGGGCAAGGTGCCGGTCTCGTTCAGCTTGGCCATGAAGTAATCCGCGTAAACGGTGTACTTTTTGTCCAAGATGGGGAGGTTGTAGTTCCCGCCGAGCCCGATGATGTTCAAGCCGGGACCTTGGGAGTCTGTGTCCAACCCACCGGACAGGCTATAACCGGTGAGGTTGCTGCCGGCGTAGCTGCTCCAGAAGTTCGTGTCGTTGCTGAGGATCTGGCCGTAACGGAAGTCCGAGCTGATGGAGTGGAAGGCTTCGTCTTTTGTGTCCGCTCCATTGTCGTCCCCCGAGGCGTTGGCGTAGAGCGCTTTCACGCCCCAGCCGTTGTCCTCGTTGTCGTAGGCGGCTTTGAAGACCAAAGCGTTGCCTTTGTAGTCCACCGCGGTGCCGCCGTTGTTGTCCTGCCCGGCGTTCATGGCGTACTCGAGGCTGAGCTTGAGGGCGTTGTCCAATAGGTTCGCGCCCGCGCGCAGGTCGTAAATATTGAGCGTTTGGTTGTCATCGGCGTTGTCGGTGTTTTGATCCAGCCATTGGTACAGGCCGATTTCCAAGGGGAAGGTGGCGCCTTCGACCTTGATCAGCTCGTCCGAGGAGGCCGTGATCCAGTTGATGTTTTCGTCGCCTGAGCCGTCGCCATCATCGGTGTCGAAAGCGACGAAGTCGTCGTCATTCGCTTTGGCGAGCACGGCGTTGACGTTCACTGGACCGACTTTCTTGGATAGGACCAACGAGGACAGGGAGGTCACGTAGAGATAGTCGTCGTTGAAGGGGCCGAAGTAGGCGATGAGGTCGCCGGGGCGGCCAACGTATTGGCGCCCGATCTTCGCTTTGTCCAAGCCAAGGATGTTGTCGAGTTCGAGGTAGGCGTTCAAGACCTCGAAATTGTCGAGTTCATCGTTTACGCTTTCGGTGTCATCACCAAACATGGCTGGGTTGCCTGCCCAATCCGGGTAGCGCACGACTTCGATTCGGCTCGAGACGCCCTCGGTGACCTGGGCGTTCAAGCCCAAGCGCACACGGCTGGCGGTGTCGCCGGTGGAGTCTTCGTTCCCGTCGTCGGCATCGGTTTGGTTGTTGGCTTGCTTTCCGAGGTATTCGATGGAACCATCCACAGACAGGTTTTTCAGGCCCAACAGATCGCCCGAGAAGGCCGAACCGGCCATTCCCAAAGCGGCGAAGACAGCGAGTAGCTTCCTCATTAGGTGTGTATCCTCCTTCGTTGGAGTCGTTGAGCGTCGTCGTCGACGCTCTCTGACAATCGCCGAACATTGGTGGGAACCGCCGTAGGGGGACAGGGAGCTGGTGGGGGAGGCGGCGAAAAACTTCCGCGACGTCCTCCCGCTGGTCTTCCTGACCCTCTATGAAGGGGGGGGCGCCATCGCCGTCGGCCCGGCTTCCGGGCCCCCCGCCCATGAAGTTCCTGAACCACGCCAAGTCTAGCAAGACCCCATTTTTTTTGTCAACTGATCTTTTCCACGCCCTTGGCAACCCCGGGGAAAAGTGATAACGTCAAGCCCTCCCAAAACCCTGGAACTTTCCGTGGCGGCGGGTGTATATATATGTGGCGCGCCGGCCCCGGGCCGGACTTCAAATCAGGCGAGGAAAACGACTTTGAGCGAATCGGGCGGTCACACCACACACACGCACCACGAGAAAAGGCACGGCGAACGTTCCATCCATGGGCTGAAAGCCAAGGCCTCCGGATTTATATCCTCCACCATTGTCCCCTTCGCGCGGAAGCGGAAGCTGGCTTTTATGGCCATTCTGGTGATTGGCGGCGGTCTTTTTATCTGGGGGGCTTCCAAGGCGGTGGACCTCGTTTTCAGCGGGAAAAAAGAGAAAAAGGCCAAAACCTCCATAGGCAGCGGGACCGTGGCCGTTAACGTTTTAGAGGCCAAGCCGGACCATTTTCAAGACATCATGGTGGCGGTGGGCACTATTCAGGGCGGTTCCGAAATCCCCCTGCGGTTTGAAACCGAAGGCGGCATTGATCTGTTTGAATATCGCGAGGGGGACAAGCTTCGGAAAGGCGACGTCATCGCCCGCCTCAATCAACGGGACCCTTATTTGAAATTGAAAAAATCCCGCCTTGAGCTGGAACAGATGGAGAAACTCTACGCCATCGGCGGGGTGTCCCTGAACAAGCTGGAGGAATCCAAAGTCCAGGCCGATTTGGCGGCCCTGGAAATGGAGAAAACAATTTTACGGTGCCCCCGGGACGGTATCTTGGGTGATAAAGACGCCGAAGTGGGCGAATTCGTTACTCCGGCCAAAAAGATCGCTACGTTAGTCAGTATCGAGAACGTTGTCGTGCGCGTGGGGGTCATTGAAAAAGAAATCGATCGAATCTTTCCCGGCCAAAAGGTCGTTCTCACGGTCGACACCTATCAAAACACCGATTTCACGGGCAAGGTTGAACAAATCAGCCCCATTGTCGCTCCCGGCAGTCGGACACTCACGGTGGAGGCTCGAATACCCAACGAAGGGGGGTTGTTGCTCCCCGGGATGTTCGCGCGGACGCGCATCACTATTTTTGAGCAGGACAACGCCCTCTTCGTCCCCAACGACGCCGTTGAAAAAACCGCCTCCGGCAGCCGCGTCTATGTGGTGACCAAGGACAACAAGGCCGAGGCCCGCGACGTGGAAGTGGGTTACGTGTCCAGCCAGTTCTCCCTGATCAGCCAAGGCCTCGAAGCCGGGGATTTGGTGATCACCCAGCGTCCCCAAGACCTCAAGGCCGGATCCCCCGTCAAAGTCATCGAAAAGAGTTAACCCGGGGCGGAGCCCTCGCCCGCGAAATCCCTTGAAATTGGTCCGTTTGTCGCATATATGTAGGGGGACAGCCAAGGCCCTCAAACTATGAAACTGCGCGCGCGACTTACGATTTTTAGCGTTCTCCTGATTGTTGTCCTCGTGGCGGGCATCAGCGCGGGGACGATTTTCTTTTTGCACAAGCTCTTCCGGGACGAACTCCAACAAAACCAACACACCACCCTCATGAACTTCCGCCAGGTTTGCGAAGAGGCGGAGGAAGTCCGGGATCCCATCATCGCCTCCAATTACGTCAAAACGATCGAGAAAACCGTCCCCGGCCTGGCGTACGCGGTGTTCATTAACGAGCGGCTCGAATTGATGATCGGGGAAAACGCCGTGTTCGATAAAATTTACCCCTTTTTCTCTCGAGCGGCGGAACGAACCTCTTCGCCCCGCGTGGTCCGGGTGTCCAGCGGGGACGACATCCTGGAATGGTCCTCGGATGTCACCGTCAACGGTGTGATCGGGGTGGTCCGGTTGGGGTTTTTTCAGGATGTCATTGACCGCACGATCGGGGAGAAAGTCAACGAGGTCCAACGCATCGTTTTCCTTGTGGCCGCTGTGGGGTTGGTCCTGGCCATCTTCGCGGCGGTGGGGATGTCCGCCCAGTTGACGGAGCCCATCGCGCGCCTGGCCGAGGGCGCCAAAAGCCTCGGGGACGGGAACCTGGATACCCGCATCGAGATCGAGAGAAAGGACGAATTCGGGTTCCTCGCCGACGAGTTCAACATCATGGCCGAAAAATTGAAGGAGCTGGACCACCTGAAGGACGAGTTCGTCTCCTCGGTGTCCCATGAGCTCCGCTCGCCCCTGGCCGCCATCGCCGGCTATGTGGAACTGTTGACCCGAAAACCCTTGGAACAGATCTTGCCCGAAAAACGCACCAAGGCCTTCGGTATCATTCAAGAAAGCACCGCCCGTTTGACGGGTTTCATTAACGACATTTTGGACTTGGCCAAAATCAAGGCGGGGCGTGTGGAAATCCGCAAAACGCCCTTCCAATCGCCCAAGGCCCTCGAGGAAATTCTGGGTTTGTTCCAGCCCCTGTTTGAGAAAAAGCGTCTCACGGGACGGCTGGAGGCCCCGGGGGACCTCCCGGTGATTCCTGCCGACGAGGAAAAAATCAAGCAGGTCATCACGAACCTGGTGTCCAACGCCTACAAGTTCACCCCCGAGGGGGGCACGATCACCCTGCGGGCGAAAGACGCTCCCGATGCCGTGATCATCGCCGTGGAAGACACGGGGATCGGCATTCCCAAAGAGCACGTCGGCCAGTTGTTTGAGCGTTTCAAACAGGTGCCCGGCACCCGGGAACGGTTCGGGGGCCCCAAGGGGACCGGTTTGGGGCTGGCGATTTCCAAGGGCATCGTGTTGGGGCACGGCGGCAAGATTTGGGTCGAAAGCGAACTGGGCCGGGGTAGTGTTTTCTCCTTCTCCTTGCCCAAGGCGACCGCGGTTTCTCCCGTTGGGGAAACCTCCGCCAAAATTTTTGGGTGACGCCATGGCCGACGAACCCCGCCCCGCTCCCCCCAACGGACCCGGCCCCCGGCCGCGTATTTTGGTGATCGATGATGAGGCCAATCTGCCGGAGTTTTTGAAGGATTTCCTCGAAGAAAACGGATTTGAAGTCTCCATGGCGTACAACGGAAAGGGGGCCCTGAAGGCTTCCTTGGAAAACCCGCCCGACGCGATCATTTTGGACGTGGACCTTCCCGACACCGATGGATATTCCCTGTGCCGTTCCATGCGGCGCACGAGCACCCTGCGCACGGTGCCGATCGTCATGTTGACCGCCCTCGCCGACAAACGCAACGAAATCGCCGGCCTGCGCGCGGGAGCCGACGATTATCTCACCAAGCCGATCGACACGGAGCGGTTGCTCGCCCGTTTGGAAAACGCGCTCAGCCGCAATCTGCGCGAGTTGGACGCCAACCCCCTCACCCACCTTCCGGGCAACACCAGCATACTTCAAGAGATGGAGCGGCGTTTGAACAACCAGGACCCCTTTGCCGTCGTCTACGCCGACCTCAACAACTTCAAGGCGTTCAACGACCGCTACGGGTTTTTACGTGGCGACCAGGCCATCAAACTGGCCGCGCAATGCATCGTCATGGCGGTGGAAGGGCGGGCGGCCCAATCCACGTCCGTGGTGGGCCAATGGTTCGTGGGCCACGTGGGGGGGGACGATTTCATCGTCATCCTGCCCGCCTCGCACGCCGAAGACGCTTGCCAAGAAATTATCCATCGTTTCGACGCCGCGGTGCCCAACCTTTATGACGAGGAAGATCGGCGCAACGGGTACATCCACGGCAAAGATCGGAAGGGGGAGGCCCAAAAATTTCCTTTTATCGGGGTTGCGCTGGTGATTGTGTCCAACGGCGACAAACGGTACACCCACCCCGGCGAAATCAGCTCGACGGCCAGCGAATTGAAGAGTTACGCGAAATCGTTCCAGAAAAGCACCTACGTGATGGACCGTCGTTCGGGGCCGACGGAGCCGATGGCCCCCTCGGCGGCCGCTTCCGATGTGACCCCGGCGCCGGATATCTTGCACGGGTTTGATTTCGGGCTTAAAAGCCCCGAGGACAAATAGTGCCCGGAAAAAAAATCCTGGTGGTGGACGACGACATCCAGCTTTGCCAGTTGGTCTCCGATATTTTGGAGGAGCACGGGTTCCAAACGTTGACGGCCTACAACACCGACCAGGCTTTCAAAAAACTCTACGAGAACAATCCCGACCTGATCGTGTTGGACGTCTGGTTGCCCAGCATCGGCGGGCTGGAGTTTTGCCGTCAAATCCGCCAGGACGAGCGCGGACGGCACGTGCCGGTCCTGATGTTGACGGTGCAGGACAAAGAAATGGACAAAGTCATGGGCCTTGAAATGGGGGCCGACGATTACATGACCAAGCCCTTCAGCCAACGGGAACTGTTGGCCCGGATCAAGGCCCTCTTGCGCCGTTTCGATCGGGCGGACCCGGAATCCTCCACGCTCAAATCGGGAGAGCTGGAAGTCGATTTGGACAAGCACGTGGTCCGAGCAAAAAACAAAACAATTGATTTGACCCCCAAGGAATTTGACCTCCTTACCACATTGCTCCGCCAAAAGAAAAAAGCCGTCAGCCGCCAGAGTCTTCTGACCGCCGTGTGGGGTTTCGACACCCCGGGCAACACCGGCACCATCGATGTCCACATCCGCCATTTGCGCCGAAAGCTCGGGAACCACGGCGAAAAAATCGCCACCGTCCTGGGCTTCGGCTATCGCTTCGACGGGTAGGCCCTTGGACGCCCCCGGCCAGCCGCCGCGCATGCTGGTGGTGGACGACGAAGCCGGGTTCCGGGAGCTTTGCGTCGACCTCCTGGCCGATTCGGGCTACCGCGTCGACGCCGCGGTCAACGGCAAAGAGGCCATGGACCGCTTGGCCGCGGAGGAATTTCAACTCGTTCTTTCCGATATCAGCATGCCCGTGATGGACGGTATGACGCTGCTCAAAAGCGTCAAATCGCTTTACCCCCAAATCGAAGTGGTGCTGATGACGGCCTACGGGGGGCTCCAATCCGCCCTCGACGCCCTGCGTTACGGCGCCTACGATTACATCACCAAGCCGTTCACCCGCGAGGCCGTGTTGGCCGCCGTGGGGCGCTGTTTGGAAAAGCAACGCCTCGCGCAGGAGCTTAAGCGGGTGCAAGCGCAATTGATTGAGAAAGAGCGGCTCGCGGCGTTGGGGTCGGTGTCGGGCTGGTTGGCTCACCGGATGCGCAACCCCCTGAACGTTATTCAGATGTGCGCCCAATATCTGAAAACACATTTTGACACCTCCGACGAGCGAAAAGAGGTCGCCCTGGCCATCGAGGAAAAGGTGAAGTCCCTGGAGCGGATGACCCACGATTTCATCCGATTTTCCCGCGACTACCAACCCCGGCTCCGATCCGAGGACCTCCACGACCTGGTGAACGACGCCCTCGAGGCCGCCAAATCCCGCGCCCAGCTCCAAAACGTGCGGATCGAAAAACGTTACGAGGAGCCCATCCCCTCCGTGCCGCTCGATCGGGAGTTGATGGGGGAGGTGTTGGGCTACTTGTTGGACAACGCCGCGGAGGCCATGAAAGGTCCAGGGGACATTGAAGTGAGGGCCGGCAAAGAGCCGGGGGGGGTTTACATCGAAATTCGAAATTCCGGTCCGGAAATACCCGCGGAGACGCGCGCCCGAATTTTTGAGCCTTTTTTCACGACCAAGGAACGGGGCACGGGTCTGGGGCTGGCCATTGCCCGGCGGGTGATCGAGAGCCACGGGGGGGCCATCCAACTCCAACCGGGCGCGCCCACGGCCTTTCGCATCCATTTGCCTGTGGTGAACGCCGCGTGACCAAAGAAACCAAAGTCCGCGTCCTGGTGGTGGACGACGAGCCCTCCGTTGGAATGATCTTCCACCGCATCCTGGGCGAGGCGGGCTACGATGTGGTGTCCGCCGCCAACGGCACCGAATGTTTGCGGGTGTTGAAAAAGCAAAATCCCCAACTGGTGTTCTTGGACCTTCAGATGCCGGGCATCGACGGGGTGGAGACCCTGCGGCGCATTCGCGACACCCACCCCCAATTGCCGGTCATCATCATGACGGCCTACCAAACCGTGTCGTCGGCGGTGGAGACGATGAAGCTGGGGGCTCTGGACTATTTGATCAAACCGCTGGAGGCCGACCGGTTGGCCGCCGTGGTCCACCAGGCTTTGGAGGTGGGGGAAGTGGCCCGGCGAATTCCGGCCAAGGCCGGCTCCACCCCCGGTGCCGCCGCGGCCGAAGAGTTTGTGGCGCGCAGCCCCGAGATGTTGAAGATCATGAATCTGGTGGACAAAGTCGCGCCCACGGACACCACCGTTTTGATCCTGGGGGAAAGCGGCACCGGCAAAGAAGTGACCGCCCGGGCCGTCCATCAACGAAGTCAGCGAAAGGGCAAGCCCTTTGTCGTCGTCGATTGCGCGGCGTTGCCGGAGTCCCTTATTGAGAGCGAGTTGTTCGGGCACGAGCGGGGCGCCTTCACGGGGGCCGACGCGGCCCGCGCCGGTAAATTCGAGCAGGCCAACGGTGGCACGCTGTTCCTCGACGAAATCGGCAACCTGCCGTTGCAGATCCAGGTGAAATTGCTCCGCTTTCTGCAGGAACCGAAAATCGAACGCCTGGGCAGCCGCAAGGGACCGCTGACCCTCGATGTGCGCATCCTGGCGGCCACCAACGCGGACCTGGAAAAATCGGTTCGCTCGGGGACCTTTCGCGAGGACCTTTACCACCGGCTCAAAGTTTTTGTGGTGGACTTGCCCCCTTTGCGTCTGCGGGGAACGGAGGACTTGGAAGCGCTCCTCCTCTCGCAGGTCGATATGTTGCGGAAACAGCTTCAAAAACAACGGCTTTCGGTCGCCCCCGAGACCTTGGCCGTGCTCAAGGCCTATCGATGGCCGGGGAACGTGCGGGAATTTCAAAACGCCCTGCGCAGCGCGGCACTTTTGGCGGACGATGTCATCCTCCCGGAGCACCTTCCAATGAGCGTGCAAAACACCCGGTCGGGTTTGGACAGGGTCAGCGACGTGCTGGGGGGCGCTCTAAATGACGTGATTCGCCGGGTGGAAAAGGAGCACATCACGCAAATCATGCAAAAGTACAAGGGGGACAAGAAGGCCGCCGCCCGCGAGTTGGACCTTGATTTAGAGGAATTTGAACATAAACTTACAGAGATTGGGATGGAAGAAAACAACCCAAAATAGGG
>Ga0268298_10004120_pt1 | contig 14389 bp, 8 predicted proteins | sample WWTPWeurt_MetaG_FD_194462 | JGI IMG/M metagenome (GOLD analysis project Ga0268298, IMG submission 194462) | Activated sludge microbial communities from WWTP in Nijmegen, Gelderland, Netherland - WWTP Weurt | ecosystem: Engineered > WWTP > Aerobic digester > Activated sludge | place: Netherlands... | reverse complement strand
CATCTTGTCGTAGAGGAAGTCAGCCCCGCCGTTCTTCACCACGTCCGTGACCCACTCTTCGGAGCCGTAGCGGAACAAGGAGGGCCCATCGAGGCCGTACTTCTCGGCCGTCTCGTGGCATTGCCCGCACTCATGCTCGTCCCACAGCGGGCCGACGCCAGCGTCCTCGGGCGACTTCGCGTCGGGCGAGCGCAGGCCGTAGACGAAGTCGACCAGGCGATCGATGTCGGCGGGCGGGAGCTTGGCGTAGGACTCCATGCCGTAGACCTTGGTGTGGCCGTAGAGGCGGTGGCTGTCGGGATCGCGCAGGACCTGCTTGATCCAAGCCTTGGAGCCGTAGGCGGTCAGATCGGGGCCTTTGATCTTCTCGGGGACCTCGCCCTCGAAGGGGTGGCAGCTAGCGCAGTCCTTCCAGAACACGCGCTCGCCGCGGATCAGGGGATCATGCGTCGCCAGGTGCGAGGCGCCTTGCACCGGGATGCCGTCGAGCGCGAGCTTCTTGGCCCGCTCAGCCTCCCGGGGGGCGAGCTTTCGCTGGAGCGCCATCGAATGATCGTGGGCGTCCGCGTCGACCGCGACGGCCGAGAGGATCGACATCGTGAGCAGCGCCCCCGCCACCCCACCGAGGAGCCACTTCCGATCGCGGAGCAAGCGCGAAGGTGAGCGTTCGATGAAGGGCAGCGCGCACAAGAACAGCATCGCGCCGGTGGGGATACCGACCTTGCCGACGACCTCGAGCGGCCCATGGAAGTACTTGAGCGCCTGAAACAGGAACAGGAAGTACCACTCGGGCCGGCCGATGTAGCTGGCCGCCGGATCGGCTGGGGCCTCCAGCGGCGCGTTATGCGCGGCGGAGTACGCGAACACCGCGGCCACCACCACGAAGGCGGCGATGAGATCGCGAGAGATCTGCCGGGGCCAGTAGGGCTCATCGACCAGCTCCGCCGCGCGCTTCTTCGGGTGCGGCGCCGGGCCATGACGCCGGAAGAAGGCCAGGTGGAGGAGGAGCATCAACCCCATCACCAGCGGGAGGATCAGCACATGGAGGGTGAAGAAGCGGGTCAGGGAGAGGTTCCCGAGGTCGTTGCCGCCGAGCAGGAACTTCGGGATGTACTCGCCGATCACCGGGCCGCTGCCGACGATCCCCATCCGGACCTTGGTCGACCAGTAGGCGTTCTGGTCGAAGGGGAGCAGGTAGCCGGTCAGCGAGAAGACCGTGGTGAGGATGAACATCACCACGCCGGTGAGCCAGGTGGCTTCGCGCGGGGCCTTGTAGGCGCCGTACCAGAGGATCTGCAGGATATGCAGGGCGATCATCACCACGAAGGCGCTGTGGGCGTGCTGATGGACCGAGCGCAAGAAGGCGCCGAAGGGGACCCGGGCTTCGAGGTAAGCCACCGAGGCCCAAGCGTCGGTGACGCTCGGCGAGTAGAAGGCGGCCAGCGCGATCCCGGTGGCGGCTAGGACCAGGAAGAGGACGGCGGTGGTGGACCCGAGGACATAGGCCCAGGAGGGCCCGCCCTTGGTGTTCACCGAGCCGAGCTCAGCGAGGGCGCGGCGGTAGCCGGTGCGTTCATCGACGCCGTCGAGGGCGCGTTTGAGGAGTTCGCTCATGGTCGCCTCAGGCCGGGACCTTGTCTTTGGTGGCGATCTTGAAGCGTTGGTAGCGGATCTCGACGATCCCGCCGGTGACACGGGCCTCCAGCTCGTCGAGGCCGCGCGGGCTCGGTCCGCGGGTCACCGCGCCGGTGAGCGCGAAGTCGGTGTCATGGCAGGGGCAGCGGAAGATCCCCTTGTCGCTGTCGGCGTCGACCTGGCAGCCGAGGTGCGGACAGATCGTGGAGAGCGCGAGGAGCTTCTCCCCGCTGCGCATCAGAAACACCCGGCCGACTTCGGTCGGGGGCATCAGGTTCCAGGCGTCTTTGGGGCGGTCGACGACGATCGCCACGCTCACCGGCTTACCGTCGAGCGGTACGGCCTCGAGCGGCACGGTAGGCACAAAACCTGAGGCGCCGACGACGGTCTCTTGGAAGGTCGGCGCCGTGATCGTGGCGATGACCGGGACGCCGACCGCGGCGGCCGCAGCCGTACCGCAAGCGCCGCCGACCAGCTTGAGGAAGGCGCGTCGGCCTTCATCGGGGGATTGGCTCATCGGCGCGGACCATACCTCGCCGGGACCACGTTGCCGAGGGGATGGAGCCGAACTATCGGTGGGGGGTGACTTCGCTCGGGCGGCCGGACGCAGGGGAAATCGTGAGCCGCCTGCTGCAGCAGATCGTCGACGAGGAGCCGGTCGGCTTTCGCGGCGTCCAGGCCGCGCAGATCCTGGTGGTCGCTGGTGCCGCGCGGCGCGACGCTCGGGCCTCGATTCGGCCGCTGCGTTTCCCGGGCGGGCAGTCGACGTCTAGCGACGGGCGCTTCGACAAGCCGAAGGTGACCGTGCACGGACGCGAGATGCTCTACGAGATCTGCTTGCGCCCTCGGTTCTTTCGCGCCACGAAGCCCGAGGCTCGCCTGGCGACCTTGGTGCACGAGCTGTGGCACATCGGCGATCACAGCGATGGCGCGCTCGATCCGTTGCGGCGCCACCGCACCCAGGGCCGCTTCGAAGCCCCGGTCGAGGAGCTGGCGACCCGCTTGGTCCAGCGCGGGCTCGCGGAGCAGCTCGGACCGCTGGCGGAGGCGACAATCGCGGCGTGGTTGGTGCGCCCGCCGAGCCAGATCATGCGAGCGAGCAAGGTGCGGCGGCACTATGACGAGCGGGACTTGTACCCGGCGATCATCGAGGTCCTGTAAGTCAGGGATCCGACGGCTTGGGCGCGCCGCCGAAGGTCTTCTTGAACCAGCCCCACACGCCCTTCTTCTCCGCGGCCGGCGGGGCCTCGGAGGGGCCGGCTTCGGTGGGCTTGCCTTCAAACCACGCCTCTTCGCCCTTGGGCGCCGCGGGATCAGCCGGAAGCGAGGGGGCGGCGGCCGGGGGGGCCGCGAGATCAGCGGTCGCGGGGGCTGCGAGATCGGCGGTCGCGGGCGCGAGGTCCGCCGTCGCGAAGGGCAGCAGATCGGCCGTCGCGCTGGGCACCGCGATCACCGCGGGCGGCGCGGGCTCAGAGAGCAGCTCGGAGGCCACCACCTCAGCCGAGGCGCTGAGCGGCGGCACGCTGGCGACGGTCGGCGGCGGGACGCTAGCGACGAGCGGCGGCGCCGGCATGCTCTCGGTCGGCGGAGGCATGCTCTGCGTCGGCGCGGGGATGCTCACCGGCGGCGGAGGCGCGCTCGGCACCACGCTGGGGGACCGCGGCGGAGGAGGCGCGCTCGGCACCACGCTGGGGGACCGCGGTGGCGGCCGCGGCGGCGGCGGGAGCGGCGGCAAGGAGTAGCCGCCGTGCGGCGTAGCGCTGGGCGGCGGCGGCGCGGGGAGATCGGCCTTCCTGATGCGGCCGGTGGGCTCATCGATCTGCACGATCGATCCGTGCTGCGAGGTCTCCTCGGCGAAGGCAGCACCGAAATCGCCGGGTGGAGGCCGGGCGATCGGCGATTGGCGCGGCGTCGAGGTCGGTCGAGCCGGCAGCGTAGAGGAGCTGATCTGGCTGGTCGGCCGCCGCAGCGGCGGGGGAGGCGCGAGGGAGGGAGAGGTCAAGATCTGCTCGACCAGGGCGCGGCTGGGCGGATCCCACTCCAGCTCGATCGCGAGGCCGGCGGGCTTGTCCACGCCTTCGCTGCGGGCCCACGACACCCTGCCCTCGCCGTAGATGGCGCGCTCGCCGGTGGCGTAGAGGAGCTCGACCGTAACGCTGGTGCCCGCCTGGAGGACCTTGGCGCTCTTGATGAAGATGCTCTGACGCGTGAGGTGCGACTTGAAGCCGCGCGCCAAGCTCAGCGTGTCGCTCGCCTTGGTGCGGATCCGGATCCGCTTGGGCTGCGTCGCTTCCACCATTCGCACAGTGCCTATATCACTCCCCCCCGGCTCGACGAAACGTTAGGGGTGCGTCGAGGTCACCCCCGGCCAGGACCAGGCGTCCTGGACCGAGTTCGACCCGATAGGTCGTCGACTCCCCGTGCCCCCCAAAGAGCGTCAAACGGCCCGGCGTCTCCTCCCAGCGTCCGCTCAGGGGACCCATCTCGAATTGCCCGCTCTTGGCCAAGACGAGCACGGTCTTTCGCCCAGAGACCTCGGCCTCCCAGCGCCCGACCAGCCCCTTGGTGACCGGCGGCTCTGCACCGGCAGCGGCGCCCACGCGGGTGTAGACGGTGGGGCGCTCCAGGCCGGGGCTGCTCAAGGAGAGCGTTCGGCCGCCCTCTCCCAGCTCAAACTCGAAGCGGATAGGGCTGCGGCCCTCGATGGCCAGCACGAGCGTGTCCTCCTCGACCTCGTAGGCGCCGCTCTGGTCTCCCAAGCGAAAGCGACCACCGGGCAGGAGCGCCAGCTCTACGCCACCGCGCTCATAGCGACCTAGGATGCTCGGCCCGCGTGGCGGTGGAGGCGGACGGGGCCGCTCTTCGCTCGCCTTGGCCTTGGGTCTAAACCCTGTGAGCAGCTTGCTCCACTCCGGCTCCATGGTCCGCGCCGCCGACCGTGGCGTGTCGAGGCGCAGGTGGAAGTACCGGCCGCCCGTCGCCAAAAATGCCGAGCGAATGTGCCGGTCGCGGATCTCCGAGGTGCGAATGGTGGCCCGCTCTCCGGCGATCTTCTGTTCGTGGCGCTCGCGCAAGCGCTCGTCTTTGTCGGCCCAGGCCTCGGCCGCGAGCTGGGCAAAGCTGCCGAGATCGCGGGCCACGACCTCGTCGACGTGCACCGTGAGGATGGCGATCTCTCGCCCATCGACCGACTTCTCGAAGGTCATGCCGTAGAGGTCACCAAAGCGAGGCGCGAGGCGCCACCCTTCACCGAGGACGAGCTCGAAGCGATCCTTGGTGTCGGAGTAGGCCAGCGGCGCCGCAGAGGCCGGGCTCGCGGCGACGATCGCGACGAGGCCCAGGATCAGAGGCCAGCGGGACAGAGCGGGCATGAGCTGGAGCATGATGATAGCGATCGGCTCCTCATCGGCCAAGCTGCTGCAGCGGATGCACACAGCGCAGGCCACGGTTGCTCTGGACGAGCACCTCGCGCAGCGCCTCTTGCCCCTCAAACTGGCAGCCGGTCTCAAAGCTGGTCTCGCAGTCGAGGCGCCCCTTGGAGAGCTGAAGCCCGGGTCTGGCCTCGGGATCGGGCCCCTGAAAATCAACGCAGACGCCCTGCCCTCGCAGGACAAAGCGCTCGAGCTCGACCGAGGCCGAGTTCTCCATCGCCAGGAGCTTGCTCGATGCAGCCCCGGCCAATCGGACGTCCGTGGCCTGCAGGGTCGCGGCATCGTTGAGGCGCAACAAACGAAGGCCTCGCCCCTCGACATCCCAGCGAGCGCCGCGCGTTCGGCTTTTGCCGCGCAGATCGAGGGTGCCGCAGATCCGCGGGGTCGGGTCCGGGTTGGGCTCACAGTCGGCGGTGGAGTCGGCGATCAGTAGGTCCTCGAGGACGTGAGTCGGTGCGGCACCGGTCCCAAGATCCTCGAGCGCGAGCGCGGTATTCTCGACACCTCGGACCCGCAGGCGGGCGAGCTGGGCGGCGCGACCCCCGCTGGTTGTCCAGTCAAGATCGGGGGACCAGAAGAACAACACCGCTGCGTCCACCACGCTCTGACCCCGCCGGACGGACTCGACGTCGAGGTCGCGGACGGACACGCTCGGGGAGTTCACGATCAGCACGGCCAGGTCTTCGATGTCGTGCACGCGGGCGCGCTCCAGGCTGAAGGTCCCGTCGCGTTGCCACAGGCCCGCGGCCTCGGGAAGCGGCTGGCGCGCCACGGCCCGGTTGAAGCCGAGATCGAGGTCGGCCACCGCCGCGCTCCCGCGAAGGATGCCCAGGAGCCGGTCACTGCCCGCGATGCGCGACCGGGCGAGGGTGACCGCCGTATCTGACAAGAACAAGCCAAAGGGCGCGACTGGCCCGCCGCGTAGGTCGTCGATCCAGAGGTCGGTGAGGAATACGGTGGTCCGCTCGAAGGTCATCCCAGCGTAGGCCGAGCCTACCGAGACGACCCGCGCCAAGCTCACCTGGGTGTTGTCAAAGACGTTGACCGCTGGCGCCGCCGTCGAGGTTTGGCCCTGCCCGTCGATCACGACGTCCAGGACCTGCGTTTGAGGCGAGCCTTGTACGACCAAGCCGGTCGGCGACCCCAGGATGGCGGCGCGCGAGAGATCGCAGCGCGACCCTGCCGCGCAGACGACGGCGCCGAGCGCGGTGGTCGGTCGAGGCTCGCTCAGGACCACGTCAGAGGCGCGGAGCTCAGCGCCGGAGTAGGCCAAGAGGCCGCTGCCGCTGACCCGCGTGATCGAGCTCCTCGAGACGGACACCGTGCTCCCAAAGGCGCAGATACCGCTTCCCGTGGTGGGGAGGGCGCTCGAGGGCGGGGCCTGGCGGACGTCGTCGATGCGAACCTGGTCGAGCGCGGCGCTCGAGCTGGTTACGTAGACCGCGACCCCGTCGATGTCGCGGAGCTCGGCCTGAGCGACGCGGAGCGTCGTGCCGTAGCCCAGCAGCGCGACTGCGTCCTGCGACGTCCCCGGCTGCAGGTCCAGGCCGTCGACGGCGAGCCCGACGATCTCGGCCCGCCCTCCGAACAGCTCGATCGCATGCCCCTGGAGGTTCTGCAGCACGACCTGGTTGAGGGTGCTGTGGGAGCGGTTGAAGTGCAGGGCACCGCCGCTCGCCCCGCGGAGCGCGACGCGGTCGAGGGTGATGGTCGACAGGCCTACGCCGATCCCAGGGCCGCCGCCGGCGTCCACGATCACCGACTCGAGCGCCAAAGAGCCGGGGAGGACCACCTCCAGCGCAAAACGCGCCGGCGCAGGGGGACGGGTCGGTCCGACCAACGTCAGCTGGCTCAGGCGAGCCGGTCCGGCGCTGACCAGGGCCTGGGGGCCAAGCAAGAGCCGCGTCTCTCCCGGGCAGGCGCCCGTGATCTGGAGGCCGCGCGCCCTGAGGCCTGCCAGCGCGTACTCTCCGCGGGCGACGGCGATGCGATCGAGCCCGCGCTGCTCCGCCAAGGCGATCGCGCGCTCCAGGCTGGCGAGCGGCGCCAGCCGAGTTCCATCGCCAGCGGGCGCCGCGGCCGCGTCGACGTAAAGGTCCGCCACCAGGCCTGGGTCGAAGCCGGAGGCCGGGCAGCTCCTGCCGACCGGAGCGCAGCCAGCGCTCCCCACGAACGCCGCCTCTCCAGGTCCGCAGCGGGGCACCGGGGCCAGCGGGGGCGATGCGCAGCGCGCGACTGAAGGCTGGCCCGGCAAGCTCGAGATCGTGGCGCTCACCGTATCCCAGTCGAGCGGGCAAGGAGTGAGGACCGGGAGCTCGGGAGGCGCCGGAGGCCGCGGAGCTTCGGGGGACAGCGGCGTGGGCGGAGTGCAAGCGAAGTTGCAGCGCTCGATCCCGTCGAGCTCCTCAGGACAGCCCCCTTGCCCGGCGCAGGACGCTGCAAAGCCCAGGAGCCGGGCCTGCTGTAGGCTGGCCGGAGCGCCGCCGAGCGGTACAAAGCCGGTGCTCGAGCGCTGCCAGACGAACCCATCCTGGACTGGGATGGGCCGCTCGAGCGCGGTCGAGATCGCCACCTCAAAGGCGGGACGAGGCGGGCCGCTCAGCGGAACAAAGGCCATCTCGGCGAGCGGGCGGTCGTAGCCGAACAACACCAGCTCGGCGTCGTCCGCGAAGGCCGCCGGGAGCGCGGCGGGCGCCCGTTCGAAGGCGAACGCGAACGACTCCCCCGAGAGCGCGCGAGTGGCGATGAGCAGGTAGCTTTGAAGGCGCGGGTCGCTGGGGAAGTCGCTGGTTGTCATCGGCGCGCAGCCGACCGCTAGGAGGGAGGTCACGGCCAGCCACCGCACCCCGCGACGATAGACCACCGCCCACGCAGAGCACGACCCCGGGCTAAACCCCGCGCCTGGTAGCGCATTTCCTTCGAGGATCTCCTGTGAGAAACCAAGCGCATCGACCCCCACCGTCCGCAGCCGAGCGTCGCGCTCTGGATCGTCGCCGCGGCGGCGCTGGCGCTCGGCGCGGGCCTGCGCCTCGCGGATCTCGAGCACAACCCTCCCGGCATGTGGCAAGACGAGGCCTCCACCGCCGTCGACGCGCTGTCGATCATGCGGACCGGGAAGGACCGCTCCGGCCGCGCGTGGCCCGTCATCTCCCAATCCTTTGGCGACTACCCCCTGGCCGGCTACCGCTACGCACTGATCCCCGTGATCAAGACGCTGGGCCTGTCCATCGGCACGCACCGCTTGGTCTCCGCGATCGCGGGCACAGTGCTGCTCCTCGCCTGCGCGCTCCTCGTGCGGGGCCGCCTGGGAGACCGCGCCGCGCTGGGGGCGCTCTTGTCGGGGGCGATCACCCCTACCTGGATCCATTATTCGCGCTACGGATCGGAGGCGATGCTCTTGCCGGCCTGCCTGGCCCTGGGCGCCCTCTGCGCGGAGAAGGCCCGGCGCGAGGAGCGCGCTCCTTGGCTCTACGCCAGCGCGATCGCGCTCGGGGCCAGCGCGTACACCTACCACGCAGTGAAGCTGATGCTCCCGCTGTGGGGCCTCGCGCTGCTCTGGCTCGAGTGGCCCTACCTGCGTTCGCTCTTCCATAAGAACAAATGGAGCGTGCTCGGGCCGGTGCTGCTCTTGATCCTGCTCGGGCTCCCCGCGGCCCAGGCCGCGCTCAGCCCGGAAGGCATGGCCCGCGCCAACCAGGTCGCGGTGTGGAACGATCGCCCGCTGCCCGAGGCGTTGGCTACCGCGGTCCACAACTACCTCTCCTTCTTCGAGCCGGCCTTCCTCTTTGAGCGGGCTAGCATCTACACCGCCATGTCGTTCCCCGGGCTCGGGGCCTATTCGCTGTTCGACGCGCCCTTCATCCTGCTCGGGGCCCTGCTCGCCCTGTGGCGTCTCCGCGACGACCGCTTTTACGGCTTCGTGCTCCTGTGGCTCCTGATCGGCCCCATCCCGGGGGCGATCGGCAGCGACGCCCACAACTGCGGGCGCGTCGTGGGCTGGCTGCCGGCGCTGCCGATGCTGGCCGCGATCGGGTTTGGCGCCGCGCTCAGCAGGCTCCTCCGTCTGCCGCGGCTCGGCCGAGGGCTGGCCCTGCTACCGCTCGGCGCTGCCTATCTCTATGTGGCGCTGGGGACGGTCGATCGCGTGATGCTCGTGTACCCGCACATCGCGGACATCGCGTGGCAGTTTGAGCCCAACCGCGCGCTCGTCGCCGCTCGCCAGCAGCGCGGTGACCGCCGGGTCATCGTCTCCCCCGCGTTTCAGATGGCCGAGCTCTTCGCCAAGTTCCACCTCGACGGCGTCCCCTGGAGCGTGGGGACCCGCGGCGTCGTCGGGCCCGGCGAGATCTACGCTGCGCCCGCCGACAAGGTCGCGGTGCGGGGGACCGTGGTCACCGAGATCAAAGACCACGACGGGAAGGTCAAGGCGCGCGTCTTCCTGAGCGAGTGATCGCGTGGAGTGCGATCCGATCCCACATCACGAGTTTCGATCGCGGCGATCGATTCGCTCTTTCAGTGCGGATCAGTCGCGGCTACAGTGCCGAGCGAACGATGATCGAAGAACGATCGCCGATCGCTTCGCCGCCGCAAAACGGCCGAGGGGATCGGAGCCCGCCGCCCCGCGCGAGCGAGCCGCAAAGAGAGCCTGGGCCCGTAGTGAGCGGGATGAGCGCGCCTGCGAGCGCGAAAGAGGCTTGGTTTTTGAAGCGGCTCTTCGCCGAAGAGCTCACGCTGCGCCGCCCGGCCGACCACCCAGGACGCATCGCTCGGGCCCTGCGCCGGGCCGCCATCGATCTGAACCCGCACCAGGTCGAGGCCGCGGTCGAAGGGCTCCGGGCGCTCAAAGATCGCGGCGTGGTCTTGGCCGACGAGGTCGGCCTGGGGAAGACCATCGAAGCCGGCCTGGTGCTCGCGCAGCTGGCCGCCGAAGGGAAGAACCGCCTCCTCGTCTTGACCCCGGCCAGCCTGCGCCGCCAATGGGCCCGCGAGCTCGAGGAGAAGCTCGGGCTCGGCTCCACCATCGTCGACGGCCATACCGAGGCCAAGGATCGCCGCGCCGGCCGGGCCGCCGAGCACGTCTTCGATCGGGCGGGCGAGATCGTGATCGCCTCGCACCCCTTCGCAGCGCGCCGTTCGGCCGAGCTCGAGACCATCCGCTGGGACGCGGTGGTGATCGACGAGGCCCACCGCCTCCGCGGCGCGCACAAGGGGAGCAAGACCGCGCTGGCGCTCCGGGCCGCGCTCCACCGCCGCCCCAAGCTCCTCCTCACCGCCACGCCGATGCAAAACGGCCTGGCCGAGCTGTACGGGCTGATGAGCTTCCTCGATCCCGAGCTCCTCGGCTCCTTCGAGCAGTTCCGCCGCGCCTTCCCGGACACGCTGGAGGGCAGCACGGCCCAGAGCCTGCGGACCCGCGTGAAGCCCTACGTGCACCGCACGCTGCGCCGGCAGGTCCGCGAGTACGTGCGCTACACCGAGCGCCACTCGATCGCCTGCGAGTTCACGCCGACCGAGGCCGAGAACCGCCTCTACGAAGAGGTCTCGGAGTACCTGGGCGATCACCAGACGCTGGCCATCGATCCGGCCCGCCGCCACCTGATGGTGCTGGTCTACCGGAAGCTCCTGGCCTCCTCACCCTTCGCGATCGCCGGGACGCTGAGCCAGCTGGCGCGCGGTCTCAAGGAGCGCCTGGAGAACGGTGATGTCGAGGAGGAGCCCGACGCCGACGCGCTGGAGCTCCTGAAGCAGCTCGAGGAGGAGGAGCTCCCCGCCGAGCTCGATCCGAGGCGCTTGCCCCGGCCGCCGGCCACCAAGGGCCGCATCGAGGAGGAGGTCGCCCGCTTGGAAGAGCTGGCCGCCCTCGCCCGCTCGATCCGCCGCCCGGCCAAGACCGAGGCCCTGCTCATGGCGCTCGACCGCGCCTTCACCGAGGCCGCCACCCGCGCCTGGCCGCAAAAAGCGGTGATCTTCACCGAGTCGCGCCGCACCCAAGACGCGCTCCTCGAGGCCCTCGAGGCCGCCGGTCACCGGGGCCAGGTGCTGCTCCTGCACGGCGGCTCGGGCGACGCCGATGCGCGCGCGGCGATCGTCGACGGCTTCCGCGATCGGGCCCGCATCCTGATCCTGACCGAAGCGGGCGCCGAAGGTCTGAACCTCCAGTTCGCCAACCTGATCGTGAACTACGATCTGCCCTGGAATCCGCAGCGAATCGAGCAGCGCATCGGCCGCTGCCATCGCTACGGACAGACCCGCGACGTGGTGGTGCTCAACTTCCTCTCGGCCGAGAACGAGGCCGAGCAGCGCCTCTACGAGATCCTCTCGGACAAGCTGGCCCTCTTCGACGGCGTCTTTGGGGCGACCGATGAGCCGCTCGGGGCCATCGGCGACGGCGCGGCCTTCGAGCGCCGGGTCGGCGAGATCTTCAGCGGCTCGCGCAGCGAGGCCGAGATCCGGGCGGCCTTCGACAAGCTCCAGGCCGAGCTGGGCGACGCCATCGAGAACAAGCTCAACGGGGCCCGCGCCGCGATCGTCGACAACTTCGACGACGAGATCCGGGCTCGGCTCCGCATGACCGGCGAGCAAGCCGCGGCCCTCCTCGACGCCGATGAGCAGCGCCTGGTGCGCCTGGTGAGCGCGGGCCTCCCCGGCGCCACTCTGGACGAGGACGGCCGCATCTTGATGGAGGGCGCGATCCCCATCGAGACGGCCCGGAAGAGCCGCACCAAGGACGGCGACTTCCTCACCCTCGATCACCCGGTGGCGGCGCGGCTCATCCGCGATCTCAAGGCCGACCCGGTCTCAGAGGCCCGCTACACCTCGTTTCTCTATAGCGCGGGCGGGCACAAGATCTCCCGCCTGGCGCCGCTGGTCGGCGGCGAGGGCTGGTGGCTGGTCTACCGGGTCAGCTTCGAGGGCCCGATCTCCGAGGACCACCTGGTGCATGTGGTCCTCATGCGCGCGCCAAGCGGCGAGACGGTGGTGCTCGATCCCCAGCAGATCGCCGCGCTCGAGGCGGTGACCAGCCGGGACGCTGACACCGCCCAGCGAGGACGGCTCAAGGCGGCGACCCTGGCGTCCATGCACGGCGAGGCGCTCCTCGCGCCCGAGATCGACGCCTTGGCCCGAGGCGCAGACGAGCGCGCGCGCGCCGAACGACGCCGTCAGCGCGAGCTGGTGGAGCTGTCCTTTGAGGACCGACTGCGCGCGGCGGCCGAGGGCACCAAGATCGCTCAGGCCGGCTGGAAAGCAGCGCGCGAGCAAGGCCTCGACGACGAGGCCGACAAGAGCATGAAAGATCTCCTCAAGGCCATGGAGCGGGAGGGCGAGCAGCGCACCGAGGCCGTCCTGTGGCGGCGCCAACGCATCGCCGAGCTCGAATCCAAGGTCGGGCTCACCCGCTCTCACGCCCTGGTCGCCAGCACGTACTTTTGGCTGGAGTGAGCCTTGCGGAAAGCCGCCCCGGGGCCCAATTTTGGGGCATGTCCCGTGGAGCTCCGACCGGCAAGTGGGAGACCCTGCCGGAGCACCTCAAGCAGGAAGCGCTGGCCGACCTGCGCAAGGCTGGCCCCAAGCTCTTGGTCCGTCGGCCGGGCGTACCCGAGGTCGAGATCGCCATCGAGAAGACCGAGTTCATCATCGGTAGGCAGACGTCGCTCGTCGACCTGGTGCTCGAGGACGACTTGGTCTCGCGCCGCCACGCGGCCCTGACGATGAACGAGAAGGGCTACTTCCGCCTGGACGACCTGGAATCCGAGAACGGCATCCGCTACGAGGGCCGTCCGGTCCGCCGGCTCAACCTGGTCGATGGCGACCGCTTCGCGATCGGCAAGACCGAATTCACCTTTCGGGCCTCGATGAACCGCTTCCAGGCCCCCAAAGAGTCGCCCCCACCCTCCCGTCGGCAGGAATCCCTCATCGATATCCCCGAGCCCAGCGCCTCCCTGAGCGCGCCCCCGGAGCCCGGGAAGGGCGAATAGATCTTCGCCATCAGGAGTTGTGATGGTCATGGTTCACCAAGCCCGTACTTGGGCAATTGCGAGCGCTCTTGCCCTAGCCCCCTTCTCGGCCCTCCTCCCCGGCACGGCCTCGGCGGCCACCCCGGACGATCCCAGTGGGTCCAACTACATCGCGGACGTCGTCGAACGGGTGATCCCGGCGGTCGTCAACATCACGACCGAGAAGACGCGGCGCCCGGCCCCCCAAGGCAACGGCTTTCCGCCCTTCTTCCAGGACATGGTCCCCAACGGCTCGCCGCACCGCGAACGCGGCGCTGGCTCGGGGGTGGTCATCACCGCCGACGGCTTCATCGTGACCAATAGCCACGTGGTCTACGACACCGACACCGTCCGCGTGACCTTCGCCGACGGCCGCTCCTTCAAGGCCAAGGTCATCGGCTCGGACCGGCCGGCGGACATCGCCCTGATCAAGATCGACGGCGCCTCCTTCAGCCACCTCGAGCTGGGCGACTCCCAAAAGCTACGGCTCGGCGAGACGGTGATCGCGATCGGCAACCCCTTCGGCCTCGGACAGACCGTCACCCGCGGCATCGTCTCGGCCAAGGGCCGCGCGGGCATGAACATCGTAGACTATGAGGACTTCATCCAGACCGACGCGGCGATCAACCCCGGCAACTCCGGCGGCGCGCTGGTCAACCTCAAGGGCGAGCTGGTCGGCATCAACTCGGCCATCCTCTCCCGAAACGGCGGCTCCAACGGCATCGGCTTCGCGGTCCCGACCAACATGGTCCGCCCGATCATCGACCAGCTGAAGAACAGCGGCCGCGTGCGCCGCGGCTTCATGGGCATCGGCATCCAAGATCTCACGCCCGATCTGGCGGAGTCCTTGAACCTCGGCAACGAGCTCGTCGGCGTCCTGGTCAACGAGGTGCGCGACGACGGCCCAGCCGCCAAGGCCGACCTCAAGACCGGCGACGTCATCGTAGCGGTCAACGGCAAGAACACCCGCACCGCCTCCGAGCTTCGAAACACCATCGCCATTTTGGGCCCCGGCGGAAAGGCCAAGATCGATCTCGTCCGCGACAACAAGAAGCGCTCGGTGACCATCGCCCTGGTCGAGAAGAAGGACGATGAAGCCGGCGTCGAGAAGGCCGCGCCGGAGGACTCGCTCCTCTCCGGCCTGAACGTCCGCGACATGAGCGACGATCTCCGCCGCCGCGTGAACGCCCCCGCCGGCGTCGATGGCGTGGTAGTGGTGGGCGTCCAGCCGGGCAGCCCGGCGCAGGAGGCCGGCCTGAGCGAGGGAGATGTGATCACCCACGTGGACCGGAAGAAGGTGACCTCCATCGCGGAGCTCAAGAACCTGGG